>Ga0302200_10003815_pt1 | contig 12483 bp, 6 predicted proteins | sample II_Bog_N3_1_FD_194585 | JGI IMG/M metagenome (GOLD analysis project Ga0302200, IMG submission 194585) | Peat permafrost microbial communities from Stordalen Mire near Abisko, Sweden - II_Bog_N3_1 | ecosystem: Environmental > Terrestrial > Soil > Wetlands > Peat | place: Sweden: Abisko, Stordalen... | reverse complement strand
GATTTGAAATGTTTTCGGATCGATCGTGGCGGAGCCGATTTTGAACGGTCCGCAGGAATAATTCTTTTCACTGACGTTCCCGGTCCGTCGCAACAATGCCTGGATCCGTGCAAGCAGTTCGCGCACTCCAAAAGGCTTCGTGACATAATCGTCCGCGCCGAGGTCGAGGCCGATGACTTTGTCAATTTCCTGGCCTTTGGCGGTGAGCATGAGAATTGGCGTGGAGATTTTCTTCGCACGCAGTTGTTTGCAGATGTCATAGCCGCTTGCACCCGGAAGCATCACATCTAAAACAATGAGCGTCGGCTGAAGTTTGACGGCCGCGGCAACAGCTTCATCGCCACGATTGCACGAGGCGGTTTCATAACCCTCGCTTTTCAAAACCTCTTCCAGCCCCAGCAAAATGTGCGGGTCGTCTTCCACGATCAAAATTTTGGTTTTCATGCCGGTTTTTCTGTCAGGGGAATTCGAAGGCTGAAACAGCTTCCTCCCCCTTCACGCTGTTCACAGACCACATCGCCGCCATGTGCCCGTGCAATTTGGCGCGCAATCGTCAATCCCAGCCCCGAACCCTGGATGCCGCTGCTCAACGAATCATGTGCGCGATAAAATTTCTCAAACACTTTTTCCTCGCTGCCGCGGGGCACGCCGGAACCGCGGTCCAGGATCCTTATTTCCGCGTGCGGCAATGGCGATTGCTTTTGCGCCAGCTGCAACGTGATTTCCTTCCCGCCGTTGGAATACTTTTCCGCGTTCGACAGAAGATTGACGATGATTTGTGAAAGTGCGTCGGCATCGCCGCGAACGGAGATGGATGCGGGCGTCAGCTCGCAATCAAACTTGAATCCGCTGGCCTCAAGATGCGGGCGGAACGTCTCCGCCGTTGAGTGCACAATGTCCGTCAGATCGCACGGTTGGAAATTGTATTTCTTTTCGCCGCGTTCCATGCGCGAGAAATCAAGGACGTTGTTGATGAGCCGCGTGAGCCGGGCCGTTTCCGCCGTGATGATTTTCAAGTAGGAACGTTGTTTCGTCGAATCCGTGACGCGGCCCTCGGCCAGCAGTTCGGAAAACATGCGGATCGAGGTGATCGGCGTTTTCAATTCATGCGATACGTTGCTGACAAAATCCGTTTTTTGCCGCGCGAGAGTCAGTTCGGAATTCAAATTGCTGACAATGAGCCAGCTGCCGGTGATGATGGCCAGCACGAGCACGGCGATAAGCAGGCCGATGGTGATGTTGGCAATGCATGCGGCCCGCGTGAGCGCGGCGGGGTCCGCCAGATAGGCGGCAACCTCCCAATGCGGCAGCGCATCGCCGATTTCCGTGGCGACAAACGGACGCTTCCAACTGGCCTGAAATTTCGATCGTGAAAATGCGACGGGCTTGGCGTTGTCGTCGAGAATCGCGATGCAAATCTCATCCTGTAGTGCAGGATCGGGCTGCATAAGCCCGCGCAATCCGTCCACGACGCGGTTCAAATTCAATTTCGCGCCGAAGATCAAATCCGGCTGGGTGCTCAAGCGATGCCAGAACATGAGATTCAATTTGTTTTGCAAAAAGCGCGCGAGCATTCCGTCGGTTTGATTGCCGATGAGCTGGGCAAACTCGGCCTCGGCGGGAACAACTTTGGACAGATTGTTTTGCCGGGTTTCTGCTGCGCCTTGGGGCATGGATTTGTCAACGATTTGATAAGCCTGGCTTTGCGGGCTGACGGCGCGGTTCTGCGCGGCTTTATAATTAAATATGTTTTGTGCCGGCAACTGGGTGGCGCCATCCTTTTTTTGCGTGTCGTCAGACACGATTTTATCCTGAATTTGCCCGCTGACGGCGCTATTGGGAGCCGCTCCCGGCGGCGGCATGGCTGCGGCGGGCGCGGGTGCGTCCGATTCCTTGGCAAACGCAAATTCATTCCGCTGCTGCGGTGTCCCCTCGGTGGAACCGGCAAGTTTCATGCTGGCTTGCGGCAAAGATTCAGATGCTGTGCCGGCTGATGCAAATGTCTGCAGCGATTGTTTTTGTTCCGGCACGCCGCCGCCAACCGTTGTTTGAGACGCCGCCGGATTAAGACGGCCCAAGGTTGAACCGCCGAAATCCAAAGACGATTCTGTGGCGTTGCCGTTGATCGCCAAAGAGGGCTGGCTGGACGAATTGCGGGTGAAACTCGAAGCGTTGTTGTTGCCGCTGGTGTTGACGCCGTTCCAATAAACCTCGACGGCCTCGAGATTTCCGAGAAAGTCGCTGTTGTCCAGGCGGAACATCTGCGCCTCGGGCCTGCCATTCGGCGGCGGCGAAAGGATTTTTCCGGAAAGCGTCACGCAAAAACCAACCTCGGCCAGAGGCCAGCTCCGACGGATGTCATTGTCGAATTGCGCGGCGAGTTCATGCACGTCGCCGTTGCCGGCGAGATTTTCAACCTGCGCGCCGAATTCCTGCTGCCGCTGCGCGAGATAGTCGGAGATGTTTTGCGCAAGGGTGTCAGTGACGCGCTGGTCCAGGAGCGACTGCTGGCGTTCGATGAGGAATTGCTGGTCGCGCAGCGAGCGCACGGCCAGCCACGCGAGCAGGAGGCTCGGCAGAATGACGGCAAGCACAAAGACAAGTGCGACTTTTTTCATTCGTGTTCTGTCCGAAATATCCCAAGTTCACGCTCATAACCAAGCTCAATTATGACAATCATCATTGAATTTTAAACGGGACATTCACAGTTGCAGATTCTGAGTCAGCCGGGGGCCGGATGTGGTTTCGCATCATTTGAGTTCCGTGCCTTCAAATGGAATTGAAGTGGTTTGAACATTCAGCAGGGGTCCGAGTTCATAAATGTTGGTGTATCCATAAGACCGCAAGGAGGTGTAGGTGGATATGTTGAGCGAGGCGGAAGGCGCCTTTGATGCGAATGAGACAGGGCTGCCTTTAAAGTTGTTGTTGCAGTAGCTCAGAATTTTGGCGTCTTTTGACGGGATCACTTTTGCCAGGGTCCCGGCGGTGAAATCGGTGAAGGGAAGATTGACCGCGCCGCGAATGTGCCTGAGCGCATATTTTGAAGAGCTTCTGGCGTCCAAAAGAACGGCACTTTTGTCGGCCATGGCTTCTATAAATTGCGGTTCAGCCAAACGATGGGATTCCCGTTCGCTCGCGGAAAAGGCAACGATTTTTTGAAATTCCTTGTAATCAATGAGCGGGTTCGGAATCGGTTCGGCGGCAAGAACTGAACCGGCGCCGATAAATAATGTGAGAATCAGTGTTTTCATTTTAAAGGGATTGTTTTGAGTTAATCGGATTTTGAGTTGCGCGTGTTGAAGGATTGCGACTGCAAAGTTTTGCGCGCAGCGGAATCAAAACCGCCGCCGCCGCCAGACCCGCCGCCGTTTATCTTGCCGCTGAAATCGTCAAGGTTGTTTGTCTCCGCGCGGATTTGCATCTGCACGCTCGCTGGCGCGAGCGCGAAAGAACCGTTCAGCGCGGCGGACTGCGCCTTGAGAATGGACGCGGCCTGCTGGTAATTCCCCGCGTCCGCCTGCGCAATCGCCTCGTCCTTCGCCACGGCGGTGAGCATCAGTTCCTTTTCCGCGTTCACCGCGCCGTTGACCGATCCGTCGGAAAGCTTCTGGTCGTCGGTGAAATCAATTTTGGCGACGCCCCCGGCCGATTGCACGCTGCCATCACCGAGTTCATCCTTGTAATTGAGCCGTACACGCGCGACCTCCGGCTGGTTGCCGTTCACAAGGCAGCGCAAAAAAAGCTGGCGATCCTGGCCGGTGCTGAACTGGCTCAAATTCACCGTGGCCTTTTGGTCGTCAAACTTCTCGGCGCGGCCGATGAAGCCAAGCGGCTTCACACCGTCGGGGCAGGTGATCTCAATCCGCACGTCCCGCGCGGCCACGGTGAGCAGTTCGCCGAGCTCCTTGGCGAAGATTTCTGGAAGTTTTTCCGTGTCCTGGACATAATAATAATTGGCGTCGCTGGCCTCGGCCAGCCCGGCCATCAAATCCTCGTTGTAATCATCACCCACGCCGATGGTCGTGACGGAAATCCCCTTTTCGGACAGGTCGCCGCCGAGCCTGCGCAATTCACGCGGCGAGCTTGGTCCCACGTTGGCAAGCCCGTCCGATAGCAAAATGACGCGGTTGATCCGTTTCTCGGAAAAAAATTCCTGAAGCTGGTCGGCACCCATCTTAACCCCCGCATAAAGCGCCGTGCTGCCCTCGGCCTCGATTCCCTCTATCTTTTCCTTCAGCGCCTCCGTGTCCTCGACCTTTTGCGCGGGCACCAGCACCTGCGCCTCGTCGCTGAAGATGACCAGTGAAAAAACATCGTTCGGCGCGAGCCGGTCCACCAGCTGCATCGCGGCCTGCTTGGTTTTTTCCAGCTTCGCGCCGGTCATGGAGCCCGACTTGTCCAAGACCACCGCCAGATTGAGGGGGGTGCGCCTGGTCTTCTGTTTTCCGGCGATGGCCGAGAGGTCGATTTTGATGACAACCTCCTGCGGCGAGTTTTTAACCACATATCCGCGCTCCGGCACGAGGTTGAGTTGCAGGGTTTCTTCGGCAAACAGGTTCGCTGTGAACGTTGCCGCCAGGCCGATCATGAACAGAATGTTTTTCATGCAGCCATTCTGCCCGTTTGCCGCGAAGACTTGTCATCGGGATGTCAAAGGTTTGTAAAAGAATTGTATGATTCCAAAACTGAATTTTTCTGGAATATAAGAATCTTAATTTGGGCCTCTGAAATCAGGGATAAAAACTGCCGCGCTGGACATCCGTCTCTCAAGCCAGGCAGGTTATGGGGCAAATCTGTTTTACGCGTTGCGACTGGCTGCTTTGCGCGACTACTGATGGAACAGTTGGAAGAAATTATTTTTGCCCGCCGCTGGAAGGGTCACTTGATTCAGATCGTTCGTGACTATTGGCGTATTGGTCACGTCCAGCCAGTTGGTCGTGGCCAGGTTGAAATTCTGCTGCAAACCAAAACCCGGCGCATTGGTGGGCCACGAAAGAACAACATTATGAAAAGCACCAGTTCCCACCACCGCCGTGTTGGTCAGCACTGTCAGTGTACCGCTGCCTTCGTTCGCGCTGACCAAATCCATCAAGCCGTCGCCGTTGACATCCGCCGCAACGACGGAATAAGGCGCATTGCCCACAGTGTAAGTGGCGTTCAATCCAAATGCGCCGCTGCCGTTGTTGGTCAGCACCGTCAGCGTGCCGCCGCCTGCATTGGCGCAGATCAAATCCACCTTGCCGTCACCGTTGACATCCGCCGCCACGACCGAACGCGGCTGGCTCCCCACGTTATAAGTCGCGTTCGACCCGAACATTCCGCTGCCGTTGTTGGTCAGCACTGTCAAAGTGCCGCTGACAGAATTCGCACTGATCAAATCCAGTTTGTCGTCGCCGTTGACATCTACCGCAACAACGGAACGCGGCTGGCTGCCCACGGTGTAAGTCGCATTCGACCCGAACACTCCGCTGCCGTTGTTGGTGAACACCGTCAACGTGTCGGTTGTAAAATTCGCCGTGATCAAGTCCGGCTTCCCGTCGCCGTTGATGTCCGCCGCCACGACGGAAAACGCGCGGGCATTGCCATTGGCGGGCGTGGAACTTAACCCGAACACTCCGCTGCCGTTGTTGGTGAACACTGTCATAAAACGGGCGCCGGAACTGCTGACACAGATCAAATCCGGTTTGCCGTCGCCGTTGACATCCGCCGCCACGACACATTGCGGGGTGCTGTTCACGTCAAGCGTGGCATTGGAGCCAAACACGCCGCTGCCATTGTTCGTCAGCACCGTCAGCGTCGTGCTTCCGGCATTCGCGGTGATCAAATCCGGTTTGCCGTCGCCGTTGACATCCGCCGCCACGACGCATGTGGACCCGGATGATCCCACGGAGTAAGTGGTGTTCGACCCAAAACCGCCGCTGCCGTTGTTCGTCAGCACCAACCCGTTCGCAATCAAATCCAGCCTGCCATCGCCGTTGACATCCGCCGCCACGACGGATTGAGGCTGGCTGCCCACACCCGGCGAGGAGGAAAGTGTGAAATGGCCGGAGCCGCTTATCGTTGTCCCCATTCCGCTGGAAATCGAGATGCTCAACTCCGGCGCGACCGGTTGGCCTGAAACTTTTTCAGCATCGTAAATGGCGGCGATTTCATTGGACGAAAGGGCGCGGTTGTAAATCCTGATTTCATCGAGCAATCCATCCCAATAAGTAATTGGGGCACCGCCGGGACGATAACCCAAATAAACATTGTAACTGGTTTGGGGCGTGAAAACACCGAGGTTCTGCTGGGCGACGGACGCCCCGTTGATGTAAAGGACGGCCAGGCCGGAGTTCGTGTCATACGTCAGCGCCACATGCTGAAAGGTGTTGGCCGTAATCAGACCGGCGGGCGAAGCGAAGTAATGCAACCCGCCCGTGGTGTCAATCAAGTTGGCATACAAACATCCGGGGCCAGGGCCGAAGGGCGACGGCGCTGAAATCCAGAAATGCGCGCCCAGATTGGTTCCATTGTTCCATTCCACAATCGGTTGTTCCGTGGAAGTCGAAGCCGGATCAATCCAGCCTTCAACTGTTAATCCAGATGACAGGCCGACATTCAGGCTGGCGGAAGCTGGTGCCACAACAAAGCCGCTGGTTCCGTCCAGATCGAACGCCTGTCCCACCTCGCCGTTAGCGTAGGTGACTCCGCCCACCAAAGTCCCGTTGTTTCCACCCGCAATGTCCAGCGCATTTCCATCGCCCGGCCACCAAGCCACGAGTCCTGACGGCACCGGCGCGCCGACACCCGGTGCCACGGTCACGCTGAAATTATCAACCACGAACGTGTTGTCGTTGTAACCGGACTGCGGAGATTCCTGGATGCGGAGACGCAGGGGATTTCCAGTGCCGGCGAAATTGGCGAGAACGTCGTGAACGGGATGCGGCCCGGTGCCGTCGTAGGAATAAAGTCCGTCGAACAAAACGGCGGTCGTCACCGTATCCACCACAGAAATCTCCAGCTTCGACGTCGTGGGCGTGGTATAGGCACCCCAGCTTTGCCAGTTGAACTCGAGCGCGTAAGACAACCCGTTCTGGGTGGCGAAGTCCTGATAAAAGTTCGAGTTGTTTCCGTCGTAACCCTCGCCATCCGTGTTGACGCTGTAATTGCCGCTGATGGTCAGGTAAGGCCCCGAAGCGATTTGAACAGTGACGGCATGGTTCGTCACAATCGTCCAGCCGGGAATCTGGCTGCCGATCAACTCCGTTTCACCCGGATCATATACACCAATGCCGTTGCCCCAGTTGGGTTCGCTTTCAAAGCCGCCATTGACCAGGAGGTTTGGAGATGGACTGGTGACCAGCGTCAACGCCTGCGTCGCCGTGCTGCTGTTTGCATCCGTCACTTGCACGATGAAGTCGAACGTCCCGTTGCTTGTCGGCGTGCCGGAAATCACGCCATTGGTCGCCAGACTTAATCCCGGCGGCAATGCTCCCGAAATGCTTGTCCAACTATATGGTGTTTGTCCACCCGATGCCGTCAACGTCTGGCTGTATGACGTGCCGTTCGTGCCGTTTGGCAAGGAAGTTGTTTCCACCACAAGCGGCACGCTGACAATATTAGATAACATGGTCGGCCAACCGTCAAACAACGTTCCCCAGCCCGTGGTGCCCGGCAGGTAATAGACGGTCCCAATGTTGTCGCCGTAGAAAACAGTTAAATCATTGGTTGGCGTCGGAGAGTTCCCTTGAAAATATAGGGACGTTAAACTGTCGTCATACGCGAACGCATAGGACCCGATGCTGGTGACGTTGGTGCCGATCGTGACGTTGGTCAGGCTGTTGCAAGACTCGAACGCATACTCCCCGATGCTGATGACGCTGTCGGGTATTGTTACGTTGGTCAGACTGCTGCCAGAGAACGCCTGTATTCCAATGCCAGTGACGCTATTAGGTATCATCACGCTGGTCAGACTACTGCATTCAAAGAATGCTGCGGCTCCTATGATGGTGACACCGTCGGGAATCATGACGCTGGCAAGGCTGGATTCAGCAAATGCCCCATATCCGATGCTGGTGACACTGTTTGGAATCGCGTAGGTTGTTCCAACTTTGCCCCCCGGAAATTGGATGAGTGTGGTCAGGCTCTTGTCGAACAAAACTCCAGCGACACTGCTATAGGCGGAGTTGCTCGAATCCACCGCGATTGAGATAAGACCGTTGCAATCCCAGAACGCGTAGGTAGCTACGCCGGTGACGCTGCTGGGAATTGTAACATTGGTCAGGCTGCTGTCAGCAAACGCAGCCCATCCGATACTCGCGACGCTGTTGGGAATTGTGTAGCTTCCGCCTAGGCCACCTGGAAACTGGATGAGCGTCGTCTGGCTCTTGTCGAACAAGACTCCAGCAACACTACTATAAACGGAGTTGCTCGAATCCACCGTGATCGAGATAAGACTGTTGCATTGACCGAACACCCAAAACTCCCCGATTTGAGTGAGGCCAGAAGGTATCGTGATACTGGTAAGACTGGAGCAGGCATCGAACGCATAGTCTTGGATGCTGGTGACATTGGTGCCGATGGTGACGCTAGTCAGGCTTGTGTTACCTAAGAACGCATAGTCCCCGATGCTGGTGACCGGGTAGCCGTTGATTGTGTCGGGGATGGTCACCGCGCCGCCGGAACCGGTGTAACCGGTGATGGTGATTGTGCCGGCATTGGTGGTCCAAGTGAAGGGCGGCGGGCTGGTCGAGGATTGTGTCGACACGCTAACGTCATCAAGACCGAGATAGGTGGGGTCATCCCGGAATCCAAATTGGAGAACCGTGCTGGTTCCCGTAGCCGTTACCATAAATTGAATGTTTGTCCACCCGATTGCGGGAATATTTGCTTCATCCAGCAGCGTGGTTCCGTCCCACGACACCTGAAACTCATTGGGAGTGTCTCCGTCAGGGCTGTCCAGCCAGAACGAAAGCACATAGCTTGTCCCCGGAGTCGTGGACAATGTTTGGGAAAGATAACCGAGCGATCCGACTGGCCCAAATTGTGCGCCATAGGTGCCTGAATGGGCATATGTGGAACCGGTGGTGACACTACCGCTATCAGTCGTCCAGCCGGTGAAATCCCCCGTTTCAAAATCGCCATTGACCACCAGATTGGGGCCACTGCCGCCGCCGTTACCAGCGGACTCCATTGTGGGCCAACCGTCAAAGGTTGAACCCCAACCCGTGGTGCCCGACTGGTAATAGACCGTCCCAGTGTTGTCTTCGTTGAAAACAGTTAGATCATTGTTTGGTGTTGGAGAATTCCCTTGAAAATAGACTGCCGTCAGGCTGACGCAAAAATAAAACTCAAGTGACCCGATGCTGGTGACGCTGTCGGGGATGGTAACACTGCTCAGGCTGGTGCAGTCGCCGAACGCTTCATCCCCGATGCTGGTGACGCTGTCGGGGATGGTGTAACTTCCGCTCATCCCGCCGGGGCATTCGAGCAGTGTCACTTGTGCCTTGTCGAACAAAACTCCGTCCAAACTGCTGTAATCCGGGTTGGACGAAGCCACGGTGATATTCGTCAGGCTGGTGCAGCCATAGAACGGAATCAAATACAGCCCAATCCCAATGCTAGTTACGCCGTTGCTAATCGTGACGCTCGTTACGTTGTTGTTTTCAAAGAAGGCATTTTCCCCGATACTGGTGACCGGGTAACCATTAATCGTGCTGGGAATGGTCACCGCACCGCCGGAGCCAATGTATCCCGTGATGGTGATTTGATTATTATTGGTCACATAGGTGAAATCCGCAGGATTACCAGCCAGATTAGTGGACAGCATGGTCGGCAAACCATCAAACGTCGTGCCCCAGCCAGTGGTGCCCGGCAGGTAATAGACGGTCCCATTGCTGTCAGCGTTGAAAACACCTGTATCATTATTTGTTGTCGGAGAGTTCCCTAGGAAATATATGGACGTTAAACTGGCGTCATTCCCAAACGCAACCTCCCCGATGCTGGTGACGTTGGTGCCGATTGTGACGCTGGTCAGGTCTTCGCAGATCCGGAACGCACCCTCCCCGATGCTGGTGACGCTGTCGGGGATGGTAACGCTGGTAAGGCTGCATTGATTGAACGCAGCGTCCCCAATGCTGGTGACGCTGCTGCCGATGGTGACGCTGGTCAGGCCGTCGCAGCCCGAGAATGCACCGGCCCCGATGCTGGTAACGCCATTGCCGATGGTGACGCTGGTCAGGCCGTCGCAGAGCACGAACGCATCATCCCCGATGCTGGTGACGCTGTCGGGGATGGTAACGCTGGTCAGTCTGTAGCAGTCCTCGAACGCATCTTCGCCGATACTGGTGACGCTGTCGGGGATGGTGTAACTATCGCCCAGACCGCCGGGGAATTCGAGCAGTGTCACTTGTGCCTTGTCGAACAAAACTCCGTTCAAACTGCTGTAATCCGGGTTGGACAAAGCCACGGTGATATTCGTCAGGTAGTAGCAGTCCTCGAACGCATTCTCCCCGATGCTGGTGACGCCGTTGCCGATAATAACGTTGGTCAGGCTGGTGCATTGATTGAACGCATTTGTCCCGATGCTGGTGACACTGTCGGGGATCGTCACGCTGTTAAGGGGGCATTCCTCGAACGCTTCGGCCCCGATGCTGGTGACGTTGGTGCCGATGGTTACGCTGGTCGGGCTGGTTTCATAGAACGCCTCATATCCGATGCTGGTGACCGGGTAGCCATTGGTCGTGTCGGGAATGACCACAGCACCGCCGGGACCGGTGTAGCCGGTGATGGTGATTGCCCCGCTATTGGTCGTGAAGGTGAATTGTGCCTGCGCCACGGCGGGCAGCGCCAACAGCAGCAGCAGGAGCAGCAGATTTTTAATGCGCGTTCTCATAAAAGATTCAGGATTTATTTTGCCTCGCATGGACGGCGTCTGCTTCCACCTGCTGCTGTTTTACGCCTCGCCCAACAATATTGCAACCAAAATGCACAAGCCGGCCGGGCAAAAAAATGCAACAACTTTGCAAAGTAAAAAAAGAAGAGTTTTGCGGCCGTTTATGTTGCCCTTATGCGCTGGTCAATCAATTGAGCGATGGCGCAATGCGGCTGGAGGCGGCGACGGGGCGTCGCAGCTACGCAGCTAAAAGCATCTGGTTCGGCGCGGTGTCCTCCTTGCGGTCGCGCCGGCTGGCGGTGGCACTCCGCAAGGAGCGCCGCGCGCAGTTGCCCTCGTCAAACACCTCCTGATTGAGCGCCAGTTCCAGATGCGGCGTTTGCCCGGAAGACATGAACCGAAGCCCGTAGGGCTGGCATCTTGTATCTTCCTAAATGTCCTGCTTGGCAGTCTTGAGTGAGTCGGTCAAGCTGGAGTTGCCTTCCCGCCTGCAGGCGGGAAGGCAACGGTGCGCGTGAGAACGTGCGACATCTGCATACGCTCCGGCGTGATGCGTTACAAAGCTCGTTCCGCGTGCGCCCATTGTCCCAAACTCGAACCGTTGCTTGAGCACGACAACCACAAATCATCGTAGCTCGTATCCTACAAGTATGAGTCAGAACAATACCAACATCCTGTATGTCGGCCTCGACGTTGCCAAGCTCTCTTTGGAGCTGCATCTCGCCGGTCGTTTGCACACCCTGGCCAATGACGCCAAGGGCCACGCCCAAATCCTCAAACTGCTCCGCCGCCATCCACAGACCCATGTCGTCTGCGAAGCCACGGGCGGTTACGAACAACCCGTCGTGCGCGCCCTTCACGCCGCCGGCCTGCCCGTCAGCATCGTTGAAGCTGGCCGGGTGCGTTACTTCGCCCGCGCCCAAGGCCAGCGCGCCAAGACCGATCCCATTGATGCCGCCGTGCTGTCGGCCTATGGCACCACGTTCCATCCGCCCGCCACCGTGCCAGCCTCACCACAACAGCAACGGCTCGCGGATTTATCCCAACGCCGCCGCCAACTCATCCACTCGCTCACCGTCGAAATCAACCGGGCCGAACATTACACCGACCCGTTGTGCCGCCGCCAAGCGCGGCAACTCCACAAGACCTTGGAAAAACAAATCAAACAATGCGATCAAGCCATCGCCAAAATCATCGCCGAGGATGCCGTGCTGGCCCACAAAGCCCAACGGCTCGATGCCATTCCCGGCGTCGGTCCGGTGGTCGCGGCCACAGTGCTGGCCGAAATGCCCGAACTCGGACAACTCAATCGCCAAACCGCTGCGGCCTTGGCCGGAGTTTCGCCTTACAATCGTGACAGTGGCGGACAAAAAGGTGTGCGCCACATCAGCGGTGGTCGCCGACCCGTGCGCTGCGCCCTCTACATGGCGACCTTAAGCGCGGTGCGCTATGACCGCATCCTCAAAGAGTTTTATCTGCGCTTGCGCGCGGCAGGAAAGAAACCACTCGTCGCCATTACCGCCTGCATGCGCAAGCTCGTCATCCTCATGAACCACCTGCTTAAAAAACCAAACTTTTCCCTTGCACACTGAACACCGTTGCTTTGTAGA
>Ga0302200_10003808_pt1 | contig 12498 bp, 9 predicted proteins | sample II_Bog_N3_1_FD_194585 | JGI IMG/M metagenome (GOLD analysis project Ga0302200, IMG submission 194585) | Peat permafrost microbial communities from Stordalen Mire near Abisko, Sweden - II_Bog_N3_1 | ecosystem: Environmental > Terrestrial > Soil > Wetlands > Peat | place: Sweden: Abisko, Stordalen... | reverse complement strand
CATTTCCGCCCTTAAAATGATTGTACGCATTTTTAATACGTTCGCCATTAGCATCAACCAGGATGGAATTACCACATTCCACCAACTCAAACCATTCTGTTTCGGGACGCAATACAATACATGGCTTATGCAGAAAGAACGCTTCCTTTTGCACCCCGCCAGAATCGGTAAGCACCATGGAGCATCTTTTCTCCAATAAAATCATTTCAAGAAAAGAAACAGGGGCGATCATTTTAAATAAGGCATTCTTCTTTATCTGCTTTAAAACGGCGGAATTCAATTTCTCCAGCGAAGCAGAAGTGCGCGGATGCATGGGAAACACTACCGTAATCTGCTCGCGTATACTAATCTCATTTATGGCTTCGAGTATGACATTTAACCTTTCCGGAGCATCTGTATTACTATCGCGATGAATGGTTACCAATAAAAATTCTTTATTCCTAAGATCCAACTTATTTATAATGCCTGAATTTGCCTCAGCCGCTTCGGAAAAATAAAGCGTGTTGTCATACATCACATCCCCGCAATGTAAAATGCCCGGTTTATTTATGGTAAACGGAGATTCATTGTTCGGATTAAATCCTTCCCTGATTAAATTATTATATCCGGCAAGGGTAGGTGTGAACAGCAGTGTGGAACAATGGTCACAAACAATACGGTTAATTTCTTCGGGCATGGTTTTATTGAATGAGCGCAACCCTGCCTCAATATGCACCAATGGAATTTTGAGTTTTGTTGCAGCTATAGCGGCAGCCAACGTTGAGTTTGTATCTCCGTAAACAACTATAGCAGCAGGCTTTTCGATATCAGCAATGCCTTCAATCCCTTCAATCATTGAAGCGGTTTGTTTTCCATGGGTTCCAGAACCTACATGGAGGTTATAGTCGGGTTGAGTGATTCCCATTTCGCGGAAAAACACATCAGACATGGTATCGTCATAATGCTGGCCGGTGTGAAGAATAACTTGCTGAATTTTGCTGCTATAGCTGCTTTTAATAACCCTGTCTAAAGCAGATGCTTTAATAATTTGTGGGCGCGCGCCTATTACAGTTACAATTTTCATCCTGTTTTATAAAAGACCTTCATCGGCAAAGCTAAAGTATCCTGCGTCAGAAACAATGATATGATCTAAAACATTAATATCGAGCAATTTAGCTGTCTGTTTTACTTTTTGGGTAAGTTCCTTGTCTTCACTACTGGGGGTAAGGTTTCCAGATGGGTGATTATGACAAAGTACTATACCGGTTGCAAAGTTATCAAGTGCATTTTTAAGAATCAGTCGGATGTCTGCAACGGTACCAGTAATACCGCCCTGACTGACTTTTTGTGCTGCTATTATTTTATTAGCCCTGTTTAGGAACATAACCCAGAACTCCTCATTACGCAAGTCTGACAGGTGGTGAAAATATTCATACACATCTTTGCTGCCCGATATTTTTTCCTTTTCCCTTACTTCTGCTGTTCTCCGCCTTTTGGCAAGTTCAAGAGCAGCTACAATGGTTATTGCCTTAGCCTCACCAATGCCTTTATATTTCTTTAAATCGGCAATGGAGAGCTTTCCCAGCTCATTCAGATTATTATGGGCATTTTTCAAAATCAGCTTGCACAGGTCAACTGCCGATTCACCCCGGGTGCCCGAGCCAATTAGAATGGCTAACAATTCCGCATCAGATAGGGCACTGGAGCCTTTCAGCATAAGCTTTTCCCTTGGACGGTCTTCTTCCGCCCAACTTCGTATGCCATTTATTTCCCTGGTTGTCTCATCCGAAATGTCAGCCATTTACCTGATTTTTTATAATGCAAATATACATTTTGAAGAAAAGAAACTGGTTAAACTATCCAATAAAGGTTTTTATTATATTTTTACCGCTAATGAAAAACCGCTATTCACTAATTGCCTGTTGTATTATAAGTCTGGTGTTATTGCAATACCGATTATCTTATTCCGGACTTGACCCAAAATACAATTTAAAGGTCACTACTTGGGATGCATTGGGTTATTATATGTATCTGCCTTCCGCTTTTATTTATGACGATGCCACACAATTAAAGTGGTTCCCTGATATTGATAAAAAATACCAAGTGTCAGGGGGATGGGTTTACCAGGCCAATATTTATAAAAAAACAAACAAATATGTTTTCAAATATTTAGGCGGAGTGGCTATTTTGGAAATACCTTTGTTTCTGACAGGGCACTGCATTGCTAAAATCTTCCATTACGATGCCGATGGCTTCTCAGCACCTTATCAATATGCCATTGCATTTGGAGTTTTGCTGTATTGCTTGTTATCCATTTTTCTGCTTCGTAACATTTTGCTGAAATTTTTTAGCGATAAAACAACCGCATTCACACTACTGTTGATAATGCTGGCGACCAATATTATTCAATATGTGGCCATAGATAATGCGCAAAGCCACGGACTTATTTTTCCTTTGTATGTATTGATTTTATACTTCACCATTAAATGGCATGAAAAACCCAAAATACGTTGGGCCTGCCTTATCGGATATATAATAGGCATTGCCACGATTAGCAGGCCTACGGAAGCCATTATGCTGTTTATCCCTTTATTCTGGGGAACCCAAACAAAAGAGTCGGCCCGAGAAAAATGGAGTCTTGTAAAACAGTATAAAAAACATATTTTTTATGCTTTATTTTTTACATTTTTAGGTGTATTACCCCAACTTATCTATTGGCAAATCGCAACAGGCTTTTTTGTTTATGACGTAGGTAGTAAATGGACTTTCCTGAATCCCTTTTTCCGGGTTTTGTTCGGTTGGGAAAAGGGCTGGTTTATTTATACCCCTGTTACTATATTCTTTATAGTTGGAATGTTTTATATGAAATCTTATCCTTTTAAAAAATCGGTGCTTTGGTTCTGCTTGCTGAATATTTACATCATTATTTCCTGGTTCGATTGGAGGTATGGAGGCAGTTATTCCACTCGTGCGCTTTCCCAGTCATACCCGGTGTTTGCATTGCCATTAGCAGCTTATATTGAGCATGTTAATTTTAAAAAATGGAGGTATCTGTTTTATATTTTGGGATTATACTTAATCGGGGTAAACCTGTTTCAGATTTTCCAATACAACAAAACAATTTTGCATTATAACGATATGAACCGGGCATATTATGAAAAGATTTATTTGAATCCTACTCCTACACCTTTGGATATGAGCCAGCTTGATACAAACGATTTTCTTGGCAATGAAAGTAATTGCAAAATGAAAATTCTGGCTCATATAGATACGGCACACCACATCCAATCGCCTCAGTATGCATCCAGCTTAGTACTTGAAACCTCCATAGCTCCTGATTCGATTAGTCAAGGCTTTACAGAAGAATGGCTGAAGATTGAAACGGAAATAAAAGCTACAAAAGGCTTTTCGGATAGTTATTTAACCTCCGAATTGCAAGTTGGAAGTTCGGTTAAGCATAACAAAATACGGTTATTTAGTCCCATTAGTAGTTATGGGGCTATCAATAAATATGCATTTTATATAAAACAATCTGATTTTTCCATTAAAAATACCTTGCGGTTGTATATTTACTCCAACGGTGATTTTGATGGAATTATTGAAAATATAAAGATTACTTCTTTAAAAAAATAAAGCCACCTTACCCTTACTACATAATTGTTAAATAATGTTAGTTCCTTCTATTCTTCAATAAATAATATTTATATTTGCATCTGTTAAAGATAATGTTATGAACAAAAAGGTACTTTTCACAAGCTTAATGCTGATAACCTGTGCGTTTACTAATGCACAGCAATCTGCTACAGCTACCGGATCTACCGACCCCAATGCTCCCGTTATGACATTTGATACCAAAACACATGATTTTGGCACTTTTGAGCAAGATGGAAACGGCACTTACTTTTTTATGTTTACCAACACAGGCAAGGAGCCTTTGGTTATAAAAGAGGCCCATGGCTCTTGCGGATGTACGGTTCCCAAGTGGCCGCACGACCCTATTCCTCCCGGTCAGCAAGATACCATTAAGGTTACTTACGATACCCACCGGGTCGGACCATTCCATAAAACAGTATCTATAACCTCTAATGCCGTGGAATCTCCGTTGGTTTTAGCGATAACCGGAAAGGTAACCGCCAAACCCGTAGTTCCTAATTTTCCTACCGATCCGGGCAATAATACCGGCGGAGCTCCGTTCTCTTCTAACTGGGATAATCAATAATCTAATATCAACAAAAAAATTCAATCATGAAAAAACTTTTAACTTCTATTACGCTACTTGCAGGGCTCTTTTTAGCCGGCAATTCGTTTGCACAAACAGCTACCCCGGCTGCACCACCTGACCCAAATGCCCCAGTAATGCAATTTCAGCACGACACCATTGATTATGGTACCATTCCGCATAATGCTGACGGGTATCGTTCATTCAAATTTACAAATGTTGGCAAAGAGCCATTAATCATAAGCAACGCTCACGGTTCATGTGGATGTACCGTTCCTACTGCTCCGAAGGAACCAATTCAACCCGGACAACCATCTGAAATTAAGGTTCACTATGCAACCGACAGAGTGGGTCCGTTTATTAAAACCGTTACCCTTACCAGCAATGCAAATCCTTCTACTAAGGTTCTTGTAATTAAAGGTAATGTATTGCCTGATCCTGAAGGGTCTAAACCGGCTTCTCCAAACCCAACTTCTCCTGTTGCTACTCCTGGTGCAGCTTCACCGATGACATCTCCTAGCAGCACTGGACACTAATAAGTTTTTTTATCTTTTTAAAGTCTGCCTGAATTAAAATTGGGCAGGCTTTTTTTATTTAGTCAGGTTACTTTTGGATACAAAAAGTAAAGTAACCCGCTACTTTGCCCATTAGTAAAAGGGTATTGTGATTTCAATAATTAGATAAACTGCAAAACAGTAACAAACTTATATATGGGCATCATTTTGCGGTGTACTGAAAAAGGTTGACTATACCTTCCGTATTAAGAAGTAAAAAACACCCTTTGAACAGTCCAAAAAAGAGCTATAGCTGCTATAACCAAGGAAGCAGGAATTACAATTCGCTTTCTGTACCAAGGCTTTTCACTAAACCATTTACCTACCAAAAACCAGGCAGCCAATATAATGGTCAATTGTCCGAGTTCCACACCAACATTAAATGTGATTAAGGAAAGGAAAAACTGATTTTTAGGTAATCCCAATTGACTTAAGGCACTTGCAAATCCCATTCCGTGAATAAGTCCGAAACTGAAAACTACAGCTACTCTTGTTGGCCGTAACTTATCTGTAATAACATTTTCAAGAGCCACATACATAATGGAGAGCGAAATGATCGGTTCAATAATATGGCTGGGGGGAGATATGAGGCCATACATGGACAATCCAAGAGTAATAGTGTGCGCAACAGTGAAAGCGGTAGCCTGCCATATTACCGGTTTAAGATTAGGATTTAAAAGGAAAAGGCTTAGTATAAAAAGAATGTGGTCGAATCCTTCCGGAAGAATATGAGTAAATCCCAGTTGCAGATACATTGAGATGGCATCTGTCTTCGATAAATTATTAACTACAACATGGGCATGTGCAACAGGAATGAACACAAAAGAGGCCAGTAAAAAAAGAACCCACTTTTTCCATGTATGAATTGCTGACGAAGTCCCCTCCTGGAGCATAGCATTTTAGTTAGAGATGTAGGGAGCCGCTTCCTTTCTTAAATTAATATCAAAATACGGATCTTGCTCAACCGCCATTTTTATAAGCGCTTTCCCTTGGGCTGTTTCCCCTGCTTTAACTTTAATAAGGCCTGCATGGCATAAAAGAATCGGGTTTCTGGAATGGGTCCTCAACGATTTATTGATAAGCGTATCTGCTTGCGCAAATTCTCCCCGTTTATATCGCACCCAGGCAAGTGCTTCACAAACATCAATATTGTCAGGCCTTCTGTCATATTCCAACAAAGCATGCTTAAGTGCTTTATCTAAGTCAGGTGGATTTGTTTTTAGATAGGCATATGCCAATTCTTTATCGGCATAATGCCCATGAATACTCTGGCTTTCATCGCCAAGATTACCCCCTAACTCATCCACTACATCTTCGGCTGACTTATCGCCAAGATCTGGCTCATTATTTAATCGATATAAATCTGTTAGTTCATCTTTAAAAGAATATTCCACAATCATGTCTCTGGCCTTTTCGAAATATTTTATTGCTTCCGGATAATTTCCTTTTTCTTTTTCAATTCGTCCAAGACCCGCAAAAGCGAAAGAATAATCGGGACGCTCGATCAATGCTTTTTGGTAAACCATTTGAGCACTGTCCAACTGTCCTTCTATTTCATATAAATGACCCAATATCATTCGGGCCCATTCTGTTTGTTCTAATCCAGGGTACCCTGCTGACACAGCTAATTTAATTGCAGATATGGAACCCGGAATATCTCCGTATATCTCACGCAAGTATGAAATACGTGCATAGGAACGAAGGTCCGGACGGATGGACGTCATTTTATCAGCCATTGCAACGGCTGAATCATAATGGCCCAATTCAAGATAAGCATCATCCAATATGCCATAAATAAAAGCATTATAAGGATTGATAGACTTGGCTTGTTTGCCAACTTCCAGGGCATCTGAAAAATGGTGCTGAGAGAGAAAAATCAATGCTTTTAATGTTAATGCGTCAAAATTTTTAGGATTATTCTTTAATACTTTATCCAATAATTCCAAAGATGCTTTATCATAATAAGCATATTCGCCAGTTATCCGCTCTTCCTGCACATATGCTTCAACAAGGGCCACCATAGATTTATAATCTTTCGGGTTTTTGGCGATATTGGCCAATAATCCTTCCATGGCCTTTTTAGCATTAAGCCATTCGGAAGATAATGACAAATTACCTGTTCTTTCCTTAAAAGTTGGGATTTTATCAGATGGGTCTTTTGAGAATAGCAGAATAACAATAAAAAATATTGCAGTAAAGCTTATAAGAATTATATATCCGTATTTTTTAAGCATAAATGAGTTTCCGTTAGTGTATTTTACAATTTGAGATACGAAGATAATGAATAGCTGGATTTATAATAAAAAAAACCGGGTATTGTTTCCAATACCCGGTTCCTAATCAGATTTAAATTTTGCATTTCTATTGCTGCACTGCGGTCACTTTCATTGTTTGTATCACCTGGTCGCCCATAGTTAAAGTAGCTATATATACTCCTGTAGCCACCTTTCCATTTGGATTCCATTGATATGTATAAGTTCCCGGAGCTATTATCGCATTATTTACGATAGTAGCCACTCTTCTGCCGTTAAGGTCATAAATGTATAAGCTCACATTTATGTTTGAAGATACGTGTATCCTGAAGTTGGTATACGTATTGAAAGGGTTCGGGTAGTTTTGTCCCATTGCCATAATAGGTGCAGCAAGACCAGTTCCAATACCAAATATACCTGTAGGTATTTCGGTTGCGCCACCACAACGTCCAAATCCACTCCATGGATCCTGAACATAAGGGAATGCTGTTTTGAAGGTTGTATCATTGGCATTAACTCCGGTTGAGTATCCAAGTACATTTGTCAAATCGGTGGTTACCGGACTACCGTGGCCCACAGTATAATCATCATACCATAAACCTATAGCGGCAAGCACAACTCCACTCACAGCTTGTAATTCAATACGGGTAACATCATCTTCCAATCTACGTCCATTCGGAAATCCATCCATGTTAGGAATGAACTGCATATTTGCATTAGCGTCATAAGGCGCGGTTGTTAATCCAAGTACAGCAGCCTGTATTAAACCATCTGAACTGAAGTTAGGATCTGTTCTTTTAGTAATAGGAACAGCCATGTTAAGTCGTAACATATCACCAATAACAGGAAGGAAGTTATTGATAAACGGCTTCCCGTTGGCAAGCGGATTTCCAGCAGGTTTGCCGGTTGCCAATTGGTAGGGTGCTTCGTTAGGTACTCCAGTATGGAAAATAGGCAGTAAATCTACAGAACGTGGGCTATTTTTGCGCAATAGGTAATCACCAAATTGGTTTGTATCAAGTGCTGTACCTGCACCGCCATTCGTAGCCTTTAAAGCAAAAAGCCCTTGTTGATCATTGCAAAATCCATAAGCCTGTAATGAATGGCGTTGGATGCGTAATAATGAAAATCCGGGAATTGCAGCTCCAAAACCACCTCCGCTGTCTGTCATATAAAGCGCTAACTCAGGACGGCAAAAGAAAGTATCCATAGTTGCATGCTCGGTATAAGGAGTTAGTGAATTCCATAAATCCTTTGAACCGATAGGTGTAATAACTTCATTGGTTAATGGCATTCCAAGGCGTGATACTTGTATCCAAGCACCGGCATCGGTAATAGTTCCATTATTATTAAAAGTCCTAATAGCAGGTCTGCTGGCAGAAGCCCAAACACCGATTACAAAATTCGGGTCAAGAATATTGGCAGGGTGCGTTAAATGATGCCATTGCAAAGTACCTATAGGAATTTTCATAGCAATGGTATGCACATTTTTACAAGCACATCCATCTTCAGGTGCATACATTCCATGGCCGCCATTACGGGTTTCACCTAAGTCAAACACGCCACCTAAATCTACGAAAAACGGATCGTCAACAGGGCCGCAGAAGATGGTTTCTTTTCCACCACCTGTTGCTAGCACAGTGTCTTTAATTGCGAGTTGGGCATACGTTTCAGCACCTAATCCTAATCCTACAGCGCTATCGATAGAACGGGGACCTATGTTATTAGGTGGTACTACTCCACTTGCAACAATAGTTACAAATGGTCTTCCTTCTACACTCTTCTCAACCGTATAAGTAGTCATACGATTTTGTTTACCTAAACGGATGTTAAAGAAGGTAGTACTATCCTGGTTCTTTTGTGTAAATGTAAAACGATACGTTATATCGTCTGCATTGGTTGAAGAATCATTGTTCTTAATGTGGATCTCATACCTGATATTTTCACCAAAAGTATAATAGTTTGGACCACCTTGAGGTAATTCAAAGGGTATGTAGTTTGCTATTATAGTTACAGTGCTTGTATCGTCAGGGCTTCTGAAAGCATACACGTCAGTATTATCAGCCAGCGGATCATTCGCTATAAGCGGAGCCTCACGGTGACTGGATGCCAAAACGTGCGATTTTTTTGAATCCCATAGTCCGAAACCAATAACACAGGCCAACGCTCCGGTTATTGTTAAAATTTTTGGGATTGATGTTTTAGTTTTCATTTTCTTAGTATTTAAAAGTTTGTTTAATCTTTTATTATTCAAATTCCGTCATTCTTATTGACCGCTATGATTTGCAAATCCACTCCATGGGTCTTGAACATAAGGGAAAGACGCTTTAAACGTTGTATCATTATGATCAACTCCGGTTGAATATCCAAGCACGTTTGTCAAATCTGTTGTTACCGGAGAAGGGCTGGTGTGCGGATTGTAATCATCATACCATAAACCTATGGCAGCAAGAACAACTCCACCCACTGCTTGTAACTCTATACGGGTAACATCATCCTCTAATCTGCGTCCATTTGGGAATCCATCCATGTTAGGAATCCATTGCATCTTTATAAGTGTGTCATAAGGTGCAACGGTCAATCCTGTTACAGCGGCAGCTAATAAACCTTCGGAACTGAAGTTAGGATCATTTCTTTGGGTAACAGGAACAGCCATATTAAGCCTTAACATATCGCCAATAACCGGAAGAAAGTTGTTGATAAAAGGTTTTCCGGGAGCAAGAGGATTTCCAGCTTTGCCGGTTGCCAATTGATAGGGTGGTTCATTAGGCACACCGGTGTGGAAAATAGGTAATAAATCTACAGAACGCGGACTATTTTTGCGTAGGAGATAATCACCAAATTGGTTTGTATCAAGCGCTGTACCTACACCGCCATTCCCAGCCTTTAAAGCATAAAGCCCTTGTTGATCATTGCAAAATCCATAAGCTTGTAAAGAAAAGCGTTGGATCCGTAATGGTGAAAACCCGGGAATAAATGCTCCAAAACCACCGCCACTATCTGTCATATAGAGTGCCAATTCAGGACGGCAGAAGAAAGTATCCATATATGCCTTTTCAGTATAAGGAGTAAGTGAATTCCACAAATCCTTAGAACCAATAGGGTTAATAACCTCATTGGTTAAAGGCATACCTAAACGTGAAACCTGAATCCATGGTCCTGAACAGGTTTGTGTTCCGTTTGCGTTAAGTGTCCTGATTTGTTGTCTGCTGGCAGAAGCCCAAACACCGATGACAAATCTTGAATCGAGGATGTTCTTGGCAGAATCAATTCCAAGATGATGCCATTGTAAAGTAGAAATAGGAACTTTTATGGCTATGGTATGGCAGTTTTTATGAGATAAACCATCTTTAGGCCAGTTACTTACCCTGGTTTCACCAAGATCAAATACACCTCCTAAATCCACAAAAAACGGATCATCAACTGGTCCGCAAAATATTTTTTCGCCACCATTACCGCTTGCAGTATATATAGCAGAATTTGCCAGATTATCATAATTGGAAGCAGACAAACCTACTGTACTGTCAATAGAGCGAGGGCCGATATTGGGAGGCGGAACTACGCCGTTTCCAACAATGGTAACAAATGGGCCACCTTCAACGCTTTTTTGAGCAATATAAGTAGTCATTAGGTTTTGCTTGCCCAACCTGATATTAAAGAATGTAGTAGGGTCCTGGTTGGTTTGACTAAATGTAAAACGATAAGTAATATCGTCTGCATTGGAGGATGAATCATTATTCTTAATATGTATTTCATACTGAATATTCTCTCCAAAAGATGCATAGTTTGGACCACCTTGTGGCAGCTCAAATGGAATGTAGTTAGCGATAATAGTGATCGTATTTGTATCATCCGGACTGCGGAAGGCATATACATCCGTATTATCTGCCAACGGATCGTTTGAAATAAGAGGAGCCTCCCGGTGGCTGGAAGCTTCTACCGGCGCTTTCCTGGCATCCCAAACGATGAACGCCGATGCGATTGCGCATAGACTTGCTCCTGTAAATAAGAGCTTAATAGACTTTTTCATGGGTTAACAATTTTTGGTTGGTTGTTTATTTGGCAGAAAAATTTCTGCTTACAGAACAAACATACGGAAATGAGATTAGCTTGGTTTTAACAAGTTTTAACAAACCATTAATATGGTTCATTATCAGCATATTAAATTTATATAAATAATATAAAAATTTAATATTTTATCTAATTATTGAAATACTTCGTTTGGCTTTTATTATAGAAGTATCTTTAATAGAAGAATATAAAAGCATGGATGCTTTTCCGATAATATGGTCTTCGGGGACAAAACCCCAATAACGCGAATCGATAGAATTATGACGATTGTCGCCCATTACAAAATAATAGTTCATTTTAAAAATATACTTGCTTGCTTTTATACCGTTTATAAATATATCAGTGCCTTTTATTTCTAATTTATTATTTTCATATGTTCGAATTATCCTTTTATATAGATTCAAATTATCCATACTAAGCTTTACACTGTCGCCTTTTTTGGGAACTGCAATGGGACCGAAATAATCCAAACTCCATTTGAAGCGAAAATCGTTGGGAAAGAAATTGGGATTATAGGTATTTTTTGAATATACCCGGAATCCCATTGTAGTTTGAATATCGGGTTGCATTTTATTATTGATGAATATTCTTGCACTGTCAATTTTTACAGTATCCCCCGGAAGTGCCACGCATCTCTTGATATATAATTCACGCTCATCAATAGGCAGATAATCTTCTGTAGGCATATTAAAAACCATTACATCGTTGCGTGAAATGTGCGTATATCCGGGCAGCCTTAAATAAGGCAGATGTATCCAGTTTAAAAAACTTTTGGAATTACTGAAAGGAAGAGAAAGTGGAGTAATAGGTAACCGTGCACCATAAGCCATTTTATTCACTACTATATAATCTCCTTCAAACAAAGCAGTTTGCATGGAAGCCGAGTCAATATATAATACCTGGAACATAAACAGGCGCAAAACAAGCCAAATAAAAAAAGCAAGTAGAAAAACCTTCAATACTTCATTGATATAAGAAATAGCTTTCATTCCCGACTTTATGAATTTTAATTATTTTGGCAAAAGTATCAAAAGTAATAGGTAAGGCTGCCTTTAATTAATCTTGGAGCCCCGGGTGTGAAGCAAATTTGATTGACACCCGCCGGAGGATCTCCCGGAATCCGGGTTAATGTTTCAAACTGCGCTTCATTCCAATTTACATTCAGAATATTTTCCATTGTCATTCCCAATTCATATTGTTTGTAACGATACTTAACAACAGCATCTAATAAAAAGTAACCGTAAGCGGTAAGCTCATCTTCACTGTCTGCCGGACGGTTATCAATATATATATATCGCAGGCTTGCACTCAACCCCTTGGGGTTTCTATATGTAATTCCTGCTATACTGGTGAGCGTTGGAGCTAATGGTATATAGTTGTGTCCGGGTAAGGAATCTGTAAATCTACCATGAGAATATTCTAC
>Ga0302200_10003802_pt1 | contig 12518 bp, 10 predicted proteins | sample II_Bog_N3_1_FD_194585 | JGI IMG/M metagenome (GOLD analysis project Ga0302200, IMG submission 194585) | Peat permafrost microbial communities from Stordalen Mire near Abisko, Sweden - II_Bog_N3_1 | ecosystem: Environmental > Terrestrial > Soil > Wetlands > Peat | place: Sweden: Abisko... | reverse complement strand
ATGTATAGGTCAGCAAGGCGTCCGTAGCGTGACCACTGGAGTCTGTTACGCTGGCTGCGTCGCTTGAGTACTTGCCGCCATAGACGGCATACCGCCAACCGAAAACCACCAAGACGTATCAGATTCCCCGGCACCGCGTGGTAATTGAAGTACCCGCTGACCACCCGGGTAAGCCACTGACCCACGACTCGAACTGGCTCATGACGTCGGCGCTTCAGCTCATCCCGAATGGCCAGCAGCGTCGCACGCATTCGCTTCTTGACCGTCAGTCGCAGTATTTGAAAACCACCGCTTCTGTTGGTACTGCAACAGTGCGTGAAGCCCAGGAAGTCAAACGTCTCCGGTTTACCTAACCCTCGCTTCCTACGATTTCTCGCAGCAAAACGACCAAATTCAATCAGCCGTGTCTTCGAGGCGTTGAGGGATAAACCGAACCTGGCCAAGCGTTCCTGCAACTGCACCAGAAACTGCTGAGCCTGCCATTGCGTCCTGAAACCCACCACGCTGTCGTCCGCGTAGCGCACAACAATCACATCGCCACGGACATGCCGCTGGCGCCACTGCCTTGCCCATAGATCCAGCACGTAGTGAAGATAGATATTCGCCAGCAACGGCGATATCACTGCGCCTTGGGGAGTCCCCTTGGTCGCAGCCACCCTACGGCCATCCTCCATTACTCCCGCCTGAAGCCATTTGCAGATGAGCCCGAGCAGGCGCCGGTCTGCAATCCGGTGACCCAGAAACATCAGCATCCATTCATGGTCGATCTCATCAAAGAACGACGTGATATCCGCATCCAGTATCCAGTTCACCTTCTGGCCCTTGAGCGCAACCGTTAACGCGTCCAGCGCATCGTGCTGGCTGCGTCCCGGCCGAAACCCGTACGAGAATCCCAGAAAGTCCTCTTCATAGATCGCATTCAAAACGGTAACGACCGCCTGCTGTACGATCTTGTCCTCCAGAGAGGCAATGCCCAGCGGGCGCTGCCTGCCATCAGCTTTAGGGATATAGACCCGCCGTGACGGCGTTGCTCGATAGGCTCCACTGTGGAGCCTTGCGTGCAAGTCGGTTACCCGCTGGAGAAGATCCTCCTCATACTCTCGCCACGACATGCCGTCCACGCCCACCGCTGCATCGCGGCGCAGGGCATAGAAGCTCTGCGCCAGTAACTGCGGTGTGATGTGGTGCAGCAATGCCGTGAACTGCATACCCTTGTTCCTTCGGGCTGCTTCACGTACACCTTCAAGTCCCATCGACGCGCAGCTGATCCGGCTCAGTGTCCGGGGCGCGGGAGGCCTGTTGGTGTTTCCCTTGGCTACGTCCCTTTCCTCCACTATCTCCGCAAGGCCAGGCCCTTTGTTCGATGGCTTCTCAGGTACTACGGACGTATCCGACTTCTCAGCGACGTGAACAGCAGGGTTACGGCTTTTGGCCTTTCCTGCTCCGCCCGGTGCTTGCGCACCGGGCGCCGCTGAGATCTCCCAGTTTCTGTGCGAAGGACTTCCCGACGTGCACAGGGTCTTCGACCGCGCGGGATCGGAGCATGACTGGCGTATAGCGCCATGCTCCGTATTGCCTTCTGCTTCGCATAACAGCATCGGCATCCCGGATTCCTGATTACGCGGCTCAATGGCTGGCCCATCGGTTTCCCCTGTCAACGCTTCACCCTGCACCTCACGGTGCAACATGCATGACTCGGGGCCTGGTTGATTCGCCATTTCTTACCAGTGTCGAACTTTCATCGACTATCCTCCGCCAGCTTTAACTGGCGCTCTATGCGTTCGGGCATCACCTCGGCCATCGTTTTTCTGCTGATCAACAAGCCGTTTTGAGGGTGGAAACAGCCTCTGGAGGGCTATCAGTGGCACCTCTAGGTGCCGGCGCAAACACTCATTCCGCCATCGGCCATGACTACCGCGCCCACGATATATGACGCCTGATCAGAAGCCAGGAAAGCGACCACTTCGGCGATTTCCTCTGGCTGCGCCGCACGCTTGATAGGTGTCTTTTCTCCGTGCAAAACGAGGAAGGACGGACCATCTTCAACGACATCATTGAGAATATTCGTGACCACATCGCCGGCACCGACAGCATTGACCCGGATCCCATGGTCAATGACTTCCAGCGCCAGTGTCCGCGTCAGTTGGGCCAACGCCCCCTTTGACGCGGTATACGCGGCAATGGTGGGGAAGGCTTGGTAGGCCGCGTACGAGGCAATGTTCACGATGGCCCCACTGCGGTTGGGGATCATCACCTTTATGGCTTCGCGAGAATGCAAAAACGCAGCGGTGACGTTGACGTTCTGGATGCGCTCCCAGTCCTCGCGGGTCATATCGATCACCAACTTGTTGATGATGATCCCGGCATTGTTGACCAGGATATCGAGGCGTCCGAAATGCTGAATGGCCGTGGCCACAGCGGCTTCCGCAGCCCCATCTTCGGTGATGTCCGCGACCCACGGCACCAGGCCGGGTCGGGCGAGTTGCCGTACTGTCGCGCTTTTGTCTTCAGCAATGACTTTTGCGCCTCGCTCGTGCAACAACAGCGCCACCGCCCGACCTATTCCACTGGCCGCGCCAGTCACCAGTGCGACCTGGCCTGCAAATGCCTTATGGCTATCGGATGTCATACATATCTCCAGTTAGAGTGCCCAGAGGCATTGGCTGCCGCTGTAGACACCTTGACTGTCGCCCATCCTCGCGATTGGATCTGGCGCCTTCTTGCCGAACTATCGTGATTTTGCTTTTTTATAAGCTAAGATCATCAAATCCGTCGATTTCCAGCGTCCCGCAACCGGTTTGTTTACCCACTGTGAAAAAGCTCAAGCAAGTAAAGCGTACGAACCACCAGGATCGAATTCCTGCGCACAAAATGCCCGAGTACCTACCCGCTTCCGCCTATCAAGCGGTGGGGCATCGACTGGACTCGGATGTACAGATACAAATCTATAAACATCGCAGCACACTGCAAAACTTGATCATTCCCGCCGTCGCAGAACCTCTGCTCGTCCTAGTGCTGTCGGGAGGGGCGCTTGTGGAAGAACGTACGGGCGAACAGGACTGGACGGCGAACGCGGTGACCGCTGATGACTTCTTCCTCACGATGTCGTCACAACCTTACGAAATGCGTTGGAAAACCGAGAGTGACGCGGACTTTGAGGTGGTGCACGTTTACCTCAGCCAGCGTCTGCTGGATTTGGCAGCACGGGATGTCTCAGGGGGGCAAGCCGCCCCGTTTCGTCTACAGGACGTATCAGGAGCCAGAGACCCACAGGTATCCCAGTTGATGAGAGGCCTTTATCAAGAAGTGACCGCGCAACGCGAGGCCAGCACGCTGTATCTGCATAGCATCGGCCAAGCACTTGCCGTGCATTTGGTCAGGCATTACCGCGACGAACGCGAGGGTCTCAAGGGCGGCAATGCGTTGCCAGCCTATAAATTACATGCCGTGATTGATCATATGCGCCTGAGCCTTGAGAGTGGCTTTAACTTGTCCTCATTGGCGACAGTTGCCGGGATGAGCGACTTTTACTTCAGTCGCATGTTCCGCAGGGCAACGGGGCAATCACCGTCTCAATACTTTATCCATCTGCGCATGGAGATGGCACGCCAGCTCCTTCTGGCGTCAACCTTGAGCATCATCGAAATCGCCCTTGAAGTGGGCTACAGTAGCCCGAGCCACTTTGCCCAAGTCTTCAAGCGCCATACCGGCATCTCGCCGCGTGATTATCGCCAAGGGTAAGCCTTCACCCATGATCAGGAACTGCAATGTCCACCCTCAGCTTTCGCAATGCCGTGCCGTCAGACGCTTCGCGCTGCTATCAAATCGAGTCTTGCGCCTACGAAGGCGACGAAGCCGCGACCCTGGAGAAGATTTCGACGCGCATCGCCCAGTACCCGCAGGGCTTTCTGATTCTGGAGGATGATGGTGAGGTCATTGGTTTCATCAACAGTGGCTGCGCCCACGAAGTGGTGATGTCCGATGAAGCCTTCAAGGAACTGGTGGGGCATTCGGCCGATGCGCCCAATGTCGTGATCATGTCCGTGGTGCTGGATCCCGCGCAGCAGGGTAAAGGCCACTCCACGCGGATGATGAGCGAGTTCGTCCAGCGCATGAAGGCACTGGACAAGAAGACCATCCACTTGATGTGCAAGGAGCGCCATGTGGCGCTGTATGAACGAATGGGCTATCGCTACGTTCAGCCCTCGCCTTCCGATCACGGTGGCATGGCCTGGCATGAGATGGTCATGGAGCTCTGATGCCCTTGAAAGACCGCTCGGTGGCGTGAATGCAGCCGCTCAGTGAGGCAGGTTGAACGGCGTGACGATCTGCACCTGGGAGGATTCAATCGGCCCCGCCTTCCACAACCGATGAAAGCGCAGGATATGCAGGAATGCATGGCGAGCATCGATCTGCAGGTCGTGGTCGATGATCGCAGCGATTTTTTCCTCGGCCAGCAACTGACGGTTTTCTTCATCCAGGTCGTGGCCGATAAACACTTCCAGTGGCCGTCCCAATGCGGCGAACCCATCGACGATCGCCCGGTTACCGCCACCCACGCTGTAGATTGCCTTGAGGTTGGGGTGCTGTTTCAGCGCCTCGATCACCCGCTCAAGGGTGCGCTCGTACACCCCGTAGCCACCGCTGATATCCAGCACCCGCAAATGGGCGGCGCGGCCACGCAGCCACATGCGAAAGCCCATTTCGCGTTCTTCCTCGCCTCGAAACAGCTCGCTGCCGATCACCACGGCCACCTCCTGCGGCTTGGGGCCCAGCCAGCGTGACAGCAGGTACGCGGCGGTCTGCCCGGCAGTGCGGTTGTCCATCCCGACATAGCCGATGCGCTCGCTGTGGGGCAGATCGGTCACCAGCGTCACCACCGGAATCCCGGCTGCGGCCAACTGCTTGACCGCCTGGTTCACCGCCGGCTCGTCGGCAGCCTTGAGCACCACGCCCTGGCTGCCCGTGTCGAGGCAGCGCAACAGCTGGTCGTGCATGGCCTGGGATTCGATTTCTTCGAACAGGTGAAAGCGCGGGGCGATGCGAAACGGCGCCAGGCTGCCCAGTTGCAGAGTAATCGCCGCCTGCACCGCCGCACTGAAACGCCGCGGCGTGTGCATGATCACATCGATATGGAAGGTGCGCCCCACCGCCAGTCCGTTCCTCTCCTGGGCCTCAAGTTCACTCAAGGCCTGCTCGATGCGGCGCTGGGTCTGATAGTGCACGCTACCGCGCCGGTGCAGCACGCGATCGACCGTAGCCTTGCTGACCCCCGCCTGGGTAGCGAGTTGCTTGATGGAGAAATGCCTGGCGCGTTCGAGCATGGTGTTCGGCCTGAGGTTTTTTTGAGGTCTTTTCGGGCATTACCGAGGTCAAGGCGATGCTAGTCTCAGTTTCGCCTGGCGTCGAGCCGGCGCTTTGACCCCAACAAAAAGATCAGGAGAACCGCATGTCCGCAACCGACCTCGCCACCTCGTTCACCGGCCAGTACTTTGTCGTCACCGGCAGCACCCAGGGCCTAGGGGCTGCGGTGGCCCATACCCTGGCGCGCCGTGGCGCCGCCGGCCTGATCATTTGCGGGCGCCGCGCTGACCAGGGCCAGGCCCAGGTACGCCAGTTGGCCGAACTCGGTTGCCAGGCGTTTTTTGTCCAGGCTGACCTGGAACAGGTCGAGGATTGCCGCGCGGTGATCGCCGCCGCCCGTACCCACTTCGGCACCCTGAACGGGCTGGTCAACTGTGCCGGCATGTCGGACCGCGGCACCATCCTCGACACCTCCCCGGAACTGTTCGACCGCCTCTTCGCGGTCAACGTACGGGCACCGTTCTTCCTCATGCAGGAGGCGCTGAAATTGATGATCGGCCAGGGCGTGGAAGGTGCCATCGTCAATATCCAGAGCGTCAGCGGCCACGGCGGGCAGTCGTTCCTCAGCCCTTATGCGACGTCCAAGGGTGCCCTGGCGATCCTGACCAAAAACGTGGCGTTCAGCGCGCTGCGCAATCGCATCCGGGTCAACGGCCTGAACATCGGCTGGATGGACACGCCCCATGAAGACGAGATCCAGCGCCGTTACCACGGTGCCCAAGACGGTTGGCTGGCGGATGCCGAACGCGCCCAGCCTTTCGGTCGTCTGCTCAAGCCCGAGGAAGTGGCACGGAGCGTGGCATTTCTGTTGTCGAGCGAGTCGGGGATGATGACCGGCACGGTGATCGATCTTGAGCAAGGCGTGATCGGCTGCGGCGACAGCAGCACACCACGTCCGGACCACGCCCTGAGCCTGCCGGAGCAGCCATGATGCACTCGCCTGCCTTCGTCCGTGCCGATGCAGTGCAACTGGATGACTTCAGCCGAATCTGCACGCAACAGGCCCATCCCGAAGATTACCCGCACTGCAACGAGGTACGGAACAACGTGCCGATCTACCACGCGCAGACCTTGCGCGACGCTGACCGCCACGTGGTGATGGACGAGTTGCACCGGCTGTTTCGCCACGGCCCGGGGGTCATGGTGGTACGCCAGGGTTATACCGACCTGGACGTGGTCGATCGCCACAGCCAGGTCTTCGAAGCGATTTTTGCCGAGGAAGCCGTCGAAGGCCTGGCCGCCGATCACTTCGCCAAGGCCGGCAGCAACGGGCGCATCTGGAATTCATTGCAGAAGGCTGCCCTGCACTCGCCGTCGTCCTTTGTCGAGTACTACGCCAACCCGCTGCTGGGGCTGATTGCCGAAGCCTGGCTGGGTCCGTACTTCCAGGTCACGGCCCAGGTCAACGTGGTGCACCCCGGCGGCCCGGCCCAGCAGCCTCACCGTGACTACCACCTGGGATTCCAGACGGTTGCTGAAGTCGAGCGTTCCCCCTTGCCCCAGCAGGAGCTGTCCCAATACCTGACCTTGCAGGGCGCCGTGGCCCACTCCGATATGCCACTGGAAACCGGCCCGACCCTGCTGTTGCCGTTTTCCCAGCAGTACGCGCTGGGTTACCTGGCCTGGCGTCGCCCCGAATTCATCGATTACTTCCAGGAGCATGCGGTGCAACTGCCGCTGGGCAAGGGCGACCTGCTGTTCTTCAACCCGGCGCTGTTCCACGCCGCCGGCAGCAACCGCACGCCGGACCGCCAGCGCATGGCCAACCTGCTGCAAATCTCCTCGGCCTTCGGCAAGCCCATGGAAGCCCTCGACCGCGAACGCATGATGCTCGCGCTCTACCCTTGCCTGCTGCAGCGCTTGGCGGACCAGTTGCTCGACCCACAGGGACTGGCCGCGGTAATCGCCTGCTGCGCCGACGGCTACTCCTTCCCCACCAACCTCGACACCGACCCGCCCCTGCACGGCCTGGCACCGCAGACCGGGCAACAACTGATGTCGCAAGCGCTGAACGAACGCTGGCCCTACGCGACCTTCGCCGAGCGCGTGGCGCGGATGCATGCCAAACGCCAGGCCTGATGCCGTTTCCAGGGATGACACCGCAACAGCGGTTCCCGTCGACCCCAATGACCTTGGGGTCGATTTGAAACAGGCGGGCGCAATCGCCTTGGGCACCATCAAAACCGCGGCTTGAGCGCCTTCCAGTCCGGCTTGTAACGCTGCATCTGCCTCACGTCATCGCGCTGGCGGATACCGCAGGTCAGGTACTGGTCATGCAGCTTGCCCAACTGGTCGTGATCCAGCTCAAGACCCAAGCCGGGGGCGCGGGTGATTTTCACGCAGCCGTCGACAATCGGCAGCTTGCCGCCCTTGATCACCTCTTCATCCGGCTCCTGCCAGGGGTAATGGGTGTCGCAGGCGTAATCGAGGTTGGGCACCGAGGCCGCGACATGGGCCATGGCCATCAGGCTGATCCCCAGGTGCGAGTTGGAATGCATGGACACCCCCAGGCCAAAGGTCTGGCACATCTTGGCCAGTACCTGTGTGTCACGCAGGCCGCCCCAGTAATGGTGGTCGGCGAGCACGATCTGCACGCTGTTCAAGGCCACGCTGCGGCGAAACTCATCAAAATCGGTGACCACCATATTGGTCGCCAGCGGCAGCCCGGTGCGCTTGTGCAATTCGGACATGCCTTCCAGGCCCGGGGTCGGATCTTCGTAATATTGCAGGTCATCGCCCAGCAGTTCGGCCATGCGAATCGAGGTTTCCAGGGACCAGTTGCCGTTCGGGTCGATCCGTAGCGGGTAACCCGGGAAAGCCTTTTTCAGCGCCTTGATACACGACACCTCATGCACCGGCTCCAGCGTACCGGCCTTGAGCTTGATGCTCTTGAAACCATAGGTCTCGATCATCCGCCGCGCCTGGGCGACGATCTGTTCTTCGTTCAGCGCCTCTCCCCAACTGTCCGGTTTGTAGGGCGAGTCGACGTGCTGGGCGTATTTGAAAAACAGATAGGCGCTGAACGGGATCTCGTCGCGGATCGCACCGCCCAGCAAATCCACCAGCGGCACATTCAGTGAGTGCGCCTGCAAATCCAGGAAGGCCACTTCGAACGCCGAATAGGCGTTGCTCACCGCTTTGCTGGCATGGGAACCCGGCGCCAGTTCCGCACCGGCGAGGCTGGTGGTCTTGTTCGCCGCCACCGTGGCCTGCACGATGGCGCGCAGTTGATTGAGATTGAACGGGTCGAGGCCGATCAACAGGTCTTGCAGTTGCTGCTGGATCGCCAGTGCCGGGGCATCGCCGTAGCTTTCGCCCAGGCCGATATAGCCGTTGTCGCTCTCGATCTCGATGATCGAACGCAGCGCAAAGGGCTCGTGAATACCACTGGCGTTGAGCAGTGGCGGATCGCGAAAGGCGATGGGGGTGACGGTGACACGTTTGATTTTCAAGAGGCTGCTCCCTGTGGGCCTAGGCTCAAGGCTTGATGACTGATAGAGGTTTTGCGCGCCAGGGGCTCGACGGGTTTACCGGGTTGTGTGCGAGAGGTATCGCCACGCGGTGCAGTCCGGGCGAAGAAGATCACCACGGCCGCCACCAGCGAGGTGGCGGCCAGGCCATAAAGCCCGCCTTCGATGGAGCCGGTGGTCTGCTCCAGGAAGCCAAATGCGGTCGGCGCGACAAAACCACCGAGGTTGCCGATGGAGTTGATCAGGGCGATCACCGCGGCGGCGATGCGGGCGTCCAGATAACCTTGCGGAATCGGCCAGAACAGCGCCGAGGCGGCCTTGAACCCGATCGCGGCAAAGCAGATGGCAACGAAGGCGAAGATCGGCCCGCCGGTGGTGGACATGAACATGCCGAACGCGGCAATCACCAGGGTCAATGCCACCCAGACCTGCGGGTGTTTCCATTTGCTGGCCATGGCGGCAAAGCCATACATCGCGATGATCGAAATGAGCCACGGAATCGAGTTGAAGAGACCGACGTGGAAATCGCCGATATTGCCCATTTTCTTGATCATGCTCGGCAACCAGAACGTGGCGCCGTAAATGGTCAGGGCAATGGAAAAGTAGATGAAGCAGAACAAGGCGATCTGCCTGTCCGCCAGCAGTTTGAACATCGACGGTTTGACCGTCAGCGCCGCTTCGCGTGCCTGCTGTTCCAGTGCGATAGCGCCGATCAGCGCGGCCTTTTCTTCCGCACTCAGCCATTTCGCCTGACGCGGATGGGACTGCAACCAGAACCAGACAAAACCGCAGAGCACGATGGAGGCAAAACCTTCAATCAGGAACATCCACTGCCAGCCATGCAGGCTGAAACCGTTGACGTTCAGCAGCGCGCCGGACACCGGGCCGGAAATCACCGACGCAATGGCCGAGCCGCTGAGGAAGATCGCCATGGCCTTGCCCCGCTCGGTCGACGGTAGCCATTGGGTGAAGTAGTAGATGATGCCCGGAAAAAAGCCCGCTTCGGCCGCACCGAGAACAAAACGCAGCACATAGAAGCTGGTTTCACCGCGCACAAAGGCCATGGCCATGGCCGCCGCGCCCCAGGTGAACATGATCCGCGTCAGCCAGGCCCGCGCACCGTAGCGTTGCAGCAACATATTGGAGGGGACTTCGAATATCGCGTAACCGATGAAAAACAGCCCGGCCCCCAGGCCATAGGCCGCGGCGCCAATGCCCAGGTCGGTTTCCATATGGCTGCGCACAAAGCCGATGTTGACCCGGTCGATGTAGTTGACGATGAACATCACCACGAACAGCGGCAGCACATGGCGCTTCACCTTGGCCGCGGCGCGGGCCAGCAGATTCGGGTCCGGCGGACTCTGTAGGGTATTCAAGGGCGACTCCCGATCATTGTTTTTTTAGGGACAAACCGATCATGGACGCACCGATTGATCCCGTCTAATCTAATCCGGCATTCGATTGATACCTGGATTAGATCAATGTTCGAGCTCACACAACTGCGCTGCTTCACCACCGTGGCGACCGAACTCAACTTCCGTCGTGCCGCCGAACGGCTGAACATGACGCAACCGCCCCTCAGCCGGCAGATTCAACTGCTGGAGCACCACCTGGGTGTCGAGTTGTTCACCCGCACGACCCGCAGCGTCGCCCTGACCGCCGCTGGCCGGGCCTTCTTCATCGAGGCCCAGAATCTGCTGGAGCGCGCCCAGCAAGCCGCCGCGAGCGCCCGACGCTTCGCCGAAGGAGACATCGGCTCGGTCAATATCAGCTTCGTCGGCAGTGCGGTGTACGAGTTCCTGCCCAAGGTCATCGCCGAAGCACGGCTCAAACAGCCCCATGTCAAAATCGAGCTGTCGGAGATGAACACCTACCAACAGCACGAAGCCCTGCGTGCTCGCCGTATTGACCTGGGCATCGTCCGCGCACCTTTACTGGAGCCGGGCTATGCCACCGAATGCCTGGTGCGTGAGCCGTTCGTGTTGGCCGTGCCCAGCAGTCACCCGCTGGCCAGTGCTGAAACCGTGTCCGTCCAGGACCTCGATGGGCAACCCTTTCTCATGTACTCCCACGCGGCCTACCCGCCTTTCAATGAATTGCTCACCGGCATGCTCCGCTCCGCCCGCGTCGCCCCGCAGTACGTGCAATGGCTCGGTTCCTCGCTGACCATCCTGGCGCTGGTCAACGCCGGCATGGGCCTGGCCCTGGTGCCTCGTTGTGCCACCAGCGTGGTGTTCAAGAACGTGGTGTTTCGCAGCATCGATCTGGGCGAAGGCGTGCAGAGCGAGCTGCATCTGATCTGGCGCGAGAACAATGACAACCCGGCCTTTGCGATGCTGTTGGAGGGGATTCGAAAAGCCGTGTGTGATGGGTGGAGAGTCTGAAATCTGGCTGAACCCCGTATCAAACCGTTCGATCAATGAATCGCTACGTTGACGCCCTGCTGATACTCCCGTGGCGTACAGCCGAACTCACGGCGGAACACCGTGTGCAGGTATTGCGCCGATTTGAAGCCGCAATTTTGCGCGATATCGGCAATCGCCGAATCCGTGTTTTCCAGTCCGTTGGCCGCCGCCGCCAGTTTGAAGCGCAGGATCTCGTCGTGCACGCTGCAGCCGCGCACCTTGCGGAAGTGCGACTCCAGCGATGAGCGCGATACACCCACGTACGCCGCCACCTGCGCGGTCTTGATGCCCTGGCAGGCGTATTGGCGGATAAAGAGCAGCGCCTGCATGACGTAGGGATCGCCCAACGGTTGATGCAGACTCGAGGCCTGCACATTGATCGCATCCGGGGGGATCAGTATCTGCGTGCCCGTGGACGGCATGCCGTGCAGCATCTGATGGAGCAGGTGCGCGGCGGTCCAGCCCATGGTTTCGGTGCCTTGAACCACTGAACTCAGCGGCACCCGGGTCAGGGTCCGGGTCAGCGGATCGTTGTCGATGCCGATCAACGCCACCTGCTCCGGCACGGCGATCCCGGCGGTCAGGCAGGCTTGCAGCAGTTGCCGGGCACGGGCGTCACTGACGGCGATGATGCCGATGGGTTTGGGCAGGCTTTGCAGCCAGGCGATCTGCTGTTCGACGGCACTGTCCCAGAGCGGCGCGCTGGTGCCCATGCCGCGATAGACCTCAGCCGGCAGGCCATCGCGCTTCAGCAGTCGGCGAAAGGCTTTTTCCCGCTCCTGCGCCCAGCGATTGGCTTGCGCTTCCGGCAGGCTGAAGCAGGCAAAGCGGGTCAAGCCGGCCTCGATCAGATGCTCGTAGGCCAACTTCATCAGCGCGTCATTGTCGGTGGCGACATAGGGAATGCCTTTCGGATAGGCGCGCGCATCCTGATAGGAGCCGCCTACCGCCACGACGGGCAACTTGATCCCGGCCAGCGCCTCGCCGATCAGCGGGTCGTCGAAGTCGGCAATGATCCCATCGCCCTGCCAACGCTCGATCCCTTTCAACCGACAGAGGAAATCCTCCTCAAGGAACAGGTCCCAGGACGCGCGGGTGCTGCTCAGGTAGTTGCCGATGCCGCTGATGATGCCGCGATCGTAGATCTTGCTGCCGTTGAACAACAGCGCAATGCGGTGGACGGGCGGGACGGTTTTCATTGTTTTTATCCTGGGCCGATCCACACAGACTAGGCGCGCAAACGATGAATCTCAATACTCAAAATCGCACTGCGTCTTGG
>Ga0302200_10003794_pt1 | contig 12534 bp, 7 predicted proteins | sample II_Bog_N3_1_FD_194585 | JGI IMG/M metagenome (GOLD analysis project Ga0302200, IMG submission 194585) | Peat permafrost microbial communities from Stordalen Mire near Abisko, Sweden - II_Bog_N3_1 | ecosystem: Environmental > Terrestrial > Soil > Wetlands > Peat | place: Sweden: Abisko, Stordalen... | reverse complement strand
AAAATACAATGATTTGGCAAATACAGTTTTTAAATGAATCTGAATTCCAAAACAAATAGTTTTCTTTTTCTTATTGTTGAAATTTCAAAACAAAAATGCCGGGTATTGTACTAAATTAAAAAACAAAAATACCATACAAATTTTAATGACATGCATGAGCCCAATGAATTAGATTGATTTTTAAGACTACTTTTGCAGATAATTATTAAATTCTCAATATTTATAGTTAAAAAAGTGAATTTATTAGAAAAATAAAATATATTTTTCTATTTTTACAGCACAAAATTTCCACCGCAAAGTTGTACACTTTCGTCCAGAATAAACGTACACTTTCAAATGTTCTTCAGACAGTCTTCTATCACCATTTTTTTTCAAAAAAAGCAACCTTATCAGCTTTCAAATCCGTTTCAGACATTCTCGTCTGCATCATTTCTACATCCCAACACAATCCGGGAAAATTAAAGTTATAATAAAGAGATAATAAAGTAATAACAAAGTAATGATTAAACCCTATATAGAGTTTTATTATGTATTTGTCATTGTTTTATTTGTTCTTGATTAGTACAATATTTTTCCTTGAGTGTCATAAGAGTATCACAAGCAGGTCACAAAAAAGTCAGTACCGGCTGAAAGTCGGTAGAAAGGAGGGAAGAAGTAAGTAATTGGTAGTAGGTAGTAAGAAGAAAATAACAGGTATTTATGAGTAGAAAATTTAAAGAAGAAATTTTTTATTTCTTGATTTCGGGTACAAAAATATTTGTTTCTACTTAAATATCCAAATTTTCAAGCTTCTTTTTTTGTTAAAATTGAAAATATTAAACAGGATATAATTAGCACAGAATCTGAAAGCATGAATCGGGAGGACTGAGTTCCGTCTCTGTCATGTATTAACGGGATCTTACAAGATAGACAGAATCGGAATTCTGTCCCCCCGAACATTAGTAGTATAATTTTTTTCATTAAATCAAGTGCTCTACAGCTCTTTGCAATCAAATCTTTAACGCAAGGACCGAGAGGACAGAGTTCCGACTCTTTCATGTATCAATGGTATCTTTCAAGAAAGACAGAATCGGAATTCTGTCCTCCCGAACATCAGTAGTATAATTTTTTTCATTAAATCAAAAACTCTTCAGCTATTCACAATCAAATCTTTAATGCAAGGACCGGGAGGACTGAGTTCCGACTCTGTCAGGTATTTTTGGTATTTCACAAGAAAGACAGAATCGGAATTCTGTCCTCCCAAACATTAGTAGAATACTTTTTATTAATAAATCAAAAACTATCAAGCTTTTTAAACAAAGCCCTTATTTTAAAAGTAGTTCATATCTTCTTTTAATTATGCAATCATAGATAGTTAAATAATTTATTTGTTAATTTACAAAAGCTTAAATTTCAGCTTCCTGGAAATTATTAATTTTTAATTATTAATTTTTAAATCACTACCTCACCCCGTTTATTTAAAAATGATAGTACGAACGTATTAATTTATTTAGATAAAATGAATACATTTGCGGAAAGAACATAGAACAATTAACAAAATTAGTAGGGAATGGATGTTACTGAATCGTTGAAAATAATACCTGCAGCCGTGATCGGGCTGACAGTTCATGAGTTTTCGCATGCATATACTGCTTATAAACTGGGCGATAACACAGCGAAACTGGATGGGAGGTTAACCTTGAACCCGTTGAAACATATCGATTGGATGGGATTTTTTTTAATCGTGATTGCAGGATTTGGTTGGGCAAAACCGGTAATATTCAACCCTGAGAAACTAAAACACAAACACCGTGACGAGATATTGATTTCGCTTGCCGGGCCTTTTTCAAATTTCGTTGTTGCCATACTTTTCTTTGTAATAGCCAGGCTGCTTTATTTAGATGAGTTCTTCAATGCTACAACTGTCGGACTTGAAATCGTAAACACGATTATGATGTGGGGAATTATAAACTTAAGTTTGTTCATATTCAATCTGATTCCCTTGCCTCCTTTGGATGGATCACATCTCTACCTGACATTTCTAAAGGAAATTCATCCGAAGCTTATGATGAATATCTATACATACGGCACAATTGCACTTTTTGCCATCATTATTGCTGAAACTCAGTTTAAAGTGAATATATTACATTTGTCAGAGCTTATCAACTACTTTTCGTCATCTGTTATTCAACTCTTATCTTTTCACTAATTCTACTTTCCCGGATTGAAAATCAACATATAACCACAATAGTTAGTAGGACACAATAGAAGAACACAATAGAGACAAAATACATTACAACATAAAAGCATAAAATACATAACCACGAGGTCACATTAGAAGAACATAATAGAGACAAAATACATAATAACAAAAACAATAGGTCACATAGAATAATTTGTAAATAATTATTCTATGTGACCTATTGTTTTATCTAACTATTGTGTTTAAATGGCCTTAAATTGTAAATTGTAAATGAATAAATTGTACATAATTATTATGTTTTCCTATTGTGCCCTATTGTGTCTCGTGGTTACGTATTTGTATTTTCCTATTGTGGTTAATTGATCTTAAATTGTAAATCAATATTGTGTCCTATTATGGTTACAGGTTTTTGTTGTTTCTTATTTTAGTATAGTAGAACTTAGTATTGAAGTTGAATGTGTTTTTTCAAACTCATTTATCGTCTCACTAATAATGCCTGTACATTCATGCAACTGGGATTCGGTTATCACTAAAGGCGGTGCAAAACGGATGATATTGGTATGAGTCGGTTTTGCAAGTAAGCCATTGTCCAGAAGTTTCATGCAGATATCCCAGGCCAGATTGGTATAGCCTTCATTGTTAATAATCAACGCATTCAACAATCCTTTACCCCGGACAAACTTTGCAATTGAAGACTTTTCACACAGTTTTCGCATTTCATTCCTGAAAATTTCGCCTAATACAAAAGCTTTTTCTGACAGTTTTTCGTCACGGATAACTTCCAGGGCAGAAATTGCCACTGCAGCTGCCATTGGATTACCCCCAAAAGTAGATCCATGCTGACCGGGAAGGAATACTTCCATGATTGAATTGGATGCCAAAACAGCCGAGACAGGATATACCCCACCCGAAAGGGCCTTTCCTAAAATCAGGATATCAGGATGCACATTTTCGTAATCACATGCGAGCAATTTACCGGTACGGCCAATACCAGTCTGAACCTCATCGGCAATAAACAGCACATTATGTTGATGGCAAAGGTCATAGCATTTTTTCAGATACCCATCATCAGGAACAAATGCGCCGGCTTCACCCTGGATAGGTTCTACCAAAAAGCCGGCAATATTCTGATTTTCATTCAGTACTTTTTCGAGGGCATCGACATTATTGAAAGGAATGACGATAAAACCCGGAGTATACGGACCGTAGTGGTTATAGGCGTCGTGATCGACTGAGAATGAAATAATCGTTGTGGTTCGTCCATGGAAATTATTTTCACAAACAATTATTTGTGCCGAATTATCCTTTAAGCCTTTCTTTTCATACCCCCATTTACGGCATAGTTTGATGGCTGTTTCTACTGCTTCGGCCCCGGTGTTCATGGGTAACACTTTATCGTATCCAAAGTAACCTGTCACAAATTCTTCGTATAATCCAAGCTGACTGCTATAAAATGCCCGTGAAGTAAGGGTCAGTTTCTTTGCCTGCTCAATGAGCGAACTGACAATTTTTGGATGGCAATGTCCCTGATTTACGGCCGAATATGCTGAAAGAAAATCGTAATACTTTTTTCCATCCACATCCCAGACAAATACACCTTCCCCCCGATCGAGAACAACCGGCAGGGGATGATAATTATGCGCACCGAATTTATTTTCAAGACCCATCAATTCAGGAGCAGTCAATTTTACGTTTTTCATAAGAACTTTATTTCATTTACAATTTAATACAAGGTAACCACAATAGACACAATAGGACACAATAGAAGAACACAATATTGATTTACAATTTAATACCAGATAACCACAATAGAACACAATAGAAAAACACAATATTGATTTACAATTTATTCATTTTCAATTTACAATTTGTTGATTGATTCCTAAAAAAGTCTACAATTAATTAACCAACGGAAAGAAGTATGTCCCGTTTAAATTATCAACTAAATCATTAACCAGTAACGCGGAACACGGAACACGGAACACGGAACACTGAACTCTTCAAACTCTTCAAACTCTTCAAACTCTTCAAAACACTTCCGCCATCATGCATCTGACACTGCCTCCTCCTACCCGTTCGATGGTTGGGATGGAAACAATAATTAATTCATTATACGAAGATAAGTGATCTTTTTGTTTTTGAGTCAATGAATCATAAGCTGATTGAGAAAGCACTAAAAAGAGTTTGCCATCTGCGTTTTCTACCTGTAACATATTTCCTGCAAAGCAATTCATCTGATGTTCCGTGATGGAAATTATATCCTTGCCTGATTTTTCCAAAGAATCCACAACAACTTTGCGTTCTTTTAAATTATCAATCGTCTCGAGACAAATTACGGCATATTCATCAGCCACGGACATCATAACATTTGTATGATAGATCGGTAGCCGTTTACCGTAAACAGTTTGATTGGCAGAAAAATAAACCGGTTTAAAATCGAATACATTACAAAACTCCAGAAACACCGTTTTAGAGGTGCGTTCGGATATTGCAGCATAGGCGATATTATTGGTGCGATCGAGGATCATACTTCCGGTACCTTCCAAAAAAAGGTTCTTTTCTTCCCAAAAAGAAAAATCATCGATATTATTGATTTTTGCTCCCCGGGAGGATACATATTCAATAATGTCTTTTCTACGTTCTTTCCTCCGGTTTGCGGCAAACATAGGATACAAAACCGCCTGTCCATCTCCAAAAAATGAAATCCAGTTATTAGGGAAAATGGAATCGGGAGTATGCGGTTCGGTTGTATCCTTCACAATCAGTACGTTCAATTTCTTCTTTCTCAACAATTCAACCATCTCATTAAATTCGTTAAGAGCCTGAAGTTGAATATCGCTGTCAGTATCAATGAACTGTTGTTGAAAATAATTATTGACAGCTGTTTGATCATTAAACCCGAAAGCTACGGGTTCGATCATCAGAATGGTGTTTGTGGTTTGCTTTTTCATATTGCGTATTAAATATTAGGAACAACTTGTTTTATTGTGAAGAAGAAAATCTAACCACAAAAGTCACAAAAGTATCTATAAAAATTTCTATTGATAAATACAATCAAAAAGAACACATAAGAATGTCTAAGAATAGTAAGCACATTTCGTTAAGAATTTATCCTTTTGTTTTCTTTTGAGGCTTTTGTAATTGTTTATTTTGTTTTGTGTTAATATCTTTAGTATTTTGCTGTACCTTTTTTGTTTTTATTTTTGTGTCCTTTTGTGCCTTTTGTGGTGATATATTTTTTATTTTAGTATTTCTACATCAAACCCGTTAGTACTAAATATTAAAGTTAACAACTTTACCTATCTAAGTCAAAGATCTTTTAATCGTCACTTCTCACCAATGGCAGGGTTGAACAACGCAACAGCCCTCCCATTTTAGAGATTTCAAAATACGGAATCCGCTCGACAGTTAACCCCCATTGATTTTCCATATGTTCATTCAATCGTTTGAATCGTAGTTCTGAAACGACAACTGTTGGTGAAATGGAAAAAACATTGGCATTCATGTAATACATTTCTTCACCTGTTATTTCGAAAACATTTTGTGCACCGAAAAGTTCCACCAACATGTGATATTCTTTTTTGTTCAAAAAACCATCTTTATAGATGATGGCTTTATTATGGGAAACCGGCATAAAAGTACAGTCTAAATGCAATACCCCCTGACGCGGATCAGTGTTGTGCTTTTTGAGTTCCAGCGGTATAAAAGTTTTCCCTGGAATAATTTCTTTCAGGAAATTAAAGGCATACAGGTTCGTGCGGGCTGTTTTCAATTGAGGATAATCGGGTTTCGTATAGAGTCCTACAAAAACTGTATCGTTCATCAACACAACATCGCCCCCTTCAACATGTGCTTTTTCGGGCAGATTATAAATTTTATTGAATGGAATCTGATCGTAAATAACTTCGTATGCTTCTTTTTCATCTTCCCGGTCGGGAATAATATTGGAATTAATGATCTTATCGTCAATGACAAAAGCCACATCACGGGCAAAGACCTGATTGCAATTTTCAAGTGTCCATGGTCGAAAAACCTGCACGTTATAATTCAGTAATACTTTTTCGAATTCACTCATTTCTTTGTAAATATCCTCCTCGGATGGATAAACACCATTTACGATTGATTCATACGATTTCGCATCAAAAGTCTTTTCGAGGGATGGAACAGGGCCTATTGAACCGGGTTGACCCAATACAACTGCTTTGAGAGTGGAAGTTTCATTTTTTACATTCAGATGCATAGATCGGATTTTTGACAAAGATACAATTCTGTATTTGAATTTAAAACAGTAGAAGATTAAAAATGTTGAGATATTGCATAAATATTTATTACACAGATTTTATTCTCCTCCAGCCCTAAGTAAAAGTTGTTTTTTAGATAAATACGATCATTTATTCAACCTGGAATTTTTCATCAACTCTAAAAAAAACTGTAAATTTGCAGCTTTACACACACTTAAAATTCAAAGATCCTGTTATGCGTAAAAATCATTTAATTCCGTTGTTCCTGTTCATTTTCACAACATTCAGTTATGGAAGTATATTTGTTCCATTCAATCAAAAGGAAATAACGTATATGGGGAGGGTTGAAAAGGTTGAAAACCAATATGCTGAAATTTACTGGCCAGGTACTTCAGTGACCATCAGATTTAAGGGTACCGGGCTAAAAGCTGTTTTAAAAAACGGTAAAGAAGAATCCTATTTCTATGCCATTGTGGATGGGAACGACAAGGAATTAAAAAAAATCAAAGCCGATACAATCAAATCATCCATCTTGTTAGCCACCGGGTTGAGGAACACCAACCATTCGGTGCAACTGTTTAAGCTTTCGAATAACACCTCCTATACTGACTTTTACGGTTTTGAACTGGCAGATGGATCTATTGTTTTGAATCCAGCACCACTACCAAAACGGAAAATTGAATTCTACGGTAATTCGATCACGGCAGGACATGGTGTAGATGTAATCCCGGGAAATGAAGATTCAGGGAGTCCCGAATACTTTAATAATTACCGTACGTATGCAGCACTCACTTCACGTCATTTTAATGCCCAATACTCATGTATATCCAGAAGTGGAATCGGAGTCATGGTGAGCTGGTTCCCCATTATTATGCCTGAAATGTACGACCGTTTGAATCCTGAAGATCCATCCAGCAAGTGGAATTTTTCACAATATACTCCGGATCTAGTAGTTATAAACCTGTTTCAAAATGATATGTGGCTTACAGCGAGTCCAAATCACCCTGAATTCAAGGCCCGTTTTGGTACTACTTCACCCGATGTACCTACCATTATTTTATCGTATCAAAACTTCGTGAAAAGTATTCGGGCAAAATATCCTGATGCCACCATCATTTGTGTATTAGGAAGTATGAATGCCACTGAAAAAGGCTCACCCTGGCCGGATTATATCGAAAAAGCAGTCGAAGGATTGTCCGATCCAAAAATCCTTACTCATTTTTTTCCTTATAAAAATACTCCGGGACATCCAAAAGTGGCGGAACAAAAAGTCATGGCAGATGATTTAATTGATTTTATTGACAAGAATATTAAATGGTAAGGCCGTGTTCAGCGTTCCGCGTTCTGTGTTCCGTATTCTGTGTCCCGCGTTCCAGGTTTCTGGTTGATGATTTGGTTGATCAAGTAAACGTACGTCTCTTCTTTTCGTTGATTGGTTAATTGGTTGATTAGTTGAATATTAAAAAGTAGTAGAAAGATTAAATTGTTCTACTTTCAAAAGCCCTAACTTTCCCCTTTCTAATCCCTGTCTCTGTCCATAGCCATCGGACTTTGGGTTTTTGGTTTTAGAAAATATTTACAATTTATTCTTTTACAATTTGAGACTTCCTGATTTCCCACATGGTTAATTTGTTAGCATTATAGGAATCATTTTGGTTTTAATCTGTTGACACTATATGTCTTCAACGATGCCAGGTCTGTGATGGACAGGAAGAACCTGTCATCGTGCCTGTACATGACAGTGTTAATTTATAAAATTTTGTTTTTTTTGATTTTCTAAAGATTGAAATAAGAGTTGATCCTGTTTTGTTAATCAAGTTATTTCGAATTGTAAACAATGTGTCAAACTATAAAAGATTCCGTTATCTATCGGGGGGGGGTAGACGCATCCCTGATTATTCTGATTCCAATAATTTAATTCATTTTTTTTCTATCAGGCATCCTGAATTATCGCCTTGTTATTTGTCAGTATATGTTTTTAATATGAGAGTTTATCTGTTAATAGAAGGGAATAAGGGAGGAGTGTGGGGTGTTTAGTTTTCTACTAAGGGTAAATAAACAAAAATAATGTATTGAATATAAGTTATTTACATGCTTTCTGGCTTCCCGCATTGATAGTTGTCATTATTTTATTCGAATACAACGAAAACTTTATTTAATCCTTTTAAATATCAAAAAAACAGAGATAAAATAAGACAAATTTACGATATATGCGACAATCAAATTTGCGATATGGACATTGTAACTTCTTGATTTTTATCATGCGGTCAGGAAGTCTGAAATTTGATAAAAAAAGCTATGCAACAAAGGTGCAAACCCAATTGGGGGTTAAATGGGGAGCAAAGTGCAGCGTTATTAATTATAAATGTATAGGCGCTTAAACCGCACATTTATCTTCATCAATTGTCTCCAGCTTTAGCTGGAGACAATTGAAATTTAAAAAGTGATTAAGGCTTTAGCCAAATTCATATCAACTGATATTAAATAGATTGAGAAATAATACATTCGGCTTAAGCCAATATTTAATGCCTGATTGACTCCAACTAAAGCTGGAGTCAATTGAAAATTAGTAATCATAGTTGGTAGTGTTTGATGAATAGTCGATTTTAATAAGATACTTTAATCCCTATAGACACTACTATCAATTATTTAATTTTGGCGAGAAAGGTGAAAATTGAATGCAATATATTCAATCTGTTAATGATAGCAGGCTTGTAGCAAGTGGATTTCTTTTCACAAATAAATATTAATCTGAAATTTCCACAGAAACAACTGATAGTTGTAAAAAACAACAAAAAATAGCATAATTACAACAAAAAGTATCAGTATCTTTATTGATTCCGGAAATGAATCCCTGTATCTTTGCGTCGATAAATTAAAACAAAAAGATAGTATTATGCTAACTACTAAAATGATTGGCAATAAAATTGCCGAAGGAAGAAAGAAATTAAATATTTCCCAGGCCCAGCTTGCCGAGCATCTATTCATCAGTTCCCAGGCAGTCGGAAAGTGGGAGCGCGGAGAATCCATGCCGGACATCATTACGTTAAACCGTCTCTCAGAAATTCTGGGTGTTGACCTTAATTATTTTTCAGAAGACTTCCAAGCTGCGGACGATGAAACGCCTTTTAAGATGACCGACGGCATTGGCAATATTGTGCAAACAATAAAGGAGGACTCCAACCTTTCCCGTTCGCCTGAACGTCAGTTGTTGACCAACTTCAAAGGGAGCAATTTGCCGGAGAGCGACTTCGCAGGCGTTACCGCGCATAAAGGAAAATTTGAAGGAAGCGCGTTGAATGGCTCCGACTTTTCGGGTGCGGACCTGACCGGCAGCTCGTATAAGGGCAGCAATGTGCGCGGCTCCAATTTTTCGGGTGCTGATTTGACCGGCAGCTCGTTTAAGGCCAGTGATGTGCGCGAAGTAAATTTTGACGGCGCTAATCTGACTGACTGCAAGTTTTATGCTCTTGATCTGGCGGATGCGAGCTTTAACAAAACCATTCTTATAAACACCGAATTCAGCACTGTGGGGATGGCCGGAGCCAAATTCATCGATGTAAAACTTACCGACGTAAAGCTAATTGTGAGCGACCTGAGAAAAACGTTCTTTGAAAGATGTATCTTCAGCGGAGTAGACTTTAAACATTCCGACCTGAGGGGCTTGTGTCTGGACGGACAGACCTTTATAGGTGTCAGGTTCGATGGTACTGCACTGAACGAAGTTACTTTTAAGGGCGCGACACTCAAAAATGTATCTTTCCGTTCGCCGTATGCCCTGACTAATAAATATTACCGTGCCCTCAAAACCATCTGCTTTGACGGAGCCATGATGGATAAGCTGACCTATGCTGTGCTCAAAGGCATGGTAGAGGTCGATTTGTCAAAGGTTACAGTAATTTAAATTTTAGGAGGAAAGAATATGCAAAACAAAGCAATCTTAGTAAACCAGACCATTTCGATCCGGACCGGCAAGGTGCCGGTTGACGACACATCGCTGGCGGTCCCGGTATCTAAGTGGTCTATCTCAACATCCGGTTCGCCACTCAGGATACTCGTATAAAGTCATCGTCGAATAAAATAGCAGAATTATACGCTACGACGTACGACGATATACACATATAATCATCAAAGGATTTTATTTTACCAAAGACCCCTTTAGACTATTAAAACATTTAAATAAAATGTGTGTTATTATAAATACATAACTTTGTGATGTAAATATAACCAACCAAACTATTCAATCTTAAATAAATTAAGAGTTCTATATGAGAAACAGCAGTAAAATCAATATTCTATTAAATTTTAAAATTAAACAAGATTGAAATTGTAAAATATCAACATAAGGCGGATATATTGGAAATAAAGTTTCTCTTAGAAATAGTTTCTCATAGGGTATTGTTATGGGCAATTTTAAAGCCGACATGTATACAGCGGACAGATACGAAAACAATCAACTAAATTTTTAAACAGTTTTCACTGTTTTGCAATCTTTTAAAATTGCATTTTAAAAGTGGAGACCAGATACCACTTTAAAAAACGGGGTGACACCGAAAAACCAAACGAGTAGGAAAATTAAAATTACAAATTATGCCAAAGTATTTAATTGAACGTGAAATACCTGGTGCCGGTAAATTAACTTCAGAGCAATTAAGAGGTATTTCACAAACTTCTTGTGGAGTACTAAGTAATATGGGACCTCAAATTCAATGGCTTCACAGCTATGTAACAGGCGACAAAATTTATTGTGTTTACATAGCACCAAATGAAGAAATGGTTCGTGAACATGCAAAGCAAGGAGGTTTCCCTGCAAATTCAGTAAGTGAGGTTGTGACAATTATTGACCCTACGACTGCTGAATAATTTAGTTGAAATTCGGGCGGACTTAACGACATATAATTCCGCCCAATTTCTTTTTCTTGATTTCGCACTACAGAAAGAAAACCTGCCCATAATTGTCTCATATAAAATACGTGTTGTAGTAGGTATCAAAGTTCGGGCTTCGCCCCCGTAGTACCTGATATGTTCTTCATTAAGACAGAAAATGGTAATGAATATGGGATTCTACTGCACGAGTGTTTGGCGTGGAAAATTATGCCGGAGGTAAAATATAACAGATAATGTGAATGTATTTTAGTATTGCAATCGTGTGTCAGCGAGGGGAAAGGGATGGAATGATATTGAATTCTGTAAAAAAATATCAGGTATAAACTGCACCGGTTTTTTGAGTCCAGGTCTCCGCTTCGCACAGAACTTAAACTATCCGGAGGGTACATATAATTAAACCCTGACGGAAAAGTAGTAATTTAAATTTTAGGAGCAATGAATATGCAAAACAAAGCAATTCAGGTAATAGGGCTGAAAAAGTCCTACAAGCAACTTGATGTTCTGAAAGGTGTGGATTTCGAGGTGGAACATCCACAATAAAGATAACTTTGAAGGACTGAAAAAGTCGATTTATTATCACTTGATTAATAGTGCATTACAACTATATATTTAGTAATTAAATAGTTTATAAAATAGCTGTTCTATATACGCTTTGTATAGAATCTAATCGTTCGAATTTTAGGGAATATCATAATTAATTATCTTTGTCCTGAATTTTACGCACAGAGGAAATAACAAATGACTAACTGGAATAAAGCAGTTTGCGAAACAAACGAAATTAACATACACTATATCAGAACCGGAGGAGACAAACCCTTATTGGTTTTACTTCACGGATTAGCAGCTAATGGAGCGTGCTGGACAGACCTGGCACACGCACTGGAGAAAGAATATGATATCATCATGCCTGATGCCCGTGGCCATGGAGAATCAAGTGTGCCTGACTATGGTTATCGTTACGAAGACTATGCAAACGATGTCATCAGTCTTATAAATTCCCTGAGACTCCCTCCTGTGATTCTTCTCGGACATTCCATGGGAGGTATGACTGCAGCTTTTTTAGCAAGTCGTTGCCCAAAGCTACTCCGGGGCCTGATATTAGCTGATCCTACATTCCTGAACACAAAAGTTCAGCGCGAAGTTCGTGATAGTGATGCAGGTGATCAGCATCGACGAATGCTTGGTAAATCTTTAGAGGAATTGGTGGCAGAGTTGCAGCTTAGA
>Ga0302200_10003788_pt1 | contig 12545 bp, 16 predicted proteins | sample II_Bog_N3_1_FD_194585 | JGI IMG/M metagenome (GOLD analysis project Ga0302200, IMG submission 194585) | Peat permafrost microbial communities from Stordalen Mire near Abisko, Sweden - II_Bog_N3_1 | ecosystem: Environmental > Terrestrial > Soil > Wetlands > Peat | place: Sweden: Abisko... | reverse complement strand
TTCACCAAACTGGGCGAAAACCTTCTGGCCGGCCTCAAGGCTGCCGAGGAGTTGCGCGACAAGGCAACGGGCAAGCGTGGCATCATCCTGCCGGAAGCCTTTAAGGATATCCGCACTCAGGGACGTCCGATGCAGGTCATGTCGCCGCACTCACAGTTTGCCGCATGAATGATGATGGCATCCTTATCCCTGCTGAAGATAACGAGCCGGATGATGGGACTATTAGCGTCGCTGATCCGGCTGCCGCGCAAGAGCGCGAAAGCCGCCGCAAGCGAGAAATCCGTGAAGGCGATGAGTTCTGGACTGCGGTTCTGGCTAGTCCAGTCGGACGCCGTGAAATCTGGGCTTTCCTCCAGTCATGCCGGGTGTTTGAGGAGCGATTTGCGTGCGGCCCTAGCGGCAATCCGCAGCCGGAAGCGACTTGGTATCACGCTGGCGAGCGCGATACGGCGCAACGGCTTTATCGCTCGCTCTTTCGTATCAGCCGCGATGGCGTTGGCAAAATGCACGATGAGTGTGATCCGGCTTTCGCCAAGCCGCAACCTCCGCGCCGCAAGAAAGGTGATTGATGTCTGAGGCTATCCAGCAGCCGGATGAGATTGTCGAGCTGACAGCGCCCGCTGTCGAGCCTATCGTCGCGCATACCGATACGCCCACCATGCTGGGCGAAGCTTTATCGCCTGGTGATGTGGCGCCCGTAGTCGAGCCTGTGGCCGCTGAAGTTGTCGTTGATGCGCCTACTGAACCTGAAAAGGTTGAGGCTGATCCGGCTGTCGAAGTTGCGACCAAGGCCGAAGATAAATCTGCCGAGGCAACTGATAAGCCCCAGGAACCCGCAGCGGTTGAAGCTGCTACTCTTGATCCGATCATCTATCCTGAGTGGAAAACCCCGGATGGCATCAAGGTTGAGTCCGAGCAGATTGGCAAGTTTAACGACATCCTGGCTGGCGCGCGCGTGGCGCCGGAAGTCGGTCAAGCGCTTCTCGACATGCACGCATCCGCTTTGCAGCAGTCCGTAGTGGCGATGCAGGATCACATGGCGCGCGAACAGCACCGCGTTTTCGGTGAAGTGCGCCAGGGCTGGCGCAAGGAAGTTATGGCTGATCCTGAGATCGGCGGCGCGGGACATCAGACTGCTATGGGCGCGATCGCTCGCGTTCGCGACGTGCTGGTGTCGTCCGCGCGGCCTGGGACTGAGCAGTATAACAGCGATATGGCCGCGTTTAACAATGCTCTGGCCGTAACCGGGATGGGCGACCATCCTATTCTTTTGAAGATGCTGCATCGCGCGGCGCGCTTCATCGACGAACCTGGGATGGGGCCGACTGGCATTAAGCCGCCGCCGGAAATGTCTGGTAAGCCGAAAAACTTGCGCGATATCTACAAATCCAACCGCGAGGCCCGCGATGGGCAGTAACTTAAACTTGACCCAGTATAAGGAGTACGTGTCATAGCTATCGGCGCCTGGCCAACCCTTCTCGATGTTGCTTCCCGCCAGACTGGGGACGGCAACATTCCCGTTATTGCGGAAATGCTTTCGCAGTGCAATGAACTCCACGACGATCTGCCGTGGATCGAAGCGAACGAGCGTACTGGGCACGAATTCGTGTTCCGTACCTCGATCCCTGCCGGCCAGTGGCGCCAGTATAACCAGGGCGTTCCCTACAGCAAATCCACCACCGCCAAAGGGCGCGTGTCCATGGGTATGCTGGAAGATTACTCCCAGGTGGACCGCGCGCTTGCCGAGCATTCCGGCGACAAGGAGAAATTCCGCGAGAGCGAGGATGTCGCGTTCCTGGAAGGCATGAGCCAGACCATCGAACAGACGCTGTGGTACGGCAATACGACCGTTAATCCGGCGCAGTTCATGGGCCTATCTCCGTTCTATAACAGCATCGCGCTGGCGCAGAATGGCGCGAACATTATCAATGGCGGCGGCACTGGTTCGTCCAATGCCTCGCTCTGGCTCGTCGGTTGGTCGCCGAATACGATCTTCGCCACCTTCCCGGCCGGTTCCGCTGCGGGCCTGACCATGGAAGACAAAGGCGATATCGTCCCCGGTTACGATGCCGTCGGCAACCGCTTCGAGGCTTATACCTCCTGGTTCCGCCAGCAGGCTGGCATCTGCCCGATGGACTGGCGCTATGCTTGCCGCATTGCCAACATCGACACGACCAATGCCGGGCTCGCTGGCCCGAATGCACTGGATCTGTTCGCCACCATGGCGCAGGCGCTGCTGCTGTTCCCCAAACTGACGGGCACCACGTCTGGCATCACCAAGACCGATGCCAAAACGGAGCCGACCGTGCGTCCGGTTTGGTACTGCAACCGTACCATCCGTCACTGGATGGATGTGCAGGCCATGCGTGACCGTAACGTGCTGCTCCAGCTGGATGACTACGCTGGCAAGCCGGTCATGGGCTATCGCGGTATCCCGGTGAAGATCAGTGATCAACTACTTAATGTCGAAAGCGCGATAACTTAATCGCATCGAAAGGCGTATCCTTGTTCCTTCGCCCACTTCAAACTTGCCGCGCGATGGCCGCTAGGATTCTTAGCGCGGCGCTTTCTCGTGGCATCAGCTTCTGCTCCAGGGTTGGCTTCGCGCCAGAGTTTGGAAAATACCAAGGCGCAGCCAAGACATTGACCGCTGGACACAAGGCGCTTGTCGCCATGCCCATGCTTGCAGTCTCGTCCAGCAGACCAGTGCGTCAGCCCATTGGCTCGGGCGGCAGCGCGATTTGGATGATCAGGAGCTTTTGCCTGACATTTTTTGGAATTAATGGTCGCGCATGTAGCGCAAATACCAGTTCCAGTGTATCGTTTGGAAAGATGACCATTCTTGCAAGGCTTTCCGGTAGAATAAAATCGCTCGCCAGCAAGCTTGGCGGTTTCTCTCTCAGGGACGGGCTTCATGTAAGTCCTTTGGGGTGTCTGAAACTTTTATAGTAGTCCATCTCTGAAAGGTCAACCGCCATGTTTCTCGACGCAGCCCTCAATTTCGTGCCGCCGGGCACCAACCTCTCCATCGTTGGTGCTACCGGTGCGACGTTCCCCTCTAACGTCATCGACATCCTCGGCTCTGGCCAGAACACCGCGCCGCAGAATATCATCGGCAACGTGTCTGTGTTCGGCGCTGATATGGGCATCGGCGACAATCGTCCGCTGATCCAGATCACGATCGGCACGGCGGCCACCACTATCGATGCCGCCACGCTGAATGTGCAATTCCAGGGTGCGCCCGATACTGGCGTTGCTGGTAACTACGCGCCGGGTACGTGGCAGGTGTTCCAGGAAACTGGCGCCATCACCGCCGCTCAGCTTACTGCTGGCCAGGTGCTTCGCATGGATTTCCCGGCTGCCTTCCCGGCGAATGAGCGCCCGCGTTACTTCCGCCTGCTGTTCACCACCCCGACCGGCACGCAGTTCACTGCCGGCACGATTGCGGCGGCGTTCATTACTCCGAAGCGCGATGATCAGGCGAACCGTTATTCGCCATCGAACTTCGTGGTTGCCTAATAAATGTCTCGTCCCCCCGGCCGCCCACCAAGGAGCAGTTACCACGTGACCGACCAGAATCACGACACCATCACGCTGACTAAAGCCGAGCTGAGCGATATCGTCTCGGCTCAGGTCAAGCAATTCGCGGCCGAACTGCTCGCCTCAAAGTCAGCGTCCAGTGGCGATGACAATCTGGTGGAGCGGCTCGCACTGGCGATTGCTGATATTTCTGACCAGGGCACAAACCGCAAGCGCGTTGCGCCGGAAATTCTGGCGCAGCGTGCCAAGGCTCACGTTCGGATGGTGGAATTGCTCAAGGCGGTTCATGAACGCATGAAGGCCGAAGGTCTCGCCGACGATATCGACGCGGCACAGGAACTCGGGCTCGTTCCTGAGTACCGCATCCGGGTGCAGATGTACCTGGATAACCAGTTGATCCAGCCGTTCTATGTCGATTCCAACAAGCGGGCTCAGCCGACTGAAATCTTCTGGATGGGTGCGCCGAATGATGGCATGGTTCCGCTGAATGGCGTGGCCGCTGAAATCCATGATGCTTACCGCGAATCTGTCGGCGACAACTCGCAGATCGGCGGCAAATGGGCTGACAATAACCAGGGCTATTGGGTGACTGCGAAGAATGGCCTCGTGGTCAAAGGTCGCGGTCCCGTTCGCCAGACTGTCGGCTCCATGGAAAGCTCGATCCCAGCCGATCTTGATCGCGGAAACTCATCGAGCATGCTCAAGCTTCGCGCGCCGATTGATCCGAATGCCTCTGAAGTGGCTATCCTCGGCACCGTCATGGCGCCGGCGAAACAGACGCAGCTCGGAACGAGGTAATCCATGGGTATCCCGTCTCCCTTAGGAGTTTCGGCATCAGGTCTCCCGGCTAAGGGAGATGTGGCGAATGCTGTCCTTTCGGGGACGTTCAGTGGTGTGGGGCCGAGCGCGCCGTTTGCGTTCATCGGCCCCATGAACTTCTCGATCTACGCCTCGCTAGTCGATACTCTGACCACAACCGCAGGCTCTCTGTCGGCGACGGTGGCAACGGGTACGGGCATCGCGGCGGGAGATGCAATTAACAGCACTCTGGTTCCGCTTGGTACTACGCTGGGCGCTCTGAGTGGCACGACGGCTACTCTGGCATTGGCTCCGATAACACTCATGGGATCGACGCAGGGTTTCTATCCTGGCGCTCCTGGCGTTATCAATGGCTTGTACCAGACCAATGGCCTATTGGGCGCCACCGTGACTGGTCCGAATATCTCGGCCAATACGACCGTTACGAAGATCATCCAGCCGTACATTGGAGATGGCACATTCCCCGTGCGCGGCTTTAAGCAGCTTGGCATAGTTCAGATTTCTAATGCGCCGACTGCCATCAATAACAACAATCTGCCGGTCCCGTTCGTGTTCACGCCGACTGCCAATGGCATCTTGGCATCTGGCACGGATAGCGCGGCTGTGTTCACCGGATCTAACGTCACATACGTTGGCAGCGTTCAACTCGAACGGTCCTTTGATGGCGGATCGACATGGATTGTTTGCAACGTCGGCGGAAGCGGGCAGATGGCAATCTATTCCGCCGGAACGCCGATCAGCACGTCATTCGGCGAGCCTGAGCGTGAGGTTCTCTATCGGTTTAATTGCACAGCCTACACGTCTGGCGAAATCAATTATCGAATTTCCACAACTGGCGGCGCGGCGCAGTCGCTCGCTATCCCGCTTCTGGCATAGGAGTTTAGCTCGTGGTCTATCAGCAAGGTCAAATCCCCGTCAGGTCTTCGACGCAACTTTCCGGGGCGAACCAGATCAACGTCGATACCGGCTCTGGTGCGTGGGTTGCGGCATCACTAACTATCCTTGCGGAATGGATGGCGCAGAATGGTGCTCTTGGCGTCCGTAACGTCTATAACACGAATGCCGCGACGGCGGGGACCACGCTAACCGCCGCGAATATCACGGGCGGTTCAGCCGAGACTGTCTTGGCTATGACAGGGACATTCTCAGCCCCCGCGAATATCCAGCTCCCAACTGTCGCAGCGATGATCGCGGCGATTGGTTCGAATGTCTATGCGGGCTTTACCTATAATCTTCGCATTATCAATGTCGGGTCTACACAGACGCTGACGGTAACGACCAACACTGGTTGGACCCTGAACGGCACAGCCGACACGATCGCGACTGCGACTTGGCGCGATTTCATTGTGACGATCAATACCATTGGCGCTTCTCCCACTGCTACGCTGACCGATATCGGCGGCGGCTCTGTCGTTTAAGGAACCATGACCATGAAAAAGCTTTCTCTTCTCGCCTCGATTGCACTGCTCGCCATTCCCGGCCTCGCCATGGCGCAGACCTCGGTTGCGGCCGGTCAGTCCTACATCCCGCCCGCTCTGCCGTACACCACGCCGAGTGACCTCGTGCAGGATCTGCCGATGGGCAATCCGGCGGTGGGCAACAAATACGTCACCCTGGGCCAGATTGCCGGTGCGCCGAGCTACACGCTGGCGTCTCCGCTTACCGGCGCCGCCCTGACGTTCGCCAACAACCAGGACTATTTCCAGTTGACCCCGGCTGGCACGATCTCGACCCTCGGCGTTACGCTGGCGCCGGCGCCGTCCGATGGCCAGACCGAGTGCATCAACACCTCGCAGACGGTCACGACCCTGACTGTTTCGGCCAATACCGGGCAGACCCTCGTCACGGCGAATACCTCGCCGCTCGCCATCGGCGTATCGCAGTGCTGGCAGTATGTGGCTTCCACCGCGTCTTGGTATCGGACCAAATAGTTGCCGCCGGTCTCGCAGGCGCAGCGCGGCCTTATGTACAGCGCCGCGTCTAAAAAGGGAGGCGATGGTGGCGTCTCCCAGAATGTGGCGAAAGAGTTTGTCGCGGAAGATAAGCCCGGCAAGCTTCCTGAACATAAACAACAGCGGAAGAAGATGAGTTATCCGCGCATGCCTAAAAAGTGAGCAGCCAGACACTGCTAGATATGGCAAGTAGGAGCAAGCCGGTGGCAAAGAAGAAGTGGATTCAAGGGGCTATCCCCAAGGAGCATGAGGGCAAGTTCGCTGCCAAGGCGAAGGCTGCCGGTGAAACCACACGTGAATATGCCGCTGAGAAGACTGGCGCTCCTGGCGTGCTAGGTAAGCAGGCACGGCTCGCTCAGACCCTGATGGGAATGCACCACAAGGATGGCACCAAGAAGCGCCTCCAATACAAATCGAAAGGCTAAGAACATGGCGCGTTTGCAGTACAAGGGTAAGGACGGCGAAGAGAAGAAGCCGGACATGAAAGCCGAGAAAAAAGCCGAACCCAAGACTGAGAAAAAGGACGGCAAGCCGGATCGTGCTGAACTCCTGGATCGTCTTGCCAAGGGGCGTGCTGAACTGAACAAGCGCCATGAGACCGAGCGGCGTGACCTTCATGGCAATCATCGTGAAGAACATCGCAAGATGGCGGCTCGGCATGAGGCTGATCACAAGGCTCTGAATGACGCGCAGGACGCCGAGATGATGGCTGGCGCACCGGGCCAGGGTGCAGAGCCCGCCGCGCCGGCCGCGCCTGCCATGCCTGCCGCGCCCGCTGGGGAGTAATAGGCATGAAGATTTACCCCATGGTCAGCATGGAGATGGACGACGAGGAAAAGGAAGACTTCACGTCTCCTATGCCATGCCCAACGCCTGACTATCCGTACGGTCTCAAGATTTGCCTAACACAGGACGAGTTCAAGAAGCTGAACATTGACCCGTCTGAGGCGTTCGTTGGTGGTATCGTCCATATCCATGCCCTGGCACGGATTACCAGCGTGAGCATATCAGATGATGCCGCGACGAGTTATAGCGACGGCGGTCCAAGATGCCGCGTGGAGTTTCAGATTGAGGATATGTGCCTTGAATCTGAGGACGAAGAGAATCAAGAATACGACTGATTAGGAAGCCAAATATGACCGCTCTACGCGCTTTTTTCCTATTTCTTGCGCTGGCGGTCACAGGCACCGCAGCGCACGCACAATCGACGCTACTCCAAGCTGGCGCAATCTCCGCCGGTCATGTGCCGATGTACGTAAATCCGTACTCGCAGCAGCCGATCGTCATGGATAGCGGCCCGGCTTCTGGTGGCGGTCCTGGCATCGGGTTGAGTGAACTCGGCATGACCGAACGCGGAGCTGGTACTCCGCCGTTTGCTAATGCGGGGACTGGCCCTTATGGCACGAATAACTGCGACTATGACGCGCCGATCACGAACTCAACTGGATATCATTACCTATGCTTCGGCCCGAACGCCCAGGGCGGGGCGCTGATTGCCTATGGTGCTGGCGGTGGCGCTGCTTCTCTGCCGTTCCAGTTCATCATCAATGGCAACACGTATACGCTTCCATTCACCGGGTCTAGCGTGACGTTTAGCGGCCAGTCGGTTAATTCCCTGCTCGCTTCCGGGAATGTGTCGATGACACTTGCCGGAACGGCTTTGACCGTAGGCTCGCCGGCGGTAGGCACATTCTCTACCCTGGCAACGTGCGTGTCTGGCATCGAGGGCGAGTTGAGACCGGTTTCTGATAGCACGACGAACACATGGGGCGCGACGATTACCGGTAGCGGGAGCAATCATGTGCTGGCATACTGCGACGGCAGTTCATGGACGGTCGCAGGCAAATAAATGGCTAATCAGACATCCCAAAATGTAGCTAACCAAGCCATACAGCTCTTGGGAGATAACCAGCCGCTGGTAAGCGCGGGCGCGCCGAGTTTTGACGCTTCTCCGGCTGGTGTGGCGCTAGCCCAGGTTTATGCGCCAACCGTCGCTGCGGTCCTGCGGCAATTCGGCTGGGATTTGGCGCGCAACACGCAAGCCTTGGTTCTGACCGGCAATGCCGCTCCGTTCCCGTGGGCGTATGAATTTACGTATCCCGCGAATTGCCTTGAGGTTTTACAGATTGCGCCAACGTCTGTAAGTGATCCGAATGATCCGTTGCCCGTTAACTGGTCCATCGGAAACGATGTTGTCTCTGGCACTCAGGTCAAGGTGATCTTTGCCAACCTCGCAACCGGAAATCTGATATACAATAACGGTCCGCAGGAAAGCACGTGGGACCCGCTGTTTACCGAGGCTGTGGTGCGCCTCCTGGCGTCCAAACTGGCCATGGCGATTGCGGGCAAGTCCGACACATCGGCGGCGCTGCTGCAAAGCGCAAGCCAGTTTGAACAATTGGGCGAGCAAAGGGGTGACGTTTAATGCCTTCATCTGTCAGCTCGCCGGAAGATATTATAAACATTGCCCTGGTTAGGATCGGATACAAGCAAAGAATAGGCAGCGTCTGGGAAGGCAGTCTCGCGGCCAAACTTGCGCTGACGATCTACTCCCAGACGCGCGATGAACTGCTGCGAAGCTTTGACTGGTCCTTTGCCGAGCGCAATGTGGCTATGACCATCATAAAGCAGGCGCCTCCCATGGGCTATGTCCCGCCCATCGTATGGTCAAGCGCCTATCCGCCTATACCGTGGCTGTATGAGGTGTCTTATCCCACCGATGCGCTTAAAATCCGCGCGGTTAAAAATACGCCGATTTTCATTCCAGACTTCGACCCGCAGCCCTATCAGTTTTCGATCGACAATGACGTGTCTCTGTCAGAGCTGGAAAAGGTGATCTTGTGCAATGTGTACCCCGGCATCATCGTATACACCGGGCAAGCGACAAACCCTCTGGATTGGGAACCAGATTTTACAGAGGCGCTTGCTGCTGCTCTTGGTCGCCGTCTGGCACCCGCGCTGATGAACCTGCAAACAGCCCAGGCCGCAGGCCAGGATGAGATGGCGGCGGCCATTGTTGCGGAGCAAACAAGAGGATGAGCAATTTACCGTCAGCAATAGCTAGCCAGGTCTTAGATGCCATAGGATCGGACTACGTTCTCGGCGACATCAGCGAGGGGTCGCGCGAGGCACAGGTGATTCTGAGGGCTTACGGGAATTGCCTTCGCCAACTCTTGCGTTCGGCAAATTGGGCATTCGCCCGCAAGGAGGCAAGGCTAGAACTCCTGGCCGACGCGACACTCATCACGCCAACGAATGGTAATCAGGTTACTAATGTAGGCGCTCCGATTGTCGGGAACCAAGTCCCGTCAGGCTACCTTTATGAGTACCGTTATCCTGACGACTGCATGAAAGTCCGATTTATACCCTGGGATTTTCAAGTCACAACCAATGTTCCGCCGGGAAATATCCAGCCAGTTAACTCCGGCCTCCCCATCGAAACCGGGCTTGGGCAGCCGCCTTTCGTGGGGCGTCGTCAGCGTCCGGCGCCGTTCGTCATCGCCACGGACCCGAATTATGCGTCAGCGCCGGGACAACTTTATGGCTTAACCCAAGGCGAGAGCCCGGCCGGCAGCACTGTCATTCTGACCAACGTTAAGTTTGCCAGATGCGTTTACACCGCTCTGATGCTATATCCATCGACATGGGATTCGCTATTCCGCGCGGCTCTTGTGGCATATCTGGCAAGCGAGGTGGCATTGCCATTGACTAAGGATAAGAAATTCGGTCTCGCCATCCGCGATCAACAGATCCAGATTACCAAGTCAAAGATTGAACAGGCCCGGCTTGTTGATGGCAACGAAGCCGCCACTTCGAGTGATATACCAGTAGACTGGATGCGCACCAGGCGTATCGGCGGGTCGAGTGGCGCTTGGGGAGGATACGGCTGGGGGAATGAAGGTCTCGGTGGCGGTTGGGGCGGCGGCTGGGATTCGTGCGGTTTCGCGGATGGGAGCAATTTTTAGTGGCAGTCCCATATATCAAAAATTCATTTGTCTCCGGGGAGCTGTCGCCTGAGCTTTGGGGTAGAACGGATTTAACAAAATTCTCATCGTCCGCTTCGACAATGAGAAATATGTATGTCAACTACCGTGGTGGCGCCAACTCTCGCGCTGGTACGGCTTTCGTCGGATATTCCAAGCAGACGGGAAATGGTGACGGACTGCCGCCGCGTCTCATTCCTTTCCAGTTCTCCACAGATCAAGGATTGGTGCTGGAGTTTGGCGATGAGTACATGCGCGTTATCTCGGATGGCGCGTTCATCACTGAGGCCCCGCTCGCAATTACGGGCATAACAAACTCCAGCCCGGCGGTTCTTTCTGTCACCGCCACGGGCACGACCGGGGCAACGCCTGTCAACACCAATGTCGTCTCGTCTTATGCTACAGGCGACATCGTAACCATTGCAGGCGGTACGTTCACAACCCCCGCCACGCTTCAGGTGCTCACGACAGAATTGCTTAGTACGACGCCTAGTTCTGCGGGCACTGGATATGCTCCAGGCGATACCATTCACACGTCTGGCGGTACGTATTCTATCCAGCCGATTGTCACGGTCAGCACGACGAGCGTGACCAGCTTGCCTACAATAGTCAATGCGGGCACAGGCGGTACGCCAGGCACGGCGACGGTTACTGGCACAACGGGTACAGGAACAAAATTCCAGGCCATAGTGACAATCAGTTCGTCTCTCTCGGCCACAGAGAATAACGGCGCAGTGACGAGTTCATATGCGCCAGGGGATAGCATAACGTTCGCTGGCGGCACGCTTTCCGCTGGCGGCTCTCCTGCTGTTGTGCAGGTCATCAGCGCCGCCCTGTTGAGCCTTACGCCAGTAATCAGCGGCTCTGGCTATGCTCCCGGCAACACAGTAACCCTTGGCGGAGGCGCCACTACAGCCGCTCCCATAGCCGCAGTTGCGACGACTACGGTATCAGCGCTTCCAACCATCGCATCGGCAGGAACCGGCGGCACTCCTGGAACGGCGACCGTAACAGGGACAACCGGAACTGGCACAAAATTTCAAGCCAGCGTGACCATCAGTGCGGGCGGCTCGATATCTAGCGTCAACTCTCTGACTGTTGCTGGATCATATACGGTCAATCCCACCATGCCTAGCAACGAGCCTGTTACGGGCGGAAGCCTGAGCGGCGCGGCGCTGGCCCTGACGATGGGAATCGGAACTGTCACCATATCGTCGTCGTCGCCATTCACTGCCAATCCATCGGCCAATACATTCACGCAAGCCGCCACATCTGGAAGCGGCACAGGCGCAACCTTCCTGGGGTTGTTCGGCGTATCAGCGGTAACGTTCACATCGAATGGCCAATATTCTGTATTTCCGTCAAATCCTGTGGCTCAGGCTGCAACCAGCGGAAGCGGCTATGGCGTAACCTTCACGGCCTCGAATAGCAGCGGTATCACGGCGGTTAATTCTCTGACGGTGGCAGGATCATATACCGTAAACCCAACCAGTCCTGCATCGGCGCCAGTTACCGGCGGCGGCCTGACAGGCGCTACGTTGGGCCTCGTTATGGGTATCGGAACCGTGACCGTAACCACGGCCGGCTCATTCACAGCCAATCCCTCAGGCGGCGTGCTGACCCAGGCGTCAACGTCTGGCTCTGGCACTGGCGCTATTTTTGGATATAGCGTTTTTGCGCCGCTTACGGTTTCAGTCATTCAAGCCGGGACGTATTCTGTCTATCCGACAAATCCAGCGTCTCAAGGATCCACCAGCGGCAGCGGCGTGGGGGCAGAGTTCAACCTGACTTCAGGCGCTGCGGCGTCATATAATAATGGGGACTGGGTTTATCTTTCGGGCATCGGCGGCATGACCGAGCTAAATGGCAGAACGGTTGTGGTCGGCAGCGCGACATCGACTTCGTTTGCCATATTCGATGTTTTTGGGAATGCGATTGACACGACATCATATCCCGCATTCACATCTGGCGGCACGGCAGCGCGAATTTACACACTCACGACGCCATATGCGGCTGTTGATCTACCGTACCTAAAATACACGCAATCAGCAGATGTTATGTCGCTGTGCTGCTGGAATCAAGTGACGTTGACCGAATACGCGCCGATGGAATTGACGCGGTTTGCCGACAACAATTGGACGATTGCGCCAGCTTCTTTTGGGGCCGGCATATCTGCGCCAGGAGCTCTGACTGCTGGAGTTTCCTCGCCGCTGCTAACCTTCCTTCAACTTTATGTCGTGTATTATTACGT
>Ga0302200_10003782_pt1 | contig 12554 bp, 14 predicted proteins | sample II_Bog_N3_1_FD_194585 | JGI IMG/M metagenome (GOLD analysis project Ga0302200, IMG submission 194585) | Peat permafrost microbial communities from Stordalen Mire near Abisko, Sweden - II_Bog_N3_1 | ecosystem: Environmental > Terrestrial > Soil > Wetlands > Peat | place: Sweden: Abisko... | reverse complement strand
CGTCTGTTGCATTGATTTAGACAAAGGGAAAATAGCAGATTGCTGGTAAAACTAAAGACTATTTGGGTTAAGCTGCCAGAATTTCCGGCTATTGGCGGTGGCCTTGACTGACAGTTTCACTGACAGTGCCAGTGCGGATTGGTGTGTCTTCATAGATTCAGGCGGGCAAAATGTCGGCTGGAAAGTAGCAACGATACTTGGCGCGCGGGTCGGTGGGATGACTGCCCAGCGGGTCAAACCGGCCGCACGGATGCTGCCAGACACCGCGCCGCTGGTTCCAATGGAAGCCCAAAGCCCAAAGCGCCTTTGCCAGCATCGGCTTCCGTGCTGGTGAAACGTCCAGCCAAACCCATTTGCCTACCACCTCGGCCAATTCATATTGGCTCGGCAACTGCGTCCGCAAGTGGTTCAAGACCTTTTCCGTGGACAACCGGCGATTGGCGCAATGCCTGACAAAACCGGCTTGTTTGTTTGATGATAGCTGGCTGGCGTTTGCTGGAGCCGCTGCTTCAATTAAAATTTTGTTTTTCATAAGTTTTTTTTGATGATCGCCGTCCGTGTCTCGCCGTATGCCGCTTGCTTCACCACACGCGGAGCCATTTTTTGAACTGACCACGCTTTTTTTCCGGCGTGCATGGGGCATGACAGCGAAAGTTTCGGCGTTACCTGATAGCCGGGTCGCTGGCGTGCCCCATGCCCTTCGTCGCGGGAAAAAAAGCGCCCCGTGACAGCGGGAATAGAAAACTTGAAAAAGATGGCGGAGCAGCAAGCGGCATACGGTGAGACCGAGACGGCCTTGGTTTCTCAACAAAACGCGCCATGTCAAAAACACCAACCAAAAAACCTCTAGCCTCGCAGAGTCGCCGAAGGCACAACTCTGGCCAACTCTGACGCCCGTTGGTTTGGATGCAGCGTAGCGGAAACCAAACCGGCGGTGGTCAGACTAAAATTGGTTTTGGCAGTGAGGACGGGTAGTTTTGTGATTGCAGCGCTCTGGAGCGAAATGCAATGCAGCGGAAGATTAGCGGAATGAACGAAAGCTGGCCGTGCTCACGGTTAATGCCGATGCCCTGGCCGTGGCGCAGCCTCGCGGCCTATTGCCGTGTCTTGGGCGATATGTGGAGCATCGCGCCCTCCCCGCCTGTCTCCGCCGGATTCAGATTGCAGAACGGAACGCAGCACCAGCCGACAGCAAAAGTTTTGTGCTCATAGCCTAGCCTCAAACCGGATGGGAATCTGGAAATATTTGTTATCAACCATTCTTTTATATTACGGCAGTCTGGCGGAAAAGCTGGATTCCGGACGATTTTTGAAAATAGTTTGTAAGATTTCGACTCCAGCTCCGTATTGAATGGTGTCAGCGGAATTTTCCCCTGAACTCATTTTTGAAGAAACGACTGCCTCAAATTCAGGATTGGCCGGAACGGGCGCGGGTGGCCAAATGGTCGGTGGCCACGCTAGCCAAGGATTGCGGCGTGTCGCCCCGTCAGTTGCAGCGTTATTTTCAACGGCAATTTGGCCGGACACCGCAGGACTGGCTGAACGAACAACGTCTCAACGCTGCGCCGCCAAAACTGCGTTCCGGCCAGCCAGTCAAGGTCGTCGCCTTGGAACTGGGCTTCAAGCAGTCCTCCCATTTTTGCCGCAAGTTCAAGACCTATCATCAACTGACCCCGTCCGAATTTGTGGCCTTGGGCATGATGGGGGCAGAATGTCGCCCACAGATAACAAATGTCGCTGCCAGATAACTGAATTTTTTGGACAAGTCAGACGAGACAAGGCTAAATCCCGGCGTGAATTTTTCAGAATCATGAACTTGGTGGCAAACCGGGGCAAACATCAACGGCACCATGTTGCCAAGCCCAGATCCAAAACCCAGAACCCAAAACCTAATTTTACATGAGCAAAAAAGTATTGAAACTGGCGGGCAAGCGGCCGATGCTGCTGGCGGCAATCATTATGGCGACCTTCACCCTTGGCCTCCTGTTCTCCGGCTGGCTCACACCCTCGCATTTGCGGGCGTCGGGAGCGACCTACAGCGACCCAACCTCGCCGCCCAACAACGAAAACACCAACTGCGACAATCCGACGAATTATGTTTCTTGCGGCGGTGATGCGAAGCTGGTGTTTACCAATATCCTCATGGGACCGGCCGCATCAAATGGTGCGCCTTATGATAGCATTGTCTCGGTGGGTGGCTTCATCAGTGCCACGCTGATCTCGGGCACCGCGCCGTCGACCAATATTACCATCACTTGCCATACTTGCGATGGCTCCACGCCCAGCAACTATTGTGACGCCCCGATCACCAATCTAGGCGTTTATCCCTTCAACATTACGAATCAATGGACGTGGACTGGCGATTTCAATGGCCATTGCAACGTGAAGTATGCTTACACCAATGGCATCAGTGTCACCAATGGCTTGACGCCTTCCTTCACGTTTAGCGGCACTAATGCGACGTCAGGGAATGTAACTTTTGCCAATCTCTCGGCGATGATGCCCACCAATCCGACGATCTGCAATGTTACCACCCCAGGCTCTATTTCGAAAACCTACGCCTTTGTGGAGGTGGCTGATCTTTATGCGTTGGGATATACGCCGATTGCCGATTACGGCACCAACAAGGTTTATGCGGTCTGCGTAGTGCCCACCAATGCGCCGGTGACCAATATCACCGTCAAGGCATCTCCCAATCCGTGGATGGACGCCCAATGGCTGCCCGGTGATTGGATACTTTCCGGCGGGCAGGTGACGGACAAGGAGACCTCCCTTGTAAGCATCACCTCGCCGGGCAGCAATGTGGTGACCTGCGCCTCCGGCGTTTCGCACAAGACCGTCACCATCCTGGTGCAGCAGGTCGGGTTGGCGCCCGCCACAACCAATGTGATGGTCAACAATGGCGATGCTGATCAGGACGGCATACCCGACATGAACGACCCGCTGACCGGTGCCGGCTCGTATGTGACCAATGAGGCGTCCTTGGTTCAACTGACTTTGACGCAGCAATATCTCAGTCCTGAGCAGGCGGTGTATCTGAGCGTTGCCGCAGGCGGCGGGAAAATTCGGGTGTGGAACAGCCCGAACCGTGGGCCGGGTGCGCCGGTGCTGGATTCGAGTGGCCCTGGCCCGCTGGTCACCAGTTGGCCGGCCAGTTCGATGCCCACCAATTTATGGGTGGAAGGCGTTTCTCAAAGCGCCAGCCTGAACGATGTGACCTTGACTTTGAGCATTGGCCTTGGCGTCAACTCCTGCCCGGTCACCACCAACCTGACCGTCTTCAGCGCGCAACTGGGGGTGGACACGAGCCGGAGCGGCAGCCCCAGCTATGGCACCACCTCCGCAACCAATCCGTTTTGTTTTTGGCTGAATGACAATCATGATGGTTATGGCATCATTGGTTTGCACTCGGTGCAGGAGGATTTAGGAGGAAACGCTGACCAGTCTAGCACCACCATAAGCTGCACCCGCGATTTGGAAGATTACTCGGTGTTGGGGATTCAGATTCAGGGGCCAAGCCAAATCCAGCAGATGCTTACTAATGGCGACATAGTGGTAAAACTGGAGTCCGCCGGCCCTCAAATCCGATTATTTCCACAGGCCGGAAGCGGGCTGGGTTATTTGAACGTCTCCACCATAGCACAGCAGCAAATCTCCGCGCCCTACAACGCCGCCCTTCCGCCCATTGGGAGTGCACTGCCCGCGTCTCTTTGGGCCAATTCGATGACCAACAATCTTTTGTTCGACGGCATTGGTGCTGGCAATGACAAGGTGAAAGTGGTTTTATATTCAAGAGGCGGCACAACCAAGATTGGCGAAGGCCAGCCGATCTGGTTGAACCTGCAAACCGTCAACGCCATGTATGACACATGGACGGTGAGCGGAAGCCCGCCATCCAGCACGGCCACCGGTAGCAGCGTCTATAATTCCAGCAGCCCGGAAACCGGTCAATATGTCCTCTTTGTGCATGGCATGGGAATGTCAGCGGACGACAAAATTGCCTTTGCCAATACGGCCTACAAGCGGCTGTGGTGGCAAAATTACAAGGGACGCTTTGGCGCATTTGACTGGCCTTGTCTGGGTATTAGCTCTTACGACGCCAGTGAACTCATTGCGTGGCAGTCGGCCACGGCACTGGCGAACAAGCTGACTGATCTAAATGCCGCGTATCCTAACAATGTTTATCTGTTTGCTCACAGTCAGGGCAACGTGATTGCGGGCGAAGCCTTGGAAATCAACAACGGCACCGCCGACGGAGTGCAGGCGTATGTTGCGTGTCAGGCGGCTATTTCTGCCCATGCTTATAATCCAGGCACGGCAAACTGGACGCCGCACATCGGCACTTACAACACGCCGGATGATTACGCCAACTATTGGACATCCGGTGCTGCCTGTTATTTCAACGGCGTCAGCAGCGGGGGCAACGAGGCCAACTTTTACAACACGAACGATTTTGCGCTGCGCTGGTGGGTAAGAAAACAAAGGCTTAAACCTGACACATTGAGCGGTTACAGTTATTCAGGCACCAGTTATTATAGCGGTTTCGGGTTCACTACATTGTCGTATCCTATTGATAGATATACGATTTTTGCCTATTGCGTCCAGTCGCATAGCTTGGCCATGGGCGCGACTGCGAATGTGTTTGCGTCATCATTGGATTTACAAGGCGTGTGGGGAACAGATCCGTTTGAGACAAATCCGAATAAAATGTTCAGCGCTCGTTGCTGGCATAGTTCAGAATTTTTCTTTTCCACGGTTGAACAGGGAGGTTGGTGGACAGACCTGAAGGATAGTTTACATCTACACTGAAATTAATATGAAAACATACTATTCTCATATCGGCGTAATTAGCATAAGTGGGTGGATGACTATCTGGCTGTTTTTTGCATCTGCTGTTCTTGGTCAAAGCCAGACGAACCCATCCGAGTCGGATTTGTATTTGGCGGAGCTATTGACCAATGCACCGCCGCCTGGGTTTGCCACGCGGGTGAGTTATCTGAAGAGCTTTAAGAACCAGAAGGACATCCTTGAGGCCTACCAATCTGGAAAATTGTCAAAGGGGGAAGCCGAGATAGCCATGGAGATAGACAAAGTATTGCCAGGCGACAAGGTGTCAATGGACACCTATGGCAAAGTAGTTGACCAAAATGGCCAGCGAGTGGTGGATGCCAAGGTTCGTGGGTTCCTTGAATTTGAGGACAAGGATAATGACGATGAACACGACACCACGACGGATGCCCAAGGACGGTTTCAATTTCTGGGGTTACACGCCGAAGGCTTGGCGATGGTTCCTGAAAAAGATGGGTATGAATTTAACTCAAGAATCTCGCCCAACGTCAATCGCCCCTCAAATTACTTGCCCGACCCAAACAATCCACTGGTCATTACCATGTATAAGCTCAAAGGCGCGGAGCAGATGAAACATTCTACGATACACGACTACATTCTGTGTGATAGCAGCATTACACGCTTCGATTTGATGAATGGCAAACAAGACAGCAATGGCGATTTCAGCATCAGTTTAAGCCGAAACCCGGCGAATATTGTTCCTAACAAGCCGTTCAATTGGTCTGTGACGTTTGCAATTACCAATGGTGGTTTGCAAGATATCACAAACATTTATCCTTATGAAGCTCCGATGGATGGATACCAATCAAGGATTACGTTTGATTTTCCAACCAATGCGCCCAAATGGAATTCTCTTTTTACACCCGCTTTCTATTTCAAGAGCAAGGATGGCAAAACTTTTGGCCGAATTACCGTCAAAATCATGGCTGATTTTCAGCCGCCACCAACGTTGTTTCGTGCGGAAATTTACGCTAATCCTGCCGGCTCGCGTAATCTGGAATTTGACCCTGCCAAGCAAATCCGGCAATAAAACCAACAAGTGGCCTTGCCTCGGTTTATTGAGAAAAACTGCGCCAGCCAGATGAAGCATTTTAGCATCGTTTGCTTCTTGGTTTTGGCTTTTGCCGTCGGGGCTGCAACCAACGCTGTCTCACAAGTTGTTAAGCAGAAGAAGGCGAAGCCGGCGGTCGTCAGCCCTCACCCCAACCCTCTCCCATCGGATGGGCGAGGGAGAAGCGGAACGGGTGAGGGGCAATGGGAAACCTTCCCGCAACCCGGTTCATTTGTCATGGCCTTGGCGCGGGATGGGATGGGCAATCTTTGGGTCGGCACAGAGGGGAATGGGATATGGCGCTACGCGCCGAATGCAGAAGGCAGAATGATGAATGCAGAAAAGGGGAAAGGGGGCTGGAAACAGTTCTCCACGGCAGATGGGCTGGGGGATGACTATGCGTATTCCGTGGCGGTGGACAAGCTGGGGCGCATCTGGGTCGGCCATCTCAACCACGGGGTCTCGGTCTATAACGGCACAAGCTGGCGCAACTATGACATTCCCCACGGCCCCATCGGCGAGCGGGTCTTCAAAATCGCCGTCTGTTCCACGGACGGCGATGTGTGGATTGGCACGAGCGCGGGACTGGCACGGTATGAGGTGGGCAAAGATGAGTGGAAACATTACACAAAGGGGCAAAGCGGGAACCACCTCACCCCGGCCCTCTCCCCCGCAAGCGGCGGAGAGGGAGGAGGCTTGCCCAGCGATCAGATCACGGCGATTGCTTTTGACTCGAATGGCAACATTTATGTTGGCACGCAGTGCGACGGGATTGCGATGGCGAGTCGGGATTCGGATTATACGGATTGGCGGCAAGCGCCGCAGGCAGATCAGGAGCTGCCCACGTTTGCCGGGTTTGGGCTGCCGTCCAAGCTGATCAATGATTTGCTGGTGGCATCGGACGGCACCGTCTATGCGGCGACGGATGGCGGACTGGCTTGGAGCCGGGACAGCGGAACCACCTGGCAGTTTCGGCGCGGCAAGGATTTTGCGGACAAGATGAAGGGCTTGGCGGGTGGCCCGCCAAAAGGGTGGTCGGCCAAGTATATTCCCAAGGATATGCCGCCGGAAGATTATGTCACTTGTCTGGCGGAAGATGGTGCGGGGGTGATCTGGGCGGATTTTCGGCATGCCGGCATGTTGGCGTTGTCCGGCTATTCGTATGAGGAGCTGGAAAAGGTGTCCGCCGAGAAGACGGGCGGGGCGGACTTTGGCCGAGCCATCCTGCCGATGTCGGATTTTCGTCCGTGGCTGGCAAGTGCTGGCAAGGGTTTGTTGCGGGCGGCGGAACCCCGGCGGTTATCGCATCGGGTCGCGCCCAAGGATTATCCAGAGACCCCCGCATTGACGGGCGAAGTGCCGTTGCCTTCGCCCGCCCATGCGCCGGACTTGGCAGAGTTGAATGCGCTGTTGCAGGAGGTTCAAGCTGTGCCGGTGGCAAGGCTGACTAATGGCGCGGTAGTTCCGCTGGAAGATGATTGGCAGACGGAAGGCCAGTGGACGGGGCGTTACGGGCGGTTCTGGATTGCGCTGTGCGCCAACATATCGCCCAATGATGATGTATGGGGTGCGGGCTGGGACGTGATGTATGACGCGCGGATGGGATTGAACCACGCGCCGGGCGATTCGCTGCGGTATTGGATCCACTGGACGGCGACGAAGGACAACCGTTGCCTGGAGATGTCGCCGCTATATCTGCAAAGCCGGGTGTTACGAAAGGAGACGACCTGGGACAGGGATCGGCGGGAATCGGAATGGGACGACCACGGCGAAACTTATCCCATGAGCAAGGACGGGCCGCATGTCTATTGTTCCTTGAGCATCCCGGCAGGGCTGTTTTACCTGTCGCTTTACGAGATAGATCCCAACGGGCATGACGACGACAGCGACCGGTTCCGGGATTATCAAATCTCCATCCGCGCGTATCCGGGGCGGGTATCGCTGGATCAGCAGGTTGGCAAAACCTTCATCATGCGACCGCCTAATGACATCGCGGGATTTGACCAGCAGCCGGAACTGGCACACGCGCGGGCGCATGATTTCTGGGGCGGGGTGTATAAGCGGTTTCTGGTGCGCGGGCCGACGAAGCTGACCATCCAGGTGAACCGCAATTATTCGATGAACACGATCCTGCCGGGCGTGATGCTGGATTTGGTGGATGAACTGCCGCCGCCGTATTATTGCACCCGGCAGGAATGGGAAGCGAAACAGCAAAACAGTCTGGAAGCAGACGTGTCCGCCTTTGTTCCGGCTGACAATGCGGCGGCAGCGGCGCAACGGCTGGCGGCAGCCTTGGATGGAATGCCTTCAAAAAATGAGACGTGGTGGGCGGAGAACAAGCGGCGTTTTTACCTGCCGTTGCTGCGCTGGGAACTGGCGGAAAACGACAAGACAAATTCGCCGGCGCTGGCGACGAGTTTTTATGAGTTGAACCGGTTTGCAGATTGGGAAAAGCAGCTTCACCAAGAGGGACTCACCACGGCGCGGGAAATGGAGAAAGCCCTTCGTTGGGATGGCGTGGCGGGGCCGGGCATGGGCAACCAGATGATTTCCGCCTACGTCAAGGCGCACCCGGAAATCCATCATTAGCAGACGGTCGCGGGAATGATGAGCATAAACCGATGACGGTCGTTCGCGCGTGATTTGTCCTGATGGTGCCGGGTTTGAAACCAGTTCCGCGAGCGGGAGACGGGGCACGGTCTGGTTGCAAATCCGACACGAATAGTCATTTTAATGCGGCGGAGTGACGAAACTTAGCTGCCGGAATGGAGCGGCAAACTGGGCGGAGCGTAGCGGTGTGCCGTTCGGTCGCGCAGGGTGTCCTGGGGCAAACCAGTCTTTCGGCTTACGGGTCTGTCCGTTGGCCGGAAGTCTGGTTTGGGGGAGGGATGCAATTTCAGCGCGACGGAACGAGCACACAGGCGGAACGGAGGCCGGATTGACGCGGAATGCAGGCGCCAAGTTTGGTCACGACAGTTGCTCGTTCATCCGCCGCCTGGCGTCACCCCATAATTTACGTGCGGATGAAATGCGGGTTTTGCAATCGCAATAGACAATGACACTTGTGACCAGCCGATACATCCACTTTTTCTCAGGATGGCGATTAAGGAACGAAGTCAATTCATCGCGGCAGCCAATCCGCTTGGCCAAATACACAAAAGCACACATGGCCCAAAGGTCGGCCTCCCATTCTTTGCCGCTCTCTTTGTGGAACATGAAGCGAAAATATCGCTTCATTTTCTTCGACAGGTTTACCATCAAATTAATATTCCAACGGATGTCAAAAATTCGGGGATGGCGTTTCCGGTGTGCGTTCAGAACATGGTGAATATAATGGCCAATCTCATGAAGCATGGTAAAGACATGCTCATGTCGGGGGCTGTGGGCATTGATTAAAATACGTTTTTCGCGCACCAGCAGACAACCATGAATGTTGTCTTTAAAATAGCTGACAAATACCACCTTTAAGCCGAAGTGGTCAGCCATTGCACGAAGCGTGTTTTTCGTCCGGTGGTTCATTTGCTGCTGGCGCGTTTCTGTTTTTTCACAAACTGCTCGATCCAGGTCCGCACGGCAGGAAGTTTGCCGGCGGGCACTTCTGCCAGCGTGCGCATGATGGGGCCGGCCTCGTTTTTACGGAAAAATTCCAGGGCCAGATCGTTCGGTTTGCCGGCGGCGCGGTGCAATTCATCCTGAGAAATGTTCAACACCTTTGCCAGCCGTGCGATGGCGTCGTTCGACGGCACATTGCGCTTGCCGTTGAGCAAAAAGGAAAGATACGCCGGCGAAAGGTCGGCACGTCGGGCGACTTCGTTAAGCGACAGTTTTTCCGGGTGTTCCTTCATCGCTTTTTGCAGCCGACGAATGAACCGGTCCGGCGCCTGGTTGGGCTTGGTTTCGGCCATGCGCGACTAATCTAGCAGTGTGTTTACCGTTTGTAAATGGAAAAGCGCAGTTTCATCATTTTCTACTATTCACAACTTGTTAATGGTGGTATGGTCTTTTTCGGAAAATGAATTTGACGCTGAAAAACCATCTAGCCGCGTGCCTTGCGGAAAAGGGAATCCGTCAATGGCAGCTGGCGCGGCGGCTGCGCATGAGCCGGGGCTATGTGTGTCGGCTGTGTGGCGGGAGCCTTCAGCCGAAGCTTAAGGTGGCGCTACGCATTGCACAGCTCCTTGGAAAGCCAGTGGAGCAGATTTTTCAACTAGTTGTGGAGGAGGGCAAGTGATGAAGAAGGCTTTGAACCCAACTCCTGTTAAAGATTTCCATCACGACGCTGCTCTGTCCGTCGTGGCGGAAACTAAACATCCGGCAGAGCGCAACCATGAAAGGAAACATGCTCATCAAAGCATTAGTGATAGACAAAGTGTCGGAGACATTCGACACGAAAAAGGGATCCAAAACGCTCCACCTGCTGGTGTGTCAGGATCAATCACGTCCCCCGCTGCGAAACTCGTTCGATTTCGAGGTTCCGCCGGAGGACGTGAGCAAATACGGGGCTGGGTTGGTGGACAAGACGGTGGAACTCAATGTCCAGAACATCAGTCAGGGGTTCTCGGGTCGCATCCGCATGTCGGGGACGATCATGAAAGCCGCCTGAAATTGATCCGCGTCTGGTTCAGTGATGATACCGCAATGCTCATTGACGCCATTGACACGGAACAGGCCGCCAAACTGGGTCAAGCCTGGTCTCGTCACTGGGACCGGCTTGATCCACGGCGGGCCACCACTGCAACCAAAGTCTGATGGAAACCGCATTAACATATACGCTGCAACGCGTTCATTGGCAGTTCTTCGGCACGCTGACGTTTAAGAGTGCCCGGCTGCCGGAACGCGTGCGCGTGTCCATGTTCTTTGCCCTCGTCCGCTGCGTTTGCCGCTGGCACAAAGTCCCGTTTCGCAAGTGCGTGTGGTCTTTGCGCCAAGAATCCGGCGAAATGACCGGCCGCCTACATTTTCATTTTCTGATCGCGGGTTTGCCGCTGTATGCCGTCCAGGATGCCACCGCAATGAGTATCAAGGCACAATGGGAAAGAATCGGTGGCGGCATGGCCCGCGTCAGGAAATACGATTCGAGGAAGCAAGGCCTCGAATACACACTGAAATGCCTCAACGTCAGCAATGGGGGCGCGAATCTTTACGAGGTCGGAAAGTTCTCGCACTCGGCGGATGAGGTCATGTTGTCGAACTCAATCTGGAATCCGGCGAATCTAAACCGGGTGTCGGATACGCTTGTCACTGCCTAGTCGAACTCTCGGCGGCGGTGGTCCGACAACCAATTCGGGTAGGGGGATGGGCACGCGCGGAGCGCGTGCCCGTCCTCCTGCCCGATGGCTTGAAGACTTCCCATGTCTTGGTGGGATTGGGGTCTTTGGCGAAACAAATTTAAGATGAACGCGGAAGAAAAAGTTAGCTGGCTGAACGCGCACGCCCGGCCTCGAAAGTGGAAAGTCGGGGAGGACGTGCGTTGTCGTGGCTGCGGGGCGGTGTTCACGGCGGAGCGCACGGCCATGGACTTTGTGGGCGAACCGACCTGCCCGCATTGCATTGTCAGCACGGTGGCTGACTTTGTGAAAGCATTGCCCGGCCGGAAACCGTGAACCAACATGAGACCTGATCAACATGATTTTCTGACGTTGCTGGGGCGGTTGCCCGCCCGCCTGACGGCGGAGCAGGCGGCGTGGGTGTTGAATTGCCAGGTGCATGACATCCCGGCGCTGGTCACGGCCAAGCTGTTGAAACCACTGGGCAATCCGCCGGCCAACGGCATCAAGTATTTTGCCACGGCAGATTTGCTGGAAGCCAGCCAAGACCGGCAATGGCTGCAACGGATGTCGGCGACCATTTATCAGCACTGGCACAAAAAGAACACACGCAACAAGGCAGCGGCCACCATTCCTCCATTGACCTTTCCGGTGGACGGAAAGGTGCGCGACAGCGATCTGGCCAGCGCGAGCGGATAAGAGAGTCCAGAGACACGTCTCTGGCGCGTGGGGCTTGGGGACGGCGGCAGTCCCCAAAAAAGCAAAAAGCGGCTGAGTCGGCAAAGGCTCAACCGCCCGATTTTTTTCAGGCCGTCACCATTGGCAGCGGGCTGGCAGCCTTCCGCTCGTAGTCATCAAGGGAGGGCACAATGATGAGGGCTTTCTTGGCGTAGGCGCGATGAATCGCCTTGCTGCCGTGGCCAAGCGCGGCCTGCGCGAAGCGTTCCGGCATCCCGACCGTCTTTGCCCGTTCCGCCCAGGCGTAGCGGTAGCAATGCAGCGTGACGCCGGACACACCCGCCTGCTGGCAGCGGTAGCGAAACCGGTTTGCCCGGAAGTTGGCGGGGTGCGTGGACAAGTTTGGGAACAAAACGCCGGTGGTCGGCAGATGGCTCAAGACGGTTTCCAGCTTCTGGCTGATGGTGAACTGCGCCAGCGTGCCGGTCTTTTGCCGGAAGTAAGAGATTGTCCGCGTCTGCCAGTCAATGTCCTCGGTCTTGAAGTTCACGGCGTCGCTCTGCGCCGCGCCGGTTTCCCAAAGTAGCTCCAGAAACAATTTCCACTCGGCTTTCTTCTCCCTTGCCAAAAGGGTCTGGTGTTCGTCCAGCGTGATGCCGCGCCGGTCTTTGGGCTTGTAGCGCGGCCAGAGGTTCGGCGCGACAATCGGC
>Ga0302200_10003781_pt1 | contig 12555 bp, 9 predicted proteins | sample II_Bog_N3_1_FD_194585 | JGI IMG/M metagenome (GOLD analysis project Ga0302200, IMG submission 194585) | Peat permafrost microbial communities from Stordalen Mire near Abisko, Sweden - II_Bog_N3_1 | ecosystem: Environmental > Terrestrial > Soil > Wetlands > Peat | place: Sweden: Abisko, Stordalen... | reverse complement strand
ACCAAATCACCCCAATTGGCGTGGCTTTGTGCAGAGATGGTGCCGTCAAGTTTGGTCCATCCTTGTCCGACTGCAGCGTCACCTGCGAGCCATCTAGTCTGTGCATTCGCTAATAAAATCTGGCTGTGTTCCGGTGGCCTTAGTAAATAAATTCCTAATCGTTGCCCTACGGCAGCTGCAAATGCACTGCAGTGTGTCGATTTTCCAGAGCCTTCATAGTCAACATTACGATCTGCAACCCCAGTTTCCCAATTGATGTGTTGATGTGCCAGCCATAGGTGCTCGACATCCATGTTGTCGAGCAAATGTAAGGTATGTGTTGCTGACTTAGTAATGGGACCACAGCAAGTTTGCTCTTGGCTGGCACCAGCGTCTTGTGCATGAGAAATATTGCAGATAAATACAGCGCTCATCAGCATTAGCCAATTAAGGCAACTCAACTGCCATTGATGGTGGAAAGACGATGAAAAATGATTCATTGTGATGTCCTCATGATAGTTGTTACGATTTTTTACTTTTGCTTAAACATTTCTAGAATTTGCAGGAAATTTTTACTGGCGCCATCTATGGTTGATAAGGGTCTATGTGCTATTGCGATGTGGCGTTGCAATGCGGGACGCAATGGTCGTAATTGTATTTGTGGTCGTAATTCAGAGAGTTCAGGGTGTTCAAACGGCAAGATGGCCGCGTCATAGGCAGCTGCGACTAAGCTCTTCATGGCTTCAGTATAATTGAGTTCAATTTTTGCGCGCGGAGTAAAGCCGGCTTTAGCAAACCATGCCATCGTCAAATGATACATGTGGGTGCTAGGCTCGTTAAAGATGAGTACTTGTTTGGCTAGCCATTCTGGCGTCACGACTTTGGGTGCTTTCCAGCGCAAAGGCAAAAACGCCATCATCGGATCGCTGCGCCAGTGAGTTCTGACTTAAATGCAATGAGCGATCTTGAATTAAAAGATTTAGGAGTAGGGCGTAGTGAGATTCCTGCATTAAATCAGCTCACGCCTATTGGAGGGGGAGATGATCGTTGCGATTGATTCCGTACCTGAGAAAAAATAAAGTTGGGAATAGTACCCGGTTTATCGGGCTCAATGAGACGAAGGCCACATTGAGCCAGTACTGGATCAACCTCGTAAAACTATTTTGTAACGATAGCAAAAGTACCAGGTGCTTTATCAATTAAGCTAAAAAAGCGAATCAAATCAATTTTACTGCCCTCTATTTTTAAATCATCGCTCAAGAGCGTGTCTTTTACTCCTGCGGTTCCTGCCATCATTTTGATGAAGATACCTTTAGTGAGTTTTAACGTGGCATTGGCATCATTGGCGGGCGCGTGTTTTTGATGATGCAAAACGGCGTTCTCTATCCAAAGAACATAGGATTCATTGGTGTCGGTGAGGACCAGATTAATCTTAAGATTTTTTCCTTCTGCTGCAGGGCCATCTAAACCCGCTGCCATTGCTTCCAGAAACCGATCAATGGGCGTTTGCTCCAGCATTTCTATCATTACTGCGCGATTGATCCCTTTTTTTGGTGGACCATTTCGTAGTTCATCTGCGCCCGTCAGATAGCTATTGCGCCAAGTGGCGGATTCTGATTGATAGCCCAGTTGCTCATACGTTTTAGCAAGTAGTTCTTTGGCGTTTGAATTGCCAGAATCAGCAAAAACGATATGGTTAAGTAGTTCTGCTGCCCAGCGGTAGTCGCCTTGATCAAATGATGTTTGTGCAGCCGCAACGGCTTTCTCTTCACCGCCAGCTAAGGCAACATAATGCTTAGCCGCCTCTTGCGGTGGCAATGGGTTAAGGTGAGCCGGATTACCATCATAGGCGCCAAGATAAAACTGGTAGATTGCTTTGACATTGTGCCGCAGGTCGCCGTAGTAACCACGTGCAGAAAAATAGCCATCTAGAGATTTTGGTAATTTGATGGTGTCGGCAATTTCTAACGGCGTCATGCCAGCATTCATCAGGCGTACCGTTTGATCGTGCATGTATTGATAGGTGTCGCGCTGTTTAGTGATAAATTCGGCGATGTGATCGTGTCCCCACACTGGCCAGTTATGTTGACCAAAATAGACGTCAGCATTGGCACTATGGACAAGAGCTTGGTCTAAATAGTTACTCCAACGCAAGGCGTCCCGCACTTTTGCTCCGCGAATAGGCAGTAAGTTATGCATGGTTTGTGCCAAAATTTCTGCACCAGCATAGGCTTTCTTTTCAGGAATCACAAAGGTGAGTTCTGCGGGTGCTTCAGCGCCCGGGACATTGTAAAACGTGAAAGCCACGCCATCGAGCACTACGTCCTGACTTTCTTTTGTGATCAATTGATTCGGTACCAGTACGCCGATGGTGCCATAGGATACATTCTTACCTAAACCAGTATCGATATTTCCGGTTGCTGAATGGGGTAGATTTTTACCAAATTGATAAATCGAACGCCGTGCCATTGCCGTTCCTGCCAAAATATTTTCGCTCGTTGCTTCCTCCATAAAGCCCTCGGGGGCGACGACCGGAATGTGGCCATTGATGACTTCTGTTGGGCTCATCACTCCTAAGGCACCACCAAAATGGTCGGCATGGCTATGGGTAAAAATAATCGCTGAAACTGCTTTGTTGCCTAAATGCTGGCGGGCAAACGCTAATGCTGCGGTACTACTTTCTTTTGATGTTAAGGGGTCAACAATAATCCATCCTGTTTTTCCTTCAATGATGCTCATGTTAGAGATATCAAAACCACGCAATTGATAGATGCCATCGGTGACTTTGAATAGACCAATTTCAGCATCTTGCTTAGCGTGACGCCACAAGCTAGGGTTGACAGTTGGAGGTGCGTCGCCCTTGATAAACTGATATGCATTAAAGTCGATTAAGGTGTCTCCATTGGGACCGAAAATTTTACCTTCCGGACGAGCTATTAATCCACGCTTTGCATTTTCAAAGTCAGTTTGGTCATTGAGGGCAAGCTGTTGTGCACTTTCTTGATTGAGTTTGTTGGTCGCCGAACTGGCTGTACCGTTGGCGGAGGGGGGGGATGGACTGCAAGCAGACAATAATATTACAAGCAATAACAAGGGGGATGTTAATCGTAATGGATAGATGGGCATGGTGTCTCCTGATCGGATGAGTTAAGCCCAGAAATTGATTCTAAAACTGAGCCTTGAATTTGCATCTAAATGACGAGTGTAGAAGCCCTTACTTGATGCAGTCCAATGCATTTTTGGGTTAATATTGATGCATTGGGTGCATGGATATTGACGTAAGTTGAAACGGATAAAAGTCATAATGAGAATCGCATGGAGCTAAAACGCTTAAAACATCTGGTCGCACTGGCGGACGAGCGAAATTTTGCACGGGCCGCCGAGCGTGTGCATTTGTCCCAATCGGCATTGAGCCGCAGCATACAGGCCGCCGAAAGCGAGTTGGATGTGCGCTTATTTGATCGCGGTACTACCGAGGTAACACCAACGCCAGCGGGCTTATTTGTGGTCGAGAGGGCGCGCAAATTATTGTTTGATAGTCGATGCCTTGAACGTGATATCGATCTTTATCGTCAAAAGCAAATTGGCGACCTGGCATTTGGTGCCGGACCATTTCCAGCTGCGACGCTGTTTCCTGCGTTAATGTCAGCCTTGCGACGACGTTTTCCTGGTGTGCGAATTCGAATGGAAGTTAATAATTGGAATTATCTGGCGCAGCACTGTCGTAACGAAGAGCTTGATTTTTTTGTCGCTGATACAAGTGATTTGCCTTTGAGCGAAGATTTGCAAGTACAAATGCTCACGCGCCAGGAAGGTGGATTCTATGTCCGTCGAGATCATCCTTTACTTAAAAAGAAAAATTTTTCACCGCAAGATTTATCTGCTTATGGAATAGCATCGGTGCGCTTACCACAGAAGATTCGCCTGCAATTGGCGCGATTATTAGGTGTTGACGCCGGTAGTGGATTTCCATTGGCACTTGAATGCGATGATGTACCAACATTAAAGCGCACCGTGCTTGGCTCTGATACTATTTTAGCCATCATTGATGCCGCAGTCATCGCAGAGGTTAAGGCCGGAGATTTGCAACAAGTCCATTTGCCTGATGTGGCACCGCTCTATTCTGAAGTAGGGATCGTATCATTGCTTGGGCGTACTCATTCCCCGGTCGCGGAATATGTCATCTTAGGATTGCAAGAATTGGCTAAGAAATTGGCGGTAGATTTGCAAGCAGGCTCTCACGTTCGGTAATTCAATAATCCGCCACTACCCAGCCTCTGATAAAAGAAAAATATTCACGCAACCAATGGTTATAACGAACACTTAATGGCGTGCTTGCGCCAGCATTTGCTATGTTTATGAAGCCTGCTTTATGGGCGATTAGTGCAGACCTTACGCTATGAAAATCACTGGTGACAATTAACAATCCATCGTCTGGTGCTATACCATTTTTTGCCATTATTTGTTTGCTAAAAGCAATATTTTCAAATGTATTGGTACTGCGTTCTTCTTGTAAAATGCGTGCGGCTGATATACCTTGTGCGCGTAAAAAGTTACCCATTACCTGCGCTTCGGTGCAGCGTTCTCCCTGATCTAGTCCACCGCTGACGATAATCTTTGAGGTCGGCAGACGTTGTGCCCATGTCGCACCTAATTGAATGCGTGCAGCAAGCGTAGCCGGCGCCTCGCAATCGCGCGCATTTGAACCTAAGACGATGATCGTTTTTATGGAGCCTTGGATAGTATTGATATTCGTATCATGTGTAGCATGAATAAAATAAAAGAATGCGGCAACGCTAAGGAGCCAGATGCCCACGCCTGTCCAACATAAATACCAACACTGCTTTCTCCTTTTTTTTTGACCTAACCAATTATGCAAAGCTTGCCATTGCCAACTAATACCTAGCAACAAAATAGCAATGCAAAAAGGGAAGGTGACGCCAAAGCTGACGTTCTTTTTAGCCATCAATACAGCACCGTCGATGAACAAAATAGTACCGGTGAGAAGACATAAAAAACGCGGCAATTGTTGCAATTTTATTGCATTAAACATGGGCTGACGATGGAGGTTAAAAAAAATTGAAATTGTCGCATAAGAAATGATGCTTTCAGTTTTTTGCTTTTAATTATAAGTAAGCATGAATATCCACGCTGTCGATTTGTTCCGGCTGCATGTACAAATACGCATACTCAAGATAGACCCCAGAGCGCAAAAACAAGGAAAATAAGTCGCCATCAATATGCTGGTCTTTTTTCATGAAACTCATGATCTTAATCGCTTCAGACAAGGTTTTTCCTTTTTTGTACGGACGGTCTGACGCTGTCAGTGCTTCAAAAATATCAGCAATTGCCATGATCTTTTCTTTGACGTCCATGTCTTTGCCATGCAGACCTTTGGGGTAGCCAGTCCCATCCATTTTTTCGTGATGACCCCCCGCAATTTCAGGCACGCGACTTAAATGTCGAGGGAAAGGTAGTTGCTTTAACATCATAATGGTTTGCACAATGTGCTCATTAATTTTGTAGCGTTCTTCTTCTGAGAGGGTGCCGCGCGTTACTCTGAGGTTATACAACTCGCCCCGGTTATAGAGATGCTCTGGCACCTTGATATTGAAGCCCCATTCATTATCGGTATCGATCTGATCGTGCTCTTCACGTACAAAGATATGTTCAGCTTTGTCATCGAGTACTTTTTCCATGACGGGTAATGCACTTTCTGGCGTGCGATTTTTTCTTTCTTTTTCGTGATAAGAAATACCAATACGATCCGAGAGCGTACGTTCCCAGCTTCTTTCCCCTATCTCATGGATACGGGCAATTTTTTCTGCGCTCAAAAATTCGCCGCCTTCGTTGCAAGTAGCGATGAAAGAAAAATCGGCGTCTGCGCTGGCTAAGGCGTGGTCTCTTTCTTTTTCTAAGACTTCTGCATGACCACCTGCTGCTATTGCTTTCCAATAATTGATTTGGATATCTCGTTTGATGACTTCAAAACGCATACGCACTTCATGAATACGGTCGTATAAGGTTTCTAACTTTGTTGCCTTATCAACGATATATTCTGGCGTCGTAACCTTGCCACAATCATGTAACCACGCGGCGATATGCAGCTCTTCCCATTCGTTGTCGCTTAGCTCAAAATCGGCAAATGCACCCGTATTTTCATTACATGCGGCTTGTGCCAAACTTTTGGTGAGCATAGGCACACGTTGGCAGTGGCCGCCGGTATATGGGCTCTTGGCATCTATGGCACCTGCGAGAAGCTGAATAAAGGCTTCTAGTAAGGCTTTTTGTTCTTGAATCAGGCGCTGGTTTTCTATCGCAATGGCTGCAGTACCTGACACTGCAACGGCCATCGCCTGGCGCCCGACATCGATAACACTGGCATTGATCAATAAGGCAATGGCGCCGACTAACTGATTTTTTCGATCATGCAGTGGAATTGCGATTAATGTGCATTCGGCCTTATGCGCTGCAATGCCGCTAAAATATTGCGATAATTCTTCTTCGCTAAGACGCGTCACACTAGAGGTACTTTGACATACCTGTGCAACAGGATGGGCGTTGTTGATGGCAATGATTTGCTGAGCCACTTCTGCGACATGATGATCGAGATATACTTGCGCTGATTCCAGCGTCGCTTTTTTGGGTTCATATAAATACAAAATAGCAGTATCTGCGGCAGTGATTTCTGATAGTTCCCTTAGCACGGTTGCCAACAATGTATTAAAGTTGGTTTCAGCAGCAAGATTACTGGCGATATCTAAGAATGATTGGATCGTTGCCTTCATGCCAGTCATTGAGCTGGCAAGATCAGAAATTTCTTTAATGTGAGAGTCGATTTTGACTCGGCTACTAAAATCAAAATGCGCAATTTTATTGGCTTCTTCTGCCAGTTGAACCATTGGCCTTGAAATACGTTTGGACAGTAGCATGGTGATGATGATGGCCAGCATAAACAAGATGCCAAAGAACAGCATACTTTGTCTTTTCATGACGATAATATCTGCCAGTAATTCCCGGTGTGGGCTGGCGATAAGTAATGTTAATGGCTCACCACCTGGTATATCGATATTTTGTTTGTAGGTAGACCAGGTCTCGCCTTTGATATCGATAGATTGACTCGCCGTATCTTTGGCTGATGTCCGTGAGAGCAGGGCATTTTGCTCCATCAGTTTTGGCATGTGATGGGTGCCATCTTTATCTGTAATAATTTGCGGGCGAAATGGCATTTGATTGCCATGTTGCAAGGCAAGTATTTGTGTGTTTTTGTCGATCAATGCAATGCTGCTCGATGGTGTTAATTTATTGTTTTCTAGTGTTTTTAAAATTGTCGGTAATTCAATATCGATGCCAATAACTGCATTGGTATCGGCGATTTTTTGTGAGTAGGTGACACCAATTTGATGGTTGGTGAAAAAGTAATACGGCTTAGTAACGTTGACGTGATCTGGTACCTTAATGGCAGAGGAATACCAAAGCGTGTCGCGTGGGTCAAAATTTCTGCGGAGGATTTTTTTGCGACTGGTTTCTTCTAATTGGGCGTTAAAACTGACGATATGTTCAAGCAGTTTTTTGTTTTTTAAACTCGTACTTTGAACGATCCAAGCGGTACCAGCAGGGACGTGAAACAAGGCTGGGTTAGATGCATCTTTTTGGTATTTTCTCAAAAGAAAAAATTCACCGTCGTCGTAGCCGACAAATGCTGAAGTTGCAGAGGCAATACTGGCTACTGACTTTGCGAGGTAGGCAATATGCGCTAGTCTGTCGTCAAGCGAGTTACCAGGTATGGGCATGGACTGCGCCAGAATTTCTGTCTGATTTTTAGCTGGGTTGTAGATAGCTTCAATATTACTGGCAACCTGTTTGCCAGTATGTTCGTAATTGCTATTGGCATCGTGCAGAATGATCTGCCCCATTTTTTCGAATTGTACGATGCCAATGGCAAGGGTAAATGCAAAAATTAAGCCGGTTAAACAATAAGAAATATAAATTTGGAATGGTAACTTCTTTGAAGCTCGCATAGCTTAGCCCTTTCATGGTCAAGATCATTCCGAACAGAAAGTATATTGCAAAAAAAATAAAAATATCAACAATTGTAAAATTATTTCACTTGCTGATACGATTATTCATTGGGGCTTAGATTGGGACTTCGTCTTGCGAGTAAAAATATATTGACATGATGCCTTATGGCAACAAGTTAATATTAACTTGGCAGTGCGGGTAAAGCGATGGTGGTTAAGAAAGTTAAGGTAGTGCTTGTTCCAAATGTAATCCAACCGCAGTCCGGGCCGGAAAACCCTTCCAATAAGTATGATCAGCATTGAAGGTGCCATCTTTAGCAAGCGACCATTTACCCTCATTGGCGTTTTTGGTCAATTGCAAATAAGGGGCTTTGCTGGCGTCATTTTTTAAATACATATCAAAAAATGCGGTCACAAAATGTTGAGAAATATTATTCATACGAACGTTGTCCCAGACAGCATCCTGATAATGTTCTGCCGGAACGAAATGCAATTTTTCTGAATAAGTCCAAGTTTCTTTCGGTGCCGGTATTGGTGCACCTGCATTATGATTTGCATTATCGAAGGTAAGTAAAAAACGTGGTGCATTGACGGTGTTCTCGTAAATATTTCTAATACCGGGCGCGTAGCCAGAAACATCATCAGCACTGCCAGCGATATAAAAAATGGGTGTTTTAATTCCGGCTAATCCTTCTTTGTTCCATATCCCCGCATTCCAGCCCCATGGTGCAAACGCGACAGCGGCTTTGATGCGGCTATCGATTGATGCAAGGTAGCTTGCATTGCCCGATTGACGCACGGCGAGGCCACCGTTGGGTACTCCTAGCGGTGATTTAACTGCTGCCTCACTAAGACCGCCGCCTATTGTATTGACGACACCATAAGCGCCCATTGAGTAACCGATGAGACCAGTGAAATTGGCATTAATCATTCCCATTAAGCCTGCATGAGAATCTTTATTGAGTTTTGCCATTTCGTTGAGAATAAAGAGATCATCGAGCGAGCGATTCAAGAGCGTGCTGGAAAAATTTCCCTGGTCATTGTAAGTGCTGTCGGTATGATCAATTGAAACAACGACGTAGCCTTTGCTGGCGAGATTGTCGGCCAAGTGACTGAGTAAAAAGCGGTTACCTGGATAACCATGAGAAACGATTAATAAGGGATATGGGCCGTTTATTGTATTCGCTTTTGCATCACGGACTGCGCGTCCCCATAACGCGACTTGCGTTATGCCATCGCGGGTCATTGCCTCAAGCGCACTTCCGACTTTTTGATCTGCATCTAAAGTGGCTGGATACCAGACTTCAACAGTGAGTGGTCGGTCATAATGGGGAGTTACCTCGCCGGTTTTGGCTTTTACGACATTAAGTTGGTTTGCATGGATGAAGTGCAATGTTTTGACACCAATTTGATAGACTCCATAATGCGCCAGTTCAGGTGCGTCAGGTCGTATAGTATCGATATGATTTTCTTGCGCATTGGTAAGGCTTGAAAAAAATAATAATAAGCTGCTTGTCAGTAGGGCAGAAATATTTTTCATGCGTTTGTTACCTGCTTGTTAAAATGAAGTCGAATTGGTGGAGTAAGCGCAATAAGCCGCGTGTTCTGCATCGGCTGTGCTTATGTCGATTAGAAAGACATTATGTCAGCAAAATAAGGCTTTTATTTATTTTGACGTTTTCTGGTAATGACTATCTGCGTGTCATTTTTATGTCATTGAAGTTGTGTAGCATCGGCCATTTTTTTCATTTTTATCGAACGAAAATAGGCCAGGCTGGGATGCATCCATTTAAGCAAAAAAAAGGTCGCTTCAAGTGAAGCGACCTTTGTCCTGACTCAGGTTCTATGGTTGGGTAGATAGAGACCGTGAGGGGGGATCAGGAAAATAATTGTTGACCAATAAATTCACCTGGCTTAACACCAGGCGGGCAGGCAAATAAGCCACTTCCGATTTGTGTCGTGAATTGATTGAGCATATCGAACTTCGCCATCTTTTCAAAAATTTTTGTAAAACCAGTTCGCGGATCACGTTGATAACACTGAAACAGTAAGCCTGCGTCAAATGTCATGGCTTGACGCCAGGGCGGCCAACGCTCATTGATTTGTGAGACACCATTGTCATACGAATACGCACGACGCAAGATTTGTGCGCCGTCGTTACTCTCAGGTGCTGCCATACGCGCGTGCGAGTTTTCAGCGATTAAGAGATTACCGTCTTTGTCGGTTGCGTCCAGATCAAGCTTGTCAAATTCATTTTTCTTACCGATGGGCGCACCAGAATATTTGTGGCGACCAACGGTTTCTTCTTGGAAGCTGAGCTTCATGCGATCCCAGTGCTCCAGTGCAATGCGGGTTGGTCGAATTACCATATAACTACCATTGCGCATCCATTCTGGCGCCTCATTGCCTGCCCAGACAAACTTGTCCATCGCTGATTGGTCTTTGGCGGACACATTCATGGTGCCGTCTTTAAAACCCATTTGATTGCGCGGTGTTTCACCTGGTTTGAAATTGCCGCTAAACCCTGCTTGTGCCCAACGTATTACCGCTATATTGTAGGCAATGCTGACCATACGACGTATTGCATATTCAGCGACTTGGGGGTCATCAGCACAGGCTTGAATCGAAATATCACCGCCAGTTTTTTCGGATAGTAATTGATCACCAGTAAATTTAGGCAAATCTGCCAATGCTGCTGGTCGATGTTTTGCCAGACCGTAACGATCTTCACCATTTTTTTCAAACAGACCAGCACCAAACCCAAACGTGATCGTAAGACGTGCAGCAGGTAAATCCAAAATAGCACCAGAATCTGCCGGAATCTGATCTCGCGCTTCTTGCAGATTTGCCCTTGCTGGGCCTTGTGTCATTTGTGCTGCGGCATTTGTCCATTGTTTTAATAATTCAATGACTTCTTCACGTTTGCTTGCAACCAGATCGAAAGCCATGAAATAGGTATGACGTTGCATCGGCGTAGCAATGCCGCCTTGGTATTTACCGAAGAAAGGCTCGCAGATGCCAAGATCATGCGTATGTTCATTTTGTTTGCCATCTGCATGAGCAGAGACAACTGATGGCATTGCTGCTGTCATCGGTGCTGCTGCAGCCGCAATGGCTGTTCGTGTCAAGAACTGACGGCGACTTTTTATTTTATCTGAATCAATCATGGTGTTCCAACCGCTAAGGCATTAATATCATCTTCAACGTAGTAAATACTTTTTCCATCTGGAGTTAAGGCAATACCGAACAAATCACCATTACCTGGAGGTGATTGTGCTTGGTTTGAGTTTAGCCAATGCGCATAAATCTGTTTGCCACTAATGGGGTCAACTTCTACCGCTTGACCATTTTTTCCGTTAGCAACGATGAGATGTCCGGCTGGTGTCATCACCATCGCCAGTGGCCAGCCTAATAATCCATCTTTGGTTACCAGACGACCATTTTTTGCGCTAGTGTTACGGGTGCTCGCTTGTGGGATGGCGGTGATTTCATTGACCATACCGTTTGTTATATATAAGGTGTCGTCGCTGCCGAGTGCCAGACCCGTAGGGCCGAACAAAAAGTTATCCAAATCGGGACGGTGAGCAAAACCATCGCCGATGACAGTCTGACTATCGAGCACTGGTTCTTTACCCTCTGGTATTGTGAGATCCAAACGCAATACGGTGGCTTCATGATTGATAACAGGGTAATGTGTTTCCGGATCGAGAACACGAGGTCCCTTTAAACCAAAGCCGGCCATACTGATAAACAAGGTTGCTTTTTCACCATGATCGACCGTCACCATATTACCCCAAGGGCCGTTGATAGTCGGCCCGGCCCAGGTGGCAACATGTTTGCCATTGGAATTAAAAACCAGAAGACAGCCATCACCTTTTGTTGCGGTAGTTCCATCTTTACTTGGCGTGCTGCCGACAATCACCCAACCGCTTTTAAGCATTGTCATGGCGGTTGTTAAACCAACGCCGCCTGGACAATCTTTCAGATTTTGCGGTACTTGTGCAAACAAAGTGGTTTGCTTGGTGCTCGGGCGATAATTGACGATAGTAGTGCCAGTGCCTTGCAAGTTTGAGATGTTATTAAAATTGTCGATTAATACATCCCCTTCTTGAATACTACCACTGCTGACGGGCGCGACAACAATTGCGTAAGGGTTGACATCACCATTGTCAGGAATCGTGGATGCCAACACTTTATGCCGGTGGATGGTTTCTAGCATCCCTTTGGTCTCTGCCATGGCGTTGCTTGCTAAAGTGACGCCCACACACAAAACACCAATAGTGCGCAATGTCCATTGCTGCTGATGTGAATTTTTAAAAAACATGGATTGAGTTTTCATCATTTGAGTTTTTTATCAGAATGTAATATTGGTGCGCAAACCAAGCACCAATTCGTTTTTAATTCTTTGCGTAGGATTGCTAGGGTCAGGAATGTTCGCGCCAGGATTAAATACGTATTGAATATCTGGTTGCAATTGCAGCCATGGTTTCACTTGATATTGGTATGTTAGTTCGACGAATTTTTCATTGTTACGGATCGGCCCTGTGGTGGTGCT
>Ga0302200_10003776_pt1 | contig 12561 bp, 10 predicted proteins | sample II_Bog_N3_1_FD_194585 | JGI IMG/M metagenome (GOLD analysis project Ga0302200, IMG submission 194585) | Peat permafrost microbial communities from Stordalen Mire near Abisko, Sweden - II_Bog_N3_1 | ecosystem: Environmental > Terrestrial > Soil > Wetlands > Peat | place: Sweden: Abisko... | reverse complement strand
TGATTGCGGCAGCGGCTTGGGGGAAGTTTTGCGCGGGGGAGTTTGCCAAGGAGGGGTTGGTGGCGACGCCACAGTTGAAGCTGGGGTGAGAAGACGGTTGCTGGTTGTTAGTTGTTGGCTGGGTGAGGCGGGACTGTAGAATCTTAGGGGAGCAAATCGGATCGAGAGAGCAGACTGCACCGCGGCTTATGCCCGGATGCGGCGGTGAGCGTAGTGGCGGCGTTGGAACTATTCAACACATTGAGCGGGAAGGTGGAGCGGCTGGAGCCGGTGGGCGCGCCGGCGCTGCGGATGTATGCCTGCGGGCCGACGGTATACGACTACGGACACATTGGGAACTTCAGAACGTTTCTGCATGTGGACGTGCTGCGGCGGTTTCTGCGCCAGCAGGGCGTGGCCGTCGAGCATGTGATGAACGTGACGGACGTGGACGACAAGATCATCCGCAACGCGCTGGCGGCGAAACAGCCGATTGGCGAGTACACGGCGCGTTTTGAGAAGGCGTTTTTTGAAGATATGGCCGCGCTGGGGATCGAGCGGCCGGAGCATGTGCCGCGCGCCACCGATCACATTGCGGAGATGGTGACGCTGATCGAGCAGTTGGCGGCGAAAGACATTGCGTACCAGACGGAGGATGGGAGCTGGTACTTCCGCATTGCGCGGTTCGCGGAGTACGGGAAGCTCTCCAAAAAAGATCTGGAGGGGATGGAAGACGGCGCGCGGGTGGACGCGGACGAGTACGAGAAGGACGCGGCGCGGGACTTCGCGCTGTGGAAGGCAGCGAAGGAGGGCGAGCCGAGCTGGGCGACGGTGCTGGGCGCGGGACGGCCGGGATGGCACATTGAGTGCTCGGCGATGGCGACGGCGATATTGGGCGAGAGCTTCGACCTGCACGCGGGCGGAGAAGACCTGATGTTTCCCCACCACGAGAACGAGATTGCGCAGTCGGAGGCGGCCTCGGGGCGGACGTTCGCGCGGCACTGGATGCATGTGCGCTTCCTGCTGGTGGAGGGGAAGAAGATGTCGAAGTCGCTGGGGAACTTTTATACCCTGCGCGATCTGCTGTTGAAGGGGCATAAGGCGTCGGCGATACGGTATCTGCTGCTGAGTGTGCCGTACCGGCACCAGATGAACTTTACGTTTGAGGGGCTGGGCGCGGCGACGAATGCGATTGAGCGGCTGCGGACGTTCCATCAGCGGATGCTGCGCGGCGGATTTGCGGCGGGGGTGGTGGACTCAGCGGTGACGGCGACGACGGCGAAGGCGGCGAGCGAGTTTACGGCGGCGCTGGCCAATGATCTGAATACGGCCGAGGCATCGGCGGCGATCAGTGAGATGGTGCGGACGGCGAACTCGGCTGCGGACGCGGGGACGCTGGGCGCGGAGAATGCGGCGGAGGTGCTGCGCGTGCTGACGCTGTTTGATGGGGTCTTCGCGGTGCTGGAGGACAGGGACGAGGAGCTGACGCGGGCGGCGCTGAAGTGGGCTGAGGCGGAGGGGCGGATCAAGGATGCCGCGCCGGAGCTGGTGGCGAAGCTGGCGCTTTCGGATGAGGCTATCGAGGCGCTGGTGGCGGAGCGGACCGAGGCGAAGAAGGCAAGGAACTTTGCGCGGGCGGACGCGATCCGGGTGGAGCTGGCGGCCAAGGGCGTGGCGATCGAGGACTCGAAGGGCGGGGTGCGGTGGAAGCGGAAGTAGTGGTATGCTTTCGCGCATGTGTAAAACCGCTACCTGTTTGTTCGGAATCACACTCTTGATTGGGCAGGCGTTCGCTCAGAGCGCGCCCAAACCTACAGACGCTTCCGCTCCACCACCCTCAGCGACGACGCCGACTGACAACGCGGCCAAGGATACTGTCTACAAGAACGATGCGCTTGGGATCGTCTTCCGATACCCTGCTGATCTTGTGCCGGCGGACGCGAAGACGATCGCGGATCGGGGACACAAAATAATTTACGGAAACGATCCTGAGTCTGATCCGGAGCATGTGCAATCCGAAAAATGCACGATTCCACTGCTGACGGCCGGGATTCCGGAGACCGCTGGGCCGACAACAGGCACCGTTACCATTTCCCTTGGCGAGAACGGCAAACCGCATGTCAATATCGAGCCTGCGCCAAACGGCTTGATCATGCTCACAGAGTTAGATCGGAGTTGCCTGCCCAAGAAGATCAGCACGAACGACGCTCTCGGCAATATGGCGAGCACGGCCCAGAAAATTCCTGGGATGAAGCCCGTCGATAAGCAGATGTGGTATGAGGTCGACAAGCACAAGATCCACTTTTCGGCGGCATACGGACGGCTTTCTGCACAGCAACTAGGCGGTAAGAAGGTTGATGCCGAGCAAGTTTTGGTGGCGACGCTGAGCGTCGAGAGCAATGGGCATCTTCTCATGTGGATGATTATGGCGAACAGTGAGGAGCTGTTCAACCGACTGCTTGCCAGCAAGGTGCAGTTTGGCAGCGGACCTGTGCTTCCCTTGTTCCCATTGACGATTGGCAACGGACCGCCGGTGAAACTTGTGCCTTGATCGGTGTGCGTCACTCTTCGATGGGGAAGTCCTGCATGGGGTCGGAGGGGATGGAGTCGGACTTGGTGCGGGAGAGGATGACGGTGGCTACGGCGGCGATGATGAGAACCGTGCCGGCGAGCTCGGCGGGTGCGAGGCGCTCGTGGAAGAGGGCCGCGCCGATGAGGACGGCGACGATGGGGTTGACGAAGGCGTAGGTGGAGACCTTAGTGACGGGGACGTGCTGTAGCAGGTAGGTGTAGGCGGAGAGACCGACGACGGTGCCGAAGACGGCGAGGAAGATGATGGCGAGGAGTCCGCTGGTGGTCCAACGGGCGGTGTGGAAGCAGCCTCCGGCGGTGGCGAGGATGAGGTTGACGACTCCGGCGGCGCCGATCTGCCATGTGGTGGCGACGAAGGTATCTACGCGGAAGCGGAAGCGGCGGGCGAGGATGGAGCCGATGGCGAAGGAGAGCGCCGCGCCGATCAGGAGGACAAAGCCGAAGAGGCTGCGCCCTTCGGTGCCGCTGCCGACACGATGCAGCGTGGGCCAGAGCAGAACCAGCATTCCGAGGGCGCCGAGCAGGGTGCCGAGCCATCCGCGCAGGTTGAGCCGCTCGCCGTGGGGCAGCACGGTCTCGAAGAGGGCGATGAAGATGGGGATCATGGCGACCACCAGCGAGGCGTATCCGGAGGAGACCTTGGTCTCTGCCCAGATGAGCAGGACGTTGTTGGCGGTCATGATGAGAACGCCGACCAGGGCGAGTTGACCTGCGGTGCGCAGCGGGACGCGCAGGCTGGTGCCGCGCGCCAGGCAGATGACGCCGATGAGCACGAACGAGAAGAGTGAGCGGATGGCTCCCACCAGCGGCGGCGCAAGATGCATGCCGGCGATGTGAATGGCACCGTAGGTCGAGCCCCAGAAGAAGTACACGCAGGCGAAGGCGGCGGCGATGCGGGTTTTTTGCGAGAGCGCGGGGAACATCTATCCCTATGGTAATTGTCGACGACCGAAAACAGACAAAGGCAAGAGCGAAGACAGAAGCAGATTCCTTGTATCTTTCGCAACGAGGCGTAACTTTGGGTTACGTTTCGGCGGAGAGGTCGTAGATTCCTTGTATCTTTCGCAACGAGGCGTAACTTTGGGTTACGTTTCGGCGGAGAGGTCGTAGATTCCTTAGGCCGCGTGAGCAGAGCCTGTGCGGAGATCGGCCCCCGTCCCTCTCTTTTTGACGCCGTGGAGAATCGGAGGCCTTTTGAGCCTGCATGTTCAAGGTTGGCGGAAAGAGCAAGTCCGTTATGCACCGGACGCGGGACGGTGCCGAAGCTCAGAGTAACGCGGAGGCCAGCGATGAGCAAGGGGTTGGAGAGAAGTCAGGCAACGGTGTTTACAGGCATCGATGTGAGTGCGGCGACGCTTGCCGTGGCGGTTCAACAGGCGGGCCGGGATGGCTTCCGGCAGAAGGAGTTCGCCAACTCGGCCTGCGGGCATAAGCGGTTGATCGCCTGGTTGCTCGAGTGCGGCGGTCGGGTGCGGGTGTCGCTGGAGGCGACGGGGACGTACTCTCTGGATGTGGCGCTGGCGTTGGACGCGGCCGAGGGGATCGAGGTCGCGGTGCTGAACCCGAAGACGGCGAACCAGTTCGCTCAGACGCTGCGGCGATCCAAGACCGATGCCGCCGACGCGGTTGCACTGGCCGAGTACAGCCGCAGGATGGAGTTCGTGCCGTGGCAACGGCCCAGCCGCGGCGGGCTGGAGCTGCGTACGTTGAGCCGGCACATCGCTACGCTGACCGAAGACCACACGCGCTGGGGCAACCGGCTGCATGCCGTCGAGGCCTCGAAGACAACGCCGCGCTGCGTGCTCGACGATATGAAACGGGCGAGAGCGGCTATCGCCAAGCGCATCCTCAAGCTGCGCAAAGAGGCGGTCGCGATGGTGGGGCGGGACGCGCAGTTGATGCGCAAGTTCGAGCAACTCAAGAGCATCAAGGGCATCGCAGAAACCAGAGCCGTGCAGTTGCTGGGCGAACTCGCGGGCCTCGATCCAGAGATGACGGTGCGCCAGTGGGTCGCCTATAGCGGACTCGATCCGGTGCATCAGGTCTCGGGCAGTTCGGTGCATAAACCCTCGCGCATCAGCCGTCACGGCAACAGCCATCTGCGTCGCGCGCTCTACATCCCGGCGCTGGCCGGCGTTCGCCACGATCCGCATATGAGGGTCTTCTACGAACTGCTGCAGAGCAGACACAAAACAAAACTCCAGGCCCTCGTCGCCGTCGCACGCAAACTCCTGCACGCCATCTTCGGCATCTTCAAAACAGGCACCGACTATAACGGGGCAAAGCTCTTCCCCTACCTCATACCCACTTCATAGGTGTTTTTGCTCAAACCAGCACAAATCCCCTTGCAATCCAAGAGAGAATCTCCGCTGCGCTGCGGAATGACAAACTATTACAGCACTTGCGTGGATGCGTCTAAACTTTGGAGTTGGGGTGGGGTGGCGATGAGTTGGGATGGATGGCAATGATGAGACGATTCGTGGTTTGGAGTTGGGCGCTGGTTGTTGCGGCGGGAGCGTCTGGGGTGGGGCTTGCGCAGTCTGCGCAGGCAGGCGCGGGCGCGGGGCAGGCGAATGGGCAACAGGCCAACTCCGCGCATCAGGCAGGACCTGCTCAAGCGACCGCAGCGCCGCATCGCACGCGGCTGATTCTGAAGGACGGCAGCTATCAGATTGTGATGAGCTACCAGGTGAATGGCAAGATCGTGCGCTACTACAGTGCCGAGCGGGATGCGACGGAGGAGATTCCGACGGAGCTGATCGACTGGGACGCGACGCACAAGTGGGAGCGGCAGCATCTGGCGGCGGAGAGCGTAGATGCGGGACAGGGTTTGGCTGTGGATGCCGCGCCGAATCCGACGATCGATCCGGAATTATTGAAGGAGGAGGCCGACCGCGCGGCGTGGACGCCGGAGGTTGCGCCAGACCTGCGGCTGCCGGAGCAGGACAGCGTGCTGGCGCTGGATTATTTTCACGGCGCGCCGGAGCTGGTTCCGCTGGTGCAGTCGGAGGGCGAACTGAACCGGACGACAGGGCACAACATTATGAAACTGGCGATCAACCCGCGCTCGGCGTCGCACCAGATTGAGCAGTTGAAGGGGGTGGAGGCGGCGGTGCAACTGCATGTCGATACGCCGGCGATCTATGTGCGCTTGGGGGACGACTCGGGGGTGGTGCGGGGCGGGACTCCCCTGACGGTGGACACGCACGGGGCGGGGGGGAAGACGGACGCGAGCGGCGGGGCTAGCTCTGGTGGCTCCGCAGACAGCGGCTATGTGATGGTGCGGGCGGATGTGCGCACGGACACGAGGGTGCTGGCCAGCTTCAACATTGGAGTGCTGGGCGGCGAGATGAAGCAGCAGGAGGACGTGATCGAGATGGCGAGCGAGGTGCTGCCGGGAGGCCACTGGATGAAGCTGACGCCGAAGCGGCCTCTGGACTTCGGCGAGTACGCGCTGATGGAGGTGGTGTCGGAGAACGAGATCAACCTGGGAGTGTGGGACTTTGGCGTGCATCCGGTGGCGCCGGAGAACAGGGACGCGATCAAGCCGGAGCCGAAGCGGCCGGTGACGCTGGAACGACGGGGGGCGGAGTAGTTGTTGGTTGCTGGTTGTTGGTTGCTGCGTCAGTGGTTCAGTTTGTTGAGGGAGCATTCCCTCGGGGACTAAAGTCCCCCAGAGATATGGGCGTTATGGACGGGCTGAATCCCGTCCCTTTCAAGACGAATACAAACCGATTCACTACTGGTACAGGTTGTGAGTTGATGACAGGCTAGCTGCTGCGGGCTTCGAGGTCTCCCGCGAGCATGGTTGATGTCTTGCCGGAGGGGATGGCAGGATTGGCCCCGGTGAGCAGGCCGAGGCCGGCGACTGCTATGTTGTCTCGGGTGGTTTTGGCCTCGTACATCATGGTGTCTGCGGCGCGGATGATGGCTGGAACGCTGGCTCCGTCCTCGGGGAAGGTGGCCAGGCCGAAGCTGCCGGCGAGGGCGAGGAAGAGGCCCTGTCCGGTGAGGAAGCGGGCCTTGCGGAGCTGCTCCCAGAGCTTCACGGTGGCATCGATGGCGGACTGCTTTTCGAGGCCTGGGAGCAGAGCGACGAACTCGTCACCGCCGTAGCGGAAGCAGGAGTTTGCGGGGCCGAGGGTGCGGCGCATGAGGCCGCCGACCTCGGCCAGCAGGCGGCTGCCGATGAGATGGCCGTGGGTGTCGTTAACCTCTTTGAAGTGGTCGAGGTCGACGAAGAGCAGGCTGAAGCGGGTCTCGGGCCTGGTAGCGGAGAGCTCGATCTGCTCGTCCAGCAGGGCGTAGAGGTGTCGTGCGTTGAAGAGTCCGGTACAGTCGTCGGTGATGGTGAGCTCGTGGATGAGCTTGACCGAACGGGCGTTCTGGATGGCGATGGCGGCGTAGTCGCAGAGAATGCGCAGGAAGGAGATGGAGTACTCGCTCTCCAGGTCGAGCTTGGTGTTGAGGAGCTGGATGACGCCGAGGGTTTTCTCTCCGGAACGGATGGGGATGCAGGCGATGGAGCGGATATTCAGTTCGGGATGGGCGCGCGAGAAGGCGCTCCACTGGATGTCGAGGGAGACGTCCGGGATGACCAGTGGTTTGCCAGTGGAAGCGACCCATCCGGCGACGCCTTCGCCCATGGGTACATGCAGTCCCTTAAGGCTATGGGAGTCCTCGCCGACGGCGATGGCGTAGCTGAGGTGCTGGGCCTCCTCGTCGACCATGAGCATGGACCAGCGCTCTGGGCCGAAGAACTGGGCCATTTTATCCATGATAATGAGCAGGATCTCTTCGAGTTCGAGGGTCTGGGTGAGGGCGCGCGCGACCTCGTGAAAGACGCCGAGATGGTCCAACTGGCGGCTATCGATGACCTCGAACTGGCGCTTCTCTCTCAACCCAGACCTCAGTACTACAGAATATAGAGGGCATCAATCTTTCAGTACATCAAAGATAAAACGCTGCCTTTCGCAGCAGATTAGCCGCCGATATGCACCATGTTTCTCGATGGTTTTTCGAACCCCGGCTCGCCGATGTGATGTCGAGCCTCCTTCCGCAGTACGACACGCCTTATATACGCAGCAAGTTCTTCATCGGTTCCACCGCGCCGCATCTGGCCGTAGAGGTCGTGGTCGGAATGCGAGAAGAGGCATGTGCGGAGGGCGCCGTCGGAGGTGATTCGCAGGCGGCTGCAATGGCCGCAGAAGGGGCGGGAGACGGGAGCGATGATGCCGATCTCGCCGATGCCGTCGGCGAAGGTGAATCGGCGGGCGGTCTCGCTGGCTGTGCGCGGCGGCAGTTCGACCAGGCCGGAGGGGCGCCATGCGTTGAGGCGGGCGACGATCTCGTCCATTGGGACCACGGTCTCGGGCCTCCAGGTGCGGGCGTCTTCGGCGGCGGATGGTTCTTCCAGCGGCATGAACTCGATGAAGCGGACGACGACAGCCTGGCGGCGGGAGAACTCGGCGAATGGCTCGATCTGGGAGTCGTTGAATCCGCGCAGCAGGACGCAGTTGATCTTGACCGGGCCGAGGCCGGCGGCCTGCGCGGCGTGGACACCGGCCAGAACGCGCTGGAAGCTGCCAGGTACGCGGGTGATGCGCGCGAAGGTCTCGGGATCGACGGCGTCCATGCTGACGGTGACGCGGTTGAGCCCGGCAGCGGCAAGCGGCGCGGCGAGTGACTCCAGCAGGTGGCCGTTGGTGGTGAGGGCGATGTCGAGCGGCTGGCCGGGTTCACGCGCATCGAGGCGCGTGCCGTCGGCTGCGTAGGCGGTGCGCATCTGAGCCAGCCCGGCGACCATCTCTACCAGGCCGGAGCGCAGCAGGGGTTCGCCGCCGGTGAGGCGCACCTTCTCGATGCCGAGCGAGACCAGGACGCGCACCATTCGCAGATAGTGGGCGATGGGAAGCTCGGTGTAGGATGCGGCTTCGTTGCCGGCGCGGCAGTAGACGCACTTGTAGTTGCAGCGGTCTGTGACGGAGATGCGGAGGTCGGTGATGGCCCGCCCGAAGGAGTCGCGCAGGCGCAGGCCGGATGTCTCGTTGGCTGCGTTTGCAGCCGCGCCGGGCGGTTCCAGCAGCGCCGCGGAGGCGCTTCGGTAGATCGGCGATGGAAGCAGGGAGGCGATGGTTACTCTCCGTGAGCGGTTGGATGTTCCCTTTTGGGAAGAAGATTCCAATCCGGACTTCGTTTGGTGCTGTGCAAAACCTGTGAATCGTGCTGAACTAAGTATAGTAAGTTTAAGCAACAGAAGATCGTGCCTTTCGGGCGTGTCTTCGACTTCAACGCAACCATCTGTCATGAGTGCGTGGAGTTGCAATTCCTGAACGATTTTCCCCCAGGTCATTCGTGCTGTCTACTCCTTCTGCCGTGCATCTGACACGAGTGCGTGGAGCTGCAATTCCTGAACGATTTTTCCCGGGGTTATCTGTGATGTCAACTTTACTCTCTGAGCAGCAGTGGCTTTCCGATCTTGCCTTGCCGTTGTTATTGATAGGCCTGGGCATACTGATTGGCTTCACGGCCCTCTATATATCGGCGCAAAGACGGCGATCATCGCTGGTGCGGCACCGTTCGGGGCGCACTGTGGAGACGTTTGCGGAGTATCTAGCCGAGTACGGATTCGACCCTGAGCTTGCCCGCGCCACCTACCGGTACCTGCAGAAACGCCAGAAGGTGGCCTTTCCGATCGAGCCGTTTGACGATCTGGATTGCGATCTCGGCCTCGATGGCGAGGACCTGAGCGAGACGATCCGCGCGTTGCTGGCGGAGACAGGGCGGATCTATCTGCCGGGCCTGCTGGACTCTCCTCTGGTGACGGTGGAGGACCTGGTGCGGACGATCCAGGCGTCTCCGCGGCGGGAAAAGATGGTGGCCTAGTTTTCGCGGCCAAAGGCGTCTCTGAAATGGGTGGAATGGGGAAGCGCAACAGTCGAGTGGCTGAGAGAGTTTTTCCTTGTCATGGGACTGCGGTGGCGATCAGTTCCGCCAGCGCAATGAGCGTAGAGTTGAAGTAGTGGCATGCGTCTGCCGTAAGGCGACGAAGGCGTGTGCGCCCGCAGAAGAGCCGATCGCAGCGAGCGATGCTGAGATTCCGCGTGGAGAATCCGTTGCTAACGATCTGTGAGATGCGCGCCAGTCGAACAAGATGCGCCGCCGTGCTTCTGGCGTACGGGCTGTGTTGCCAGGTGGTCGCGCAGCCGGTTGGCGCGCCGCAAGAGGTTCTTGTCCCGCCGCCGGTGGCACGCGCGGTCCTGCCGGAGGCGTTGGCGGTCGCGGGCCGTATGGTGTTGCCGGGCGAAGGCGAAGTGGGCCGGGTTGCCACGGCGCAGAAGCTGCCCGCGTTGCCTGGTCAACTGATCGTGATCGGGTTCATGGGCGGCAACGTCCGCGCGGACAATCTGGTCCATCGCGAGGCCCTTGTGGCCAAAGAGCTACAGCAGAGTTATCCGCTGGGCCTTCATGCCGCGGTGTTTGCCAACAGCGACTGGAAGAACGCGCTGCGCACCGTACTTCAGCTTCTGGACACGAGAGGCAAGGGGCTGCCAAGCGCAGACGAGAAAAAAGCCGCTCGGATTGTCATCTACGGCCATAGCTGGGGAGCTTCGGAGACGGTGACGCTGGCCCGGCGTCTGAACCAGCTTGGGATTCCCGTGCTGCTGACCATCCAGGTCGACAGCGTGGAAAAGCTTAACGAGAACGATGGCAGCATTCCGCCCAATGTGCGCGAAGCGGTGAACTTCTACGAGAGCGAGGGCCTGTTGCATGGCCGCAGCCTGATTGCGGCGATGGACCCGAAGCAGACGACGATTCTGGGCAACTACGAGATGAGTTACCGGAACCATCCGGTCTCCTGCGATGGTTACCCATGGTTCGCGCGGGCGTTCATGAAGGCGCACATCGAGATCGAGAACGACCCGACGGTTTGGAGCCGAGTGGAAGATCTCATTCGCAAGCAGATGACTTGAGCAGAGATACTGGCTGGCGACGACTGAACACAAAGCATCGAGGCGACCGGTTCGCTCGCCTGGGGTGGGATTGGGCGCTGGCCTAGTTGGCGGGAGGTGGCGTTGGTTTGGATCGCTTGAGCGTCATCTCGCCGCCGGGAAAATCACCCTGATCCGATTTGGAGGTCAGCTTGATTTCGTCGCCGTTAACGGTTCCCTCATGCGTGATGGTCATGCCATTGAAGGAGACTTTGAAGGAGATCTTGTCGCCATCCACCTTGCCCTCGCTGATGGCGATTGGATCGCCTTGCGCGCCCTGAACCGTGCCGGTGAGCTTTGTGCCATCCTGCTTGAATGTGAATGAGATCTGGAAGCCATTGCCGCCATTGGGGCCACTGAACTCTCCGGTCCAAGTTCCGGTAACATCCGTGGCGGCTAATGCGGAACCAGTGGTGAACGCCATTATCAGAGCAGCGCAGGCACAGAGCAGTTTCTTCATAGGGTTATTCCTCGCAGTCATTTTCACAGCGCCGAAATGATAGACGATTCCATCGACCCGTGTCTCAGGCGCGTTTGCAGCAAAGTGGTTTGCATGGCAATCGGTCTAGTTTGAGACGATGAGGCGGAGCATGGAGGGTGGCGGCGCGCCCTCGGGACGCGGCTGATCGCGGTTCTGGGGAAGCGTCTTCCATGCGAGGCGATAGGTGACGCCGTCGGCGCGGGTGGGAGCGGAATCTGAAGCAAAGCGATCCAACAGGCCGCTCTCAGGCACGGCTGCCAGGTCTTCGCTGCCGACGTCCGCGTCCGCGGCGAGCTTTCCCTTCAGACGCATGGTTGCCGGGTCAACCTCCCAGACTCCGGAGCCGTAGACCTTGTGGCTGAGCGCGATCGTGAGCTTGCCGCCCGCGGCGCGCAGCGGACCGATGTGAATCTCGTTGACCAGGCTGCCGCTGCCGTGGAAGTCCCATCGGTAGCTCCAGTTGCTGGCCTGCTGGCTCTTCCACTGGCCTTCCTGCCAGCGAGCAAAAAAGAGTTGCGTGTTGCCCGCGGCGTCGTACTTGAGGTACGAGATCGTCAGGTTGCCGTGTGTGTCGAAGCCGACGGCCTGGGTCCCGTTCAGAAGGCCTCCGCGCGGCGGCGAAGGGTCCACAACGAGGCCGGGTGTATCGATGGTGAGCGGCAGGGTGAGGGGAACGCCGGCCGCGGTCTCCCAGTGGATGAGGTCTCGGCTGCGCGCGTAGCTGAGGTCGTGGTTGGTCTCGGCCATTGGGGTGTCGCGCCAGACCCAGACCTGGTGGACCCAGCCATCTGGCCCCGTTACCGGGTTCAGCGGGTAGGCATTCATCCGCTTGCCGCCGAAGAAGAGTGGCTGGTCGGTGAGCGCGTGCCAGGTTTTGGTGCTCTCGTCGTAGCGGTTGCTGTAGGTGTCTCCCGATCCGCTGCTTCCGCTGCGGTATTGAAACAGCAGCGCACCATCCGGTGCGTAGGAGAAGACCGGGTAGGTGACGCGCTCCTCATGCTGCCCGGTCATGGACGGGACACGCACGAGCGAGGCCGCGTCGTAGGGGCGAGTGCCGCGGAAGTACACCAGAGGCACGGCGTGCATATTGCCCGCGACATGCAGGTAGCCTTCGCGGTCGAGCGCCATCGCGATGGAGTTATGGCTGTCCCAGCCGACGGTGCTGGGCAGGACTGTGTAGCTCCACTGCTGCTCTCCCAGAGTGCGCTGCGCCACGGTCATGCGGCGGCTGGCATCGTAAAACGCGGCAAACTGCCGATCGCCATGGGTGAGCAGGGCAAAGCCGACCGGATGCCCGGACCAGACCGGGGCCACATCGAGCGAGTGGATGCCGGCGCGCAGGTCGGGATTCCCAGACGCGACCAGAGACCGCTTCGTCTGCCCGGACGCGACAGCCGTAAAGCAGAACAGAACGGACAGAAAGAGCGCGATGCAGGGCCGGAGCTTCATGGCATCAAGAATATCGCAGCAGAAGAAGGCGGGCGTCGGGGATGCTTCGCAGAGGAGATCCGCGGTTGG
>Ga0302200_10003775_pt1 | contig 12561 bp, 9 predicted proteins | sample II_Bog_N3_1_FD_194585 | JGI IMG/M metagenome (GOLD analysis project Ga0302200, IMG submission 194585) | Peat permafrost microbial communities from Stordalen Mire near Abisko, Sweden - II_Bog_N3_1 | ecosystem: Environmental > Terrestrial > Soil > Wetlands > Peat | place: Sweden: Abisko, Stordalen... | reverse complement strand
ATTCCCCGTGACCCTCGATGGGTATGGTGTGACTGACCCTCGAACCGGCGAGTTCTACTGGGGCGGCCTCAACGTTGTGCCTCAAACTCCGTTGTATGTCTACAGCCCTCAATTTCCGGGTGGCAGAAGCATCAACCCGGCCGCCTTTTCGCTCCCTCCAACCAATCAATACGGGAATGCGCCCAGAAACTTCGTCAGAGGATTTGGGGCGGAACAGATAGACTTCGCACTTCGGCGCCAATTCAACATTCTTGACAAATTGCACGGTCAGTTTCGCGCCGAGGGATTCAACCTCCTGAATCACCCCAACTTCGGGACGATCAACCCCTACTACGGAAACTCGCAGTTTGGTCAGGCAACGGCGACTTTGGCGCAAAGTCTGGGCGTGTTGAGCCCGCTCTATCAAATGGGTGGTCCGCGCTCCGTTCAACTCGCGCTCAGGCTTACATTCTGATTTGGATCTGGGAGAGGCTGGGTGCTGCAATGGCGACATGCGCCAAGACTATCTTGTGGGTGGCGGTGTTCTTTATCGCGGCACGGACCACTGTTTCCTTTGGCAAGACGCGCGAAGTCACGTCTCTCGATTGCGTCCAGGTTCGCTATATCGAAGATGTGTGGATAAACCCTCAGGGCACAGCCGTAGCGTATCTGGTCAAGGTGCCGAACGTCGATCGCAATCGAAATGACTACCAACTCTATGTCAGAGAACTCAATGCGTCTGCACCCACGGCGGATCGGCTGGTCCTCGCAGGTGAAGGAATCTCCGATGTTACCTGGTTGAGCGATGGAAACCGTATGGCGATGCTGATTTCGATCCATGGTGTCAAAACCATCGCCTTCGCTGCGGTTGATTCGGGCAAACAGGAGATCGTGACCGAACCGAGGCCGATCAAGTCATATAGCGTGGACGCCAGCGGCGACACTATGGTGTATGAAGTCGCCGACAATGCTCTAGGGGTCAATGCACCGGACGAACAGGTTCAGGATCGTATTGCGGCGGGCTATCGAGTAGTGGCGGAAGAGAATCGAGCTACGGATTTGGCGACTTCTTCCCTGTATGTCCGCCGCAGGGCGGAAAGAGGGGAATGGAGCCAGCCAACGCCAATTGCGATTCAAGATCCTTTCGATCGCAAGACCGGGACGCACTTTCCGCTCCTGAGCTTCCTGAACCTCGCGCCCAACGGCAAACGACTGCTGTTCAGCTATGGAATCGCCAATATCCCCGCCGATTGGAAGAAGAGCCCCTACGTCCGGAACTGCATCGAGGAGGGCAATCCCGCCCTGCCAGTCTTGGTTCTCTATGATTTTGAAAAAGACACGACCGGCCTCGCATTCAAGACCGTCTGGCCAGACAGCAAAGCCGTTTGGTCACATGACAGCAGGTCGTTCCTTGTGAATGCCCATTCCCCAGTGGGAAGCATCTGGGAGCAGGAGGACATTCGGGCCCGTCGAATCGCCAATCCCGATGCGAATATGTTCTGGGTGGATGCGGATACGGGCAGAGTAGAGGAAGTCTACAGGCACGTTCCATCGCATCACGAAAGAGCCCTCTTTTGGAGGGATGATGGGGATATCATCCTGCACGGGAGCGGCGACTCGGTCCTACGCCTGCATCGAGACGGCAGTTCCTGGCGCGAAGTCGAACGTATTGTCATTCCTGGCAGTGACCTGGACCGATTCTCTTCGCTTGCATCCGCAGGCAAGACAGTCGTCGGGGTGCGTGAGACGGTCACGATTCCCGAGGAATTGTTCATCTACGAGCCTGGGATGGGCAGCATACGCATTCTGACCGACCTGAATCCCCAACTGAAGAGCGTTAGATTTGCGCCGGTAGAGACAATCCACTGGCCAACCTCGTCGGGCCTCGATATCAGCGGACTGCTCTTCACGCCTCCGGATTACGCACCCGGAAAGCGCTATCCCCTGGTGATCCAGACCAAGGGGGATGCGGGATGGTTTACGTGCGATTCGGGACAAAACCATGATCCCGCCTTCGCTCCGCAACCAATCGCCAGCGCCGGCATGATGTATCTGATCAGGACTGTCAAGGAAGGTTTCAATTACGAGGACGAGATCTCCAAGCAGCCGAAGGGCTATCCGGGACAGATCGGCGAGGCGGTCCAGGCGATGGACATCTGGGATAGCGCGGTCAAGGCACTCAGCAAGCGAGGGATGATCGATCCAGGTAAGGTCGGGATCATCGGATTCAGCCGGACCGGATGGCATGTGGAATACATCTTGGCCCACTCTCCTTTCCACTATGCAGCTGCGACGGTTGCCGATAATGTGCAGTACAGTCTGAGCGAATATTGGCTGCACCCGAACTTCGAAGCTGCCGGCGAGGCTATGTTCGACGGGCCTCCGTACGGCAACACACTGGACAATTGGGAGAAGTACTCGATCAGCTTCAATCTCGAAAAGGTGCATACGCCGATCTTGTTGGAGGAGATGGGATATGGAGCGAAGGACGACGTTCCCGGATCGACACCGGACGGATTGTCGCATACCGCTGAGATCCTGAATGGACTGACCAGGCTTGGCCGGCCAGTCGAGCTTTACTACTACCCCAATGAAGACCACCAGCCAGACCACCCGAAAGCCCGGCTTGGGAGCCTGGAGCGAAATGTCGATTGGTACAGATTCTGGCTGCAAGACTATGAGGATCCCGCCCCGCAGAAGGCAGAACAATACGCACGTTGGCGGAGGCTGAAGAGCCTGCACATTCAGGATCTCAAGACAGTAGGTGAATCTACCTCGGGTCAAGAGCCGTCGAAGTAGGTTGCGTGCCGGTTCTCTTCTCTTCAGAATCGGGGAACGGATCGCCGGCAATTCCGCTTTGAGGTTTGCGGCGTTAGAGTCCGATGCGGGTATGGCGGGAAGTCAAGGCATTGACATCCCGCCAGTCAAACTAGCTCCGAAGTTCACACATCGCATCAGCACGATGTCTGTCTCCGCTTACTCGTCGGCTTCGTACGCGCCCGTGGTGGACATTTGGATCAGCTTGTTCACGTTGTCGGGACGGTGACCAGCCTTCGAGCCACCGTGCGCCGTTGCTCCCGTTCCGTTTTGAATGGCGCAGGTTGCGTTCACCGTTGCCAGGACATTGGGTGTTGTGTATCGCATGATTGTGTTCCTCTCTTTGTTGCGAATTTCCGTGTACGCAACGCTAGCTCGCGGCGTCACTTGCACGGAGCTTGTTTGCCCGGGATGCTGCGGGCAGAATATTGTCGCGATCCTTGCCGTAAAGAGCGTTGCGGGCGCTCACATTCGACGCTTTGAGGCTTCTTAGCCAGAGCTCCAGGCCGATCGCTCTCGTCAAGGGTGCGATCCACTTCAGGTTCCCGGCCAACTCGCCGCGAAATGCTTGGAGGAAGCGAGGCCTGTCGATGAAACCATAGTCGGCGCTCAGTGGATGTGAGAAAAGCTCCTCAATTCTTTGCTGTGCGTTTCGGAGATTGGTAAGTGGACCATGGGACACAAAAGCCTTGCGTTTGCGTTCGAGAATCTCTACCGGGACAATCTCCCTGAGTGCACGCCGCATTAAAAAGCGCCTTCGGCCCGGCCGGACGAGTTGCTCGCGCGGAACTCGGTGAAGGAACTCAACCAGATCGCGATCGAGATAGGGATACCGGTATTCGTAGTTGCCGGCGAGCGGTGGGGTCAGATGAGGAAGCGTTTCGAGCAGAGCCCACCACACTCTTCCATTGTTGATGGCGCTTGGAGTCCGGGCGAGGATGGTATGCAGCGTCTCCCCAGGAACACGGGAACAGAGACATAGCTGCCCCAATTCGGTACTCAACCATGGAGGAATAGCGCTTCGGTCCGGCACTGGCGCTCGATAGAGATCGAACGTAAATGCCACGGTACCGAGAAGTGTGTGAATCAGAGGCTCGCGACTCACCATGCACCATTCGGCCGCAGCTGAGATAAGCTTGAAGAGTTTCCCTTCCCGAAGGTGGTCCACAAGTTGCGGCATGGGCGCTGGTACCCCGCCCAACAGTTCATCTCCTCCGATTCCGGAAACGATGACCCGGTATCGCCCTGCCCCAACCATCTGCTCGAATTGATCTGTAGTATCGAGTGAAGTCCGGTCTAATCCTGGATAGGGATAAACGCGATCCGGCAGCACCAGAGGCTCATAGCTCGGAACTCGTGCGGACCAATCGATATGGATTCCTCTCTTGTTCCGCCAGCTCTCCACGGCAGTGAAATATGGGCGCTCATTCCAATCGGGTTCCGTGTCGTCAAAGTACGAGACGGTATCGAGGAGGTTTGTCCCGCCGATGCGGTCTTTGACGATCTGGTCCGCCATACAGACGATCGAACAGGAATCCATGCCGCCACTGAGTTCGGCCAGAACGGGCGCTCCCGGTCCAATCCGTCTCTGAACGGCCTGCCGAAATAGGTGAAGGAAATGTTCATCATATTCCCCATCCGAGCCGTAAACGATCTTCGTGTCGGCGATCCAGCGCCAATAGGGGGAGAGTTTGAGCCTGCCTTCGCGAACGACAACATAATGTGCCGGTGGAACAGCACGAATGCCCTTGTAGGGGGTCAGATCGCGGATCTCCTGGCCCGAAAGAAAGCGCGCAATGTATTCCGGGTCGAGGTCCGGGAAATTGTCGTCCACGAAGAATGTCTCAAGATAGGTCGACCACCTGACGCCGCCGTCGTCGTTGCGATAATAGAGGCTTCTCATTCCCGCATGATCGCGGGCCAGGTAAAGAGTGCGGTCGCTGGCCGACCACAGTGCCAAAGCCCAATCTCCCACCAGCCGAGAGAAGCACTCTTCTCCCCATCGAGCAAACGCATTAAGTATCAGGATTGAGTCGGCAGGACGAACTCCGATGAGTCCATCTCCGGCTGCAAGTTCCTCGTGGTTGTCCAATCTGCCATCGAACACAAGAATGTTTCCAACCGCATCGACGGCCGGTTGCGTCCCAATGAGCGAGCGCTCATGCGTATGAAACGCCTGGAAGCCCATTCCAATCCGTCCCCGGGTGTGCAAAGCTGTTCCATCCAATCCGTATCGTGCAGTCGCTGCCGCCAGTCGGGATAGGGTTTCCCCGTCAACGGTCGCGCCTTGCGGGAGACAATCTCCGAAGATGACGCTCATGAGACCTCCTAACAACCAAGACCAGCTTCAGCAGCGTTCCATCTCGCGGTAGAGTTCAGGCATGTAAGGTTTGTCGTTGATCACCCGCCGGTTCAATTCAACCCAGGCGTGAGATCTGAAGGGGATGATCTGAACGCCAATCACGAGTTCTGCGGGGAATCCGTGCAGGCGAAGAAGCATGGCGGTTGCCGCGGAGCGCTGCAGGCAGAGAACCCTCTTGAAATACAGCACGCACGCAACATCCACTGCGCGGCATATCTGTTCCGTTGCAAACCGGGAATGGTTGTGGTTTCGTGATTGCGATCGATTCAGGCTGTCCTTCAAGGCCGGCAGCCCGCGCCGACGCATAAGCCATTCGGTGTATAGGAGGTACCTGAGAGCTTCAACGGCGAGTCGTGTCATCCTGGGCCTCCTGGGGGAATGGAACTCCGAGTTCATGGCACAAAAATGCGATCCGGCGAGTTAGGCCATCGACGCGGACCGAGAGGGGCATCGTCGGAGAATGACCGCGCTCGGCACTGTGGTCGATCAGGATCGCGTGTTTCTGGGCCGAACGATCCTGAAGGCGAGCCGCCATCTTTCGTGCGTGTGCGGGATTGCATCGGGTGTCTTTGTCGCCACATACAAACAGAACTGCTGGGTAGTTGGTCTCCTTGCGGACACGGTGATATGGCGAATAGGCAAGAAGGGCTCGAAAGTCATCGGCGTCGTCTGCAGTTCCATATTCAGAAGCCCATACGCTCGCACCGTCGAAAAGGTGATAGCGCACCATATCGAGAAGGGGCGCAATACAGAGTGCCGCACGAAACAGATCGGGCCGCTGGGTGATGGCCGCGCCGACCAGAAGTCCGGAGTTGGATCCTCCGAAGATGGCGAGTTTCCCTGGATTGGTATAGCCTCTCTCGCAGAGCCAGTCCCCCGCCGCGATGAAATCGTCAAAGGCTACCTGCCGGCGCCGACTGCGTGCCGCCTCATGCCATTCCTTGCCGCGTTCCCCGCCGCCACGAATCTGGGGAACAGCGAATAAGAATCCGAGTTCCAGCAGAATGGAGACGAAGGCCGAGAATTGCGGGGTCAGCATGATGCCGAAGCCCCCGTACGCGGTCATGATCGTCGGTGCCCCTCTCGGAATTGCGTTATCCACGGAACCAACCAGCGTCATCGCAATCTCGGTGCCATCCTTCGACAAGTAGGACAGCTCGCGCGCAGCGAACGGGATGGCCGGAACCGGGGCTTGGCGTTGGCTCCAAACGACGATTTCGCCGGTTTCTGGGCGATAACGAAGTAGCGTTGGTGGCCGAGTGAAGGATTCGCAGTGAAGGAAAAGCTCGTCGGCCTCGCTTGTGTACGTGGGAACCAGGCCCCAGGTGCATCCTTCCTCCAGAGGCAGCGTTCCGCGATCATCTCCGTTGAGCGACCAGATACGCACAAAGGTTTCGCCGCCCGTAACGTAGCTCAAATACAAGCAGTCGCCCACGATGACGCATTGTTTCGCCCGGAGATGCCACTCTGGGACGATCACGCGCAATGGCCGGCCGCTCATCGGGTCCAGTTCAACGATCTCTCCGTTCGGCGCTTCGCCGAACCGAAATGCAAACAATCTTTCGCGATGGAAGAAAGGGCTAAAGGGAGTGGGTTCGTTCTGGCAAACACGCTTCCAGATGTGGTGCCGGCCTTGCCTGGCAACGTAGAAATCGACAACTGGGACTCCGGCCTGTTCATGGCAATATATCGCCCCGAGCATCTCCCCCTCACAGTTCAGCACCAGCTTGCTCAATCCGACACGAGGCAGAGTGAGCAGCGAAACATCATCCTCAGCCTGGCTCCCGAGGCGATGAAACAGTACGACGTGATCCTTGTCATGAGCATCAGGGTCATTCGCTGATTCATGGCAGTAATAGAATCCGTCATGTGCGCTGCGGAATTGAAATCCCCTTGCGAGGCCCCGCTCCAGATGGTCCGAAAGCACCATTCCGGTCTCGACGTCTACTATGTGGATTGCCTTGGTATGTTCGCCTCCTTGTTTGATCTCGAAGGCAAGCTGTGTTCCGTCGGCAGAAACGGAATGGATACCAACTGCTGTGTAAGAATTCAGGCGAGAGGAGTTGACCAGAACTCTTTCGGAGCCGAATGCCTCATCCATGACGAAAATAGACGGCTGCTGTTCCGCGATGCCGCGCTTGCGGTAGTAATAATGGCCTTGAACGTTTCCGACCTGATCGATCGTTTCAACATCCACGAACTCCACCACACGTTGTCTCAGGTTCTGTAAAGAACCGAGTTGCAGAAGGTAGCCCTCAAGACGCATGCGTTGCTGCGCAATCCACTCTTCCGTCTCCTTCGCGTTGCGGTCCTCCAGCCACCGATAGGGATCGGCAACCGGGATGCCGTGAATCGTCTCCGTTGTGCGTCGGTTGGCTTCTATTTGAACTGGCATAGTGCCTCTCTCAGCTCTGCGCTGTTTGCAATCCGGTCCATGTGCCGGGCCAGGCTGCGCGAGTAACTCAGAAAAGCTGGCTGAGTCCGGCGGGAGGGTTCCAACCAGTCCCCGCGTCCGTGGAGATAGGACAGCACGGATAGCAGCGGGGCAAGTTGCAGTGCTCGTTCAACCTGGTGCTCCGTCAGGTTTTCGACCCAGACAGATCGGTATACATCCTTGAGCGCGGAGCTCCAGTATTGAGAACTTTCAGATTTGCGGCTGGCGTGAACACACAGCTGCTCCAGGGTAATGAAGGGATTGCCAACGTAGGCCTCACACCAGTCCGTAAATACGCAATCGGATCCGTTGGTAAGAATGCTTCCAGGACTGATGTCGTTATGCATGAGCGAGTCAGGTATATTCAAGTCCTCCATGGCGGAACAGGCCTCGTGCAGAATACGTCCAATTTCGTTCAGCCGTGATGCCGGAAGTGGAGGAACCTTTGTGCTTGTCTGCTGAGACATGGCGCAATCGAGATACTCGATTATGTTGTCGATATGGGAACGAAGCACTCCAATGCTATGGTCTCCGCAACCGGCGCCAAGCAGGTCTGCCGATCTGCCGATGAGTCTTATCTGAAGATTTGCGAGATTGGAGGCCGCGCGCTTGAAATGTTCGAGCGAACTCGATGAATGGAGCGAAGTCCCATACTCCTCCATGAGCCAGGCCCTCCAGTCGGCTCGAATCGCGAGAATCGGAGGAAGGTATTCTGGGCACACCGCAGCTAGGTAGGCTGTGACGCCAAACTCGTGTGCGTTTGGTCTTCCGACGGCCTTCAACCAGTAAGCGGGTCCGGCAATGGTCCCGAGACGTAACAGACAGAACTCGCCGCCCGCGTTTAGATGGCGCATCTCGTCGGTGAAGATGACGTCGTGATCCCTAATCGCGGTGTGAATCCACTCTTGAGCTTCATTGATCCACCCAATGCGTGCGAAAGGACTTCTCGAAGTGTTGCTGCCCGACAGAATCGAAAGAAGCGCGGCCCTCTCATCGCCGGAGAGGGATAAGCGGCCGATATTTCCGAGATGAACCGTGGTGAGACCTCGCCGCGTGAATTGCCAGGAGGAACTCCTCACTTCGATCACTGCGCACGGTGTTGAAATGGGACTGTCGCAGAGCAGGTCGAGCACAAGTGTCCTAATGTTCCACGTTTCTTCGATGAGGCGCGTCAGCTGCTCAGCCGGACGCTGCCACATCGGAACACTGATTCGCGGCAGTTCGATATCGCCGGAGTTCTGTATCCCGAGCAATTGACGAGATTCGGGAAGGATGAATGCCAGTTTGTATTCGGTGTGGTCATCCATGTCGCAACTCCATTTCTGTTTCGCTAACGCGGAAGTAAATCCGTCACGAGATGTTTCGACTTAAGTTGTTCCATGAAGGCATCGACATCTTTCGCAACCATCTGCTCGTCCACTCCCGTATCCCTGGCTAACTCGGCAATGATTGCGTCAAGCGGAACGCCACGATTCAGCCGTTGCCAGATGTAGGCTCCAGTGGCGTCGAGAATTGTCATTGCATTGCGAGATGAATCGAGAATGACCGCGCCGTCGTGGTCCACGACCGAGCGAAGATGGGATGGCATTGTGGCCATAGTTGTTGTCTCCAGCGAGGAACGTCTTCTGCGCGTCAGAGGCGCGCAGCTTTCCTTGCCTCTCTGCCTGCACCTTTTGCAGTCGCAGAAAGCCCAAGCAATTCAACTCAGATGGGTCGAGTGGATGGTTCTCAGATGAGCCGGGGGAATCTGCCACTGATGCGAGTGGCGGCCGGTGTTCCTATGAGCGCAAGCACCTTTAATCCAACTGTGCGGTGAGTCTGACACTTCTCAAACCAAGATGCAACAGAATCCGATTCGCATAAGGCGACAAAATCTTTGAGCGTGGAAATGGCTAGGGAACCAAGCCGCGGCGACAATTGACGAGCGGCACCCTGTCACGCGCGTGAAGCGCGCTTCTCCTCGCTTTCAATTCTTGCGCGCTCCTTGCGGCTCCATTCCGATGGCGACTCGCGCATGTGCTTCTTGAAGAAGCGATTGAAGTCCTGCACCACGTTGTAGCCAAGGATGGCTGCAACCGCGCTGATCTTCGTGGGCGGAAATATGCTCAGTAGCGACTGCGAGAAAGCGAGCCTGGTCTTCGTCTGGCACTCCGCCATTGTCTGCTGATACTCGTCAAAGAAGATCCTCTCGATGGTTCGCATCTCTACCCCGAGTTCTCGCGCAATGGTTGCGAGGCGCAGTTGCACGTTGCCATGCGAAGCAAGAATGAAATGATGGGCAGTGCGTGCGGGGTTCTCAAGAAGAGAGGCATTGAGAGCTGCTCCAGGCGACGCTCTCAGTGCCCGTATCTCTCGGACGACGTCCTTCTCGATGATCGACAGCTTGCCGGTGGAGTGGCTTGTCACGGCTGTTCCCTCCAGGCAGAAAGTCAGTCAGGCCCAAATGAGCGGCGCGAAATCAGTGCAGTGCAATCGCAAAAACGAGATGCCCGCTAATGTAAACAGGAAACTACGCCCTCCATTGACGGTCAATCGCTGACCCGGGCGTGTTGCTCTTACGAAACATCGAGCGCCAAGACCTGATAATGCCTGTCAGTTCTAAGGTGTCAGCGGCGTTGCGGCCTAATTGAAGTCATGTTGCTCACGCGAAATTCTCATGTCGCCATCCTGCGACGGAGACCCTGGTCTGTGCGATGCTTCCTAAGCGTCCGGCCTCTGTCGCTCCTGAATCGCTGGGCAGATCGCAGATCATGGCTCGATAGCCGGTGGAAGACGTTCCAGGGTCAGAAATGTATCGACGCTCAGATGACTTGAATTGCGGAGGTCTGCCGTGCAGGCCAGAAACGACTTCACGTGGTTGTTGCTGCGGCTTGGACCGATGCGCTGGCGGATTGCGCTCGGCTTGGTCTGTGTGTCCTTGGCCGGTCTTGCCGCCACCATCGACCCCTTGCTGATGCGCACTTTGATCGACCGCGCACTGCCTCAACGCAGTCTGCAATGGGCGTTGGAGCTGGCGGGCGGAATAGGACTTTGCTATTTCGGCCGGTCTGCCCTCAGCGCGGCGGGGGCGCTGGTCAATTTCTCCATCGCTCAGAAGTGCGTTCGCGATCTGCGAGTTGCACTCCTCGATCAGATGAACCGGCTTTCGGCCGACTATCACGAGCAGACGCCGACGGGCGAAAAACTGACGCGCATCGAGCATGATGTCGATGAGATCGCCAATTTGGGCGCGGACACGGCCAATCAAAGCGTTCGGGCGATTCTATTCTTCGCATTGAACCTGGCAATGATGGCGAGGCTCAACTTGGCCATGACGCTGACCGTCCTGCCCCTCATGCCGCTGTTCGCCATTGTTCAGCGGTACTTCATCGTCCGATTGAAGACCAGGGCCGATGAAGCGCGCAGCAAGGTGGGTACGGCCTCCAGCATACTGACTGAACATCTCGCAGCCGTTCCGCAGATTCAGTTTCTTGGCGCGGAAGAGGCTAGCGCGTTGCGGGCGGTCTCCGCATGGGACGGGATGTTGCGGACGCAACGGATTCAACGGCAAGTGCAGGTCGGTTTCGGTCTTTCGATCGGTGCTATCCTGGCCGCTTCGATCCTGGTTGTTCTCGCCTTTGGCAGCTTGAAAGTATCTGCCGGAGCTCTGACCATCGGCGGCCTGGTCGCGTTCTATACCTATGGAACTCGCGTGTTCGAGCCAGTCAGTTCGGCAATGGACCTATATGCACGGCTTCAATCCGTCGGCGCGAGCATTCGCCGGGTGCGCGAGCTTCTTGACCTTGAACCGACCGTAGGTGATATGGGGACAGAGCATTTGGAGTCCTCCAACCTCACCCACGGTTTTGAAATCCAGGATGTTTCCTTTTCCTACGGCCGCAAGTCCGCATTGAGCAACATCACTCTTCGGATTGCTGCTGGAGAATGTATCGCAATCATTGGTGCGAGCGGGTCAGGCAAGAGCACCTTGGCCCGGCTCCTTGTGCGTGGCGCCGATCCGGAAAGCGGACAAATACTCCTCGAAGAACGCCCTCTCGCCAATTACGCACTGAGGTCTCTTCGCAGCGCTGTTTGCTATGTCCCCCAACATCCCGTGCTGTTTGAGGGAACTATTCGAGAAAACTTGCTGTATGCGAATCCTCGGGCGAGCTACGAGGAGATGATTCGAGCGATGCAGGCAGCCCAACTTGCTTCCGTTCTCAGCCGGCTCCCGCAAGGCCTCGATGCTCCGCTCGGCCCTGGAGCGATCAACCTCTCGGGAGGGGAACGCCAAAGGCTGGCAGTCGCCCGGTCACTTTTGAGAGAGTCGACAGCGCTTGTTCTCGACGAAGCGACCTCGGCTCTCGATGTTCCAACTGAACGCGCTGTACTTCAATCCGTTGCGAAATTTCGCTCACATCAAACGATCGTCGTCATTTCGCATCGCATCAGATCACTCGCGTCGGTGGACCGCTTTGTCCTTCTCGATCAAGGCCGAATTGTCGCTACTGGCACACATTCGGAGCTGTATGCGCAGTCCGCGCTCTACCGCGCCCTGTTCGACGCGCCGTTTCAGGACTTGAGCATGCCCTCAAATCGAGACGCGAAGACCAAGTGAGCGATGAGGCGTCACTTATCCTCTCGATAGGAATCGATGCGCTTTTCGCGACGGGTCTGGCAAATCAGTTTCGAGGAGGGCATATCGAGTTTGGTGAGGATTGAAGTTCATTCATAGACGATCGATCCCAAAGTCTATGCGCTAACCAGCTAAACCGCGCTCGACGAGGATTCAATGAGGAATATCTGCCGTGCGTATCAGGACGGTTCCGTCCGGTTCGGCACGGCCGGAGAGGTATTTGCTTCGCGCGATGTCTTCAATGGCCGGGCGATTTTCGCGGAACACTTCGAGCTTGTTTCTGTTGTCGCCGTGGAAATGGTCATCGAGCGCTTCTCTGCTGATGGCGCATCGTATCCGCTGCGCCCTGTCCTG
>Ga0302200_10003760_pt1 | contig 12590 bp, 10 predicted proteins | sample II_Bog_N3_1_FD_194585 | JGI IMG/M metagenome (GOLD analysis project Ga0302200, IMG submission 194585) | Peat permafrost microbial communities from Stordalen Mire near Abisko, Sweden - II_Bog_N3_1 | ecosystem: Environmental > Terrestrial > Soil > Wetlands > Peat | place: Sweden: Abisko... | reverse complement strand
ATGCTGAAAATGGCCGTTACGATATGTATTACAAAGGCAAACTGCTTAAAACATTCAGGGATGCTGAAGAAGGTAATTATATATTGACTGCCAAAAGGGCTTTTGAAGAATCATCGAACGTGGCGGTTGTGAAATTTGTAACGTCGCATTACGGTGATAATCCGAGGCAGTTTACTGATAATTTGCGCAATAACCTGCACCTGAATGATAAGCTGCAACTGCAGATTCCAGGTGAAGCGAAGCCGGTAGTAAAGGACCCATCGGCCCGGAGCTGGAGCAAATTAACGCTGCCGCAAATGGCTTACGGCTATGAAATGCAGATCACGCCATTACAAATGCTGACACTGTATAATTCGGTTGCAAACAATGGTACCATGATAGCGCCAATATTTGTAAAAGAGATCCAGCGTTTGGGGAATACTGTTGAGCAGTTCCACGCCAGGGTGATCAACCCAAAAGTTTGCTCTGATGCTACTTTGGGCAAAATGAGGGCGATGCTGGAAGGTGTAGTGCAGGAAGGTACAGGTAAAACAATTATCAAAAACCCATTATACAGCGTTGCAGGTAAAACAGGTACCGCACAAATAGCAAATGGTTCAACCGGATATGGCGCTACCAAAACATACCAGGCATCATTTTGTGGGTATTTTCCGGCCAATCACCCTAAATATTCAATGATAGTGGTGATCAATCACCCTACACAGGGAGATTACCTGGCAGCGAAAGTGGCCGGACCTGTTTTCAGGCAGATAGCCGATAGGGTTTATGCCAGTGACCTGGACATTAACCAAAAACCTGCTGTGCATTATGTAGGCAACACCACTATGCCAAAGGTAAAGCAAGGCAATATTGCTGCTGTACATAAAGTGTACGCCAGCTTAGGGCTTAAAGCATTATATGCATCAAACAATATAAAACCGGGTGCGCCGGATACCAGTGATGGTATAGCCCAGCAAGATGCTGATTACAAAAGCGGCAGTGTGCCATCGGTAATAGGCATGGGTTTGAGCGATGCATTGTACCGTTTGGGTAACGCGGGTTATAAAGTAGCGGTAAGAGGTAGTGGAGAAGTAAAAACCCAATCGGTAACGGGTGGGAGTTTAATACCAAAAGGATCAAAAATAACCATAGAACTGCAATGAAGTATTTGAGCGAAATATTAGAGGGGCTTGCATTCACGGAACTACAAGGTAGTGCCGATACGGAAATAACCGCGGTTGTTTTTGATTCGCGCAAGGTGGTGCCGGGTTGTTTATTTGTGGCCGTAAAAGGTACCGTGGTTGATGGTCATGATTATATAGACCAGGCCATGAAGGATGGCGCTACCGTTATCATTTGCGAAGACCTTCCCGCTCATACTGCTAGCGAAGTCGACTTTTTAATGGTCGCCAACTCGGCAATAGCTTTAGGTATTGTTGCATCTAATTTTTACGATGTGCCATCGGCTAAATTAAAACTGGTTGGCGTAACAGGTACTAATGGTAAAACTACCATCGCCACATTGCTTTACCAGTTGTTCCGCGATCTGGGTTATAAATGTGGTTTGCTATCAACTGTTGAAAATCAGATCAATGGTAATATTATCCCATCAACCCATACCACGCCCGATCCTGTTGAATTAAATAAGCTGATGGATGAAATGGTTAACACCGGTTGCGATTACTGCTTTATGGAAGTGAGCTCGCACGCGGTTGCGCAGCACAGGATAGCAGGGCTGCAATTTGCAGGCGGGATATTCACCAATTTAACACACGATCACTTAGATTATCATAAAACATTCGCCAATTATTTAAAGGCCAAGAAAACCTTTTTTGATGAACTGCCAAAAAGCGCCTTCGCGTTAACTAATGTAGACGATAAGAATGGCAACGTGATGCTGCAAAATACCGGTGCGCATAAAAAAACATACGGCCTTAAAAATATGGCCGATTATAAAGCCAAGATCCTTGAAAACCAATTCGGCGGTTTATTACTGCAGATTGATAACGAAGATGTATGGTTTAAAATGGTAGGTACATTCAATGCTTATAACCTGATGGCAGTTTATGCTGCCGCGATGTTATTGGAGCAGGATAAAGCCAAAGTTTTAACCATCCTGAGCAAGCTGACAGGTGCCGAAGGTAGGTTTGAATACGTGATAGCGCCAAACAAGACTATTGGCATAGTTGATTACGCACATACGCCGGATGCGGTGCAGAACGTGTTAAGCACCATCCACGATATCCGCAAGGGTAATGAAAAGGTGATAACTGTTATTGGCTGCGGCGGCGACAGGGATAAAACCAAGCGGCCTATTATGGCAAAGGTAGCCTGTGAGTGGAGCGATAAGGTGATACTAACATCCGATAATCCGCGTACAGAAGACCCGGCGCAGATCATTAAAGATATGGAAGAAGGTGTTGACCCGGCTTTCAAAAGGTTTACCATCAGCATTACCGACAGGCATGAGGCTATTAAAACGGCTTGTCATTTGGCACGCCCGGGTGATATTATCCTGCTGGCAGGCAAGGGCCACGAAAAGTACCAGGAAATTAATGGTGTAAAAAACCATTTTGATGATATGGAAGAGTTGTTAGAGCAATTTAAAACGATAGAATAATGTGCAGGTGAAGATATTTAACCCGAGCGTCATTGCGAGGTACGAAGCAATCTCTACATAGGCAGGTCAGCCATGCAAGTTTGCTCTGTATAGCATAGAGATTGCTTCGTACCTCGCAATGACGGGTTGGAATAATAAGATAAGTGCATATGAAGGAATTAACAGGAATAAATAACAAGAGGTAAACATTAAAGAATAATCTGCACATCTGCATACTTGCATATCTGCACATAAAAAAAGAAGAAGATGCTATATTACCTATTTGCCTTTCTTGACAAGAATTACAATATACCGGGTGGCGGGTTGTTTCAGTACATCACGTTCCGTATGGCATTGGCTGTAATTACCTCGTTGCTTATTACAACGGTTTACGGTCGCAGGCTGATTGATTATTTACGCTTTAAACAAGTAGGTGAAACCGTAAGAAATTTAGGACTGGAGGGCCAGATGCAAAAAGCAGGCACTCCAACAATGGGTGGCCTCATCATTATTTTAGGCATCCTGGTGCCGACATTGTTGTTCGCCAAACTGGGTAACATCTATATCATCATGATGTTGGTTACTACCATATGGCTGGGCGCTATTGGTTTTTTGGATGATTACATTAAAGTATTCAAGAAAAATAAAGAAGGGCTTGCAGGCAGGTTTAAAATTACTGGCCAGGTTGGTTTAGCGCTGTTTATCGGGTGGACAATGTATTTCAATACAGATATCATCATCCGCCAGGAAGTTAAGCTACCGGTTACTAAAGATGCGCCGGTACAGTTCCACTTAAAAGGTAAAACCCCGGTTTATACGCAGGATATCAAATCCACTAAAACAACCATGCCGTTCTATAAAAACAATGAATTTGATTATGGCAAAGTACTCAAATTTATGGGCGATGGCTACGATCATTACTCGCTGGTGGTGTTCCTGTTTTTTGTGATCCTGATCATAACGGCGGTATCCAACGGGGCTAACATAACGGATGGCATTGATGGGCTCGCGACGGGGACCTCAGCCATAATTGGGGTAACGCTGGCCTTGCTGGCTTATGTATCGGGTAACACGGTTATTGCCGATTACCTTAACATTATGTATATCCCCAACTCGGGCGAACTGGTAATATTCGCGGGTGCTTTTGTGGGTGCGTGTGTGGGCTTTTTATGGTACAACTCCTATCCGGCGCAGGTTTTCATGGGCGATACAGGCAGTTTGGCTATAGGCGGCATCATAGCGGTATTCGCAATTATGATACGTAAGGAATTGATGGTACCGCTGTTGTGCGGGGTATTTTTGATAGAGAATGCATCGGTTATCATACAGGTTTCATGGTTTAAATTCACCAAGAAAAGATTTGGCGAAGGCCGGAGAGTTTTCCTGATGGCACCGCTGCATCACCATTATCAAAAAAAGGGTTTTCATGAAGCAAAGATCGTTACCCGGTTCTGGATCATTTGTATCCTGCTGGCGATAGTAACGATCATAACGTTGAAGGTTAGGTAGTGATTAGAGGTTGGAGATTAGTGATTAGTGAAAATCTGCCGTTGGCAGAAAACATTGGTAGAATCTGCCGTTAGGCAGAAAATGTTGGTAGACAAATAAAAGAATAATAAAACTCCGCCGTAGGTGGAAAATATTGGTAAATGAGCGATAACAAAAACATACATGCTGACCAAAGTTCATTCTCTTTAGAGAGCATGGGCCCGCGCATAGTCATTCTTGGTGCCGGCGAAAGCGGTGTTGGGGCGGCATATCTTGCGCAGCAGCAGGGTTATGATGTTTTTGTATCAGACTTTGGAGCTATAGCAACTAATTACAAAAAGCAATTAGAGGACTGGAAGATCCCTTTCGAGGAAAAACAACATACCGAAGAAAAGATCTTAAACGCTGTTGAAGTAATAAAGAGTCCGGGGATACCTGAAAAAGCGCCGATAGTAAAGAAGCTGAAGGAAAAAGGCATTCCGATAATATCCGAGATCGAATTTGCAGGCAGGTATACCAACGCAAAAATTATAGGCATAACCGGGTCGAATGGTAAAACTACCACCACCAGTTTAACCTACCACATCCTTAAAAAAGCAGGACTGAACGTGGGCCTGGCGGGTAACATAGGCAAAAGCTTCGCCTACCAGGTAGCTACTGAAAAGTATGAGTACTATGTACTGGAATTGAGCAGCTTTATGCTGGATGATATGTTTGGGTTTAAGGTGGATATAGCCATACTGCTGAACATCACACCAGATCATCTCGACAGGTACGATTACAAAATGGAGAACTACGTGGCATCAAAATTCCGTGTTACGCAAAATCAAACGGCAAGTGATTTTTTCATTTTCTGTGCTGATGATCCGGAAACTATTAAGGGTATGCAATCGCGCCAATTTACTGCGCAGCTGCTACCATTTTCTATTGAAAAAACTATTAAAACGGGAGCATATCTCGATAACGGCAATATTGTCATAAACATACACCAACAACATTTTCAAATGTCAATTACAGAACTGGCCCTGCAGGGCAAGCACAACACTTACAACTCAATGGCTTCAGGAATTGTAGCAAAAGTGCTGGAACTGCGCAACGAAACGATTAGAGAGAGCATGGGCGACTTCAAAAACATTGAGCATAGGCTTGAGTCGGTTGGGAAAATCTCCGGAATTAGCTTCATCAATGATTCTAAAGCCACCAACGTAAACTCAACCTGGTATGCCCTTGAAAGCATGACCAGCGATGTAATCCTGATTATGGGAGGTGTTGATAAAGGAAATGACTACACCATGCTGAATGAGCTGGTAAGGCAAAAAGTAAAAGCCATTGTTTGCCTTGGTAAGGATAACGAGCGCATACACCAGGCGTTTGAGCACGATGTAGATACGATAATAGATACCATATCAGCGGAGCAGGCAGTGCAGGCGGCTTACCATATGGCAACAAAAGGCGACACGGTATTGTTATCACCGGCTTGCGCAAGTTTTGATTTGTTCAAGAATTATGAAGACAGGGGTAATCAATTCAAACAAGCTGTTAAAGAACTTTAATAATGTGCAGATGTGCGGATATGCAGATATGCGAATGAAAAATGATATGCAAATGTGCGGATATGCAGATGTGCGAATGAAAAAAATAAATGAATTGAATTAATTGGTTAATGGAAGGCAAACCAAATTTAATAGTTGATCTAACATTTAGTTTCTCTTTGAAGATTATTTCGTTTACTGAAATTCTTGAATCGAATAAAAAATATAACATGGCTAATCAACTATTCAGAAGCGGAACTTCCATTGGCGCAAATGTTAGAGAAGCACAGGGAGCGGAGAGTAAAGGTGATTTTAGGCATAAGTGTAAAATCGCTTATAAGGAAGCAGAGGAGACGGAATATTGGCTAAGCTTATGCAAGCATGCGGATAGCTATCCGTTTGAAGAAAGTATGTATTTAGATATAAAATCGATATTAAAAATATTAGGTAAGATCATTTCATCAACACATTAAAAAAATTGCACATCTGCACATTTGCATATCTGCACATCAATAACATGAAATTAAATAACATACTAAACAACACAAAAGGCGACCGCTGGATATGGCTCATAGTTATATTACTATCGGTTATCTCTTTGCTGGCTGTTTACAGTGCTATTGGCAGCCTTGCCTACAAGCGTGGCGTGGGCGCTGAGTCTATTTTGATGAAGCACCTGGCTATGATGGTTGCAGGCCTGGCGCTCATGTACATTTGTCATAAGCTGGATTATCACTGGTATAAAGGGATCTCGAAAGTATTGATGGTGATAACCATTCCGTTGCTGTTGTATACGCTGGTTTTTGGTAGTCACGTTAACGAGGCCAGCAGGTGGATAGCTATACCGGGTACCGGTTTAAGCTTCCAGACATCAGATTTGGCTAAGCTGGCGCTGATCACTTACCTGGCACGTACCTTATCGCGCAAGCAGGAAAATATTAAGGATGTTAAAGAATCATTCATCCCGATAATGGGCGCGGTTTGCGTGGTGTTTATATTAATTGCCTGGGCTAACCTTTCTACAGCGCTGATGCTGTTTGGAGTAAGCATTCTGTTATTAATCATGGGGCGTATCAGCGTAAAACAAATAGCTATAACCTGCCTGGCAGGGGCTTTTCTTTTAACCGCGGTGGTAATGTTAGGTCCGCGCAGGCATGTGTATATGACCCGTATCCATACCTTCCTGCACCCTGAAGCGGTAAACCCTGATAAGTCATTCCAGGCCGATCATGCCAAAATAGCGATAGCCACCGGCGGCATTTTCGGTAAAGGGCCGGGACAAAGCAACGAGATCAATTATTTACCTGAAGCATACTCGGATGAGATATATGCCATTATAGTAGAAGAATATGGTTTGGTAGGTGGATTCATCCTGATAGGTATTTACCTGTTCCTGCTATACCGCTGTGTTAAAATAGCAACCAAAGCGCCGAAAGCGTTCGGTACTTTACTGGCGGCAGGTTTAAGTTTCAGCTTAACCATACAGGCATTTGCCAACATGGCGGTAGCTGTTGGTTTAGGGCCGGTAACAGGTGTGCCGTTGCCGTTTGTAAGTATGGGTGGTACATCCATTTTGTTTACAAGCGTGGCGTTCGGCATCATATTATCAGTAAGCAGGGATAATGACGAACCGAAGAAAGTTGTAGTTGGGGAGATAAAAGAGGTGGCTATAGCGTAGGGCGAAACATTAACCAAGCGTCATTGCGAGGTACGAAGCAATCTCTACATAGGCAGATCGGCCGTGCAGGTTTGCTCTGTATAGCATAGAGATTGCTTCGTACCTCGCAATGACGGTAGAAGAAATAAATAGGTAACAAATAATAACAAGGTGAAAGCAAAAAGAATAATTATCAGTGGTGGTGGTACCGGGGGACATATTTTCCCGGCGATTGCTATTGCCAATGCTTTAAAAAAGCTTGACCCGAATACCGAGATATTATTTGTTGGCGCTTTGGGCCGTATGGAGATGGAAAAAGTTCCTGCTGCCGGGTATAAGATCATCGGGTTGGATATACAGGGCATACAACGCAAATCGATCCTGAAAAATATCCAGTTCCCTATAAAACTGATCAACAGCGTGCGCAAGGCACTGCAAATTATAAAAGAATTTAAGCCCGATGCCGCGGTAGGTGTTGGTGGTTACGCATCGGGGCCATTATTGTATGCGGCCTCTATAAAAGGGATTCCGTACCTGATACAGGAGCAAAACTCATACGCGGGCATCACCAATAAATGGCTGGGCGGTAAGGCTAAGGAAGTTTGTGTGGCTTATGACGGGATGGAGAAATTCTTCCCGAAAAGTAAGATCATCAAAACAGGCAACCCTATCCGTAAGGATTCGGTTGATATTGCAGGCAAGCACATGCACGCGCTGGAACTGTTCAAGCTGGATTCGGATAAGAAAACTATCCTGATAACAGGCGGAAGCTTAGGCGCGCGTACTTTGAATAACAGTGTTTTTAATGGTTTGGAAAAGATCATTGCTGCTGATGTGCAGCTGATATGGCAAACCGGCAACACGTACTACAAAGGCATAATTGAGAAACTGGGCGAGGATTATCACCCCAACATCCGCATCATGAAGTTCCTGAACCGGATGGATTTGGCTTATGCAGCGGCGGATGTGATCATATCACGAGCCGGTGCGGGTACAATTGCCGAGCTGTGTGTGGTGAAAAGGCCGGTGATCCTGGTGCCATCGCCAAATGTGGCTGAGGATCATCAAACCAAAAACGCGCTGGCATTGCTGCATGATAATGCCGCTGTTTTTATGGCCGACAGGGATGCTGAAGAAAAACTGATAGATAAAGCTTTAGAGCTGTTAAAAGATAAGAGTAAACAAAAGACATTAAGCGAAAATATTGGCAAGCTGGCCTTGCCAAATGCCGATGAGGTGATCGCGAAAGAGGTTATGAAAATAACAATTAATAATTAATCTTACTTCGCTCCTGTGTAGGCAGGAGCGGAGTTTTTTAACTGAAGAAAATGGAACTGCAAAACATTAAACGGGTTTATTTGATTGGTATCGGCGGCATAGGCATGAGCGGGCTGGCGCGGTATTTTCATCATTTGGGCTGCATTGTTTGCGGATACGATAAAACATCAACCGAGCTGACTACCGAACTGCATAACGAAGGCATCCAGATCATTTTTGATGATAATGCGGAATGGATCCCGATGAGTTTCAGGCAGCCGGATGCGTGTACCCTGATTATTTTTACGCCTGCCATTCCAAAAGACTCACAGGTATTGAATTTCTTTAAGGATCGCGGGTTCGAGTTGTTTAAACGCTCACAGGTTTTAGGGCTGATCAGCAAGGGGAAGTATACAGTGGCTATTGCCGGTACGCATGGCAAAACCACCACCTCAACCATGGTTGCCCATATTTTAAAGGATTCGGGTGTGGATTGTTCGGCATTTTTGGGTGGTATAGCATCAAACTATAATAGTAATGTATTGTATGGCAAAAATGATATTGTGGTGGTTGAGGCCGACGAGTATGATCGTTCATTTCTTACGCTTTATCCAAATATAGCGGTCATCACATCAATGGATGCTGACCATTTGGATATCTACGGCGACCACTCACACCTGACTGATTCTTTCAAGCTATTTGCTTCGCAGATAAAAGAAGGCGGTGTTTTGATCCATAAACAAGGTTTGCCGCTGGATACCGGGTATACCTACAGCATTAAAGAAGCTGCTGACGCGACAGCCACAAACATCCGCATTGAAAACGGTAGTTTTTACTTCGATTTTAAAAATGCTGATGCTGATATAAAAGATATTCAATTAGGTATCCCGGGTTTTCATAATGTAGAAAATGCAACTGCTGCCATCGAGGCTACGTTGCGTTTAGGCGTAAGTGCCGATGCGGTGAAAAGCGCGCTGGCATCATTCCGTGGGGTGCACAGGAGGTTTGAGTATATCGTGAAGAACGAGAACCGAATCTACATTGATGATTACGCGCATCACCCTGAAGAACTAAGGGCGGCTATTAACTCGGTTAAAAAGTTATACCCGAATAAAAAGCTGGTAACTATTTTCCAGCCGCATTTATTTACGCGTACCCGCGATTTTGTGGATGGCTTTGCCGAAGTGCTGGATATGACGGATGAACTGATCCTGCTGGATATTTATCCCGCCCGTGAGTTACCGATAGAAGGTGTGGATTCAAATATGATATTGAGTCGCATGAAACTGGCCAATAAACGGATCCTGAGTAAGCAAGATACTATTGAAGCTATAAAAAACGAACAGCCTGAACTGCTTTTAACAGTAGGCGCAGGTGATATTGATCAATTGGTTGAACCATTAAAACACGCTTTAACAAATGTTTAAGAAACGCATCTGGAAGTACATACTCATAAGCTTTTGCTGGCTCGCCAGCTTAGGTGGCCTGGTTGTGCTCATGAGTTTCATAAACGTTAAAAAAGCAGGCGTGCTTTGTACTGATGTAAAGGTTTACATCCCCGGCAACCAGTATTTTATTGATAAGGACGAGATCGATAACATCCTGCAAATAAAAAGCCACGCGTTGATAGGCCATGCTTTGGAGGGTATTAATATACATGCTTTGGAGGGTAAGTTAAAAGCCAATCCGTTTATTGAAACTGCTAAAGTTTATACCGATATGGATGGTATTATTTGGGTGGAGATAACCCAGCGCCAGCCTATATTACGTATCCTGAACCAGGACGATAAGGATTTTTATGTAGATCAGCATGGCTTAAAGATTCCGTTATCAACCAACTTTACGGCGCAGGTTTTAGCGGCTAATGGCTTTATTGATGAGCCCTTTGGCGGCAAGGTTGATACCCTGCACACCAATATAGCCCGCGAGGTATTTGCCACTGCCGATTACATCCGCAAGGATTCATTATGGAATGCGCAGATAGCGCAGATCTATGTAAATAAGGATCATGAAATAGAGCTGATACCCCGTGTAGGCAATCAGCGCATTTTATTGGGCGATGCCGATTCACTGGATGTGAAGTTCCATAACCTGCTGGCTTTCTATAAAAAAGCTTTGCCGCAAATGGGTTGGGATACCTACAAAACAATTAATATAAAATACGCTAACCAGGTTATCGGCGTAAAAAATGTGATGACCAAACAGGATTCAATAAATGCGAAGAACGGGGTTAAGGATTCGATCAAGGCAGCTATTGATTCTGTAGTAACAATGAAAGATACATCTCAAATAAAAAATTAATATGGACAAAGTTTTAACACAGGAAAAGAGTTCACCAATCGTGGTAGGGTTGGATATCGGAACTACAAAAATATGTGCTATTGTTGGCCGCCGTAACAAAAACGGGAAGATTGAAGTACTGGGTATAGGTAAGGCTGAGTCGGCGGGGGTAACGCGCGGCGTAGTATCAAATATCGATAAAACAGTGCAGGGTATCACCCAGGCAGTTGACGTAGCAGGCACGCAATCTAACGTGGAGATCAAGGTGGTGAACGTAGGGATTGCGGGGCAGCATATCAAAAGCCTGCAGCATCGTGGATTGATCACCCGTCGCGACCTGGACAATGAGATCGGTCGTAAGGATATCGATAAACTGATAGAAGACATGTTTAACCTGGTAATGCCTCCGGGCGAAGGGATCATCCATGTTATACCGCAGGAATTTACCGTTGATGGCGAGCCTGGAATTAAAGACCCGATAGGCATGGCAGGAGTACGTTTGGAAGCTAACTTCCATATCATCTCGGGCCAAACAGCGGCTATCAAAAATATTGTAAAATGTGTAAACAAGGCCAGTTTAGAAACTGTCGACCTGATACTGGAGCCACTGGCATCATCTGAGTCGGTTTTGAGCGATGAGGAAAAAGAAGCAGGCGTAGTATTGGTTGATATAGGTGGCGGTACTACCGACGTCGCCATTTTTCACGAAGGCATCATCAGGCATACCGCTGTGATCCCGTTTGGCGGTAACAGTATTACGGAGGATATCCGCGAAGGATGTTCGGTAATGCGCAATATCGCGGAGCAGCTAAAAATAAGGTTCGGTTCGGCTTTGGCAGAAGAGAACAAAGAAAATGAGATTGTATGTGTACCCGGATTGCGTGGCCGCGAGCCAAAGGAAATATCAGTGAAAAACCTGGCCTTTGTTATCCAGGCCCGTATGGAAGAAATTGTTGAGCATGTATATTATGAGATAAAAGCATCAGGCTACGAAAAGAAGCTGATTGCAGGTATAGTGGTTACAGGCGGCGGCGCGCAGCTTAAACATTTATCGCAATTGGTGGAGTTTGTTACCGGCTTGGATTGCCGCATTGGTTACCCTAATGAGCACCTCGCCAAAAACGAAGTATTGCCAAAAAACATATACGAAGAGCTGCAAAGCCCTATGTACGCGACAGGTATTGGCCTGTTGATAAAGGGTGTGCAAAAAATGGAGTATGATGATGTTCCGCAGCCTGCAGCTACCAAAAAGAAAACAGAGGCTAAAGTTGCCGAAAAGAAGCCAACATGGCTTGAAAAGCTGAAGGTGTATATAAAGGACGATATCCCTGATAAGGAATTCCTGCAATAATTTTGCACAAAAAGGCGACTTTTCCACATATTGACAATTGTGGAAAAGTGTTGTGGAAAAAGTGGTATCATTACAATAGAGAGAACTAAATATTCGTCAGATCACATATAACTGAAAATTAGGATTATGCAGTTTGAGATGTTAAAAGAAAAATCGTCTATCATCAAGGTAATTGGTGTTGGTGGCGGTGGTGGCAACGCGGTAAACCATATGTACAAGCAAGGTATTACCGGCGTTGATTTTATTATTTGTAACACCGATGCCCAGGCATTGGAGTTAAGCCCTATACCCAACAAAGTACAATTAGGCGCAAGTTTAACAGAGGGGATGGGAGCAGGTTCTATACCTGAAGTTGGAAAAAATTCGGCTATTGAAAATATCGACGATATAAAACAAATGCTGGGCACTAATACCAAAATGTTATTTATAACAGCGGGTATGGGTGGT
>Ga0302200_10003747_pt1 | contig 12619 bp, 10 predicted proteins | sample II_Bog_N3_1_FD_194585 | JGI IMG/M metagenome (GOLD analysis project Ga0302200, IMG submission 194585) | Peat permafrost microbial communities from Stordalen Mire near Abisko, Sweden - II_Bog_N3_1 | ecosystem: Environmental > Terrestrial > Soil > Wetlands > Peat | place: Sweden: Abisko... | reverse complement strand
CCAATCGCTTTATACTGCGACTCGACATACTCAACCGCATGGATAAAATCTGGCGTGCCTGTTTTGCGACCCTTCAGATCGTCACCCGCAAGCACCTGGATATGCGCGAACCATGCATCTTCCGCAGCCTTCTCTGCCTGAATGGAGGCGGGAGTTGCAGGGCGGATTCCAGGATCGTACGCGCTTAGACGATTATGTTGCTGAGCAAACGAAATACTGGTGGCGATTACAAGCGCCGCTGTTATAGAGGCTGTGCCGATCTTCAGATGCTTCATGACTATCTCTCCTGACGAAGGCGCGGCCCACAGATTATGGACCGCGCTTTCTATGCCATCTCGTTATTGAACTGCGTCGGGCTTCAGGTATTTGTTGAGGAACGCAATCTCGCGCTCGGTTGCATCCCGTCGATGGTCAGGCTGCGAGAAGCCATGCCCTTCGCCTGGATAGGTGATGTAGGTGAATGTCTTGCCCGCTGCCTTTAACGCTGCGGCAAACTCCTGCGATTCCTGTGGGGGAACCTGTGGATCCTGCTCGCCGTGCAAGATCAACAGTGGAGTCTTGATCTGTGCTACATCTGGAAGTACATTCGCCTTGCGATAGACTGCAGGTTTCTGTTGTGGTGTTCCACCCATCTTCGTCTCCCAGCGTATCTCGGAGTTGCGATTGGTGTACTTCAAAAATAGAGCTCGATCCACAACGCCAAACTTCTCAATACCTACGGCGAAGGTATCCGGCAGCTTGGCCACGGAATTGGCGACCACCGTTCCGCCATGGCTCCCGCCGGAGATACCGACATGTTTCGGATCAGTTAGTCCGGTGTCGACCAGATACTTCACGCCAGCAGCAATGTCATCAATTTCGCCACCACCAGAGTCTTCAACATTCGCATTGCGGAACCGTTCGCCGTAACCAGTGCTGCCACGGAAGTTCGGCTCCAGAACGACGTATCCCTGATCTGCGAGATAGAGTGATGTAGGCGAAGCACTGAGCGCATCCTGCCCCTCGGGTCCACCGTGAGCTAGAATGATCGTCGGATAGCGCGTGCCAGTCTGATAGTTTATCGGCTTATAGAGAATGGCAGCGATCGTCAGCCCACCAGTGCTCTTATAGTGAATAACCTCAGGCGTAATGCCCAGATTCGCATAACGCGAAGGACGCTCTTCCCCAATCAAACGCGCTTCTGACTTACCATTTACATCCGCACTGTAACTCGCAGATGCTCCCAACACTGTGCTATGCGTAAATTGAATGCTCTGGCTATCCGCCGACCAGCGTGTGCCAGCCTCGTGCCCTGCAAAGTTGGTCAGACGATGTACCTCCCCGCCTGCCGATGGAACCACCCAGATATGCCGCTCCTCTGCTACACCGCGGTTCGACTCGAACGCAATCCACTTCCCGTCCGGCGAGTAGATGGGCGACTCATCTTCGCCCTCGCCAAAGGTCAACTCCTTTGGCGCGCCACCCTTGGACGGAATCAGCCAGATCTTGTCCCAGTGCGTCTCCTGTAAAACGACTGCAAGCGTCTTGCTATCAGGCGACCAAACATCCGTATTGATCGCCCACGCGCCGCCCGGATCGTTCTTTGCAATATATAGGTCCAACGCCGAGCCTGTAGCTTTGCCCGTCTCCTGATTGAACGGAAGCACCTTCAACTTACCCGAGAAAAACTCCCGCGAACGCTCTGTATAGGAGATACGCGTTCCATCAGGAGACCACGCAGCACGCGCATCAAAGCGATCCGAAGCTACCGCGTCGCCCTTGTCTGGAGCGGTGTTTGCAGCAATCACATCATTACCGTGATAGATCTCCGTCGCGGCCAGCCAGTTCTTTACCTTCCCATCCTGACTGACAACATACAACTCGTTGTAGCCCTTGGTTCCAGTGTCGTAAAGTATCCACTTGCCGTTGGGGTTCCATTGCGGATTGTGATCCGTCGCGCCGCGCGGATCGCCCGGCCCCTTTACATCGTGAGTAAGTTGCAACTCATCGCCGCCAGCAGTAGATACAACCCACACCTGCCCCGCACTCAGATAGGCAATGTGCGTTCCATCCGGCGACAGTTGAACATCAGATTTCAATCCCGACGAAGAAGTTAATACTTTTGACGCACTGCCGTCTGTCGGCTTCAGAACAATCTGCCCACCCTCTTCCGTTACGGAGTACTTTCCATCCTGAGTTAGACGAGGTTCGCCACCACGCCCACGGAATCCACCGCCACCCGGAGCGCCGCGTCCACCGCCCAGCAGATCGTCTAGGGTGAGCTTCTCGGTCTGGGCCGAGAGCAGCACAGGGAATAGCAATAATACAGAGGCTGAAATTAGCTTGATCCTAGATAAAGACAATATCGTTTGCATCGTATATTCTCCGTAGTTCCTGAATCGGGTAAGGACGGACGCTGTTGTCATCCTCTATAACAGCGTCCGTATGGAGTTAGAAAACAAACTTGCCGAAGACAACCAAGACGCGTCCAGAGACATCTGTCGACTGTCCCGTTCCATAAATGCTGGTCGGTGAGGCTTGCGTGGACTTAATCAGGCCAAATCCTGAAGTGTTGACGTCCGAGGTTGGAAGGCTGAAGTTAGCGTGATTCAGCAGGTTATATGCATCCGCGCCAATCTCGAAATGCGTACTCTGGGTAACCTGAATCGTTTTTCCAAGCTGCGCAGAGATGGAAAAGAAACCAGGCCCACGGAAGCTGTTCGGCTTCGTATTGCCCCAGTCAGTCTGAGCTCCCACTCCTTTGGCGGGTGCAAAGTCTGAGGCAGACAAGCACCCAGTATGCCCCGTCAGGTTCACCGCAGACTTGGAGCAATGCCGTCCGACAGCTGCGGGGTTGATAAGATCAGCAAGAACCGAGCCGCTAAATGTACTCGACACACCGTTGCTACTGAGAGCACTGCTGGTCGATGTAATTGCACTATTTGTTACCGAAAAGGGACGACCGCTATAGAGGTAAACCTTTCCACCCAGCTTCCATCCGCCCAAAGTATGCGCATAGAGGGCCTTGGAAAACTTAGGAGTGGAATACAAAACATCGGCAGAAAAATTATGCCGGGTATCGAAAGATGTCGGGCCGTAACCATCCGATATCTTTCCGATGGCTGCCGGAGTTCTAAGCGAGTACAAGGTTGGGTTGTAGATCGTCGTCAATGCAAGCGATTTGCTCCAGGTGTAGCTCCCTTGTGCCTGAAATCCATGCGAGAAAGCGTGTCGCTCTACGACAGTAAGCCCATCGTAATTCCCATAGCCAGTATCGAAGCCTTGTGTCACGCCAGCAAAGCGTGGGTCGGAAATTGTCGTTGGTAATCCGCCGTAGCCAGTGGATGAGTACCCGTTAGCCGCAGCATCTGTAAGAAAATAGTTATAGCTGTGATTTCCCGCATAGGACAGCGTGGCCACATCATGCTTCGTGAGCGGTTGTTCGACCTCCAAGCTCCATTCAAGAACCTTGTTGGTGTGGAACTTTGTCGGATTGACATACAGCGAAGGGGTCGAGAAGGTCACGCCACTACCAACCGCAGCCTGTAGTTGAGTGAGTGTATCGCCAGCTGCAAATCCATTTTGAAATGCCATGTTTGAAGCGATCGCTGTGGTCTGCGAGCTTCCTACCGTTGGGGATAGCCCGACAGTACCGGTCGTCACCTTGGGCGTGAACTTATTCGGCGAGTTTCCGTAGATATTGGAAGTAATGCCAGCCGTGAATGTATTGGCAAAGAGTCCAACACCGCCGCGCACCACCGTCTTGCCCTCTCCGTATGGAGAGTAGGCGAACCCAAAGCGGGGTTCCGCAATCACACCTTCCAACTGTACGAAATCCTTATTAAATCCATTCTGTAGTGTGGCGTTATATGGTACCGAAGAACCCGCCTGATAGTTCGGAGACAGGAATGGAGCATTTGCCCGCGAATAGCAGTGTTCCTTGCACCAGGGATTGCCCTGATACTCAAATCGTGCGCCGTAAGTAATATTTAGGTTGTCCCGAATCTTCCACTCGTCCTGCCCGTAGAACCCAAGAGAATCGACTCGAATGTGCACGTAGGGCTGTAACGGAAAGGCTTGCGAGAAGGAGTTGGGACTCTTGTTTACCACATCAGTAACGGTGCCATTTGCCCAATCAGACAGATAAGAAAAGGAGTAGCTGGGAAGTGTGCCACTGATGTTGGCACTACTGCTAATGCGGTTCTCTCGATTATTCACGCCAACTTGCAACGTGTGCTTGCCGTGCTGCCAGGATAAGTCGTCGATTAGACCCAACTGCTGCCCAATACGTCCCGTATTCAGGGATGGCGACAAAGCAGGAAAGCCTCCGCCGCTGGCTCCGCCATCTGAGATGCTAATCGAAAGAGGAATCAGCGCAAGCTGTGCTGGCGTATTTGCTCCACCCACGACTGAATAATAGTTTCCATTCAGAACAAAATTGTTTACCAGATTAGAAGTAATCGAGTAGGTATGATTCAATTGCGGAATCACCCACGGCTGAGGACTTGTTCCATTGAAGAGAGGATTAACCGGGCTGGTACTGCTCGCCTGTACGCCCGCGTCCCGGCTAATTCGGAAGTAGAGTTTCTGCTTGGCGTTGATATTCCAATCCACACGCCCGTCAACGTAATACTCCGTGTTGATGCTGGAGGCAGTCGTTCCATACGCAACCGCGCATGAGACGCCGGAAGTCCCGCCGAATGTAGCTCCGCTAGTGCCAGACAGATAGGTTCCAGAGAAACCATTCTTTCCGCAGCCCTGATTTCCCGTAGTGTCTACAAACTGGCCGCTCGTTCCGTTAGTTACCGAAACCGCCCGGCTGAGTCCTGGCGATGAGTTGTATAGATTAAAGATGTCTTGATAGTATGGCAGCGCTGTAGTTGGCACATGTGCAAGAACATATGTCTGCAGAGCAGCAGACGGCAGAGAGACGACTCCGGCTGTTGGCAGCGCATAGCGTAATCCCTCGTAATTGAAGAAGAACGCAACCTTGTCTTTGACGATGGGACCACCAATTGAACCCGCATACTGATTTGCCACGGAGTGCGAGCGAGGAGTTCCGCTTGCATTGTTGAAGTAATCGTTTGCATTCAGAAAGTTGCCATTATAGTTTTCTGCTAGATTGCCGTGAAACTTATTTGCGCCGGATTTGCTGACATAGTTCACCTGCGCGCCGGCTTCGCGTCCATACTGCGCGCTGTAGGCGTTGGTGATGACCGAGGCTTCGGCAACGTCATTTGCGCCAAGCGTATTGTTACTGGATCCGGACTTGTTATTGTTGTTATACGGCTCAACAATATCGGCACCGTTCACTGTGAAGAGCACTGAATTGAAGGGCAAGCCGTTCACGTTGAAGTTCGCATTGCCGCCGCCAACATTGAGACGAATCCCCGGCGTACTAAAGGCGATATTGGTAATATCTCCACCATTGACCGGAGTATTCTCAATGTACTGTTGGCTGTAGTCGGTCAGATCATTGCCGTTTTCCGTTTGAAGAAGACCGACCGAGGAGTCTACCTCAACGCTCTGCTCTACAGCCTTAACATCCAGCTTTAGGTTTACCGACTGCTCCTGCCCCACAAGCAACTGAAACTTCGCAGTACTCGCAACCAATCCCGTTGCTTCCACCTTGATCTCATATACGCCAGGCTTGAGAAATGGGAAACGGTACCGTCCAGCCGTGCCGGTAATTGTCGTGCTAACCGCATCGGTCTCCGGTTGACGAATGGTGACCGTAGCATTCGGAACGACCGCTCCCGTGGAGTCGGTCACAATGCCCACCACCGTTGCGCTGGTAAGCGTCTGCCCGATCAGAGGTTGGATCGGCATGATAAGAACGAACAGTGCAAGCATAAGCCTGCGAAACTTGACTGAGGTCATAACGTCCTATGGCGCTTGATATGCGCAAGTTGCGCATGCAGATGCATGCAGTTACAGAGGGGCATCGCATCACTCACTGTTCCCATGAAGACGAAAGTCAACACAAGAGCAAGCAAGGACACAGTCAGAAATTCACAGAGCAGAAATTAACTTCTGCCAGAAATTACTGAACAGCGATACTTAGAATTTAGTGGGAGTACGCACAGTGGGTGCGTTTAGCAACATCGACAGGCATGGATGCGCACGCAATTCGTGACGGATTCGATCTCGAATATAGAGCTATTTTGGCGCATGCAACAAATATATCAGATACCAAGACAATGTCAAGTACTTATTTTCGCTATTGAAATGCTCAAATGGATTTCGACTCAGCGATCAGGCGTCTGGAGAAAATCGATCAGCCGGGCGCGCACATGGCTGATGTGCTCCCGCATCGCGAATTGAGCCTTATCTCTGTCGTCTTCCGCCAACGCCTGAAGAATTGCAGTATGCGCCTTCGGCGCAAAGCTGGAGGACAAATCGTAGGTTTGACAGCGACAGAGCCAAATCTGGTTCTGAATCTTTTCCAGAATACGGCAAAGCTCCTCATTGTCCGTTGCCTTCGCAATCGCCCCGTGAAACCGCGCGTCCTCCTCAATATGGAGGTTTCTGTCATTCGATTTCAGATACTGGCTTGTCAGCTTTACGCTACACTTCAGCTCTCGAATCAGCTCCGGTGTAATCTTCACCACAGAGACCGCATACGCCTCCAGAGCCTCACGCAGGTTGTAGAGGTCTTCCACTTCCTTGAGCGAGAAGTGCCTCAAGTAGGCACCGCGTCGTGGCTCAATCCGGATCAAACCTTCGTTCTGTAGGCCGTTGAGCGCCTCTCGAATCGGGGACTTGCTGATTCCGAGTTGCTGCGACAGAGCCTCTTCGGTCAGGCGAGAGTCGTGGTTGAGATTGCCATCAAGAATATGTCGCTTGATGGCCTCATAGGCTAAAACAGTCAAGTTCTATGGGGTCGATAATCTCTGGATCACTTCTGCCGTCGTCTACTTGAGAGTTGCGCCGACGGGTTTATCCTGTCGCGCAAGTCAGATTCTACTACGACCGCAACACCTTCAAGATCAAACAACCAGCGTCAGCCTTATGCGTAAAGCTATTTCAGTCTGCGCAGCGCGACAGTCATTGCGTCGATGTCTTCGTAGTTGTTGTAGAGGGCGAGCGAGGGGCGGACGGTGGTCTCCTGACCGAAGCGGCGCAGCGTGGGCTGGGCGCAGTGGTGGCCGGATCGCACGGCGATGCCCTCGCGGTTGAGCGCGGCGCCGACGTCCTCGGTTTTGTGGCCTTCGAGGATGAAGGAGAGCACGCCTGCCTTTTCTTTGGCGGTGCCGATGATGCAGAGGCCGGGGATCTGTTGCAGCTCCTCGGTGGCGTAGACCAGCAGTTCGTGCTCGTGGCGCGCGATGTTCTCCATGCCGATGGTGTCGAGATAGGCGATGGCTGCGCCTAGACCAACTGCGTCGGCGATGTTGCCCGTGCCGGCCTCAAAGCGAAACGGCGGCGGCTGATAGAGAGTCTTCTCGAAGGTGACGTCGGCGATCATATTGCCGCCGCCCTGCCACGGAGGCGAATCGGCGAGCGCGTCCGGCTTGCCGTAAAGCACTCCTATGCCGGTTGGCCCGAAGACCTTGTGTCCGGAGAAGACGTAGAAGTCGGGGTCGAGTTGCTGCACGTCGACGCGCATGTGCGAGACCGCCTGCGCGCCATCGACCAGAACACGCGCGCCGTAACGATGCGCCATCGCGACCATCTGCTCAACCGGCGTGATGGTGCCGAGGGCGTTCGAGACCTGGGTGAACGAGACCAGCTTGGTGCGCGAGTTCAGCAGCTTCTCATATTCGTCTAAGCGTATCTGTCCGCTATCGTCGACGGGGATGACGCGCAACTTCGCGCCCTTCTCCGCTGCCAGCATCTGCCACGGCACGATATTGGCATGGTGTTCGATCCAGCTGATGATGATCTCGTCGTCCTTGCCGATGTGCTGTCGGCCCCAGCTCTGCGCGACCAGATTGATCGCCTCGGTCGCGCCGCGCACGAAGACAATCTCCTTCGACGAAGGCGCGTTGAGGAAGTGTGCCACCTTGCTGCGCGCGTCTTCGTAGGCGTCTGTGGCGCGCGCGGCCAACTCGTGCGCAGCGCGATGAATGTTGGAGTTTTCGTGCTCGTAGAAGTACGAGAGGCGGTCGATGACCACCTGTGGCTTCTGTGTTGTTGCGGCGTTATCCAGCCAGACCAGCGGCTTTCCATGCACCGTTTCGTTGAGGATGGGGAAGTCTTTGCGAATCGAAGTCACATCAAATTGGCGATTGATGAAGCCAAGATTCGGAGAGAGCGTTGGGGCGAAAGACTGCGCCAATTGCGGCGATTGTTGTGTTGCAGGATGCGTCGTCGATGCAATGGGCTGCGAGAGTGCGCCAGCACCTTCCAAGAAATACAGCGGAGAAAATGCGTTCAACGACTCCTGGGCAAAGTCCTCCGTACCCAACGCCGCGAGCGGCGGAATCGTCGGCAGCGATGTCTCGAAGTTCGGGAATGCAAGATCGAAATCCGGCAGCGGAAGACTGAACGGCGAGGTCGAACCCAGTGGTGCAGCGCTTGGCACCATCGCTGCTTGTGAAGGCAGGGATGGCACGGAAGGCGCGTCAACACTGATCGGAGAGAGCGTTGGGGTTCCCGTGAAGCCTGCAATCTCCGCCGGATAGTTCGTCGGCAGACCAGAGCCAGCAAGACGCGCAAGGTCGGCCTCGCTGGGCATCTTGTCGAGCGAAGGCAGCGCCGGAACGGAGGGTGCAGCCGCGCCAAACTGCGGCTGACGCATCTCCGTGCCGGGAATCGCAGCAGGCACAGCCGCTCCCGCAGAGCTGAAATCGCCAGCATTGACGGCCTGATTCGGCAGAGCGCGGAAGAACTCATTGGCCATCTGGGTCAGCGTGGCAACGTCCGGCACAATGGCTCCCACCGCCGACTTTGCCTGCGCGACTGCGCCCTCGTCGAATTGAAAGCGAGGCTCACTTGTACTCATGATAGTTTCCGACCTCGATGTTTTCGAGCACTCCCAGCGCGTCTTCGGTCAGCACGGCGGCCGAGCAGTAGAGCGAGACAAGGTACGATGCAATCGAGTTGCGATCGATGCCCATGAAGCGCACCGAGAGGCCAGGCGTCTGCTCGCCGGGCAGCCCAGGCTGGAAGAGGCCGACGACGCCCTGACGCTTTTCGCCCGTGCGCAGCAGCAGAATATTGCTCTTGCCCGCGGCGTCGATGGTGAGCTTGTCGGAGGGAATCAGCGGCACTCCACGCCATGTGAGGAAGGGCGAACCGAAGATCGTCGCCGTCGGCGGAGGCACACCGCGCCGTGTGCACTCGCGACCAAACGCAGCAATGGCGCGGGGATGCGCGAGGAAGAACGCAGGCTCCTTCCATATCTTCGCCAGCAGCTCGTCGAGGTCGTCCGGCGTGGGCGCGCCCTTGCGCGGCTTCACGCGGAACTCCGGCACCACCTGATGCAGCAGGCCGTACTCGGCGTTGTTGACCAGCTCGAACTCCTGCCGCTCCTTCACCCGCTCGACGGTCAGGCGTAGCTGCTCGCGAATCTGATCGTGCGGATGGCTATACAGATCGGATACGCGCGTATGCACATCGACGACGGTCGAGATGGCGCTCAGCGTCTGCTCGCGCGGTTTTTCTTCCAGATCGACGAAGGTCTCCGGCAGCTTGCGCTCATCGCGCGCACCGCAGGTAACATCGACCGCCTGATCCTTCTTGGCGCGGTTGATGCGATAGGTCCCCGACTCGACCGGTACCCACGAGAGCAGCTGCACCAACCAGCGCGGTGTGATGGAAGCAAGCTGCGCTGGTGTCTTCGTGGTATTCGCTAACTGCCGCGCTGCAACATCCCCAAGCGCACGTCGTACTTCAGTGTTCGGCATAATCCTCACTCCTTCGTCGTTGACTTCAAAAAATCTCTGCTGGGTAGATCGAGTCGCAGTTCTCGGCGAACTGCCTCAATCCCCGATTGCATCTGTCGATAGTAGCGCGAACTGCAAACCGCTGGAATAATCAAGATACGGTAGTTCAATCTATTTCACAAAGAAAGCAACCGTAGATCATCTATTTACAGAATAATGTTAAGTAATGTCTTCCGATACTCCTCGTAAGACTGTTGAATGAGTTGATTGGCCGCAACGAAGTAGCCCTCAAAATATCAAGCAAGTCAGAAAAGAGAGTAGAGATGAGCGAAGTGACAACCCAAGGGATCGACGAGATCGACTGCGAGATTCTGGCCGAGATCCAAGCCAATGCACGCATCGCCTTCGCAGAGTTGGGCCGTCGCGTTGGCCTCTCTACTCCTGCCGTCATCGAACGCGTGCATCGTCTCGAAGAGAAGAAGATCATCCTTGGATACCGCGCGTTGGTCGATCCTGCCAAGGTCGGCCTGCCGGTTCGCGCCTTCGTCAAAGTCACCGTTGCGGGCGACATGCTGGCAAAGTTCTCCGCGCTCGTCCGTACCTTGCCCGAAGTGCTGGAGTGCCATCGCGTCACCGGCGCCGAATCCTTCATGGTGCAGGTCGCCGTGCGCGACGTCCACCACATGGAAGAGGTCATTGATTCAATGATGCCGTATGTTGCTACCAACACCTCCATGATTCTGGCTTCGCCCGTCCCCTGCAACAGCATCCTGCCTGCCAGCAGATTCGGGCTGAAACCCCGAAGAAAGCGGGACGACCAATAGCTATGGACGGATCACAGCCTGTATAGCGCAGAGCAGGCGTGATCCAAGGTTTGAAGCAAGGTCAACTACAGAGGCACGTTCTGAAGGGACTCATGCGATACATAGATCGAGATTGCAGAATGGAACTGATTCAAGGGGGAACGAAAGCAATGCCTCTATATGCAAAGGGAGATGGACACTATCTACAACTGGGGCTACGGAAGCTCGCGTCCCGCTCCACCATTGCCCTGATGGTAAAGCCTATGCTGTAGCGGGCACGAGAGATCTGCATGAACTGTAATCTACAGAATCCCGGCATTCGGGTCAAATTTTCACTGGATGGATGAACCCTTTGACGCTTGAAAGGTAAGCCTCTCCGCTCACGAGATATCCTTGTTGATCTTCATTTAAGAAAAGATCGGGCGGCGATGCAGGGCGCAGGATTGGGGCCAAAGTTGGACGGCAGAACGGTGTATTTCATCGGTTGACGTTTCTGTCACCTTGTTTGAGCAATGACTTTCTGCAAAGTGACCTTGCCCTCAGAATGCGTCGCCCTTAGCTGGGCTGGTTTGGAGGATTTTATTTCTCCTCGTGGTCGTCGTGGCGGTGGGAATGTGGGAATCGGCTTGATCGATTTCCAAGGTTTGTGGGAAGGGAGGGAAACAGCACTATCGTTTTCCTCGCTTTCCATGAACCGTCATTTCCACGGCCTTACTTTGTCGCCGCTAACATTTACGCGGCGATCTTCATTGTTGCATCTGTCCAGTCTTGCTCGAATTGCATTGGGCTGACATACTTCAGCGTCGAGTGCATGCGTGTTTGGTTATACCAGAGCAGCCACGCAATCACCGCATCCTTTGCATCGCGGATGGTTTCGAATCGCTGGCCATGCAGTCGCTCGACCTTCAGCGAACCGAATAGCGTCTCGCTACAAGCGTTGTCCCAGCAGTTGCCCTTGCGGCTCATCGACGGCGTGATGGAGCAGTGTTCAAGCACCTTTCGGAAGTCATCGCTGGAGTACTGACTACCGCGATCACTATGGAAGATCAGCCCTGCCTGCTTGCTCGGGTTGCGCTGGAACCATGCCATCTCCAGCGCGTCGATAACCAGATTGCGATGCATATCGGGCCGCATCGACCAGCCAATTACCTTGCGGCTGAATAAGTCGATCACTACGGCAAGAAACAGCCAGCCTTCTTCGGTCGCGATATACGTGAAATCACCCACCCACGCCTGGTTGGGCGCGGCAGGGGTAAAGTTACGATCAAGCAAGTTGGGAGCTATCGGCAAGTTATGTTTGCTATCTGTGGTTATAACTCGAAACTTGCGCCTGCCGCGGGCATGAATGCCATGTTTTTGCATGAGCCGCTGCACGCGTTGCTTGCCTACACGAATGCCTTGCTTGCGAAGCTCGCGCCAGATGCGCGGCCATCCATAGGCTCCGCGATTGGCCGCATAAACAGCGCGGATGTGAACCAGCAAAGCCTCGTCGCTGAGATGGCGACGCGGGCCGATCTTCGACCGCCGCGCTTGATGTTGGTGGTAGCCGGAGACGCTGACTTCGAGCACTCGGCACTGCACGCAGATGGGCCAGACCAATTTGTTGCGCAGAATAAAGGCGTACTTCATCGCTGGCCCTTCGCAAAGAACGCCGTCGCTTTTCCCAGGATGTCGCGCTCCATGGTGACCCGCGCCAGCTCGGCTCGCAGACGACGGTTCTCCATCTGTTCGGCTGTGACAGCAGCCTTGCCACGGACTGCCTGCAACGTGCCCACGCGCTGCGCCTTGACCCAGTTGCCCAGCGTCTGTTCGATGATGCCCAACGTGCGTGCCGCCGAGGCCAGACTCTGACCCGACTCAACCAGCCGTACTGCCTCTTGCTTGAACTCCAGTGTGTACTGCTTCCGCGTCGCCTTCGTCATATTCGCTACCCCTTCGCATTAGAACAGCTCGCTAAGAGCGACGTTTCGCAGGGGCAAGGTCACTTCGATGAGGTCTCCGCAATGA
>Ga0302200_10003739_pt1 | contig 12637 bp, 9 predicted proteins | sample II_Bog_N3_1_FD_194585 | JGI IMG/M metagenome (GOLD analysis project Ga0302200, IMG submission 194585) | Peat permafrost microbial communities from Stordalen Mire near Abisko, Sweden - II_Bog_N3_1 | ecosystem: Environmental > Terrestrial > Soil > Wetlands > Peat | place: Sweden: Abisko, Stordalen... | reverse complement strand
CTTGAGAACAAAATCTGACACCGGGCTCAAAATGCACATTTTCAGCCGCCCAGACCATCAATATGCCTGCGCTCAGACAGATTCACGAATGATGCAGGCTAGGAGAATTGCTCGAGTCCTTCCAATCTCGCGAAGAACTACACTTCCCACCAATCCAGCAGCGACATCCGCGGATAGTAAAGCCCGGCGCGGAGAGGCTTGCTGTCTCCGTGCAGCCGCCGCATAACCTCCGCATAGGCCTGAAGCTGGGAGCGAAACAGCGCGCGCAGTGCCGGAAGTTCCGCGGCGGGGTCCGCCCCCCCGGCGTGCGCAGTCTTGTAATCGACAATCCACCAGCAATCGTCTCCCTCGGTTTGTGGAGTTAGCCCGGCGAGGAAGACGCGGTCCGGCCGCACAGTGCGCACGCCCCCAGCAACAACCCCGGCCCAGCCTGTCTCGCTGGCCGCTCCCGTGTGGGGCGACAGAATCCACCGGCCGTTGGGATCGCGAGAGGCATCGAGCGCCACGCGCATGGCTTCGGCAGCAATCTGTGCGGCCGCCCCTGAGTCCACGCCGGTCGAGCGCACCTGGGCGGCGACGCGCGGCTCAAAGCTTTCAAGCGCCGCCCGCGCGGACTCCCAATCGCAGCTTGTGCGCAGCCGGGCCAGTTCTTCGAGCAGCGTGTGGACCGCATTGCCTAAAGCGCGGGAGCGATGTCCGCCTTCGTGGCGTGCGTAGAGCGATTGAGGGCCGTCTGAGACCAGGCGCAGCGCGACCTGAGCTTTGAAGTCGTCCAGCGATTGTCCCGGCCCCGTCGATCCCGCTGCCGTTTCCAGAAATCCTTCGCCCCGCTTGCGGCGGTAATCCGGCGGCAGCCGGCGCAGAAGCGTAGGCCGGATCGTGGCAGGCATCACCAGCAGGTTGCTCTCACCAACGGCCGCGATGGTCTCGAGGGTAGAAGTCTGCTCCTCCAACTCACCTGTGTCGGCAACCCATTCCTCAAACCGAACCCGCACCTCTTCCTCCAACGCAGGCCAGGCCGTGGCCAGCAGGCTGTTGGAAGGCTCAGCCAGAACCCACGAATCTTCTTTGTCCTTTTTGCAGGTAGGGCGCGCGAAGAAGTGCAACTCCTCGCGGGCGCGGGTCGAGGCTACATAGAGGATGCGGCGCATCTCCTGCGATTCCCGCTCGCGATACACCCGATCGACCCACTGTTTAGCCTTGCCGCTGTCGGCGCCCTTTGACGGGAGCGGAGCGATCAGAAACTCGGTAATCTCGCCGGACTCGCCAGGTTGAGCCAGTCCGCGTTCGAGCCACGAAAGCATCTTGCGCTCGCCGCGACCGCCCGCTGCCTGCAGCTCGGGAACAATCACTACCTCGAACTCCAGCCCCTTGGACTTGTGGATGGTCATCAACTGCACCCCACAATCGCTCAAGGCTTCCGGATCGGGGAGTGCGGTGAGCTGGTCAAGAGCCGCATGCAGCGCGGGGCCGAGCAGGTCCTGTTCGCCGCCGGGCAAACGGTCCAGGCAACCCCAAAGAAGCGTCAAATTGGCGCGTGCCGCCGGGCCCGCACAGGCCTCGCCGCCCAGCAGAATCCACACCTGTTCGAGCCACGTTCCCGACCGTGCTGCAGGCTGAGCGGCACGCAGAGCCGGCGCGGCAGCCGCGGCTTCAAGCACCCGTGCAGCGGCCGTTCGGCCTTCTTCGCTGAGCAGGGTAAGACGTTCGGCCAGCAGCTCCGGCACGGTCCGCGCGGACGACTCCGCATCCCCGGCCAGTTCGTGCAGGTCGGCGAGCGACAGCCCGCACCACGGAGCGCGCAACACGCCCAGCCAGGCCACGCGATCCTGAGGATTGAGCAGCGCCCGCGCCAACGCCAGCGCGTCCAGAGCCTCAGGCCGGGCTGCGAGCTTTTCAAGATCTACGGCGCGGAAGGGTATTCCCTCCTCGCGCAGGGCTGCCGCGATCGGGGCAAGGTGCTTCTTCGCCCGGCCCAGGATTGCGATGCGAAATTTCTTGTCTTCGCCACGCTCTCGTGCCTGGCGAGCCGCGTCAATCGAACCTTGATGGCTCTTGACCAGAGCGACGATTTCCTCCACCTGAATTTCACGGGCGGCTTCCCTTTCGTTGATCGCGCCAGGTTCGGCAGCGGCACCACGCGCTGCCTGGGGCACAAATGCCAAATGGAGTGCGAGACGCAGGCCAGCTTCCGGCGTATCTGCTTCCTCGCGCGAGGGCTCGGCGGACGAAAACGTAACGCCGCTGCCGTCATCTTCCGCGAAGACCCGTCCAAAGACCTCGTTCAGCCGCCTCACCAGCGGATGCGCGGTGCGGAAGTTGGCGGAAAGCCGCACGGAATCAAACCGCAGCGGCTCGTCGTGCGGAATCTCCAGGCCATTGTCCCTAACGCGCGGAAAAAGTTCGGCGTCGGCGTCGCGAAAGAAATAAATCGATTGCATCGGATCGCCGACCACGAAGCCGGTGCGGCCCGTGCGTTCCGGCCACGCCGCAATCAGGCTGGCGAGTAGCTGGTGCTGGCGGCGGCTGGTGTCTTGAAACTCGTCCACCAGCAAATGACGGATCTGGTCAGAGATCGCCAGCGCCGCGTCGGTGGGCAGGCCATCGGGGCCGGTCAAAACCTGCTGGGCGATCTGCGAAACTTCGATGTAATCCACCGCGCCGGCTTCGGCAAAGACAATCTTCAGCTCGCCAGCCGCTTGGCGTAGCAGCGTAAAGCAGGCGCGGACCATCTGCCAGTCTTCCTCGGGGTAGCGCGCGGGCGGCAAACCGCGGACAGAGGCCAGAGCGGTTTCGAGGCCGGTAACGGCGGCGAGGGAGCCGATCAGCTCGATCATTTGCGCCTTCTCGCGCTTGCGGTCGGCAGGGAAGCCCTGGCGCTTGTCCAGAGCTTTGCGGAACGTGCCGCCATCGGTGAGCAGCAGGTTGGCGAGAGCGGAGTGGGCCTGGCGAAATTCCTCGATCGCTTCGATGCCAATCAAAAGCGCGGCAGGAAACTCGGCCAGTTCGGCGAGTTCCCGGTGACGTTCTCCTCCTGTCTGCCCACAGGCAAACCGCGCAAGCGCCAAAGCCTCTTCGCGCACGCCGGGAACCTGGTCCAGAAGCTGGCTGAGCCGGCCGAGCGCTGCGCAGACGGCGTTGCCGAAGGGCCGCTCCAGCCGCTCGCGCAGCGCATCCCAGTCCGGTTCCCGTTACAGCACAAACTCGTGCATCCAGCGGTCGCGGTTGGAAAGCATCTCCACCAGCAGCCCTTCCAACTCCTGCCAGTTGTTGTCGCGCCATAAAAGAAGATCTTCAATAGCCTGCCCCAGAACGGACCCCGTCTGGTCGATCTTTCTCAGGGTCTGGCGGGCGGCGCGGCGATAAAGCTCCTTCGGCTGGTCGAAGATATCCAGTCCACCGCCCAGCCCGGAAAGCAGAGGCTGTTGCAGGGCCAGATCGCGGCAGAACGAGTCAATCGTGGAGATGCGAAGCTGCGCGGGCAGGTCCAGCAGATTCCAGCCCAGGGCGCGCGAGTGGTTCAGCGCGCGCTGAGCCAGGGCATCCATTGAAAACGCATCAGTCGCGGGCGCGAGAGTGTCGTTGGCCGCGGCCTTCTCCAGTTCTGCCAGAATGCGATGCCGCATCTCGGCTGCGGCGGCTTTTGTGAAAGTGATCGCGACCACCTGGCCGGGCTCCTCGACTTCGGCCAGCAGGCGGAGAAAGCGGCGGGTTAGCAGGTCGGTCTTTCCCGACCCGGCCGGAGCTTGAACCACGATAGAGCGTTCGGCGTCGAGCGCGCGCTGGCGCTCTGCTTGATCGGGAGGCAGCGGCCTGGCAGTGTTACTCATCGGCGGCCTCTCCGTTCTCGCTCTCGCTTTCGTCTTTGAAGTCCACCTGATGCTCCTGGATGCGGCAGAGCGATTGCAGATCGCAACGCTCGCAGGTCTTTGGGTACTCGCGCGGGTCCACTTCCGCTCTTCCTGTCAAGAATTCTTCGGTGAGCTGCTCGATGCAGTCGCGCCAATCGAGGAGCATTTCGGCGGTCAGAGGGGTTCTCATCAGCGCATTGTTTTTGGGCAAGCCGGGAAAGAGAGTGGCCGCTGCATCGCCCACGCGGCCGGCAAAGGCCAGTTCCCCGGGACGCACCTTGGCGAAGACCAGCCCGCCCAGAAGTTCCTCGTCGTCGAGGGCGAAGCCGGCGTAGAGCGGCAGTTGCACGTCGTCGGGGCGGGGTGGGTCCCAGGAGTTTGGATTGACGTTGCCGGTTTTGTAATCGACAACCAGCATGGTCCCATCGTTGAGCTGGTCGATGCGGTCCAGGCGGAGCTTCAGAGCAAGACCGCCGAGGTCAAGATTGCGCTCGACCTCGGTTCCGGCAACGGTGAAAGGCAGGCGCGCGGCTTCGAACTCAAGCCACTCGTCCACCAGGCGAATCAATCGCTGCTCTTCCAGTTCCAGGTAGCGGCGTGGCATTTGCTCCCGGGCCGCGCGCGGCATTTCTTCCCGCAGCACCGTCTCCACATGGTGTGCAACAAAGGCCCTTCGGTCGGTCAGTTTTTGCAATTCGTCGGCAGTAAGAATTCCATCCGGCGGCCCGGACCAGACCGAGTGAAGAACGGCGTGCACCAGTTGGCCGCGCTGCGAGGGTGTGAGTCCGGATTCGGCCGGGTTCCAGCCCCCCGCGCCAAGGCGCGCCGTGGCAAAGGCCTTGAACGGGCATTGCGATTGAGCGGTAAGAACGCTGGAGCCGCCCTCTGCCTTGCCCGCAGGGAAGGGAATGCGGCTGAAATCCTCGAACGCTTCAGTCTGCGGAGAAGAAGCTGCCGGCGCGGAGAGCTCTTCCGGCAAGGGCTCCGGTTCTCCGGCGACCTGGACCACCAGGCGCGAAGGGCGCGTTTCCACTTCTGCGGTCTGCCGGCCAAAGCTGAAGTGAACTTCAGGCGCTGCGGCCAGCAGGCGGCCAGTCATGGCCTCGGCCAAATCCCAATCGAGTTGAGGTGTGGCGTGGGGCATTTCAGCTTCGCGCTGCACATCGGGCGGAAGCAGGGGATGCAGTGGGCCTTTGGCCGGCCACGCATCTTCGTTTGCACCCAGAAACCAGACGGCGTCGGCGGCTAGGCCGGCGGATTCGGCCGGCCCGGCAATCTGAATCGGTGCGTCGTGCGATTCGGGCGCGAAAAGGGTTTCGTTGAGGGTGCGGTCAAGCTGCGAAAGAAATTCCGGCCAGCTCATCCGGTGCCCATCGAATCCCAGGGAACCGCAGGTCTCCAGCGCCTGCTCCCAGCGGTGAATGGCCTGATAATCCGCGCTTGAAAGAGGGCGCGTTTGGCCAAAGCCGGCTGCAGCCAGCAGCTCAGGAACCAGTTCCGCCCACTCAATGGGCGTCTGATGGTTGTGAACCACTGCCTGCAGCAGACGCCGCGCCTGCAACATGCGCTGGACCCATGCCGCTGGAAGCGGGGCGGAGCCCACACGCTGACCGAGCAAAGCGTCCAGTCCCCATTGCGTACGTTCCAGACCGCGCTGGCGTAGCGTCCGCATGGTTGCCTGCAGTGCCGCGGTTTCCTCGGGGTTGGCCCCCAGGCCGGTCGAAAGCAGCCAGTCCAGCTCGTCCTCCCGCAGCGGCGCGGAAAGCCAGCGGAGCACCAGCTGCGCGGCGTGGATCGGCGCAACCTGGATGAGCTGAATCCCGAGCGAAAACTCGAAGAGTGGTGCAGCTCCGGGATCGGCGAGCCGGAGAAACGCGCGTTCAATTTCGCCTCGGCAGGCGCTGGCTTCCTGGGTCACAATCAGCAGACGGGATTCTGGGTTGGAAACGAGCCTTCGCCTCGCCCACAGAGCGCAAGCAGTCAGTTCCGATTGAGCGTCCGGTGCGCCGTGGAAATGAACTTCGGTGGCCGCAGAGGCCGGTGCAGCTTCCTGCCAACTTCCCCAGGCGTCGAACAGGTTGCGCTGAAGCGGCAGTATGCGGTCGAACCCCGCCAGTAGCAGGGCCGGGCGCTGGCTCGAATCCGCTTCCAGCATCGGAATCAACTCCAGAGGCAGCCGGCTGGAACTGAGCAACTCCGCGCTGTGGCAGGTCTCGTCAAACGCGTTGAGCCACGCGTTGAACGCCGCCGCGTCCTGCTGCCACGCACTTCGTCTTTTCTGCGCAAGGAAGCCCGATGCGTACGAACAAAGCAACTGGTGGGCTTCCATCGCCAGCGATGCCAGCCGATGGCGCGGTCCCTCCAGCAGCGTGGCCATTGAACGGTCCTGGGCTACGATCTCCACCCACAGAGTTTCTTCCTGCGCGGGATTCAGCAGCAATCGGCCGTCGCCCTGCTCCGCGGCGCGTTCCTCCCAGGCGGTGCGCGCAAAGCTCTTCCAGTCCTGCACATTGGGAACCGGCCACGCGGTCAGCCCCTCGGCCTGCCGAGCGCGATGGAAGGCCGAAACCAATGCGCGGGCGGCGCGTTCGCTGGCTGTAACCACCCGGCCGCCGCCCAAAAGCCACCGGTCTATCTCTTCGCCTCTTTTGGGTGCCTGCCCCGCAGCCGGCCTGAACTCCGGCGCTACCACTGGATAAAATCTCCCATTCCAGCGTTATACGCCGTGCGCCTGAGGAAATCCCAAATGGGCAAGAAGTCAAACATGGGGTAGTACACTGGCCAGTGATGCGGCGATTCCTTGTTTTCTCATTGCTGGTTGTGGTTGCAGCGGCCGGGTGCCGTTCCGGGCAAAAGCCGGCCGCGGGCCCGTCTTCCGGTCAGCAGGCCGCGGGACAGAACTACAAGGTGTACAAGCTGCGCGGCAAGGTGGTTTCCACCAACGCCGCCAAGGGCGAGGTAACGCTGAACCATGAGGCCATTCCAGGCTTCATGGAAGCCATGACCATGCCCTACAAACTCAAAGACCCGAGCATCCTGGGCGAACTGCATCCCGGCGACGTGCTGACCGCAGACCTGCTGGTGTCGCAGGACCCGGACGCGGAAGTCCTCCTGGACCACATTGTCGTGGTAGCGCAGGCCCGTCCCGATTACCCGCCCAAGGTCAACTACCATGTCCCCGCGCCGGGCGACCCAACCCCGGACTTCAGGCTGCGCAACCAGGACGGGCGCGCGATTCACCTCACCCAGTTCCGCGGCAAGGCCCTGCTGGTCACTTTCATCTACACGCGCTGCCCTCTGCCCGACTTTTGCCCGCGAGTGACGCGCAACTTTGCCGCGATCGAGCGGCAGTTGGCGGCCAGCCCGGCGCTCCTTGCCAGGACACACCTTCTCTCTATCAGCTTCGATCCGGAGCACGATACGCCGCAGCGCCTGCGGGCCTACGGAGCCACTTACATGGGCAGTGACGCAAAGAATGCCTTCGCGCATTGGGATTTTGCCGTGCCGGAAAAGCCTGTCCTCGCCGAGATGGCAAAGTTCTTCGACCTGGGAATCACCAACGAGGCCGACGCGACCATTACGCACACGCTTTCCACCACCCTGATCGGACCGGACGGCAAGGTGGTGCGTTTCTATCCGGGCAACGAGTGGACGGCCGAGCAGCTTGCAGTGGACGTTCGACAATTGATGGGGAGCTAGAACGTGATCGTGGTTCTGATGGGTGTGAGCGGATCGGGCAAGTCGACGCTGGCCGAGGCCTTGGTCGCGCGGACGGGCTGGTTTTTTGCCGAGGGCGACGATTACCATTCCGAGGCCAACCGCGCCAAAATGAAGGCCGGGATTCCGCTGACCGATGAAGACCGGCAGCCCTGGCTGGATGCGCTGCACGGTGTTCTGGCCGGATGGCGGCGCGACGGAATCAGCGGCATTCTGACCTGTTCCGCGCTCAAACAGAGCTATCGGTCTCGGCTGATGGGCGGAATCGACGGCGTGCGGCTGGTCTGGCTTGATCCGGACCGCGCCACGCTCGAATTCCGCATGGCCCATCGGACCGGGCATTACATGAACCCCAATCTGCTGGACAGCCAGATTGCCACCCTGGAGCCGCCCATGGGCGAAGATGTGCTCCACCTGGCGGGCGGTGAAACCGCGGAAGTGGCTGCCGGCCGGGTGCTTGACTGGCTCGCTTCCTGATGCGCGGCAATGAATCGCCAGAAGGGCGCAACTCATCCACTAAGGTAGACTCACAAACGGTTTCCTCCCTGAGGTAGTTCATGGCGAAAGTGACATTGGTTTTTGCGGCTCTTTTAGTTGCCTTGGGCCTGGTCGGCTATTTGGGCACCGGCAGCGCTCACCCCACCGCTCTGATTCCCACCTGGATTGGCCTGGCGCTGGGCGTCTTCGGCTGGCTGGCCATTAGCCCCAACGAAGGCCGGCGCAAACTGTTCATGCACGTCAACGTGACCATCGGCCTGCTCGGTTTTCTGGGCGGCGCGGCGGAGGCTGTGCGCGGGTATGTCCACGCTACCTCGGCAGGGCTTGAGCCGGACCCGATTGCGCTGGCATCGAAGGCCACCCTGGCCGGGCTGATGCTGGTTTACGTGATTCTTTGCGTGCGGTCGTTTATCGCCGCGCGGCGCACGGGGAAGGTCTAACCCATGGGTACCATGCGGAGCGGCGGACTGGGCATGGGAGGGTCGCACGCCGAGCGCTCTCCGCGCGGTGGCGGCTTACGCGCGGGGAAGGCGGATTTGCCCAAGCGCAAAACCAACCTGAAGAAATTGTGGCCGCAGATCAAGGCGCTGGTGGCTCCTCGCCTGGGGTTGCTGTTCGCCGGGATGGGGTTGATGGTCGTCAACCGCGTGGCGGGATTGGTGCTGCCCTATACCTCGAAACCCCTGCTGGACAATGTCTTGAATCCTGCTCATGCGCGGCCCGACCTGCTGCCCAAAATCATCGCGATTGTCTTTTCGGCCATGGTCGTCCAGGCCATTACTTCCTTCTCTCTGACGCAATTGCTTTCGAAGGCCGGCCAAAGGCTGATCGCCGAGATGCGCCGCCAGGTTCAGCGCCACGTGGGCCTGCTTTCCGTCTCCTACTACGACGAGAACCGCACCGGCACGCTGGTGGCGCGCATTATGAACGACGTCGAGGGCGTGCGCAACCTGGTGGGAACCGGACTCGTGGAGTTTGTCGGCGGCCTGCTCACCGCGGTGCTCGCGTTCCTTTACCTGTTGCACCGCAGCGTCACGGTCACGCTCACCGTCTTTGCGGTAATGGGCGTTTTTGTTTTCGTTTTGCAATATGCCTTCCGGATCATTCGCCCCATCTTCCGAGAGCGCGCCAAGATCAACGCCGAAGTGACCGGCCGGCTCACCGAGTCGCTGGGCGGCGTGCGGGTCATCAAGGGCTACCACGCCGAGGAGCGGGAGTCCGGAGTCTTCGCCAAGGGCGTGGAGCGCCTGCTGGCCAATGTCATGAAGTCGCTCACCCTGACCAGTTCGCTCTCCGCCGCATCCACCACCGTGCTGGGCCTGGTCTCCGCGCTGGTCATGTGGCTGGGCGGCCATCGCGTCCTGGCCGGCACCTGGACCGTGGGTGATTACTTCAGCTACAACATGTTTCTTGCCTTCATGATCGCGCCGGTCTTCCAGATCGTGAACATCGGCACCCAACTCACCGAGGCTTTTGCCGGTCTGGACCGCACCGGCGAAATCATGTCCGAACTTGAAGAGAACCAGAGCCCCGGCCGCACAGAGAAGATGCCGCCCATCCACGGCACGGTGCGCTTCGAGGATGTGGAGTTTGCCTACGATCCGGAGAAGCCGGTCCTGTATGGCATCAGCTTCCTGGCCGAGCCGGGCACGGTGACCGCTTTGGTCGGTTCTTCAGGCTCGGGCAAGTCCACCATCATCAGCCTCCTGTGCGCTTTCCACACCCCCTTGCAGGGGCGCGTGCTGGTCGATGGCGTTGACCTCGCGCACGTGGACCTGAACACCTTCCGCTCTCAGTTGGGCGTGGTGCTGCAGGACTCGTTTCTCTTCGACGGCACCATCCGCGAGAACATCCTCTTTTCGCGACCCGACGCCACCGAGGAGCAGTTTCTCTTTGCCTGCCGCACAGCCCGTGTGGACGAGTTCACCGAGCGCTTTCCTGACGCGTACGACACCATCGTCGGCGAACGCGGCGTCAAGCTCTCCGGCGGCCAGCGCCAAAGGCTTTCCATCGCGCGCGCCCTCTTGGCCGAGCCGCGCATCCTCATTCTGGATGAGGCCACCAGCTCTCTGGACTCCGAGTCCGAAGCCATGATCCAGGCCGGGTTGAGCCAGTTGATGCAGGGACGGACAACCTTTGTAATCGCCCACCGGCTTTCCACCATCCGGCGCGCAGATCAAATTCTTGTGGTCGAGGATGGGCGCATCGTCGAGCGCGGCAACCACGCGAAACTCTTCGCCCTGGGCGGCCGCTATTACGACCTCTACACCCGCCAGCACGGCCTGGAAGACAACCTCTTTCTCGCGCCCGGCGAGGGCGATGCGGTAGAAGCGGAGTGAACTGAGTTTGAAGTTCGCGTCAGAATTGCACCCTCATCTTGAGCAGCTCAACTCTCTACGACGAGTTACGGCTGGGATGAACTGCCGCCAACTCGCTAACCCGCGATTTCCGCGAAGCGGAAGCTAACCTGCTGATTTTGTTTTATACAACTCTTCAATCAATATTTTGTTCATGAGGAGCAGCCCGACTCGCTACGACGAGTTACGGCTGGAATGAACTGCCGCCAACTCGCCAACTCGCGATTTCCGCGAAGCGGAAGCCAACTTGCTGATTTTGTTGATAAAACTCTTCTTTCAACCTGTTTGTTCATAGGGAGCGTAGTTTGGCCGGATATTTGGCCCAACGAAGTCGAAGAACTTCGGATTCACTATATGAGTTCATGCGTTCCCTGAAAACTCTCAATACAGCCGAAAGTTCACTTCCACTGTGATACGCGCCGGAACCGGCGATCCATCTGATTTCGTGGCGGGTTCGAAGCGATATTGACTCACCGCATTGGCGGCCTGCTCGTCCAGGCCAAAGCCAGCGGGTCTATACACACACAACTCCTGCGGAACGCCATTCGTATCCACGACGAGCGAGATGAAGCAAATGGCATGATTGGAGCCATTCAGTTTGTTCCTTTTTGCGGCTTTGAGCGCTTGCTTGGTAAATTCAGCTTCGGCGAAATGGAGCACCCTTGGCGGCTTCACATTGCCACCAACCTTGTAGAGCCCCGGCGCGGAGGTCGGGTTGAGATTTGCAGGGCATTCTGCAATCCGATTCTTGTCCGACCAGTGATGAGGCCCTTCCGGCGCAGACGAGACAGCCCTTCCAGATTCCGGGCCTGAGGCAGACCGAGTTGCATCCTGCTGCGCCCAAACGCCGCTTGCGGTCAACGCCAGCAACAGACAAATCCACTTGATTCGCCGCATTGTCTCTACATCCTTTTCGTGCCCCACTATTCTCAGGCCGTTGCGCGGCGCTCGTCAAAGTGCGGCACTTCCATCTCAAAAGCAGAAACACCGTCCCAGCAATTGACATGCCGTCCCAACTTCTGCAAACTACTTATAGAGTCATTAAACGACACAAAGGACCACAATGCGAGATGTAGCCCCGCAAGGAACCTACAAGGTTCAAGCCCTGGATCGGGCATTTGCCGTTCTGGATTTGTTGGCAGAAAGCGACTTACCCCTGGGATTGGCGCAGGTCGCCTCGTCCCTCCAATTGCACAAAAGCACCGCCCACCGCTTCCTGATGGTACTGGAACGGCACCGCATGGTGGAACGCACCACTGCGGGCAAGTTCCGGCTGGGCCTGCGCTTGTTCGATTTTGGCAATCGCGCCATTGAGCAGTACGACCTCCGGGACCGCGCGCAACCGCACCTGCGGCGGCTGGTCGGGGAGACCGAGGAGACAGCCCACCTCTGCATTCTGGAAGGCGCCCGCGTGGTCTACATCGACAAGATCGAGCCCGCCCGCTCGGTGCGCATGATTACCCGCATCGGGGCCAGCAATCCGGTACACTGCACCTCCGTCGGCAAGGCGATTCTGGCCTTCATGCCCGAAGAGAAAGTTGCCGATGTCCTGCGGCGCACTCGCTTCGAACGCTTTACCCATCGCACCGTCGCAACGCCCGAGGCTCTCCGCGTGGAGATCGAGAAAACGCGTCGGCGTGGCTATGCGGTCGACGACGAGGAGTTGGAAGAAGGGCTGCGCTGCATCGCCGTTCCGGTGCTCGACGCGCAGCGGCAGCCGGTCGCGGCCGTCAGCGTCTCCGGGCCCTCCTTTCGCGTGACCGCGCAGAAACTTCCTTCCATCGCCAACCATCTGCTGCATTGTGTGCGAGGGATCTCGGTCGACATGGGATTCGTCTCCACCGGGCGCGCCAACCGCGCCACCTGGTCGGCCTAGCCCAGTCAACCTGCGCTCCCTAAAACGAAGCAAAAGAATTGCGACTTCCCTTGCGCAGAATTAAGCCCCATAAGCGCACAATCTTCTCAGTAGGGAACGAACGCCGTCAGGGAGTAACGCCCTCAAAGAGTAACGCCGTGTATGACAGCGTCGGCTCCTGTCAACTAATTTTCGCAACAAGACCCTTGTTGTGGTCGGAGGGGTGTCAAGGGCGCCGTTGTTTGGCGTTCATCTCGACCCTTGACACCCCTCCGGCCACTCCCACAATTAGCTTTGGAACGAATCTCAGGTTCTTTCTGAGATTCGTTCCATAGTTGAAAAAAACCGGTCTTGCATCG
>Ga0302200_10003738_pt1 | contig 12644 bp, 10 predicted proteins | sample II_Bog_N3_1_FD_194585 | JGI IMG/M metagenome (GOLD analysis project Ga0302200, IMG submission 194585) | Peat permafrost microbial communities from Stordalen Mire near Abisko, Sweden - II_Bog_N3_1 | ecosystem: Environmental > Terrestrial > Soil > Wetlands > Peat | place: Sweden: Abisko... | reverse complement strand
CGGCCTGGGGCAATACTTCGCGCGCGCTTTGGCGAAGGCGGGGGCCGATATTGTGCTTACCAGCCGCAAGCGCGAGAGCCTTGCGGAATTTACTGCGGAGATCGAGGCGTTGGGCCGGCGTGTGCTTGCACTTGATTTAGACGTGCGCGACGAGGAGAGCATCCGGCACATGGCCGCCGATGCGGAAGCGGCCTTCGGGCAGATCGCCATCCTCGTCAACAATGCCGGCTGTAATATTCGCAAGCCTGCGCTGGAAGTGACGTGGGACAACTGGAATCAGATTCTCGAGACCAATCTGCGCGGCACGTTTTTTGTGGCGCAGGCTGTGGCGCGGGGCATGATCGCGCACGGCTACGGTCGCATCATCAACATCGGGTCGGTGACAAGTGTTTTTGGCTACGCGGGCCTGGCGCCCTATGGCGCCAGCCGCGGCGGCGTGCGCCAGTTGACCATGAGCCTCGCCGACGACTGGGGCAAATTCGGCGTCACGGTGAACTGCCTTGCTCCGGGCTGGTTCAAGACCGAGCAGAATAAAGCTCTCTACGAGAATCAGGAGTGGGTCGACTATCTCACCGATCGCATTCCCGTAAAGCGGCCGGGCGAGCCGCACGATCTGGATGGAGCCGTGGTCTTTCTCGCCTCCGAAGCGAGCCGCTACATCACGGGCCAGACGCTGCTGGTGGATGGGGGCATCTCGACAGGCGCGACGCGGGCCACCGTGGCGCCGCCAAAACAGTTATCGTAACGCCGGTCTCCAGAGGCTGCGGAAAAACTCGTTGGGACGAAAGATTTTGGTGAATGCGAGGGCAGCAGGGGCTGAAGCCCCTACGAATTTAATGGACTTATGTGGCCCGGCTGAAGCCGTGCCGTTGTTACAAAGCCGCTTGCGGAGTTTTTCCGCAGCCTGTCCAGACCGGCTGTATTGGCGGCGTCCACGCAGCCAGAAGCAATGTGCGGGTCTGGAGACCCACACTACAGCCGGACTGGAGTCTGGCGTTACAATCAAGCGCGAGTTAACCTTTCGAGGACAGACGCAGATGGCAAGTTGCCGATCAATCTCGACGTTGCTTTTTCTTTCGTGTGCGATGATGCCCATTTCCGCGCAGGCCCCGGCCGCTTCACAAACCACCGTCGCTCTGCCGGCTTCACAACCCGAAGAGACTGACGCGTTGCTGCACGGATTCGTCGATCCGCCCAATGAGGCGCGGCCGCGCGTGTGGTGGCACTGGATGAATGGCAACATCTCCGCCGAAGGCATCAAGCTGGATCTCGAATGGATGCATCGTGTGGGCGTGGGCGGCGTGACCATCTTCGAGGGCGCCATCAATACGCCGCAGGTGGTGCCGCATCGCCTGATTTATATGACGCCGGAGTGGAAGCAGGCATTCAACACCGCGGTGACGACGGCGCGCAGCATGAATATGGAGGTGGCCATCGCCAGTTCGCCGGGATGGAGCGAGACGGGCGGGCCGTGGGTGCCCGCATCGCAAGGCATGAAAAAGATGGTGTGGTCGGCGACGCGCGTCGAGGGCGGCAAGCCCTTCGCAGGCAAGCTGGCGCATCCGCCGCAGGTGGATGGGACGTTTCAGAATTTTCAAGTCGCGGGGCGGCGCGCGCCCGACGGTACGGTAATCACGCCGCCGGAGTTTTACACCGACGTTGCGGTGATCGCGTACAAGCTTCCCGACGGCGACAAGACACAGCAAGAGCTCGACCCAAAGGTGACGGCGAGCGCCGGAACGCCGGATTTGGCTGCGCTCTCTGACGGCGATGTGAGCACCGTGGCGCTCGAGCTGCCGGCCAGCACACCGGGCAACGAAGCGTGGATTGAGTTCGACTACGGCCATCCGCAGACCATTCAGGCCGTCACGCTGGCCAGCCTTAACGAGGCCATCAGCGTCTTCGATCACGATAGCCCTGCTGTTCCGCCGTATCTTGAGGCGAGCGACGACGGCCAGAGCTTCCGCAAGATCGCGGACATTTCCTTCAGCAGCCTGGTGCAACGCACGGTTTCGTTCGATGCGGTGACCGCGCGCTACTTTCGCCTGGTGTATCCCGCGCAGCCGGCCGGCGTTGTCGAGCACGATCACAAGATCACCGAGCTGGTGCTGGCGAGCGGCGCGCGCGTGAATGAATTCGAAAAGCGCGCGGGCTACGCCAACGCACGCGACTTCTATGCCATCGCCGATCCCCAGATTGCGCCGGAATTTATTGTGCCGCAGGCGGATGTGATCGACCTGACCGGCAAGATGCAGCCCGATGGCGCGCTGGACTGGACGCCGTCTGCCGGCACATGGATGGTGTTGCGCATTGGGTCTTCGCTCACCGGCCACGAGAACGGTCCCGCGCCGGCCGAAGCGACCGGCCTTGAGGTCGACAAGCTCAATCGCGATTACGTGAAGAATTATGTCGACGGCTATCTGAAGATGTATGCCGACACCGTTGGCCCGGCAATGATGGGCGCCAACGGCATCTCGTGGCTGCTCACGGACAGCATCGAAGTGGGTCCGCAGAACTGGACCGATCGCATTCTTGAAGAGTTCCAGCAACGGCGTGGATACGATCCTCATCCGTGGCTACCGGCGCTGACCGGCGTCGTTATCAAGAGCACTGCGGACACCGACCGCTTTCTGTGGGACTTCCGGCGCACCATCGGCCAACTGCTCGCCGAAAATCACTACGGCGAAATAGCCGAGGACCTGCACGCGCACGGCATGAAGTATTACAGCGAAGCGCTCGAATCGCATCGTCCTTCGCTCGGCGACGATATGGAAATGCGCAGCAAGGCCGACGTTCCCATGGGCGCGATGTGGACCTGGTCCGGCGAACCGGGGCCGCATATCGATTTCTTTTCCGATCTCCGCGGCGCGGCGTCTATCGCGCACATCTACGGACAGAACATCGTGGGTGCGGAATCGATGACCTCGCGCGGTCCGGCGTGGTCGTTTTCGCCCGGCAGTTTGAAAAAGGTGGCTGACCTTGAATTTGCGCTGGGCGTGAATCGCTTCGAGATTCATGAGTCTGCGCACCAGCCGGTGGTGGACATGGCGCCGGGCCTGACTCTTGGTCCATATGGCCTCTGGTTCAATCGCAACGACACCTGGGCCCAGGACGCGCAGCCATGGGTGACGTACCTGGCGCGGTGTTCCTACTTGCTACAGCAGGGACATTTCTCCGCCGATGTAGCGTACTTCTACGGCGAGGAGGGCCCGCTGACCGCGGTGTTCGGATGGAAGGCGATTGGCGATGCGCCGGACGGATACGGCTTCGATTTCGTGAACAGCGACGTCGTGTTGCATGAGCTTAGCTTCAAAGATGGGCGGCTTGTGACGCCGGGCGGAACGAGCTATCGCATTCTTTATCTCGGCGGCCGCAGCCAGCGCATGACGCTGCCGGTGATGAGACAGTTGAAGAGCCTGATTGCGCAGGGCGCGGTGGTGGTGGGCAATCGGCCGACGGATTCGCCGAGCCTGACGGACGATCCCGCGGAGTGGAAGAAGGTTGCGGATTCGATGTGGGGCTCCAACGATCCCGCTGAATGGCGGCGGGTCGCGGATTCGTTGCGTGGCACTGTGTCTCAAACCCATGGCGCGCGCATAATCGGGAAAGGAAGGCTCTTTATCGGCGGTACTGCCAATGACGTACTGGCCGCATTGGGCGTGGCGCGCGACTTTGAATACACCAAGCCCGAACCCGATGCGAACTTGATGTTTGTGCATCGCAAACTTGCGGACGGCGACTTCTATTTCGTCGACAATCGCGACGACCGTGCGGAAGATGTGAATGCGATCTTCCGCGTGGACGGGAGGGCGCCAGACCTGTGGGACGCGGCGAGCGGCACTACGCAACCTGCCTCGTATTTGATCGCCGATGGCCGTACGACGGTCCCGCTGCATCTCGAACCGTACGGAACCATGTTCGTGGTTTTTCGCGAGCCGGCCAAAACGGCTTCGCGCACTTTGCCCGAAGAGAAGGGAACGGTGATCGCGGGCGGGGATGATTCACTCAACAAGGGTTGGACCGTCAACTTCGAGCCAAACCGGGGCGCTCCGGAGACCGCGCAGTTCGACCGGCTGATTTCGTGGAGCGAGTCGGCGGAGATGGGCGTGAAGTATTTCTCCGGCTCGGCCACGTACACCAAGACGATCGTGGTTCCGGCCAGCGCATTTTCGCCGGGCGCGCATCTGTGGCTCGACCTGGGCGACGTGGAGAATATCGCCGACGTCGCGGTGAACGGCAAGTATCAAGGGATTGTATGGAAGGCGCCGTTCCGGGTCGACGTGACCAGGGCGATGGTGCCGGGCAACAATCAGATTGTGGTGCAGGTGACGAATCTGTGGGTGAACCGGTTGATCGGCGATCAGCAGCCGTGGGCGCTCAAGAAATATACCTTTGCCGATTTCACGCCCTATAAGGCCGATTCGCCGTTGCTGCCGTCGGGGCTGCTGGGGCCCGTGCGGTTGCTATCTGTGTCGGCGCCGTAAGACTTTCGCGATCCCACCCTAAACGCATAGTGCGCGTTTAGGATGGGGCAACCGGCGGCTGTTGTCCCTGCCTGCCCCGCAAGGCGCAGCGAAATAACACTTGCATTTTGCAAGGGAAATCGGAAAAAATCGGACTGCGGCATTCCCCGGGCCTCATTCCGCCGCGCGATCAGTCAGCAACAGAGGAGGTCACCATGAGCAGTGTGCGGGTGCTGGTGGGAACGCGTAAAGGTGCGTTCGTTCTCACCTCTGACGGCAAGCGAAAAGACTGGCAGGTGAGCGGGCCATTCTTCGCGGGCTGGGAGATCTACCATATGAAAGGCTCCGAAGCCGATCCCAACCGCATGTACGTGTCGCAGAATAGCGGGTGGTTCGGGCAGCTCATCCAGCGCTCCGATGATGGCGGCAAGACTTGGCACCAGCCCGGCCTCAAGCCCGGCGAGTCCGAGATGCCCCGCTTCCCGGACAAGGCGCCCAACCGCTTCCTCTACGACACCTCCAGCGAAACCGGCAAGCCGCTGACCACGCACCAGTGGTACGACGGCACGCAGCATCCGTGGGAGTTCAAGCGCGTGTGGCATCTGGAGCCATCGCTCAGCGATCCCGACACGGTGTACGCGGGAGTTGAAGATGCGGCGCTTTTCCGCTCGACCGACGGCGGCGAGAGCTGGCAGGAGCTTTCGGGCCTGCGCGGCCATGGCACCGGTGCGCAGTGGGCGCCGGGCGCGGGCGGCATGGGACTGCACACCATCATCCTCGACGCGACGAACGAGAAGCGCATCTACATCGCCATCTCGGCTGCGGGCACGTTTCGCAGCGACGACGGCGGGCAGATGTGGAGGCCGATCAACAAGGGGCTGCGGTCGCCCTATATGCCGGACCAGGATGCAGAAGTAGGCCACTGCGTGCATCACGTGGCCATGCACCGCGCGAAGCCCGAAGTGCTTTTTATGCAGAAGCACTGGGACGTGATGCGCAGCGACGACGCCGGCGAAAACTGGCACGAGGTGAGCGGCAACCTGCCCACCGATTTCGGTTTCGTCATCGACGTGCACGCGCACGAGCCGGAGACGCTCTACGTGGTGCCCATCAAGAGCGACTCCGAGCATTTCCCGATCGATGGAAAACTGCGTGTCTACCGCAGCCGCAGCGGCGGCAACGAGTGGGAGCCGCTGGCCAAGGGGCTGCCCGAAAAGGATTGCTACGTGAATGTCCTGCGCGACGCCATGGCCGTGGACAGGCTGGATGAGTGCGGAGTCTATTTCGGCACCACCGGCGGGCAGGTGTACGCCTCGGCCGATGCGGGCGACAACTGGATGCCGATTGTGCGCGATCTTCCGGCGGTGCTCTCGGTGGAAGTGCAGACGTTGAACTAGGGACTAAGGGACTGAGGGACGAAGGGACTAGGAACGCAGGAACTCGCGTGGAAAGCGGCGTCAACAAATCTGAGAATGCCGGCGCCGCGACGGTGCGAGTGGCGCTGCCGTATCATCTGCGCAACCTTGCGCGTATCGAAGGCGACGTGCTGCTGGCGGTGACGACGCCGGTGACGTTGCGCGCGGTGCTCGATGCGCTGGAAGCGCGCTATCCCATGCTGCGCGGAACGATTCGGGATTATGGTACCGGCCAGCGCCGCGCATTTCTGCGCTTCTTTGCCTGTGAAGAGGACTGGTCGCTCGCGTCGCCCGACGCGGAGCTACCCGAAGCGGTTGCAACCGGGAAAGAGCCGCTGCTGATCCTCGGCGCCATTGCCGGAGGGTGAAAGGGCGGGGGATAGGGAGTAGCCAATAGGGAATAGCAGGCTACTGCACTTCGTGGCCAAGAGCTAAAAGCTGTAGACTAGTCTCTTGCTTCGCGCGGCTGTGGCGCGTATGGTGCTTCTTTGCAGGAAACTGCGTGCACACCGCATGAGGAAATGAATGACCTGGATTCCGCGTTTTCTTTGCCCGGCTCCGCACATTGCCAGGGTTTCTGCGGAGCAGGCGCAGAAGATCTATCCGAAACTGCGCTGGCAGATTCTTGAATCCACATTCATCGGGTACGCCGCGTTTTATCTGGTCCGCAACAACCTGCCCGTGGTTTCCAAAGAGATGGGCCAGGCGCTGGTTTTGAGCAAAGACCAGATCGGCGACATGCTGGCCCTGATGGTTGCGGTCTACGGACTGGGCCGGTTCGTGATGGGCTCGCTCTCGGACCGCAGCAACCCGCGCTACTTTATGGCGCTGGGCCTGCTTGCAACGGCCGCGTGCAATTTCGCCTTCGCCGCCGTGCATAGTTATCCGGCGCACCTGGCGCTGTGGGGCCTGAACGGCCTGGCGCAAAGCATGGGATGGGCGCCGTGCGGGCGCTCGCTCAGCCACTGGTACAGCGTGCGCGAGCGGGGCACGATCTTCGGCGTGTGGAACCTGGCGCAAAACGTGGGCGGCGGATTGATCGGCGTCATTGCCGCGTATTCTGCGGAGTGGTTCGGCTGGCGCTCGGCGTTTTATGTGCCGGGCATTCTCGCGACTATTTGCGCGATCTATCTCATGTTGCGCTTGCGCGACACGCCGCAATCCGAAGGCCTGCGCCCCATCGAAGAGTATTTGCACGATTATCCCGACGGCCGAAAGAGCGCCGGCGCGCACGAGAAAGAGCTGGGCACGCGCGAGCTGCTGGTCGACTACATTCTGAAGAATCGGTCCCTGTGGCTTGTGGCCGGCGCCAACTTCTTCGTCTACATCGCGCGCTACGCCATGCTCGATTGGGGACCGACGTTTCTGAAAGAAGTGAAGCACGCGAGCCTCGGCCAGGGCGGCATCGGCACGGCGACGCTGGAATTTTCCGCGATGGCAAGCACGGTGCTCGCCGGGTGGCTCTCCGATAAGATTGGCGGACGCCGCGGCATGATCTGCGTGGTGTGCATGATTCCTGCGTTTCTCGCCTTCGTCGGCATTTTGTATAGTCCCGACAACAAGCTGTGGCTCGATCTCGCGCTCTTCGGCGTGATTGGATTTTTCGTTTATCCGGCGCAGATGCTGCTGGGCATCTGCGCGCTCGATGTCACGTCAAAGAAGGCCGTGGGCACGGCCAACGGATTGCTCTCGATTCTTGGGTCGCTGGGCCGCGTGGCCGAATCGAAGGGCATTGGCGCGCTGGCGCAGCACTATGGCTGGAACGCGGCGCTCTACGGAGTTCTGATTGCGGTGCTGGTGGGCATTGGGCTCATGTCGTTCCTGTGGAACCTGACGCCGAAGTCGGGGGAGGCGCGGCTGCAAGGCGCGCGTTAGAGCGCAACTTCTATTCGCGCGTCGCGAGATATTTTTTAAGCGGGTCCCAATAGTGCGTGTACCAACCGGAGTCGAGGTGGTCGAATTCGCCTTCGGGAAATCCTGTGTGGTCCAGCACGAGCGCGGTTCCACTGCTCGCAGCGTTCAACTCAAAATGCACAATGGAATAGACGCCCGGATCCCAATGCGTGGGGCGCCAGGCTTGCACAATGCGCTGATGCGGAATGAGCTCTACGTTTCGGCCCTCGATTAATCCACCAAATGTATTGAATGCGCCCCCGGGATTGGGGTCGATGGTTGCTGGCATCCCGGTGAAGGCGGCGAACTGTTCGGAATCGAGCAGCAGATGGAAGACGCGCTCCGGCGTGGCGTTGAGCTTGATCTCCTGATGGAGCGAGGTGCGCATCGCATTGGCTGGCGTGGAGGGCTTCTGTTCCATCGAGGGCTGCTGCGCGGGGGCGGGGAGCCGCGAAACAGAAAGTGCGATTCCGGCCGCGGCCCCAGTGAGCACCCGGCGGCGCGTGATTGGGTGAACGATGCTCTTCATTTTGACCTCACAGATCCGTTTCTGCGACTGGTAATTATGGGAACACGACATTGCGATATTTTCAAGGACATGTTGCCCTCGGGCGATCCGCGGCTTTCAACTCTGGTTGGCGTGATGAAGGCGCTGGGGATCAAGATCCGGCCGATCGCGGCGTAAAAGTGCCCGCGTCTAGTACTCTTCCTTGCCGGGCCTCATCATCAGGTCGCGGATGGCTTCGCGTGGGTCTTTGCCTTCGTTCAGGATGAGTTCCATTTGTTCGGTGATGGGCATTTCTACGCCGTGCTTTTGGGCGAGGCCGAGGGCTGCGCGGCTGGTTAACACGCCTTCGGCCACCTTGCCGCCGAGCGAGTCCAGAATCTCAGGCAGTTGACGGCCCTGGCCGAGCGCCTGGCCGACGCTGCGGTTGCGGCTCAGGCTGCCGGTGCAGGTGAGCACCAGGTCGCCTATGCCGGAGAGGCCGGCGAGGGTTTCGCGGCGTGCGCCGCAGGCCACGGCGAGGCGTGTGATCTCCGCGATGCCGCGCGTGATGAGCGCGGCCGTGGAGTTATGGCCCAGACCGACGCCGACAGAAATGCCGGCGGCGATGGCGATGACATTCTTTAGCGCGCCGCCGAGTTCGACACCGATGACATCGGTGGATGTGTAGAGGCGGAGGGTCTCGGAGGAGAACTCCTGCTGGATGAGGGCCGCGATTTGCGGGTCGCTGAAGGCCACGGTCACAGCGGTGGGCTGGCCCTGTGCAACTTCAAGTGCGAAGCTGGGACCGGAGAGCGCGCCGATGGGGAGAGGCAGCGGAGTTAGCGGAGTTGGCGGAGATAGCGGGGTTAGAGAATCGGACTGCGATCTTGTGCTGAGACAGTCGGCGATCACTTCTGTCATGCGCAGGAAGGTGTGGTCTTCAACGCCCTTGGTGGCGCTGAGCACGATTTGCCCCGCGCGCAGATGCGGGGCGACGCGGGCCAGCGTGGGGCGCAAAAACTCCGAGGGGATGACGGAGACCAAAATATCGGCGGCCGTGATGGCGCCGCTGTCGCCGGTTACGACGAGGTCCGCCGGGACAGGGATTCCGGGAAGAAACTGCGTGTTCTCGCGGGCGTCCGCGATTTGCTGCGCGAGCTCGAGGCTGTGCGCCCAGAGCGCGACCTGGTGGCCGCCGCGGCGGTAGAGCGAGAGCGCGATAGCGGTTCCCCATGCGCCGGAACCGAGCACGGTAATGCGGCTCATGCAGGCTTTTTGGCTCCGAAGCGGGCTTCCGTGCCGTTGAACAGGCGGCGGATGTTCTGGTGGTGCTTGACGACAATGAGTAGAGCAATGAAGCACTCGACCGCGTAGAAGACGGGCGGGTGCGGGCCGGGCGGGAAAATCCACGCGAAGACGATGAACGAGAAGGCCGCGACGATGGAGCCCACCGAAACGTAGCGGCTGAGCGCGAAGACTACGGCGAACACGCCGATGGCTGCCAGCGCGGCCCAGGGTGAAGCAACAAGAAAGACGCCGAAGGCGGTGGCCACTCCCTTGCCGCCATGGAAATGGAGCCAGCAGGTGAACATGTGCCCGAGCACGGCGAATAGAGCTGCGAGGGCCTGCGCGTCGCGCGTCGCAATGGCGGGCATGAGCCACGCGCCGAGCGCTCCGCCGAGCCAGACCGCGGCGCAGCCTTTGAGCACATCGAGAAGAAACGTGACGATACCGAGGCCTATGCCGCCGAAACGCAACACATTGGTAGCGCCAATGTTGCCGCTGCCTACGGAGCGAATGTCCTGGCGGCGGAAGATGCGTACCAGCAGGTATCCCACGGGGATGGACCCGAGAAAATATGCGGCAACCGCAATGGCAATGCAGGCAAGGATCACGACGAAAGTGAGTTTAGCAGGTGAGGGTGTAGTGAAGTGTGAGTGTGAGTGTGAGTGTGAAATGTGACGCGGGGCCTTTGATGTTTTACGATGCGCTTTAATAGAGGGCGTTGCGGGCGGAGCGGACTTCGGCGGCGAGAATCTGGAGGATCTTGAATGCCAGCGGTGGGTTCGATTCCATCAGGGTGGTGAATTCCGTGCGGCCGAGAAAGCTTACCCGTGCACCGGCGCGCGCAACCGCCGTGAGCGAGTAGGGCTGGTTGCTGACGAGTCCGGGGAGGCCGAGGAGGGAACCGCTCCCAGCCTGGACCGAGAGGACTGTCTGGCCCTGCTGCGAGGTCATGCTAATCGTTGCTTCGCCCTCGTGAAGGATGTAGAGACCCGCGGCGGGATCGTCCTGCTGAAAGAGGATGCGGTCGGTGTCGCAGACGATGGGGGTGGCGTGCTCACTGAGCGCGCGGATCAGCTCCGGGTCGGCGAGAAACGCAGTGGGGTCAAGCTGCACAAGGGACCTTTCCTGGAAAAAAGAAGATTTCATAGACGAGCCCCTCTGTGGGAGCGTTGGCCGTATCATTTCATCGCTTTGGAGACGTATTCTGTGACCCGCATCACGTTTTGAGGTGACGGGTCCCAATTTTCGAGTAGAATGAGTGATTTATCTCACCTGAAAAGGCATTTTCTGAATGCGAACCTGGTTGGTGGGGGAGCGATTTGTTCCGGCCTATAAATGGGGGCTCATTTTCTCACCCTTTTCCGCATAAGACGCGGAAAAGGATGGGGCACGCGCGGGCCTTCCGGCTTCGCCGGCTCGATTAGAGTAGAGATTGCCGCCTATGGCCGGAATCCTCAGCAAAATACGCACCACGCTCGAAATGATCAAGTGGGAACACTCGATCTTTGCGCTGCCGGTTGCGCTGACAGCGATGCTGCTTGCGGCGGGCGGGCTGCCCGGCTGGAGTACGGTGGCGTGGATCGTGGTGGCCATGGTGGCAGCGCGGTCGGCGGCCATGGCATTTAATCGCTGGGCCGATGCGGACCTCGACGCCGAAAATCCTCGCACGAAGAATCGGGCGATTCCGGCAGGGCTGCTGACGCGAAAGTTTGTGCTGGGTTTTATCTGCGCCGCGGTGCTGGTATTTTTGCTGGCTGCGGCGGAACTGAACCGGCTCACGCTGGAACTTGCGCCGCTGGCGCTGGCGGTTCTGCTGGGCTACAGCTATCTGAAGCGTTTCACGCGCTGGTCACACCTGGGGCTGGGACTGGCGCTGGGCCTGGCGCCGGCGGCGGCGTGGATCGCCGTGCGCGGCAGCCTCGATCCGCGCATTCTGGTGTTAACCGCTGCGGTTACGCTGTGGGCCGGCGGGTTTGATGTGCTCTACGCCTGCCAGGACTATGAACACGACCGCGCTGCCGGGCTGCACAGCCTGCCGCAGGCGGTGGGGATCGCGACTGCGTTCCGCGCGGCCCGCGTGCTGCACATGGCCGCGCTGGGGGCGTTGGCGTGGTTTGCCTGGCTCTTCCACTTTGGGCTGGCGGGCTGGCTCGGCATCGCCGCAGTGGGCCTGCTGCTGGCTTATGAACACGCTATCGTTTCGCCCCGCGACCTGCGCCGCCTGAATGCCGCATTCTTCACAATGAACGGGGTGATCGCGATGGTGTTTCTGGCGTTCGTGTCGGCGGATTTGTGGCTCCGCCACGGAGAGCACTTCACACGCTGATGACAGGAACGGGGCTATCGCGCACCATGGCGTAGGTCAGGTCGCGCAGGCGGCCCTGGGAGCCGGGCCGCGGGCTTCTGCCGATGATCAGCGCGTCGGCGTCCGACTGTTGGATGGCCGCAAGCAGGGCGGCCCTCGGCGGCCCGGCGGTGATCCGCACCTTGGCGTGAGAACCGACTTTTCTCTGCAAGGCATCGATGCGGTCGCACGCCTCTTGCTTCTCCGCGGTTTGAATCTGCTCTTCCAGGTCAAGCCGCACGGGCAGTTTGGGGTCAGAGCCCTGAATGGCGTGAATGATGCGAAGGTTGGCGCTCGCCTGCTGCGATGCCTGGTGCGCATAGCGGAGTACGCGTTCCGAGTCTTCGCTCAGGCCAATGGCGCAGAGCCATTCGCGATGTTCCATGGGCCGCGGCGCGACCTCTACGGCATGAAGGCTGGTCGCCACCGGGCAATCCGCTGCGTCGAGCACCTTGGCTGTGGTCGAGCCCAGAAGCATGCGCCGGAAGACTCCGGCATGGGTTGGCATCATGATCATATCGAAGCCGTGATGCGCGGCATTCACGATTTCGCGCGCCGGATCGCCGGCCACGAGAATCCTGGGATGCTGCGCCACGGGGAATTCTTTAGCGAGAAAGGCGTGGAGCTTGTCGCGGCCGATCGCCTCATGTTCCTCTGCAATTTCTCCGGGGGCGCGAACGTACTGCTCCAGGCCGTTATTGCTGAAAGGCTTGAAAACATGAATCAGTGAAACACGCGCGCCCAGCAACGCTGCC
>Ga0302200_10003723_pt1 | contig 12674 bp, 8 predicted proteins | sample II_Bog_N3_1_FD_194585 | JGI IMG/M metagenome (GOLD analysis project Ga0302200, IMG submission 194585) | Peat permafrost microbial communities from Stordalen Mire near Abisko, Sweden - II_Bog_N3_1 | ecosystem: Environmental > Terrestrial > Soil > Wetlands > Peat | place: Sweden: Abisko, Stordalen... | reverse complement strand
CTACACCACGCATCGCCCCACCTGGCTTCCCTGGTATATCGAGTCCTATATCGATGGATGCCACAACCTCGGCGCCCCGCAACCCTGGCTCTTCTCCATCTTCCCCTGGTCCGCCTTCGCCTTCGCCGGACTCGCCGCCGGATTCATCCTTTTTTCCGACTCCGCGCGCGCCCACACCACCAAGACTCTTGCCCTCTTCGCCGCCGCCGGAGCCGCCGCCATCGCCATCGCCTACGGCCTCGACCACTCCCAACTCCACTTCTACGCCGTCTACGATTACTGGCATACCAGCCCGAACTTCCTCATGATGCGCATCGGACTCCTGCTCCTGATCGCCTTCCTCACCTACGCCTGGTGCCGCTGGGGCCTCGCGACCTGGGGATTCAGCCCGCTCCTCCAACTTGGCCAAACCTCGCTGCTCGTCTATTGGGTCCACATCGAATTCGTCTACGGACGCTTCTCCCTCCTCCCCAAACACGCCCAATCCATCGCGGGAGCCACTAGAGGCTTGCTTGAAATCTTCGTCTTCATGCTGCTGCTCTCGCTCTTGCGCACGAAAATCGACTGGAAGAATATCAATTGGAAGAAGCTGAGCCTCGGCAAGCTGTTCCACCGCACCCAACCCGCGTAGTTCCAGTCCGTGTGGCCGCGGGCATTCCTGCCCGCGACTCTAACTGGCCAACGAAAGAACGACTGGAGAAAGAACGACTGGAGTAGCCGGGAACCGCGACGGTGCGACTTTAATCACAGTGGCATGGCGACGCAATTTCGCGGTCTTTCGTTGTGCCCTCGCACATCTGCGTCAAGCCGTGAGCCTACCTAATGCAGAATTTCGTCAGGATTTCGTCTAAAGAGACTCGTGTCGATCGTCATACTTCGTAATCATGAAAATGTACAAGGTTTTCGTTCCTGCCACGACCCTCGCCCTCGCGCACAGCGCCTCGTCCTTTTTCATCACGAGTCTGCTGTACTGCCATCACAGACATCCGCCTCGCCTCGCGCAAGAATAGAGATTGATTGGCCAGGGAAAAGGTGCCCGTCTCCAGAGACGGCCCTCCGTTCCCGCCTGAAGCATGCTCAACGCTCCTTGAAAACACAATCGGTCGAGCAGCTATCCGCTCCCGAATCGGGAACAAATCCTACGCCTTGCTCCTAACTCCTTATTCCGCAATACTTTGATATAAGTCCTTTCGATTCAAAGACCAAACCGGAAAATTCCCGCTAACCTCATGATTCCAGAAGACCGGGGGGGGAGGGGGGTATCGGTACCAGGTAGTAAACATCCTCCGGCTTGCGACAGCGGGAACCGCTGCTCCCTGCCATCCAACAACGCGCCAAATCATAAGCAAAAGAGTTCGGGACACGGGCAGACATTTGACGCCCCTTCCCCCACCCAATAGAATTCGGAGGCTACTCGGACGGGCCCGCCAGATGTTCCTATCGACGGGTGTCTCTTGCTTTCATGTTGCCCCCGCAGGCTGCCCCCAGCCATACATGTCTGCAAATCCAGGTAATGTGAGAAACCGCAATACACTCACGCCTTACTCTGCCTGCCCGAGTTCAGCAGGAGACAACAATGCACAAGTTCGCAGGGGCACTCGTGTTGACACTAGGTCTGCTCGCAGCTGGCGGCGCATCCTCGTACGCTCAACAGAATCATTGGCTCGCCGCAGCACCGCTTCCCAAAACCGCTCAATCGGACAGTTCCGAAGCACCTCTTAAGACCATCTTTTCCAATCTTGGTCCCAACAAGGATGCCTATAACGGTGGCGGAGGCTGGATCGCCGCTGGTCCATCCGACCCTTACACCAACCAACAACAGGACGTGGCCATTCCTTTCACCCCGGTGAGCGATTCCACGGTGACTCGAATCAAAGTCCCGTTTCAGTATTACGGGTACGGCGCGAATGCCGGAACGATAGCGCTCGCCTCCGACGCGTCGGGCGTACCGGGAACCGTGCTGGCAACTCACGACATAAAGAACTTTCCTGTATTCGGAATTGGCTGCTGCAAACTGACGACCTGGACTCTGAAAACCGGAGTGTCAGTCACGGCCGGAACCCAGTACTGGATCATCGCCACCACCGACAAAAAGAGCATCGACTCAGCCTATGTCTGGGACTACACCTGGAACGGCGTGATCGAAACTATCGCATTGCAGGATAATCTCACCGGTTGGAGCACAATCAACTTTCTTCCCGGACCCGCAGCTGGCGTCTTCGGAACCACCCCGTAGTCAACTTACTCGACTACTTACACTAGTCATTGCGTGAAATTGACTTGTGAACCTGAGTTACATGAAGCTGGGCCGCCCCCGTTGCCGGCCTTTTTTACTGCGCTGCCGTAATTTCGAAGCAAGGATTTACCTTTTCTCCCTGGAGACGGAGAAAGCGTCGCGCAACGGGCCGAAAAAGTGGAGGACTCGAGTCGAAAATTCCTCGACCTGGCCTATGCCGGATTGGGCGACCGGGATATGCCGTTCCCAGCGAGCATCGTTGTTCCGCTACTTCAGCCTTCCCTCCGACTGGTAGAATTCCCTCCTGATGATCTTCCGCAGCGACAATAGAAATCCTGATCAGATTCGCCCTGTCACAATTATTCCCGACTTCATCTCGACCGCGGAAGGTTCCGCGCTCATCGAGATGGGCAACACGCGCGTCATCTGCACCGCTTCGGTCGAAGAAACGGTACCTGGTTTTCTGCGGAATTCCGGCAAAGGTTGGATCTCCAGCGAATATGGAATGTTGCCGCGCGCAACCCTCACGCGCACGGCCCGCGAATCGGCCAAGGGCAAGCAAAGTGGACGCACGCAAGAAATACAACGCCTAATCGGACGCTCGCTGCGCGCGGTTGCTGACCTGAAACGCCTCGGCGAGCGGACCATCTGGATCGACTGCGACGTGATCCAAGCCGATGGCGGAACGCGCACCGCTTCCATTACAGGAGCTTTCGTCGCCCTCGGACTGGCTTTGCAGCGCTTGATCGATGCGGGAACGCTGACTGCGGCTCCCATCAAAGACTTCGTCGCAGCCATCAGCGTCGGCATCGTCGACGGAGAGATCCTGCTCGATCTGAACTACGAAGAAGATTCGCGCGCCGATGTGGACATGAACTTCGTTATGACCGCGGGCAACAAGATTGTCGAACTGCAGGCGACCGCCGAGCACCAGGTATTTGACGACGCACAATTGGCGAAGATGATGGCGAGGCAAGGCATCCAGTCGCTGATTGCGAAGCAGCAGACGCTGCTGGGAAAGCTGGCTTTACGCCAATGAACAAAGCTCGCCCTCCGCTGACAGATTCCGCCCGCATCACCGCATTTCGGCTTGCCCGCACGCTCGCCGGTTGCCTTGCCTTCGCGCTCTCGAGTTATGCGCAAGTCGCATCCACAACCGTTACCGGAGTGATCGAAGACTCTTCCGGCGCAGTCGTGGTTGGCGCGCGTGTGCAATTCGCGAGTGGCAATTATCAGGTCGAGACGCAGACCAATTCGGCAGGTCAATTCCACCTCGACATCGCTGCGGTTTCGGGCACGCTCTCGGCCACAGCCCCGGGATTTCTTCCTTTACAACTCGCCTGGAATCGCGAGACCCAACTCAAACTGGTTCTGCACCCGCAATACGAGGCGAACACCCAGCACGTCCTCGTCACAGCCACCCGCATCGACACCGCACTGGAGGATTCTCCCGCGGACAGCGTAACCATCTCGATCCAGAATCTCGAGCAGACTCCCGCTCTTACCCTCGATGATGTCTTGCGCGACGTCCCAGGCTTCGACCTTTTTCGCCGCAACAGCAGCCGAACCGCGAATCCTGGAACGCAAGGCGTTTCGATGCGTGGTCTCGGCGCCAGCGGAGCGAGTCGCGCCCTCGTTTTAGTCGATGAAGTCCCGCTCAACGATCCTTTCGGCGGATGGGTCTATTGGGATCGCGTGGCCCGCGAATCAATCAACAGCGTAGAAGTCGTGCGCGGCGGAGGAGGAGCGAGCCTCTATGGTTCGACTGCGATGGGCGGAGTCATCCAGTTCCGCACTCGTGAACCAGAGACGCCCGCGTTCTCGGTCGAAGGCTCCTGGGGCAACGAGAACACTCCCGAACTCTCTTTCTGGACGGGAACGAGGATTGGCCCTTGGAACGCCGCCCTCTCCGGCGACTTCTTCCGTACCAACGGATACATACTCGTGCCCGAACCAGAGCGCGGTTCTGTCGATGTTCCCGCCAATTCACGGCATGCCCTCACCGCGCTCGATCTTGGCCGACACTTTGGCGATTTAAGTAAGGTCTTCGTCCGCGGATCGTATTTTGGCGAAGGACGTCACAACGGAACCCCTATTCAGACCAACGGCACGCGCATTGCCGATTTCGCCAGCGGTTGGGATTATGAGGACAAGCCGATCGGGACACTAACAGCGCGGTTTTTCGCGCTCTACGAATCCTATGACCAGCTTTTCTCGGCGGTAGCTGCGAACCGGAACAGCGAGTTCTTGACCGATAACCAGCGCGTTCCTTCAGAGATGATTGGCGGCAACGCCCAGTGGTCGAGGCCGATCGGACGCGTCCAGACGCTGGTCGCGGGCTTCGAAATGCGTGCGGTTGGCGGATCGAGCAATGAAGCGCTCTTCAGTGGCGGCAATCCAACAGGCACAAGTTTCAGCGGCGGCGAAGAACGCACGGTGCGGGCATTTGGAGAGGATATTCTGCAGCTCGGTTCCCGCTTCGTCGCCAATCTCTCTTTCGGCTACGATCATTGGAGCGACATCAACGCGCGCCTGATCACGATCAAACCCAGTGGCACCGTCTTCACGCCCTACGCTGACCGTAGTTCAGATGCTTACAATCCGCGCGCTTCGGTGCTCTATCATTTGCGCCACGGAACTTCGTTCACCGCCTCGGGATATCGTGCCTTTCGCGCGCCGACTTTGAATGAACTGTATCGCAGCTTCCGGCAAGGCAACGTTTTTACCCAGAATAATCCCGCGCTGGTCGCCGAAAGACTGACTGGCGTCGAAGCAGGAGTTCGTCAGAGCCTCTTGTCGGATCGTTTCAACCTTCGCGGGACATTTTTCTGGAACGACGTGAATGACGCGGTCGTGAATGTCACGCTCAACAGCCAGTCGAATCCGATTCTAAGGCAAAAGCAGAATGTAGGCGCCATCCTTTCGACCGGCGTGAATCTGGATGGGGAATTCCGGGTTAACCGCTCGCTGCAATTTTCCGGCGGATATCAATATGCCCATTCCGTGATATCGAGTTACACCGCGCCTGCCGATGTGCAGACCCAGAATCCAAGTCTGGTTGGGCTGTGGGTGCCCGAAGTCCCGCATCAGCAATTCACCCTGCAGACGATTTATTCGAATCCGAAGATCGTGACAGCGACGGTACAAGGCCTCTTCGTCGGCCAAGCTTTCGATGACGACCTGAATCAGTACCGGCTGGATAAATACTTCACCGTGAACGTCTATCTGAGCCACAACTTTGGCAAGGGCTTCGAAGGATTTGCGGCGGCAGAGAACCTGTTTAACACGCGGTATGCCAGCGCCGCGACTCCGGTCATTACGCTGGGACCACCCTTGCTCGCGCGCATCGGATTCCGTTATCAGTTTCCGAAGCGTTGAGCCCAACTGTGAAACCACGAAGAAAAGAAGGCGGAGAGAAATGTTGCTCCTGGCCGCCGTTCGCCATCGTCAGCCGTCAGTCGTTAGCCGTCAATCGTCAGTCGTCAATCGTCAATCTAGCTTCGAACTACTTGTATTGCTTCGCCATTTCCGCAAGGGTCACTTGCTTATAGTCACCGGCGTGTCCAGCCTGGCCGAACTGCTTCATGCGCTGCGCTACTACCTTCTTCATCGCGTCTCGTGCGGGTTTCAGGTAGTCGCGGGGATCGAACTTCTCCGGTGTGTCCGCGAACACCTTGCGGATCGCGCCGGTAATGGCGAGGCGATTGTCGGTGTCGACATTGATCTTGCGCACTCCGTTGCGAATTCCGAGCTGAATCTCTTCCACGGGAACGCCCCAGGTCGGTTTCAGTTTGCCGCCGTATTCGTTGATGATGTCTTGCAGTTCTTTCGGCACGCTCGACGAACCATGCATCACCAGATGCGTTTTCGGCAGGCGTTTGTGAATCTGGATCAGGACGTCCATCTTGAGCACCGAACCGTCAGGTTTCTTCGAGAACTTGTAAGCGCCGTGGCTGGTGCCGATGGCGATCGCCAGCGCATCGAGGCCGGTCTTCTCCACAAACTCGACAGCCTGATCGGGATCGGTCACATGTTCCAATCCGGTGCCGCCAGCGCCGTGTCCGTCTTCAATCCCGCCCAGGACGCCGATCTCGCCTTCCACGGTCACGCCCTTGGGATGCGCGTATTCAACGACCTCCCTCGTTGCTCGAACGTTATAGTCGAACGTCGACGGAGTCTTGCCGTCGGGCATCAGCGAGCCGTCCATCATGACGCTGGTGAAGCCGAGATCGATTGCCGATTTACAGGTCTCCACGCTGTTGCCGTGGTCGAGATGCATGACCAGCGGAATCTCAGGGTAGAGTTCCGCCGCCGCAAGCATCAGGTGATAGAGAAACTTGTCTTGCGAGTAGGAGCGTGCCCCGCGGCTGGCCTGAATAATGACGGGAGAGTTGGTCTCCTTGGCCGCTTCCATGATGGCCTGAATCTGCTCCATGTTATTGACGTTGAATGCGCCGACGCCGTAACCACCTTTGGCGGCCTCGTCCAAAAGCTGCCGCATAGAAACTAAAGGCATAAAGTGCTACTCCTCTCGATTGGATCAATGATTTCAGCTTTAGTTTAAGGCGACGCAGGTGACAACTCTGGTGACGTGGATCACACGATGTCGTATCATTTTCCAGAAGAGTTTTCGTCAGCCGTCTTAAGACCAACGAATCCGGTGATTTACAATAAATTCGAATATCACTCTCTGAAGCCAAGCCTTTTCAACCTATTCCAGATCGATGGGAGGATTTATGAAACTTACGCCCGGCAAGCTGGCCGGAATTAAAGCTGTCTCGAACGAACGTGGAGTTATCGCCGCTGCTGCCATGGACCAGCGCGGCTCACTGCAGAAATCTCTGGCCAAAGAAAAAGGTTCGTCCGTGTCGGACGAGATGATGGAAGAGTTCAAGATCTTGGTGAGTGAAGTTCTCACTCCGCACGCCAGCGCGATTTTGCTCGACCCCGAATGGGGACTTCCCGCGGCGAAGCGTCGCGCGAAGAATGCGGGCCTGTTGCTGGCTTACGAAAAAACTGGTTATGACAAGACTGGGCCAGGGCGATTGGGCGACCTGCTCGATCATTGGTCAGCGCGGCGGCTGAAAGAGGCGGGAGCGGACTGCGTAAAGATTCTGCTCTATTACACGCCGTACGATCCGAAGGATGTGAACGACAAGAAGCACGCCTGGGTCGAGCGCATCGGCGACGAATGCCGGGCCAATGATATCCCGTTCTTCCTGGAGTTTGTGGGCTACGAAGAAGGCGCCGACGAAAAAGGCCTGGAGTACGCGAAGAAAAAACCGCACATTGTTACGGAGAGCATGCGCGAATTCAGCAAGCCCCGTTATGGCGTCGATGTGCTGAAGGTCGAAGTGCCAGTCAATATGAAATTTGTGGAGGGCACGAAATCGTATGGCGGGCAGAAAGCTTACAGCAAGAAAGAAGCCATCGACCTGTTCCACGCCGCGGCCAAGGTCGCGACCAAGCCGTTTATTTATCTTTCGGCTGGCGTCAGCAATGCCGAGTTCAGCGAAACTCTGGAACTGGCGGGTGAATCGGGCGTGAAGTTTAACGGCGTCCTGTGTGGAAGAGCGACATGGAAAGACGGCATCCCGATCTACGCGAAACAGGGAGCGGAGGCCTTCCGCAAATGGTTGGAAACCGAGGGGGTAAAGAACATTCACAACGTCAACGACAAACTGAAAGCCGCCACCTCGTGGTACTCCATCTACGAGACGGAGCCAGCGCTCGCTCACGTTTAATAAGTTCAAAATGCACAAACGCAAAAGGCGGGTCTTCGGATCCGCCCTTTGTGTGTAACTGGTGTTTGTAGCTAGGTTCCTCGCGCTAGCGGGGTTTTCTATGGCTGACCGCAAAACTGCTCTTATTACTGGTGCTTCGTTCGGTATTGGATTGGAATTCGCCCGCATTTTCGCTCGCGAAGGCTACAACCTTGTTCTGGTTGCGCGCAGCGCCGACAAACTCCGCCAGTTGGCCTCTGAGTTAGAAAAACTCAATGGCACGCGTTCTCTGATTCTCGCGACCGACCTTACGGAACCGGGAGCGGCCGCGTATGTTCTGGATCAGACGACGCGCGCCGACATTCAGGTTGACGTTCTGGTCAACAATGCGGGATTCGGGCAATACGGCTTCTTCGCGGAGAATGACCTCGAAGAATGTCTACGGCAAATTCAGCTGAATGTTACAACTCTTACTCACCTCACTCGTCTGTATCTGCCCGGGATGATCGAGCGCGCCAGAACCGGGAGCAAGGGCGAAGGCGTTCTGAACGTGGCGTCCACCGCGGCATTTCAGCCGGGACCGTTGATGGCGGTGTACTTCGCCACGAAGGCGTACGTGCTGCATTTTTCCGAAGCGCTGGCAAACGAACTGCAAGAAGCAGGAGTTACCGTGACCTGCCTGTGTCCGGGTGCGACCACCTCTGAGTTCCATAAACGGGCAAAGGCGACCGAAATGCGATTGCTGAAGTTTGGCGCGATGGATGCCCACACCGTCGCGGAAGACGGCTATCGCGCTCTGATGGCGGGAAAACCCTTAGTAATTTCTGGGTTCAAAAACTGGCTCTTGGCGCAATCGGTGCGCTTGTCACCGCGCAGACTGGTAACAGCCATCGCACGCAAAACGCAGGAAACGAAAGCCGTTCGGTGAGGCGCATCAGACGGCGCCGATACGCTTATACCGGTACAGCCGTCTTGCGCTTCGGATTAAAGAATGGCAGTGGCACAACCGTGGCTGTCGTTTTCATACGCTGCGCTTCGATGGTCAATTCCATCTGAAGTTTCGTGCCCGGCTTGGAATACTCCGTCCCTACGCTGGCCAAAGCAATCAACTTCTTGAGGAGTGGCGAGAATGCGGTCGTCGTCGCTTTGCCCACGTGCTGGTCTCCCAAGTAAATGGGGACCGCAGCGCGAGAAGCCTGGCTGGGCGCCGCCGGAGAGAGTCCAAATTTGTCGAACTGCTCTTCGACTTCGACCCAATCCACTTCGAGTCCGACTAATTGCCGCGCGACGCCGTCTTTGTTGTCTTTCGCCAGCGCGCGTTTGCCGATGAAGTTTTCTTTGTCGAGATGGACCATTTTGCCGAAGCCAAGTTCGTAGGGCGAATATTTTTGCGATGGAATCAGTGCTTTTTTCGAACTCGTATAATCCACTTCGATCAAAAGCAATCCCGCCTCGACACGGGATACGTCAAGTGCCAGCATTCCGGCGGCGTGGATATCGAACTGCTTTCCTTTATCCATGAGTGCGTCCCAAACCTGCACCGCTCGATCCCACGGAATCCATATTTCGTATCCGAGATCGCCCGTATATCCCGTGCGCGAAATATCGACGGGCACTCCGGCAATCGCTCCACTTGTTTTGCGGAAATATTTCAGGTTAGCAATATCGGCATCGGCAACCGTTTTGAGGAGTTTCGCCGATGCTGGTCCTTGCAGCGCGAGCGCCGCAGTTTGCTCAGAGATGTCCTCGATCTGAACGTCCATATTGAGGCCATTCTGCCGAAACCAGCGCAGGCTGGGGTCCGCCGCCGTCCAGCGATACTTGTTTTCTTCGAGGCGGGTGATCGTGCCGTCGTCAATCACCTTGCCCTCTTCGTCGCACCAGCAGGCGTAGATCACCTGCCCCACGGCAACCCTGTTGACGTCGCGCGTGATCACGCGGTTCACGAGCTTTGTCGCGTCCTTGCCAGTAATCAGATATTTATAAAGCGGCGAGATATCGATCAGCGCACACGCATTGCGGATCGCGTTGTACTCGTGCTCGTGATGCACCTCGTAAACGCTGACCGTGTAGTATCCCGACCACTCGCGGTAGTTAAGGCTCTGGCAGAGGGCAAACGTTCGATCGTGAAACGCAGTTCCAATAGGCAAGATGTCTCCCTCCAAGGGAGAGGTCCGAAGGCTGGATTATATGCAGCCAATCACGCTAGTGGCAATGATGTTGACGGCGCGTGACAGCGGGCTGACAGAGGGACGACGGAGGGATGACCGCCGGTCTCTAAGAAATATTCATCAAGACAATCCCTTCATTCGTCGGATAGAATGGGCAGCCTAATGACTTGTATGCACCGCCTCATCCAATGGAGCATCCGCGCCAGCGGACTCTGATCCGCGCAGACACCAAGCCTGCGCCGTTGTAACCATTCCCTGTCCTTCCCGGAAAGCTGAACGCTAGGAGTTGAGAGCTAGTGGCTGATTCAAGAAAATACGATGTAATTGTGATTGGTGGAGGCCACAACGGCCTGACCAACGCCGCCTATCTCGCCAAAGCGGGAAAGAAAGTTCTCGTTCTCGAACGCCGTTACATCCTCGGCGGCGCGGCTTGCACAGAGGAAGTTTTCCCCGGCTTCAAGTTTTCGGTGTGTTCGTACGTAGTCTCGCTGCTGCGGCCCGAGATCATTCGCGACCTCGATCTTCCTCGCCACGGACTCGAGATCCTGCCCCTCGACGGCACATTCACTCCCATGCCGAATGGCGACCACCTCTGGCGAGTTAACGATCATGGCAAGACGCATCGTGAAATCGCCCGTCACTCCCGTGTGGACGCCGAAGCTTACGACGAATTCGGCAAGGCCATGCAGGCCATGTGCCGCTTCGTAAAGCCGATCCTGAGCATGATTCCGCCCGACCCGGCGACGCTTAATCCCAAAGAACTGATGAAGCTGCTCTTCATCGGACGCCGCTTTCAGGGCATGTCGAGCGAGGATAAATACAACCAGGTCCAGCTCATGACCATGAGCGCCATCGACTTTCTCGATCAGTGGTTCGAGACGGACGTGCTCAAAGCCACCATGTCGGCCTCCGGGATCATCGGGACGTTCCTGGGTGTGCGCTCGCCCGGCACCGCTTACGTTCTGCTGCATCACTATATGGGCGAGATTGATGGAGCATTCCGCGCCTGGGGATTTGCGCGCGGCGGCACGGGAGCGATCTCGAATGCGATTGCCGATGCCGCCCGCGAAGCAGGAGTCGAAATCCGCACCGAGGCTCCGATTGCGCGGATCATGATAAAGAATGGTCGCGCCCACGGTGTTGTCCTCACCAACGGAGACGAGATTTACGCCGAGGTGGTTTCTTCGAGTGTCGATCCCAGGCTCACCTTTAACAAGATGATCGAGCCCGGTAACCTGCCCGACGATTTCATGGAAGGCGTGAATCGCTACAAGTTCCGCGGCTCTTCCGGCAAGGTCAATATGGCCCTCGACGGCTTGCCGAATTTCAAGTGCATGCCGGGAGTGGGCGCGCATCTGCGCGGCGCCATGTCGATTTCGCCCAGTGTCGAATACATGGAGAAGGCTTACGACGAGGCCAAATACGGCCATTGGTCGTCGCACCCTTATATCGACATGGTGATTCCGACGCTGACCGATACATCGCTCGCGCCGCCGGGAAAACATATTCTGTCGTGCTTTGTGCAGTACGCGCCTTACAAACTTGCGCCGGGCCTCGATTGGGATACAGAAAAAGAGAAGTTCGGCGACAACGTGGTCAACACGATTGCAGAATACGCTCCGAACATCAAAGACATCATTCTGCATCGGCAGGTCGTCACGCCCCTGGATCTTGAACGCGAATGGGGATTAACAGAAGGCAACATCTTTCAGGGCGAACTGTCGCTCGAACAATTATTCTTTCTGCGTCCGGTCGCGGGTTGGGCGCAATTCCGGTCTCCAATCAAGAATTTGTATATGTGCGGATCGGCAACACACCCTGGAGGCGGCATTATGGGCGCTCCCGGACGCCTCGCAGCGCTGGAAATCCTGAAAGACGGGAAGGCATAAGACTATGGCCGAAACACGCGATGTAATCATCGTTGGTGGCGGACATAATGGGCTCGTCACCGCCTTCTATCTCGCCAAAGCAGGGTACAAACCGCTGGTCCTCGAACGCCGCAGTCAAGTTGGCGGCGCGGCGATTACGGAAGAATTCCATCCGGGCTTCCGCTGCTCGACGCTGGCGCATAATGCCGGACCCCTGCGCGCCGACATCGTACGCGACATGCAGTTGCAGAAGCACGGACTCACACTGACCACGCCGGACGTAAGTACTGTCTCGCTCCTTCCCGACGGGCGAGCGCTGGTCTTGTATGCAGACGCGACGAAATCCGCCGCCGAGATCGCGCACTGGTCACCCAAAGACGCGGCATCCTACGGGGACTTTGGAGCGGCTCTCGGCAAGATTGGCAAAGTGATTGGCGAGGCGCTGGCGTTAACTCCGCCGAATATAGACAACCCGAACAGCGGCGATCTCTGGGGAATGCTGAAGACCGGACGCTCGATCCGAAACCTGGGCAAGAAAGATTTGTATCGTGTCCTCCGCTGGGGACCGATGGCGGCCGCCGATCTGGTCGCCGAGTTCTTCGATACAGAACCTCTGCGGGCAACGATTGCCGCGCGTGGCATCTTTGGGACTTTTCTCGGGCCGTGGTCCGCGGGA
>Ga0302200_10003710_pt1 | contig 12708 bp, 14 predicted proteins | sample II_Bog_N3_1_FD_194585 | JGI IMG/M metagenome (GOLD analysis project Ga0302200, IMG submission 194585) | Peat permafrost microbial communities from Stordalen Mire near Abisko, Sweden - II_Bog_N3_1 | ecosystem: Environmental > Terrestrial > Soil > Wetlands > Peat | place: Sweden: Abisko... | reverse complement strand
TTCCCACAGGAGATGGCCACGCCCGACCCGCTGCGCAACACGCTCTTCAACTTCGATCTACTCACCGGCGCCTGCCAGCTACTCAACTCGCCCTTCGACGACCTCTGGCACTACGAGCTCATCGACGGCATCAGCCTGCGCTCGGTCGCCGCCGCGCTCTTCCCCATCCTCGGCGATCTCCGCCGCTGGCCTGGAGTCTCTGACGCGGAGCACTTCCGCGAGGTTCCCCTGCGCCGCCCCGGTCTGCTCTTCGCCGGCCGCGCCTACAACCGCCCGGAGTACATCGAACTCTTCCGCTCACTCCCCGCACCGGACCTGCGCACGCTCCCACCGCAACTCGCCGCAACCTTCCCCATCACCCAGCCATTGCTCTGGACCTCACGCGCAGCACACGGCCTCTAACGCCACACATTGCGAACATTGCGTGTAAACATCGCGCACATTGCGTTCCCGCTTTGCACACTTCCGCGACTACTCAGAGTTTCTTGCCCTGAACTCCTTCACAATCTCCAGGTACTTCTTCGCGGTCGCGGTAATCTTCTCCGGCTCTCCTGCGGCCATGGCCTTGGTGTCCACCAGGTCCGAGCCCACGCCCAGCGCGAACGCCCCAGCCTCCAGGAACTCCTTCGCCGTCGCCAGCGAAACCCCGCCCGTCGGAATCAGTTCCACGTGCGGCAGCGGCCCCTTCAGCGCGGTCAGGTACTTCGCCCCGCCCATCGCGCTCGCGGGAAAAACCTTCACCACATCGGCGCCGGCCTCCCACGCGGTCACCACCTCCGTCGGCGTCAGCGCTCCCGGCAGCACCGCAATCGAGTAGCGATGGCACATCTCAATCGTCCCCAGCTTCAGCGCCGGGCTCACCACAAACTGCGCACCCTCCAGGATGCACATCCGCGCGGTCTCCGCATCCAGCACCGTCCCCGCGCCGATCAGGATGTCCGGCCGCTCCTTCGCCAGCCGCTTCATCACCTCAATCGCCCCCGGCACCGTCATCGTCACTTCGAGTACCGTCACGCCGCCGTCGGCAATCGCCGTCGCCAACGCCAGCGCCTTCTCCACCGACGCCGCGCGCAGCACCGGCACCAGCCCAATCTTCTTCAACTCCGCCAGAACTTCCGCTTTCTTCATCTCTCTCCTTTGCGCCCCTTTGCGTCCTTAGCGTCCTCCGCGTTTGCAGTTGCCTCTAACGCTGCACCCGCGCCCCGCCGCCCTTCATCAACCGCTGCACCTCATCGAACGTCGCCATCGTCGTATCGCCGGGAGTGGTCATCGCCAGCGCGCCGTGCGCGCAACCGCAGTTCACCGCCCAGTCCGCGCCCTTCTCATTCAGAAACCCGTAGATCAATCCCGACGCAAACGAGTCGCCACCGCCTACGCGGTCGAAGATCTCCAGGTCCGGCAGCGGCTTCGCCTCATGGAACGCGCCCTCGTAGTAGCAGATCGCGCCCCAGTCGTTCACGCTCGCGGTCTTCGCATGGCGCAGCGTCGTTCCCACCGCCTTGAAGTTCGGATACGTGGCGCACGCCTTCTCAATCATCCGCCGGAAGCTTCCGCTGTCCAGCTCGCCGAGGTCGTCGCCCACGCCCTCCACCTCAAACCCCAGCGCCGCGGTAAAGTCCTCTTCGTTGCCGATCATCACATCCACATACTTCGCCAGCTCGCGATTCACCTCGGTCGCCTTCGCCTTGCCGCCGATGGACTTCCACAGCGAGTCCCGATAGTTCAGGTCGTAGCTGATGATCGTGCCATGCTTGCGCGCCGCGACCATCGCCTCCTTGCATACCTCCGGCGTCGTCTCGCTCAGCGCGCAGAAGATGCCGCCGGTGTGGAACCACCGCGAGCCCTCCTTGCCGAAGATCGCATCCCAGTCAATCTCGCCCGGCTTCAACTGGCTCACCGCCGTGTGCCCGCGGTCCGAGCACCCCAGCGCCGCGCGCACACCAAACCCACGCTCGGTGAAGTTAATTCCATTCCGAGTCGTCCGCCCCACGCCGTCATACTTCTTCCAGATCACGTACCGCTGGTCCACGCCGCCCTGGTTCATCATGTCTTCCAGGAGCCGACCCACAGGATTGTCCGCCAGAGCGGTCACAATCGCAGTCTTCAACCCGAAACATCGCCGCAACCCGCGCGCGACGTTGTACTCACCGCCACCCTCCCACGCGTTGAACTGCCGCGCCGTAGCCACCCGCACATCGCCGGGATCGAGCCGCAACATCACCTCGCCCAGGCTCACCAGGTCCCACTGGCACGCATCCTTACGAATCTTCAAACCGCCGCTCTCTGTCTTCACTCTGAACTCGCAATCTCTTAACTCTTAACTCATCAAAACCCTTCGCAGGATCTACTTGATCCCCGCAATCGTCAATGCATCCATATCATCGTACTTCTGGTTCTCACCGCCCATGCCCCAGCAGAAACCATAGCTCTTGGTGCCCACGCCTGCATGGATGCTCCATCCCGGGCTCACCACCACCTCGCGATTGCCCATCACCAGGTGCCGCGTCTCGTGGGCAGGCCCCATCATGTGGACCACGCGCTGGTCAGCGTCCACGTCGAAGTAAAAATACACCTCGCTGCGCCGCATGTGCGTGTGCGGAGGCATCGTATTCCAGTTCGACCCCGGCGCCAGCAGCGTAAAGCCCATCACCAGTTGGCAACTCCGGATGCCGTCCAGAAAGATTGCTTTATAGATAGACCGCTTATTGCACGTCTCCACCGAACCCAGATGCACGGCCCCGGGCTGAAGCTCCGCGAAGGTCACCATCTTCGTCGGATACTCCTTGTGCGCCGGATAGCTCAGCAGATAAAACGCCGCCGGATCGGCCGCGCTCCCACTCGTAAAGCTCACCGCCTTGCTGCCACGGCCCACATACAGGCAATCCAGCTTGCCCAGCGAGTAGGCCTTCCCATCCACGGTCACCATCCCCGCGCCGCCCACATTCAGCACGCCCAACTCGCGCCGCTCGCAGAAAAACTCTGAGCGCAGCTCCGGATGCGTCTCCAGCGCCAGCGCCTTCTCCGTCGGAACCACTCCGCCAATCACCGCGCGATCCAGGTCAACGTAGGTCAGAACCATCTCGCCGGGACGAAACGCATCCTCAACCAGAAACGTCTCGCGCAACTCCGCCGTAGTCATCCGCGGATACCGCACCGCATCCGCCATCTGCAACAATTTCATTGAGTTCTCCCAAAACCTGCGTCCCCAGTATAGCTATCGTCATCACAGCCACGCCCACACCCGTCCCTGGCCCATTTGAAAAAGCATGCTGGAATGTGATTCACTTCCCCCCATGCTAAGAGACGCCTCCCGCCGCAACTTCATACGCACGGCACCGCTCGCCGCCGCTGCCGCCTCCCTTCCGCTTACAGACAAGCTCCTCTTCGCCGCTCAGGCCATTCCGCCGACCTCGGCCGTCCCGTTCCAGCTCGTCACCGCGGCGCAGCTCGCGGAGGACGCCGCCAAGCTCCAGGCAGCGCCGGGCAACAACAACCTCTTCCAGGACAAGTCCCTCCCGCTCACCGTCGTCCTCACCGTGGAGCACCAGGCCACCGCCCGCGACTTCGAGTTCCACGAGGGCCGCGACCACATCGTCCAAATCGTCGACGGCAGCACGCTCTACGAGGTCGGCGGCACTCCCCAGAACGCGCACGGCACCGGTCCCGGCGAGTGGCACGCGCCCACCTCTGCGGGCTCCACAACATACACGCTCAACAAGGGCGATATGCTCATCATCCCCCGCAACACGCCCCACAAACGCACCACCGCCACCAGCGTCACCTTCCTGCTCATCTCCACCCCCGGAGCCGTAAAGCCGTAACCTCTGGCAACTGGCAAACTGGGAACTGGCCAACTGGAAGCTGAATCCCATAACCGCGGGTGCCCTGAACCCGGGTGGCCCATTCATGCGCCGCACTTTGGCGCATGAGTGGGGTCCGCGGCTACACTTCTCGTATGTCTACGCCCAACATCCTCGATTCCTTCCGCCTCGACGGCAAAGTCGCGCTCGTCACCGGCGCCGCCAGCGGTCTGGGAGCGGCCATCGCCATCGCACTCGCGCAGGCCGGGGCTTCCGTCGCCGTCCACGGCAACCGCCGCGCCGCCACCGAAACCGCGGCCACCATCGGCTCCAAAGCCGCCGCCTTCCAGTCCGACCTCGGGACCGCAACCGGCGCGGAGACCCTCTTCACCGCTGCCCACGCCCACTTCGGCCACATCGACATCCTCATCAACAACGCCGGCACCATCCACCGCGACGCCGCCGTCGACACCACCCTCGCCAGCTGGGAGCAGGTTCTGCAGGTCAACCTCACCAGCGTCTTCCAGCTCTGCCAGCTCTTCGCCCGCGATGTCTTCTCGCGCAACGCCTCCGGAAAGATCGTCAACATCGCCAGCCTGCTCAGCTTTCAGGGAGGCATCCGCGTCCCTGCCTACTCGTCCAGCAAAGGCGGCGTCGCGCAACTCACCAAAGCGCTCGCCAACGAGTGGGCGCCAAAGAACATCCAGGTCAACGCCATCGCCCCCGGCTACTTCGCCACCACCAACACCGAAGCCCTGCAAGCCGACGAGACCCGCAACCGCCAGATCCTCGAGCGCATCCCCGCCGCCCGCTGGGGCCAACCGCAGGACATCGCCGGTGCCGCCCTCTATCTCAGTAGCGCCGCCAGCGACTACGTCACCGGCACGGTGCTCACCGTCGATGGCGGCTGGATGGGAAGGTAGTTGCACTGACCTTCAAACTCTTTATAGGCCGGAGAATCTGATGGCTGAAGCCTGTAGCAGTTTCAAGCAAGTCTCCTATGCCAAACTAAACGCCCGACAGAAGGAACTATTCAACTTTCAGAAATTGGCAGCAACTTTTGCGGATAGAGGGTTCAACTGCATCAAGCTAGCCGACGATTGGCAAGGAGCTGATTTTATTGCCTATCACGCGACAGAAAATCTCACCTTGAAAGTCCAATTGAAGTCGCGACTGACACTCAATCTGAAGAAATACGGTGGCAAAGACAAGGACATCTGGATAGCATTTCCGCATGGAGCACCGCATGACAGATACTGGTATCTCATGCAACATGGTCGCTTAGTTGAGAAAGTGGGATCGTACACCATCTGGCTCAAATCTGACTCGTGGCTCCAAAAAGGAGGCTACTCGTCAACAAGTATCAACTCGGCCTTGCTGGATAGCCTCATTGAAGATAGGCTCGGCCCTGTCTACGGAACCATTCTCGATCTTGATGAAACATAGTCATGACTGCGAACTGTAGCTTGCATTACACTCAACAAAGCAGGTGCGCCCTATGAGCAACCCACAAATGGCCGCAGTGACCCTCGTTGAAGGTGGCGGCATCTTCAAGGACGCCAACGGCGAAACCCACTTCATCAAGGGGTATGGTTCCGGTCTAACAAAGGAACTTGATCTCGACCCTCGCATCGATCTCACCGCTCCCATATGGGAACAGGTACAGAGGCTACGCAAACAAGATGCCGAGGGCGAACGAAAGGCCTAGGTTGTTTCGGTGCAAGGAGTTCTGCTTGACACGCACGCACTACTTTGGGTTCACGAGCCAGCACCCATGTCTCTGGAATCACTCCTCGCAATAGATCGGGCCTTCCAGTCCAATTCGCTCTTCATTTCGCCCATATCGGCATGGGAAATTGGATCTGCAGCGCGGAAGAAAAATCCAGTCCGGCGGCCAGTATTGCTAGGCCTTACTCCTGAAGAATTTTTTATCCAGGCGACTGCGAAACTCAATGTCCAGCCTGCTCCCATCTCGGCAGAAATCGGATTAGAATCCTGTGCGCTTCTGAACCTCTATGAGTACGCCGATCCCGGCGATTGCCTCATCATGGCAACGGCACATGCGCTTCAACTCACACTCGTCACCCGTGATCGACACATACTGGATTTTGCTCGTCGTCACCCTTCCTACATGGAAGTGGTCGCCTGCTGAAAATCAAGAAACGTTGCACCCCGATGGTAAGATTCGCACATGCCACAGACGGTCTCTCAGCCGACTGTAGTCGCGTCGCGCCACAGCCTCGTGGTGCGCATCACCCATTGGCTCACCGTCATCGCATTCTTCGCTCTGCTGATTAGCGGGCTGGAGATTGTCATCTCCCATCCACGCTTCTACTGGGGTGAAACCGGTAATGTGATGACCAAGCCGCTCTTCACGCTGCCCATCCCGTCCTCACGCGACACCGTCCCCACCGCTTACAACTACGTCATGCCGGACCAGAACGGCTGGAGCCGTTACCTGCACTTCCAGGCTGCGTGGCTGGTGCTCCTTACCGGCGCCGTCTATTTCCTGGTGAGCCTGTGGAACCGGCACTTTCTCCGCGACCTGCTGCCTCCCGCCGGCCAGCGCAACCTGCGGGCTTACACCCGCGTCATCGCAAGCTACCTGCGCGGCCGGCATAAGACCGTCGACGACGCGTCTTCCTACAACGTCCTCCAGCGAACCGCCTATCTTGTCGTCATCTTCATTCTGTTTCCGCTGATGATCTGGACCGGCCTCGCGATGTCGCCTGCCTTCGTGGCCGTGGCGCCTTGGTCCTCCATAATCCTCGGCGGCAAGCAGTCGGCACGCACACTGCACTTCGCGATCACCGGCGCACTCATGCTTTTTGTGTTCCTGCACATCGTCATGGTCGCGCTCGCCGGCTTCTGGAGGCGCATGCGCGCGATGACCACCGGCTTACCCGCATCTCCCGTCACCGAGGAGCGCCCATGAAGACCATTACCCGACGCAGACTCATCACCACCGGCCTCGCCGCCACGGCAGGCATCGCCGGCGTCACCGAGGCAGCGCGGCTTGCGAAGCGCTACGGCCTCGCGCCGCCCGACTGCGGCGGCATCTACGGCCCCGGCGAGACGCTCACCTACGCCGCGTCGCGCGTCTTCGGCGCACACGCGATGGCGCGTGAGTTTCCGCGCTCCATGATCTCCGAGAAGCCCTTCGCGAATGAGATTCCTCCACTGCCCGAAGCCTTCAAAACCCAGCAGGCCGTCGGCTTCAAGGACTGGACACTCACCGTCGACGGTCTCGTGGCCCACCCCACGAAGTTCTCCATCGCCGACCTCACGACGCTCGGCAGGAGCAGCCAGATCACCGAGGTCTCCTGCGAAGAGGGCTGGTCCTATGTTGCCGAGTGGATCGGCACCCCGCTCGCCGCTGTGCTGCGCGAGGTGCAGCCTGCGCCGCAGGCTCGCTTCGCCGCGTACTTCTCGGTGCAGCGCGAACTCTGGGGCAGCATCGACATGGAAGAGGCCGCCCACCCGCAAACGCAGTTGACCTGGGCCATGAACGACGGCGATCTGCCGGTAGGCTTCGGCGGCCCGCTGCGCATCCGCGTGCCGCGCCAGCTCGGCTACAAGAGCCTCAAGTACATCGACCGCATCACGGTGACCGACTCCATGAAGCGCTTCGGTAAGGGTCTCGGCTCCGTCGATCCGGAGTATGGCTACTCCTGGTACGCCGGAATCTAGCCATTGCAGACCCTCCGAATCACGCCGCCGGCAAAGCCTCTCCCGCCGGCTCCGACCTGCCTTTCTTTCGCAGCAGCGCCGCCGAGATCAACGTCATCACCAAACCCACCGGGAACGGTTCGATGAACGTGTACATCGCGTTCCAGAGCGGGTTCTGATACATCACGGCGGACTTCTGCACCGCCGCAACCTGCGCCTGAATCACCGCCGCGCTCGCGCCCGACGCCTGTATCTTCTGAATCTGGTGCGCAAAGTAGCTATCCATGAACCCGTGCATGAAGTTGAAGTACACCACCTCCCATGTCACCACGTAGAACGCGCACGAGATCAGCGTGATCAAGATCCCGATCCCGAACGCCTTCCCGAAGGTGATCGTTCCATTTCCCTGATTGTCGCGGAATGAACGGATACCGAAGTACACCAGCAGAAACGACAGCACGATGGCCGTATAGCCAATCAGCCAGCCTTCGTTCTCGCCCATCTTGTGCATGAACGGCACAGTGGCAAGCATCATCAGGGAAGAGAGAACGCCGGAGATCAGTCCGAACGTGAGTACAGTCTTTTTCATGGATGGCTCCTAGTTCAGCGGGAATGCAGACCCACCATACCCTGCCGCATACCGCCGCTGTCGTCATTCTTTCGGATGATTTTAGCCCTGAGGCTGCAAAATCATCTATAAGGATGAGGCCATCTAGGGCAGCAAGCCCAATTCCTTGCCCAGTTGCACCGCCTGCGTCCGCCGCTTCGCGCCCAGCTTGTCGAACGCACGGCTGCAATGCGTCTTCACCGTGTTCTCACTCACAAACAGTCTTTCCGCAATCTCGCGGTTGCTCATCCCCTGCGCCACCAGCTCGAGTATCTCCATCTCGCGCCGCGTAATGCCCAGCTCGTCACGCTTGCGCTCGTCCAGCGCGAACGGCCCCCCCGCCGGAACTTCCTTCAGCACGATCTTCTCGCGCGGCTTTGTCAGATGGGTGCCGAGCCAGATCCCGAATACAACAAAGATCACCGCGATCAGCGCGCCGTAGATCTCAACGGAGTTCTCAATGACCAGGAACCTGTACTCGGTCCACCGCAGCACAGCGATCAGCACTCCACCCACCAGCCCGAGGATGAGCACGTGCTTCTTCATCGCTTGAAGGACCTAGTCGATCGAGATCTTGCGCAGCAGCCGGAAGTCGCTCAACATCTTGCCCGTGCCGAGTACCACGCTGGCCAGCGGATCGTCCGCAATCGATACGGGCAGGCCCGTCTCCTCGCGGATGCGCTTGTCTAAATTTTTGATGAGCGCGCCGCCGCCCGTCAGCACAATGCCGCGGTCGCTGATGTCTGCCGAAAGCTCCGGCGGCGTCCGCTCCAGCGCCACGCGGATCGCGTTCATGATCGTCGCAATGCACTCGCCCAGCGCCTCGCGTATCTCGGAGTCCTCGACCGTAATCGTCTTCGGCACGCCCTCAATCAGGTTGCGCCCCTTGATCTCCATGGTCAGCGGCTTCTCCAGCGGAAACGCGGAGCCAATCTCAATCTTGATCTGCTCGGCGGTGCGCTCGCCCACCAGCAGGTTGTACTTGCGCTTCAAGTAGGTGGCCACGGCCTCGTCCATCTGATTGCCGGCCATGCGCACCGAACGCGAGTACACAATCCCCGCCAGCGAAATAACAGCAATATCAGTAGTCCCGCCGCCGATGTCGACGACCATGTTGCCGCCGGGCTCCGTAATCGGCAGACCAGCTCCGATCGCAGCCACCATCGCCTGTTCGACGAGATGCACCTCGCTCGCCTTCGCGCGATACGCCGAATCCATAACCGCGCGCTTCTCCACCTGCGTAATCTCGCTGGGGACGCCGATCACGATGCGCGGATGCACCATCATCTTGCGGTTGTGCGCCTTCTGGATAAAGTAGTTCAACATCTTTTCCGTCTGCTTGAAGTCGGCGATCACGCCGTCCTTCATCGGCTTGATGGCGATGATGTTGCCCGGCGTGCGGCCCAGCATCTCCTTCGCCTCTTTACCGACGGCCTCCACCTCGCCCGTCACGCGGTTCACGGCGATGATCGAAGGCTCATTGACGATGATGCCTTTGCCGTGCGCGTAGACGAGTGTGTTGGCTGTGCCGAGATCGATCGCAAGATCGCTAGAGAAGAGCGAGAAGATGGACCGCATGTTGCTTACACGCGAGGTGCGCATCTGAAAGTTTTTCGATGACATTGCTTGCTGATTTTCCTGTCTAGAGATACGTCGTCTATCTAATTAGTGTAATCCTTCATTCTGCGTATTCCCTAACCCCTGTTACTCCACGCGTATGTGGTTAGGCAACCCTCGCCCCGGCCCCATCCAGGCCTCCAGCCGGCCCCGCAGCCGGGCCGTGTGGAACTCCGTGGCCCACCCTACTCCATAGCTGTACAAAAGAATCACTGCCAGCATCACCAGCGCTAGCGTTACAGCCCCCATTCCCGGCACCCATCGTCCATTGCCCACAGCCAGCCCGCTCAAAACTGCCAGCAAGGGCACGTGCGTAACGTACAGCGTATAGGAAAACCGCGCCAGGCAGCGTGCCGCCCGCACCTGGACAGCATCCGGCCTCGCGCGCTCCCGTCCTTTCAGCGCGACCCACAGCCCCAGAAACGTCACCAGCCCCACACAATAGTCACCATACTGCGCTCCCGGGCCCCGGTACTTGGCCACCGCAAGCACCGTCAGCACGCAGAACCCCATAGCCACCCAGCGCCATCTGCGCGTCATCCCAACCCTCGGCAACCTCGCCAGCACCACCCCGAGCAGCCAGATCGGAAACATCGACAGTACGGTAAACCCTACAAACCACCCGCCAGTTAAAAACAGTAGACCGTACAAAATCCTGCGCACAGTACTTGTTTGTCCGCGCACCGTCAGCCATCCCAGCGGAAACAGCAGGTAGTACCAGAACTCGTACGACAGGCTCCACAGCGGCAAATCGGTGCCATATTCCGGAAACCGAATCGACTGCAGAAAGAATAAATTCCCAAAGAAAACCCGAGGAGACAGCGGCAGGCCTACATACTGCCCATCAGCCGCCAACCGCTGTCCCGCAGCCCCTAAGTCAACCACAGACTGATGCCCCAACCACAGTCCTGCATGGTCCCAGAAGGCGCACAGCAGCAGCCCCGGCAGCAGCACCACCCAGAGCCGCACCAGCCGGTGTATCAGGTACCTGCGCCACTCCCAGCGCTGGCCATCCACCGCCTTCAGAACGCTGCCGCCAACCAGGTAACCGCTCAACACAAAGAACACAACCACCATCTGCCGCGCTGCCCCGGTCAACAGATACGGCACCAGCCACAACAGCCGATGCGCCACCAACATTGGATAGTCGACAAATAACGCGTTCCGCCAGTGCCCACCCAGCACCATCACTGCCGCCATCCCGCGGATACCGTCCAGCCAAACCGAGGCCTGCGTATCCTTGAACGGAACAGCGGTTCCGGCTACCCCCTCAAACGCTGCCCTCGACCCTGCAGCTGGCTCATTGGACTTCGCAGCTTCGATCTCGTGCATCCCATCATCCTTCTCACAAGGGGCTCGGTCGCAAGCTTCGCGAATCTATTCGGCCAAACTTTCCGCCTCACGATAGTTTATCTTCCGGCATTCGGCTCGTCTCTTGACAAATCGTTACACTCGAAATTGGCAGCACGCAAGGAGTGACACCCATGATCATCGGCGTCCCCAAGGAAGTCAAAGACCACGAAACCCGCGTCGGCATCACCCCTGCCGGCGTCCGCGCCCTCACCGACGCCGGCCACAAGGTCCTCGTCGAGCACAACGCCGGCCTGCTCTCCTCCTTCCCCGACGACGAGTACCAGGCCGTCGGCGCAGAGATCGTCGGCGAGGCCTACCACGTCTGGTCGAACGCCGACATGGTCGTCAAGGTCAAGGAGCCCGTCCCCGCCGAGTTCTACCACTTCCGCCCCGGCCTGGTCCTCTTCACCTACCTGCACCTCGCGCCGCTGCGCGAACTTACGGACGCGCTGCTCTCCAAAAAAGTCACGGGCATCGCCTATGAGACCGTGCGCGATCGCGCCGGCACGCTTCCGCTGCTCATGCCCATGTCCGAGGTCGCCGGCCGGCTCTCCGTTCAGATCGGCGCCGCGTACCTGGAGAAGGAACACGGCGGCCGTGGCGTCCTGCTCGGCGGCGTCCCCGGCGTCCCTCCCGGCGACGTCTGCATCATCGGCGGCGGCATCGTCGGCACCAATGCCGCCAAGATCGCACTCGGCATGGGCGCCAAGGTCACGCTCGTCGACCTCAACCTCAACCGTCTCCGCGAGCTCGACGACATCTTCTCCGGCCGCGTCTTCACGCTCGCCTCCAACGCCTACAACATTGAGCGCGCCGTCTGCGCCGCGGACCTCGTCATCGGCGGCGTGCTCATCCCCGGAGCTGCCGCTCCTAAGATCGTCACCCGCGCCATGGTCGCGAAGATGAAGAAGGGCGCCGTCATCGTCGACGTCGCCATCGACCAGGGCGGCTGCATCGAAACCGCTCATCCCACCACGCACTCCGACCCCAGCTTCCTCGTCGACGGCGTCGTCCACTACTGCGTGACGAACATGCCCGCCGCCGTACCCAACACCAGCACCCTCGCGCTCACCAATGCGACCTTCCCCTACGTGATGAAGCTCGCGCACCTCGGCGCGGCGCAGGCTATCGCGCTGGACCCCGGCATCGCTGAAGGCGTGAATACCTTCAATGGCTCCCTCACCTATCGCGCCGTCGCCCAGGCCCAGAACCGCGAGTACAAAGACATCGGCCACGTGCATCCATAAGTGCCCAGCAGTCCGCACCGAATTCTCGGATTACGGATCATCGGCGAGTTCCGTGCGAGAAGCGCGTTTACCGATACTCATGTGGACTCGTTGCTGTCTTCTAAAGCCGAACCCGTAGGGTCCTCTTTATTTCGTGAGACCGGCGGTCCAGTCCGCGATCAGGTTTAGCGTTGTAGGTGACATCGTCTCTTCGATATCGTTGTATTCGTTTGGCCCACCTGTTTTGGCAGTCTGCATGAGATGATTCTTACCCGGAAGCACCACAACGACCGCTCTGGCATTGTTCTTCAGCGCATCAATTGCCACAAGCGAATCTTCGATCGCAGGAACCTGCACGTCCAATGAGCCGTAGATAGCCAGTACCGGAATATCGAGGCGCGCGAGAGTGGGTGCGGGGTCGTAGGCAAGGAACGAC
>Ga0302200_10003706_pt1 | contig 12715 bp, 8 predicted proteins | sample II_Bog_N3_1_FD_194585 | JGI IMG/M metagenome (GOLD analysis project Ga0302200, IMG submission 194585) | Peat permafrost microbial communities from Stordalen Mire near Abisko, Sweden - II_Bog_N3_1 | ecosystem: Environmental > Terrestrial > Soil > Wetlands > Peat | place: Sweden: Abisko, Stordalen... | reverse complement strand
TATTTTTAAATTATACCATTATTTTAAATTTTATCCTGTTTTATTGATCAAAATTGATAATGCAATCACAAATTTATCATTGATCGTTCAGCTTATTAATACCATTCGATTTCCTTTATTATAATAATTTCAATATCGAACTTTAAATGAATTTTTTAAAAGCAAAAAAGAAATACGATAAAATATCACTATAAGTACATATTTCTTTTATTAAGGCACGAAAAAGGCTTGTAAATATGGTCCTGGAAAACAATTGCCCCTTGAGATAGGCAGGAGAGTCTTTGGGGATCAAGCTATCCACTGGTAAAATTATATTGAAAAAATATAAAGAAGAAGGAGTCTTTTTCGAGTCCAAAGCCAATAAAAGAAAAAGATTAGATCGTGAAGGACAGTAGGCAATAATTGCATCGAATTAGTTCACTGTTTCGCTTGTTTAAGAGGTAGAAATAGTTGGTTCTATTTAACAGACACCATTAAACTACCAATGTGGATACTAGTGGCCTATTCAAATAATTCCGTATTTCCCTAATCTTTGGGAGTATGAACACCTTCAGTTATACTATTTTATCCCTTTCTAAGCCAATGAAGCAATTTGATTCGACTAATTCTATTTGCTTATAATTTCCTTCATATGACACTCATAATAAAAACGTAATAATATAAATGATTTATATATGAATTCAATAGTATTCTTAAAAGGCAACTGATATTGATAATGATATGTGTCCTATTTAAGGGTGTTATAGTTTGAATTTTATTGATAAAACTTGGACATGAAAGAAATTTAATATGTTAGATGAAGAGATTCATAATATTCGAATAAATTATTGGGAGTTAGCTTAAATACAATGAGTTTTAAATGTTTAGTATCACTTTTATTTGGTAATCATCAATTATCAATTATGGTACCTGATTAATTCAAAAAATTAATAACTTTAATGAAAAAGATTATCTTTAAATATTTTAGCATTAAGATCATTAACTTTTGAAAAACAAGCATATTATTAAACTAATTATTTGATGGGAATTCAAAATAAGAAAAAACTCAAAATAAATCTAAGCTTTTGCTATTTTTAATTTTTAAAAATCAAAGATGTTATTCATAGTTTTAAACTAAATGAAAAGAATTATTCGTTAAACACTATATAATACCTTAACTCTTTGGAATCAGTATAATCTAATCGTTTTTTAAATTGTTTAAGAGAAAATAATTTTGTTTTAAGAATCTTTAGAAACATTAAAGTCATCTATCATTGAAGATATCGTTCAAGTACCCGTTATATAAATACAGATGATATTTGATTAGATTCTTGTTTGATTTGACAGGAATACGATTTTTGGTCATTGATGCTCATTTTAATAGATATCGTTGGAAATAATTTTTGCCCTCCTTGCTCTCGGCAAGCGTTAAGAATATCTAAAAATATTAAATATTAATTATCCAATAGAATGACCAAAGAATTTCTTTATTTGATAAGGCTTATGGTCAAAGGACCATCAACTAAAATAATTAAACAAATTAAACTAATATAACTTTATGGCAAAGATAAATAAAATTTTAGAACAAAATTTTTTCTAGAATATTAATTATCGCTGATGATAAGAACCTCATCAATTTTGCAGAAAAATCATTTTTCATGGCCTTCTGTATTTTTTAATTTTTATTGTCAAAGCAGCATTTCACATCTAAGATAATATTGTATCTTAAGTTAGAGGGGAAAACATTACCTTAATATATCAGTGTTCAATGCAAATATGATACTATTATTACTTTATCTTATTTCACCAGTTTTGAATAATATAACTTTATATATATGAGAACTAAACTATAAATACGATGGATTATGCGCTTTAGTGATCCTCATAATATATGAGGAACGATGATTTGAAATATTAAATTTATTAGGACTCGACAGTCAAATTCATGATAAAACAGATTTAAGTTGCTAATTTTTTTTGTTCGGCTGTCTCAACAATATTTTATTTTTTCAATTAATCTTACAAAAGTTTCTCCATCAATTAAAAACTCTCTTCTTTCACGAAAACTTGAGTACTTTATTGACTTTAATGATCTTTTGTGTTTCTCATAGAATCATCGTATATAATATTTCGAAAATTGGGGATTTGGAATAATATCTAATATTTTAAAATTATGCAATTTCCTTGAATTTTCGAGTGATTCATTGCTCGAAATCGATAGTTTAAGTGATAAAATGATTATTGCTGATTGAGCTTCTAATTCATATTCTATTTCTGGATTTTATAATAATTCAAATAGAACTATCAAATGGATTTTAAAAATTCAACAAGGAGATACACTAAAATAGAGTTAAAGGTACATATTTGTTTACAAAGGCACGTATTAAACTCATAGAGATGGTCCTCGGAAATAATTGCGCCTTGAGATAGGCAGCGGAGTGTTTGGAGATAAAGCTGTCGACAGCGAAAATTATTGTTAAAAAATATAGAGAGGAAGGGGTCTTTTTCGAGTCCAAAGCCAATAAAAGAACAAGATTAGAGCTTGAGGAACGGCAGGCAATAATGGCATCGAATTAACTCCCTGTTCATCTCGTTTAAGAGGAAGACAGAGTTGCTTCTATTTAAAATACGCAATTAAACTATCAATATGGAAACTAGTGGCCTGTTCAAATAATTTATAGTTTGCCTCAAGTTTGGGAGTATGAACACCCTCAGTTATGCTATTTTATCCCTTTCTAAGCCTATGGAACGATTTGATTCGACTAATTCTATTACTTAAATTTATTTCTTATAACACTAATAAGAAAAAGTAATAATAAAATGATCTATTGATGAATTATGAATTCAGTAGTATTTTTAGAAGGTGGCTGACCCTGAGAATGATGTGTGTCCCTATTTAAAGGTGTTATAATTCGAATTTTATTAAGTTAACTTGCCCATGACAAAAAATTGAAAATGTGTTAGAATTAAGAGATCAATAATAAGCGAATAAATTATTCGTAATGAGCTCGAACATAATTAACTTTGGATGTCGAATATCACTTTTATTTAGGAATCTTTAATTCTAAGTACCTAATCAATTTTAAACAGAATTAACTTCAAAGGAAAATATTATCCATTGAACATTTTAGCCTCAATGCGATAAATTCTTGGAAATAAGCTTATTATCACAATAATGACTTGATGGTCATTCAAAATACTGAAAAACTCAGAACAAATCTGAGCTTTTGCTATTTTTAATTTTTAAAAATCAAAGATGTTTTTCAATGTTCTAAATTAAATGAAAAGAATTCTATATCAAGAACATTATAATAGCTTAATTATTTGAAATCGGTATCATCCAATCGTTTTTTTGCTTCCTTTTGAAAGGAATATATATTTTTTAAAGCATTTGAGAAAGAATAAAATCATCTATCATTGAAAATATCCTTCGATCACTCCTGATATAAATAAAGATGATATTTTCCGAAATTTTTCTTTGATTTAACTGGAATTTATTCCTATTCATTGAAGTTAGTTTTAATGAATATTGTTGGAAATCATCTTTTAACCGTTTGGCCTGAGCAAGAGTCAAAGAACATCGAAAGAAATTAAATATTAATTGTCCACTAGAATGGGCAAAGAATTTCCTCATTTAATACGGCTCATGGTCAAAGGACCATCAACTAAAATAATTAAACAAATTAAGTTAATATAACTTTATGGTAAAAAGAATAAATTTCGATCATAAAAAATATCATAAAATATTAATTATTGCTGAGGACAAGACTTAATCAATTTTACAAAAAATTCATTTATCATGTCCTTCGATATTATTTTAATTGTATTTTAAAAGCAGCATTTCCCATCTAAGATAATACTGTATCATAAGTTAGAGAAAAAAATATTTCCTCAATATATCAGTATTCAATGTAAATATGATACTATTATTACTTTTATCTTATTTCACCAGTTTTGCATGATAGGAACTTTATCCTCGACCCTTCTCTCCACTCAAACCCGCACTTACACTCAAAATCTCAATCTTTAAGTCATCGCCGTAGAGCAAAAGACCGTACAGGCTCTTAGGACTGCCTTTAATCACTGGTAATTCCTTATCATTATTCAGGATACGCTCTCTTCCAATGGAGGAAAGATTTCTAGCAGTTAAAATATAAGTCTCCAAGTTGTCAAAAACCATTCGGCATATTCTTCCTCGTTTTTAAGCACGTGTCAACGAATATCCTTAACCTCAGCTCTCGAAACGTGTTTTGACAAAAAAGTCATAAAAATGGAATGACTCTAAAAAGGTAATTAACAAGATTGAAAAAGTATTCGATCTCTCATTTAGGGTTTTTGGTAGTCTTTGGTCTTAGTATCTGATGGAAATGACTACTTGGACAACTTTTGTTTCGATTTTGGACTCTTGGAATGCCCATAAAAATTATATGATCTACTAATGGCGACAGTAGAAAACAATAACTCGCATCCGATACAAGAGGCTTTGAAGTCAAGAAGGAGTGAGGAGGTGGTTGTAAAGATCTTAGAAAACTGTATGAGTAGAGAGCAGCTTGCAGTTGAAGTGGTTGCTTTTCTACGACAATAAGTGCTGTTAAGGTTTCGATAAAGTGTAGCTGATTCGTAGTTCATTGCTCATGAGCTTGAAGAGGAAAAAAATCGAAAAAAATAGTTTAGTGCTTATTGGAAGTATTTAAATGAGGAGTATAAACTTAAGCTACTTTTACTAGGTAATTTTATCCTTGAATCAGGAACCAACAGCAGTAAAGCCTTGCGAGATTGGTTGAGTGAGCAAGATATTTAGATGGGAGTCGAGGAGTTATAGAAGTAAATCTAAGACTTATTGAAATTATAAAAGAATTAATTTTGCAATCGTATTTTTAAGTGCAAACTCAAAAAATCAATGCAACCTGTAATAGCTTATTATGAGTTGGTCTACAATCAATGGAAGGGAGAGGTCGAGAAGATCAGAAAGAAACGATTGATAAAACATATGAAGGCTGAAAGGGACTTGAGCTCGCAGCAGAATGAGGAGGATTTGTAGGAAAAAAAGATGCTTGGAAGAAGAGGAAAGCATCATCATCATCGAAAATCAACGAGTGTGGAATCAAATTAAACCAATGAGACAGAGAATGAAAAGATTTTGTAAAAAGTCTAGCTTTATAATCACCGTTAAGAGATTTAAAAATAATAATTAGATGAATAATTAAGGAGATAAAAATATAAAAATAGTTATAGTTTACTTGAGAGGTAATAGGAGCTACAACCAAGTAAAATTTAAAGAAAGATGGAATATAACTCTAATAAAAAGAGAAGCAAAATACGACAATAAGATAAAAGCAATCATGACTACTTTGATAACAACTAGAAAGGTAGAGCAGACAAGATCAAGGTCGAAAATAATCCATAGAATCGAGAGAAACCATAAATTATACATGGAAAACTCCAAAAGAATAGCAGTTCCAGCATTAATTTATCTTCTAAAAAAATGCAAGTCCATCTTCCCCTTCCAAAGTCAACTATTTCCAAATCTCATATCACAGAAGCTAATTACCTTCGTTTGGAAGATTAGCTTCAGTAAATGTCTGACCGAATTTCCGAGGAGGCAAATGAGTTCCATGAGCGTCGAGTAATCGGCTTTTAACGAATTCAATTCCTTCTGCAATGGTATAATATACCAATCAGACTATTTGGCAGTTGTGCCAGCGGAATTGCCGTTAAAAATAGCGATATTGACATAGCTATTGATAATTCTCTTCTTTCCTATATGTAATTCTTGCCAGAGGCTGAACGGATAAAAGCAGCTTTGTAATGGCTGGAGGAAATATTCAAAACACATCCATGTTTTACTCAAATCAAGTTGATTAAAACTGCTGTGATTCCAGTCATTAAGCTCACCATTGATACTTCCTTCCCTTTCTTGGATCCCTCGATCGGCTAGATGTACTATATTCTCAACAGAAATCATTGCAGCGGTCCTCTTGATGCCGACATCACCATATAAACCCGTACCACATCTGATGAATGCAACCACGTAGGGATTATATCGACCAATACGATAAATAGTTGGCTTTCGTAAATACCGACTCTTCACACCATAGTCATAGTTATGAAGCAGTATTTCTTGAAAAAGAAACTCAATGTGACCTATGGAGGTGGGTTAAACGGCTTTTCAATGATTGTCCTCTTTGTAGCCTACATCTATCATTCAAAATTGAAAGAGGAACATAATGCTGCTGTTGTTCTCTAGAAAATAATCAGATTTTATACTGAGGAGTTCGATGAGAGGAAAACAGGAATTAATTTACTTAATGGGGATAATCGAGGCATATTCTATGATAAGGGAAACATAGAAATCGACAACTCTGCAGTTAAAAATAACCAAATGCAGCGAGCTGATCTGTAGATGCAGGACCCTATGCAGCAGGGGAAGAATATGACTCGAAACTGCTATCTTTTCCCATAAATAAAGAGACTGTTTCGGTTGATGATAGACGAATGCTTCTAGAAGAGTTGGAGGGACTTTTCTTTTTTGGCCAACGAAGGAACTGCTAAATGCGGGGGGGAACTATACGAGAGTTCGAAGGAGCGACTGCAAAATAAAAATGTGTTTGTGGAGTTGCTGGGGTCTATGCATGACCCAATTTGATTATATTGTACCTACTGACCACTAATATAAATTCTGTTAAAGATTAATGAATTTTTAGTTGTAATGATAGCAAAATATAGTCAATTATGATAATCAATTATTAGATTTTTTTTAATTTAGTAAATGGTTCAATCATCATGAGTTGGTGTTCGTGGTCGTGTTTTGTGTGCTTAAATTATTTGTCCCAGAAGAGCATCTTCCGAAGCAGCATCCATCTAAGCAGCCGATTCTCGATAGAATGAAGATTAAGGTGGTAATTAGTATCAAAAAGTAGAGGGCTGTCTTTTAGAACCATAGGAATTTTAAACTTTTAACTTGAGCCTTCTTTATTTACTCAGCACTCTTCTTTATTTAGGTGAAATATTGATCAATTTTTTTCCCATCTTATTTAAATTCATGTTTTATGTTTCCATCATTATCTTTGATACATTGATTTAATTCCTTGGGATTTTTCTACATTGCGCCCATTATGACTGAAGTCTCATTTTTTATTGCTACTAGAAGAATTTTAGCATTCTATTGCTCTTTTCTTAGTCCAGAAACTTCAGTGACTAAAGTAGCTACCGACCCACCGATTATAGTAACTAATTCAGCTAGTTTTTATATCTTGGCCCCATACCTTTATAAGAGCTATCTTACGTCTTTTCTTTATCTTCTTCGTCATCTTTGTCTTTCCTTGGCTTTCTTAACGCAAATTAACTCTTTCTTTATTCATCTTCTTTGGCTGACTTACTAAATATACATTAAGTTACTCAGCATCTATGGCATCTTGTCTTAGCCTTTTAAAACTCCTCAAGAAACGGCCTTATTCCTTGTCTTAAGCATATGCATGTCCTATGGCCATGGCAATAGTCATTTCTGCAATAGTTAGTGTTTGAAAGATCTATAATGCAATAGCTTAAGTCCCCTCATCACGGCAGTAACTAAGTAATATTCTTCCTGCATCCCCAGGGTTCTCCTTGATTTCCGACTGAATTTGTGCCTTCGTTTTGGATGATTCCTAATAGCCTTGCATGAATGCGCCAATTAATGAAATTGTTATATTGCAGACTTTAACTAGTCAAATAAATGTTACTTTGGCTAAGCCTGATTTTATAAATATTTTACAACTGCACTTTGATAATATTGCATCATTCCACTCAAAATTAATCATGGGCTCATTCAATATTAAAACACCATTTCCCTTATTTTGACTTCTTTTCGCTTTTTAATTAAGGAAATTTGTTCAAGTTTGATGATCTTCTTATTTTTACTTTAGTCAATAAACTTGTAGCTCGATCCTGTTAACCCCTGTTTATCAAGTAATCACCGTATAGTCCCATAATTTATTCACGGTTACTTCCATCATAATTTTTTAACATTTTCTCCAGCATTTTTTATCTTTCCATTCGAAGGTTGTTTGATCCCTCCTCGAGTTCAAACTCCAATATCTTGTACATATACCAAACACGAGTTTCTTCATCTTCGCAAATATCAATAATCTTGGTCAAGATGCTAATTGCCTCGTTTTCTTATCCATTTACGTGTTTGATATTAGCAAGCTTATACAGATACTCAGGACCAAGATAAACAACATTTTCTGATGAAATCTCCTCAAAAATATCGAGAGCTTTTCCGTAGATGCCCATGTCATAATACTTGGTAAAGAGTTACAGTTCGATGTTTAGTTTTTCCTTCTCGGCAGGTTACCTTTCCAGCCATTTTTATAAAAAAAATATGACTTTTATATCTTCCTTCTACTGCTTCTTTATTAAATCACTGTATAACTGATACACTCTACAGTTATAATAACTGAATGTTTAGGCAATACCCGCCGATACTTATTCGAAGTTAATAAGCGTTTAGACCAACTCAATCGCCTTTTCAGTGGAATAGAATTAGGCAGTCATTTCAATTTTCATTTCCACCAATTTGCCAAATTAATCATCCTTCTTGTCCTCGTCTATTTATACATCTTCCTCGAGTGCTAAACACTCTGCGTCGATAGCTTTGAGTGCATCTTTATATTTATAAAGTTTCTATATTAAGAATTTTAGTACCTTGCAAGCTGCTATTTCTGCAAAGCATAATCTTTTTCGTATTTTACTGCTTAAAGCCTCTTCTTTCTTTAATTCATCAGCAAACTGTAAAACTTTTTCATACTGTTCATCATGAATAGCCAGGCATATTTCTAAGGCTTTTACATTTAGAATATACTCCTTCATTGAATCGATCTCAATTCTTAATAGTGAAATGTTTACGAGGGTATTTTGCTGATCCAAGCCTTTGCTTTAAATAAATAGCTTCGCCACTTATCATGTTGTTTAAGTTTGAAATAAAATTCAGAGTAGAGATAGTTGATATAGAGCATATGCTGGGGAGTATCGATATTTTATCTCTTAATCAAAGCTTCAGCCTTTGCTAGCTATCCAAAGCATCGTTAATAATCCTTTTAGTAATAACTACTAATGGCCTCCTTCTCATATTTCTCTATCTTTTTAATGCTAAGCATCCGATTGCATATTAAATCTTCCCGCACAGTTCTCTTTTCTTAAACTTAAAATCCATCAAATGATTGCTTAGGTCGAATAGCCTTGTTTTCTGTTTTCTTGGACTTCAGATTCATGATGAATTACATCACTTATTTTTAACTGCTCAACCATTTAGATCCACTTATGTTGCCGTTTGATTTATTGGTTGGGTTACGACTGTATTCGATACTGGAGGGGCGAGGGAATTCGCAGACTACTGCTTTTTATTTGGATTTTGCACCAATGTGGCTTGCAGTATTAATGGACACATCTTACAATGCTGCCCTTTTAATTCCAAAGGTGCTTTTTCCGTCCAGTTTGTGCATAATTGGTTGCTTATTTTCATCAATCCCTCTAAACCCGAAAGGTAACTCATTGCTGAAGTTAACAGTTTGTTGAGATTTGTAGCTTAATTTTCTGCTATTCATTTAACGACAATAAATGATATATTTAATCAATTTCGCCTATAGAACTTATATCATTATAGAAGACAGTAAGTGTTGAAGAAATCAACTATTGCAGCACAGACTCCTCAGAGCATACTGGCCCGCTCCTCAAATATCCATTTGCATTTCCGTTCATGAAATTACAATAAAATTATGGTTTCAGTTATTCGGCGACATTTTGTCGCTGGCACTCTTCCCCGATATAATTATTTTATTCCATTTGTCGTAATTGTAAATTACCGGTGATTTGCTAAAAACGGTCAGTCAATTAAGAAGACTGGCGTATAGATTTATCGAGTTGACTCTAATATTTTTATATTCATTCCTAATCACAGAAAAATAATGTTTGACCAAGACCTAATAGAACATTTAGAAGAAGATGACGCTGTCATCGATTTCAAGGCGCCCTTCGCCACCAATTACACCAAAGGACAATTCAGTCCTTTCTCGCCCTTCCCTGTCGCAACTGATAATTTTCCATCTTTCCTCGATGTGAGTCTCGACCAAGAAATCAACAAAAGCAACGCTCTGCAGCTGAGATCCGCCATTTGCGCCTATATGAAACACTGTTTGGTTGGCTCTATTGATGAAACTAAAATGTTTTAGGATGGAAATCTAATTCCTTCGCAAACTTATGGAGATGTCGAGGGATAGGATGAAGCAGGGTTGGAGGGACTAATCACCAGCAATCAACTCCTGACTGCCTTTAGAAAGAAAAATTTGTTACAGAATTTCAAAGAATTCTAAGAGCTTAAGGGTCTATTTGTGGAATTACAAAAACTGATCGGAAAATATGTGACGCGGGAGTTAATTTTCGTCATGGCGCCCGTTTTAGAGAAAAAAATTTAAGACTTCCGACAACTCGTCAACAAATAAACAGAAGGCTTTCTTCCAAAGATGGATAGATTCTGGGGAGACAGTGAACAAGAAAATATTATGCCTGGCGGATGGGCCGTTTACTAAGACTTGACTTATGATGATATCAAATAATTTGCCGTCAGTAAGGTTGAAGACTTCTCCACCCAAATCTATTTTTCGCCACAGCTAAAATTCCTGAACCTGCGTGAAATAAGTGAGTAGGTTAAACCCAGCATCAACGTTATGGATAAATTCACGACGTTGCTGGTATTCTTATGTGAGAACATTTTCCTATCGATGTGCGGAATGAGTCAGAATGAACAAGACCTATAGTAGTTCAAGCAATAACTCAAATTAACTCTTGGAGAAAGGGGAGAAGTTTTCGAAGACGTCATTTGCAAAAGAGTAAAAACTGAATGATTAATGATCTTCATTATGCTGGTAATTTATTAATTACTGCATTTTTATTTAGAATTAGTTTTGATTGAAGGGTTATTCAAAGTTTATAGTAGTTTAGAGAAAGGTGAAGAATGGCCTTGCTCTATTCAGTTTCAAACTCAAATATTGTAGTGGACTTTTTAAAAATATTATCAGCAATTAGCTTTTGTGTTAACTATTAAAAGCATCAATTATATCACATTTCAGACTCAAATAAGCTTCTTTCTGGGGGAAGTGTGTTATTTGTATTTTTATAGAAGAAATTTTAGGAGGTTTTAGTTCGCAGAGTTATAGACGATCGGAAAGTGCCAAAAATCAAAATATAATATCATTGATGAGTATCGAACCAGATCAAATCAAAAAACTTAGGGTGCGCTATCTCCGCTGCACAAAAGGCGATCTCCACGAAGGAGAAGTCCTCAATTTCATCTGCATCGACCCCACTTGCCGCAGCAAGGGGCTGATTTGTCCAGTGTGTCAAAATACCACCCATGAAGGTCACAAAACAATGCACTTAAAATTATTCCTGAGTTAAATCAGTCGTACCCTCTACAACCAAGATGATTCCACTGAGCTTAGTGGTCTTTCTGAATATCTTCGCTCTTTGGATAACTCCAAAAGATAGATGATCAAGTCACTCAAAGACATGGTTGAGCAATTAGCTGGTAAAGTAAGAGAAGTGGAAGAGAAGATAGAGAATGGGTACTGTTTACTCAGAAAAATCATACTTTCACAAGTAAGAAAATGTTGATGTAGTCGACTGTGTCAATGAGATTACCTGAACTCTATCGGTTGTTGACTCAGAACGATAGTTTGCTAGATTAGGAGGAAATATATCGACAAATAGCTCGCTACTCCGAACTATTGGAATACAAAGATGGTAAATTAGAGGATTATATAGGAAAAGTGATCACAGTCGATAGTTCTAAAAACTTGATCAATGAGTATGCCAGTAAAGCTGGATCCCTCGCTGCTCATTTAACAACTGTTATAACTGAGACATCCAAGATATTCAACGCCCTCCCCTTATAGGTAAGTAAATTCGGTGCGAGTAAGTAAAAGGTTGTGGTCACAAGCAACACAACGTATTCTCCCACCACAAAATCGTAAAGATATCTTAATGATAGTTCAGGAATTAACATCGTGAGTGATAAAAAAGTGACATTGGCTCCCGACTGCTATGGTGGTATTATTTTCACCAGTAGCAACTCGGAATAAACCACCAAAAAGATTTCATTCAAAATTGTTTAATCCCCAGAAGGAGGAGCTATCACTTTAGGTGTTGCCAATCCAGATCTCTATAAGGATCGCAACTATGAAATCAATTACTGTAATTGTGTGTTCATGCAGAAGGAGAACCTGGAATATTTGGAATGTGCTCGTTTGGTTTCTTACCTGAAGAATTGGAGGGAGAAGCTTTCCTTTACGCTGTGGGAGACACAATCGATATTACGTGGAATACGGTTGAGAAGAAGTTAATTTTTGCTCGAAGACACGGCATTGAAAAATGCGAAACTACCGTTCCTGTGGAGGAGGATGACGTGAAAAAGCTGACTTTCTTTACGATGCTAACTGGACCCGGCGATACCATCTAAATCGTAGAATGACCTGTTGACAAATTATCAATATTATCCAAACTGTATTAAGTATTGTCTCTTATATTTTGTTCTTCAGATCATGAATATTGGTCTAAATGAACTGCATTTATTCATATCCTAAGATTGTCCATACAATAATTGACTGTTTTGATGCATATTAATAATAAATACACGAGTATTATATCTATCAAGAGGTATAATAATCAACCTATAACATATCAATTTTTTGGCGTCTCTTTT
>Ga0302200_10003704_pt1 | contig 12720 bp, 5 predicted proteins | sample II_Bog_N3_1_FD_194585 | JGI IMG/M metagenome (GOLD analysis project Ga0302200, IMG submission 194585) | Peat permafrost microbial communities from Stordalen Mire near Abisko, Sweden - II_Bog_N3_1 | ecosystem: Environmental > Terrestrial > Soil > Wetlands > Peat | place: Sweden: Abisko, Stordalen... | reverse complement strand
GAGATGCACCTTGACGCAGCATCGTTGTTGCGGCTGAATGCCGGAGAACATGAGCTCCGCAGACAGGTGAGCTGACTCCGGCACGGTCCAATGCTCCCCGAACGATCCCACCCACTCTTTGAGAGCTTAGCCTCCTGAATGGGGGCACTACGGTAACGAACATCTCCGGCGCACGGGATGCAGGACGGCTCATCTGCAGATATTGCAGGACTGCGGCTCCCACCTCCTGCGGCAGAGGCAGAAGATCGTGACGCCGTCCCTTGCCGCATACTTTGATCGTCCCGTTTGTCCAGTCACAATCAATCGATCGCAGCTTGACAACGTCACCTGAACGCAGCCCTAGGCGGGCAAGGAGCATGATTATGGCTTTGTCTCGCAGACCCGTCCCGTCGGTCGAACATGACGCAATGACTCGATCTACGTCCTCGGACGCGAGATACTTTGGTATTGATGATAGTTTTCGCGAAGCATATGGAGGCAGTGCGTACTCCAGCCCGCTCTTGCATCGCCCCGTAGCTCCGAGGAATCGGAGATAGCTTCGTACGGCAGTGGCTCCCAGCTTCGCGTGGGAGAGACCGTGGCGTGCCCCCCGGGTCAGAACAAACTCACGCAACAACTGGGGACTGTAAGCCTGTGGATCGCTACCAACCGTTACGATGAACTCCTCCAGCACTCTGCGATAAACATCCAAGGTCACACGCGTCACGCCCCTTTGCTCCAGCATCCATGAATAGAATTCTTGGAGCAGTGGAGCGCAGCAGGAGAGAGAATCAGCGTCAGCAATTTGTGGGAGAAGGCCCCGTTCCCCCAGAAACTGAAGGAAAAGCCGCGCAACACTGAGAGATTCATGTCTGGGGCCGCGTTCATAGGGGACATGAGGAGCTGACGTGAAATGCTTTGTGCATTCCTGTAGTCCTTCCGCGAAGTCTTCAGCAGTTCTTCCAGTCTTGGTTAGCCAATCGGTCCACGCCGCGAAAGATTGAAGCATTCGAAAGAGCGATCGTTTGTTATGGCCTCGGGCATACAGCCAATCCGAGAAATCATCGACATGGTTAGCGGCAGGACCAGAGTAGAGTCTTCGCCGGGTGATTTTTGCGCTTACGTGGTGTTCTAGCATGTTGTCTCCTTTGCTCTCAAGGAGACACTGTCCCGTCACGTTTAGCACTTCCGGATGGGCGACGACACGACCGAAACCTGCGAGTCCGGACCGAGTCGGATCTGGAAACTTGATTTGGCCTGCCAGTTGAAAATCCGCGGAATTCCCAAGGCCCCGGGGTAATCTCAAAGTTTAACCGTAGCTTTCCTCGTTTGGTATATAATGCTTTGCACTGACAAAACCAGAACAGAAAACATCGGTGATGTGTACGTGTTGGTCACCGATCCCAAAAACCGCTGGGGCAGACAATCCGTATCCTGCGGGGAGCACTGGGATTAACGCAGGAACAACTAGCGGAGAAGGCTGGACTGCATTGGACGTTCATTTCCGGGGTGGAACGAGGAATACGGAATATCAGCATCTTGAAGCTGCACCGTATTGCCACTTCGCTCGGAGTTCGGCTGTGCGACTTGGTTGACAAGTGCTGAGAGGCACTGAACCCGGTCGTGTATGCCTTGCAGAATTGTGTATCATGGGTGGCATTTGACGTGGGGGAATTGGCTCGTTGCGAACTGCCGCACATGAGCTAATCGCAAGTATTTCTTGCGCGTCGGACGGCATCGTAGTCGGTTCCAAGCCGACTGAATCACTCAATCATCAGGTTATCTCCCCCGTTTTGGCTCGTCGAGGGCTGTTCTACCCGTTACCGCTTGAGATCACGGGTCTCGCAGGTTCGTGGGGGGAGAGAAAGATGACCTTTCCGTCGCGTCGGAATTCAACCCGCAAAGATTTTCTGCATAGCCACGCTCTTAACAATCCTTCAAACGGCCTCCCTCTGCGATCGACGCATGCCCTCCGCTTTCTGATTGCGCTTTTCGTGCTATTGCCTTACTTTCTTCATGCACAGGAAGTAGTAAGCCCTGAACGGTATGGGCTAGTCATGCCCAGGATTGTCGCCCCAATTGATGATGAGTCCTTGGTTCGCGTTCCCAATACGGCGCTAAAACTCAAGGGAGGTGTCGCGGATCTTGGAAGAATGGATCCTAACGCTCACCTCGGCCCCTTCTTGGTGGTTTTGAAGTCGACACCTCAGCAAGAGCAGGTATTGCACACCTTGCTCGATCAACAACAAGATAAGTACACATCCAACTATCGCAAGTGGCTCACTCCACAGCAGTTTGGCGAATCATTCGGCGTCGCCGACTCTGACATTCAGAAGCTCTCTCAATGGCTTACCGGACATGGTCTGACAGTAACAAAGATATCAAAGGGAAAGCGTTCCCTACTATTCGAGGGTGCCTCTGCAAATATCGAGTCCACCTTTCACACAACCATGCACCGGGTTGCCATCCAGGGGAAGCCGTACTTCTCCAATACAGAAGACATATCAATTCCCGCAGCAGTAAGTAGTCTCGTTAAGAATGTCGGCCCGCTAAACAACTTTTCCGCTCGCCCGACTTACACTGGAATAGTAGGGTTGTATTCCTTGGGAAACTACCTTGCTCCAGGCGACTTTGCAATGATTTACAATACTGAGCCCCTATTGGAGCAAGGCATCGACGGGAGCGGCGTAACAATAGGTATTGCTGGAGAATCAGACATCAACCCATCGGATGTTCTGAACTTCCGCAGCACTTTCCTTCCCGCCAAGTATGCGAACAATGCGCCCACCCTTTTCAACTCCAGCACTGATCCAGGAAAGACTAACTCTGAGGGAGAGAGCGACCTTGATGTTGAATGGGCAGGAGCAGTTGCACCCGGTGCCCAGATCATTCTTAATGCAACAAGCGATCCGATCGTTTCTTCAGAGTATTTCGTCGACGCTAATTTTGCGGACATAATCAGCGTAAGCTTCTCGCAGTGCGAGGCTTATAGTAATCAAGCAAACGATTCTATCTGGGAACAAGCCGCAGCGCAAGGCATCACGGTATTCGTAGCTGCAGGTGATAGCGGATCGGCTGGCGCTGGCCCTTCTTCGGGTGGCTGTGATGACGCAAACTCCGAATCGGTTGTGACACAGGGCTATGGTGTAAACGGATATGCTTCGACGCCATATAACGTAGCTGTGGGGGGAACTGAGTTTGTCGAAGATATTGCTACCACTCCAGGTTGGGAAAGCAGCAATTACACCACAAACTTTGGAATGCCATACACCTCCGCCCAAGGATACATAGCTGAGGATGCCTGGAATGAGAGCTCGGTCAACGGTGGTTCAGGAATCTGGGCCGGAGGCGGAGGAGTCAGTACTTTATACGGAAAGCCATCCTGGCAAACTGGAGATCAGGTTCCAACAACTGATCCCATTACAGTTACCAGCTCAATACCCGGCCCTCATCGATATTTGCCCGATGTATCATTGACTGCCGCAAATCACGATGGCTATCTGATATGCAGTGAGGCTGGAGCCGCCAGTTGCGGAACAGGAGGACCGTTTACCGGCACTACGGCCCGTGGAACTTCGGCGGCTACACCTGCATTTGCCGGAATTCAAGCGTTGATCGACCAAACATATGGCCGGCAAGGGCAAGTCGCTTATACATACTATGCACTGGCAGCCCAGCAAGGCTCGAGCAATTGCGCGTCAGATGCCCAAGGAGGACCGGCTCCGACCTGCATTTTTAATGATGTTCAGCTAGGCAGCAACTCCGTGCCATGCCAAGCGGGAACTACCAACTGCGTCGATGGCGTCTTGCCACTGTTTCTAGCGGCGCCAGGCTATGATCTGGCGAGTGGACTGGGCTCGGTGAACGCGGCCAATCTGTATGCGCAATGGGATCAGGCGATGCGTAGAAGCACGCTGACCAACATTACCGTGACCTCCCCTGCGAATGGCGTTGCCACGCCGACGCAGGACATAACCTTTGCTGTAGCTGTATTCGTGCCCTGTGAACCAGCGTCAACACCGAGCCAAGACTGCCCGTCACAAGAGTGGGGACCGTCTATGGCCGGCGATACAGTGTCCATTTATGATGAGACAACCAGCGAGGCTATAACTCCCTCAGGAAACGCACCGACGCTCTCGCTTTATTCGTCTGGCTCGTCCTCTGGCTTAGAACCATCTTCATATTATCTGGCGACGTACACCACTACCGCGCCGCTATCAACAGGCTCGCATAGTATAGTGGCAAGCTATTCTCCTTCGAGTAGGACAGCCGCGTACTACAGTGGGTCAACGTCAAATCCCACGTCTGTTGACGTTGAAGCAACCAGCGCACAGACTCCGACCTTTAGCAATCTGACCCCATCGCAGACTATCGTTTATGGAACTCCTTCAGTGAACTTAAATGGCACGCTGACGGCGGGCACGCTTGCCCCAGGCGGAGGCACAGTCACGATCAGGGCGGGGAGTGCCTCGACAACTGCAACCGTCGCGGACGATGGGGCCTTCAGCGCTACGTTAAATACGCAGGCCCTGAATATATCGCCGACGCCATACCCGATCACCTACAGTTTTGCAGGAACAGGGAGCTTCGCATCAGCCAGCGATAGCAGTACCACGTTGACTGTTGTGGCCGCACTGAGCCCGGTACTGACAGAGCCGGTTGGTGCCGTTAGCGGACCGCAGACGGCTACGATTCTACTTTCGAGCAGCTTCACGATGGGATTGATCAGCGTTGTAACGCAGGGGTCACCTAATCTCGACTTTGATTACGCGACAGGTGGAACCTGCGCCGTTGGAGCAGCATACTCGGCGGGGCAGAGCTGCACCGTGAACTACGCGTTTGCTCCGACGCAACCTGGGGAGCGTGCAGGTGGAATCATTGTTGAAGACGCTGATGGCAATGTGATGGCGACACAATACATTTCTGGAGTGGGCACAGGGCCGCTTGCAGTTTTTTATCCTGGTTCGGAGAGCGCAGTAGGCACTGGACTGATTGAGCCGTCTGGCGTAACTGTTGACGCAGCCGGGAACGTCTACATTGCCGATTGCGGCAACGATCGTGTCTTAAAGGAAACGCTAGTAGGCGGCGCCTACACGCAGAGCACTGTCGGAGATGGTTGGGGTTCTCCTTGCGGTATCGCAGTGGACGGGACTGGAAATGTCTATGTAGCCGACCAGCCCAACAACCGAATTGTAAAGGAGACATACTCCGGTGGAAACTATACGCAAAGTACGGTGGTGAGTGATTTATCAGATCCATTTAGTGTGGCAGTGGACGGCAACGGTAGCTTATATATCGCCGATGTCGGCCATAACCGCGTGGTGAGGGAGGTCTGGACTGGCAACGCTTACACCGAAAGTACGGTGGGCGGCGGCTGGGGCTTTCTTGGCGGCGTTGCAGTCGATGGTAGTGGAGATGTCTATATAGCTGACCGAGGCAACAATCTCGTAGTGAAGGAAACGCTGTTGGAAGATGGCTATCACCAGAGTACGGTAGCGAGCGGCTTGAGTTCTCCTCAGGGCGTGGCTGTCGATGCCGCCGGCAACGTCTATATCGCAAACACCGGAGACCCGAACGGCACTCCGCAGGTACTAAAAGAGACTCTGTCGGACGGCACTTACACGCAGAGCGCCGTGGGCGACGAACTTTATCAGACCGGTGGTGTAAACCAACCCAACGGTGTGACAGTGGACGGCGGCGGAAATGTTTACATTACTGCTGACATGGTCATTGACGACTACAACTACATAGGCCGTGTCGTGAAAGTGGATGTCTCGAATCCGCCGGCCCTGATATTTGCATCGACGGCTGTCGGTTCAACTAGCATTGACAGCCCGCAAACAGTGACAATGTGGAACATAGGAAATCAAGTGTTGACGATGCCCATTCCGTCAAGCGGAACCAATCCGAGCATCGCGGAAGACTTCACTTTGAACAGCACGGGTGAGACGGCGTGTCCACTGATCGCAAGCACGGGCGCTTCAGAGGGTACGTTGGCAGAAGGAACATCGTGCACCCTTTCTATCAGCTTCACCCCTACTGTAGCGAGCAACCCCAACGGCTCCTTGGTTCTGACGGACAATAACCTGAACGGTTCTGACATAACCCAAGCGATCTCGCTGAGTGGCACAGTACCACAATTATCTGTGAGCACAACGACCACGCTCGGCTCCTCGCCGAACCCCTCATCGTATGGTCAGTCCTTAACGATTACCGCAACCGTAACGCAATTGAGCGGAACTACGGTACCGACAGGGACAGTGCAGTTTAGCCTAGACGGAAGTCCCGATGGGGCGACCGTGCCCTTAAGTGGAGGAATTGCAACTTACGTTGCAAGCACATTGACAGTGGGGATCCATGGAGTTACGGCTTTATATACGCCCGCTGCGGGTACCGCCTTTGCATCAAGCAGTGCTGCGACGTTGAGTCAGACGGTCAACAAGGCCACGCCTTCGATCACGACCCTGCCCACGGCCAGCGCAATCACCTATGGGCAGACCCTGGCGTCTTCAACGCTGAGCGGCGGTGTTGCGTCCACGGGCGGCACCTTTGCGTGGACTGCGTCCAGCACGGCGCCCACAGCCGGCACGCAGTCCGAGAGCATCACCTTCACGCCCACCGATGCGACTGGCTACAGCACGTTGACTGGCACGGCCAGCGTGACGGTGAACAAGGCGACTTCGTCAGTGACGACCTGGCCGACAGCCAGCTCGATCACCTACGGCCAGACGCTGGCCTCCTCGACGCTGTCGGGTGGCCAGTCAACTCCGGCGGGCAGCTTCACCTTCACCACGCCGACAACCGCTCCGGGCACGGGTACGGCCTCGCAGGGCGTGACCTTCACGCCTACCGATGCGACCGACTACAGCACGTTGACCGGCACGGCAAGCGTGACGGTCAACAAGGCAACGCCGTCTGTGACGACATGGCCGACGGCCAGCTCGATCACCTACGGCCAGACGCTGGCATCCTCGACGCTGTCGGGCGGTGCTTCGACTCCTGCTGGCTCGTTCGCGTTTACCACGCCGACAACCAAGCCGAACGCGGGCACAGCATCGCAGAGCGTGACCTTCACGCCTACCGACGCGACCGACTACAGCACGTTGACCGGCACGGCCAGCGTAGCGGTGAACAAGGCGACTTCGTCAGTGACGACGTGGCCGACGGCCAGTTCGATCACCTACGGCCAGACGCTGGCATCCTCGACACTGTCGGGCGGCGCCTCGACTCCCGCAGGCTCGTTCGCCTTCACCACGCCGACAACCAAGCCGAACGCGAGCACGGCATCGCAGAGCGTGACCTTCACGCCTACTGACGCGACCGACTACAGCACGTTGACCGGCACGGTCAGCGTAACGGTGAACAAGGCAAGCTCCTCGACAGCATTGGTTTCGTCATTGAATCCCTCCGCTGTCGGACAATCCGTGAATCTGACGGCTACCGTCACGGGGCAGTATGGGGGCATGGCTACCGGCACGGTGACGTTCAGCAATGGAAGCACGAGTCTGGGGAGCGCCTCCCTGAGCGGCGGCTCAGCAGTCTTAGCAACCACGGCTTTGCCGCTGGGCACGGACTCGATCACGGCTGTCTACGGCGGGGATACGAGCTTCACCGGCAGCACTTCGAACTCGGTGAGCCAGGTGGTGAACCAAGTTCCGAATCCTGCCCCAGTCATCAGCGGCATCTCGCCGGGATTTGTTAGCGCGGGCGGTGCAGCCTTCACGCTCACCGTCACCGGATCGGGATTTGTTTCCGGTTCGACGGTCTACTGGGGTACATCCGTGCTCACCACGACCTACGGGAGCGCGACCCAGCTCACGGCTCAAGTTACAGCCGCCGAGATTGCGAATGGGGGAATTACAGTCGCAATTACAGTGCAAACGCCGTCTCCCGGCGGTGGCACTTCCAACTCATTCCAGTTTGAGGTGAATTCCGCGTCTGGAACGACAACGGGACCGACATTTACCTCAACGACGGCAACCGTAACTGCCGGATCTTCGGCCAGCTATCCTGTCACTCTGCCTTCCACTGTGGAGAGCGCCTCCGTAACCTGCCTGAATCTTCCGACTGGAGCGACGTGCAGCTATTCGGCGACAACCAACACGCTGACAATCACAACCTCCTCGACAACGCCCAATGGAACCTATCAGATTACAGTCGTCTTTACTGAGACTGTCTCCGGCGCAGCAACTTCATGGATTCTGCTGCCCATTCTTCTCCTTCCTCTTGTGTATTTGAGGAGAAAACTAGCTGCGCGAGGCGTTTGGGTGACAGCTTGCCTGGGGCTGGTTCTGCTGGCTGCGGTTGCATACACATCCGGTTGCGGTGGTAGTAGTGGAGGGTCTAGTTCCCCACCACCCCCTCAGACTCACCAGGTGGTAAGTTCCGGTTCAGTTGGCATCACAATCCAGTAGAAACGCCTCAGGAATTTACGTGCAGAAACGGAATGGCGAGTTCGGCATTCCGTTTCGTCGTCGCCACTGGACATCGATGCTGTCTCTTTTGCTGTTGGTTGCCGCTGCCGGGGCAATTGGTTGCGGCGGAGGTGCAGGCGGCGGGGGGCTCAAGCATAGGTTGACCGCCCATCTGGAAGTTCGCTGGCTGCGGAGAGCTAATTGGTGGGGATTATGCGGAGCGATTGGGTGTCTGAGCAAAGCATCTACGCGGTATTTCCGAAGAAACTCCACATAATCACGCCCTCCACATAATGAGCAATGTGCGCGAAGCACATGGAGAGTCGATTGTAGAAACGCTTGGTGAAGAGCGCCGACGCCCACTCCGATTCGATAAAGCGCAGCAAGGTATTTCCGAATTCCGCCTTGTCCGCAGCGGTTGAAAACTTCGTAGCTTTGAAATCCGATGGGAGAAATGGCCCCTTGGGCATGTTGATCTCCACACAAGAGAAAAGGGCCAGCCGCAGCCGACCCTCTTCCTTGCCTTGGTTGAGACCATAACGGCCTCGTTGGAACGTTCTCCCAATGGATACGCTTTCACCCGTGCATGCTGAAGACCAGCGGTTCCAGGGAGATTGATGGCTCTGTCGTCGTCACGCTGCAGCTTCGCCCATCGCTCTGAGCTTGCGGTATACGGTGGTCTTGCCGATTCCGAGCAGCCGTGCAGCTTCGAGAGGTCTGCGATTCGACCTCTCGTAGGCTGCCACGATCATCGCTCGCTCCACCTCCGCCATAGTCGGAAAGACTCCCGTCTCTGGAACCTGTGCTAAGACGACTGGAGCTACTGACTCCTCGTACTGCTGCGTCAGCCGCTCCGTTGCCGTCGAGATCAATCTGGAGGCCTGTTCGAGTTTCTGAAGGCATTGCGGGTCCTGCCGGATCACGACTTTCTCCACGACTCGCTCAACAATCTTCACGATCGGCTCAGGCAGAGTCGTCCCACAACGCCGGCAATTGGCTCGATCGCTCCATTGGACGAGTTCGCAACTTTGGCAGCGAACCTTATCCCGTTCCTCGCTCATGATGTCACCTCTCAAGTTGAAAGCGTGCTAGCTCAGTCGAAGAGACTGAGCTGCACATTGGCTTCTGTAGCGGTCGGCCAAATCCCGGTCTTATTCCGCTTCTTTGAAGGCAGTTTAGGTTCGATCAGGTGTATGCCGAATGGCGTCGGAGCCGATTCTGCTGCGATCAAGCCCGGCAGGTCGGGCGCCAGTTCGGACTCCTCTTCGGATTCAGGTTCCACCGGAGCCGGGCGCGGCAGCACCTTCTCGCGTTCGTGGCCGAGATCTCGCCACACAGCATCGGCGGACTCGCCAACTCCGGCTTTCTCCACCAACTCCCGAGCCATCGCGCTCATCAGGTCTTCGTCGGTGTCGAGTGCCTGCAGACCTTCGCCAGAGAACTTGCCCTCCATCATGAGCGCGACCAACATCTTCTTGCCCATGAGACGGAGGCAGGTCTCCTGCATGGTGCCGGAGTAAGTAACGAACTTAACCCGCACCGGGAATCTCTGCCCGATGCGCCACGATCTGCGGCTTGCTTGGCGCAAGGTATGCAGCGAGTACCCGGTCTCGTAGAAGTAGAGCGTCGGAAAGGCCAGCAGGTCTAGTCCCGTTTCGACCAGCTTGGGATGGCAGATCACCACCTGGACGCCGGCTTTCAACTGCCGGTCGTACCAATCCTCTCGTTTATCAGTGGCAACGGATGAGCGGAGGACGGCGACGCGAAAGCCTTCCTGCCGCAGAACGGCCTCCAATCGCAAAGTGACATCTTTCTCGCCCGTATAGGTGGCATAGACCTGGCATCGCCTTCCCTGCCGCAACTCTTCTTCCACGTCGGCGATCAGGGCACGCTCCTTCGCATAGAGAGCCTCCCGCGTGAGGTTCGCCGGTTCAGTCACCAGGAACTTCACATACTCCTTCGTTTGCGGATCGAAGGCCCGCGCCCAAATCTCATCGAAGTCGTAGGGATGATCGGGATAGAGCAGGAGCGTGTTGAGCAGGATGCTCATCAGGCTCTTGTTGCCGCGATGCGCTTTCATCGCGGAGCGAATATCCTCCTCCAGCTTCTCGTAAGCCTGCTGCAGGGCATCGTCCATATCGACCGAAATGACGCTCTCGTCGTATCGCGGCAGATTGTCCGAAATGTCCTCAAGAGACAGAAACGCTGTCGTGGTCATCAGGAACTTGCCGAAGAGCATCGGCGAGGCTCCGGGCTTCCGGAGAACCCGGACCGTCTTTTTGGTCGCCCTTGAACAGGCGTTGTCTGCCTCTTCCACCTTCTCGATGGTCTCGAGGACACCGTACTGTTCTTGGAAGTCCCGCCGTCCCTGCCCTCCATAGGCGAAGCCCTCGCGCACCATCGCGTGCGGCTCCATGCGGTAGAAGATGTTGAACAGGTCGTCGGCATAGCCGCCCATCAGGGTTCCGGTGAGCGCGATCAATCTGTGTGCCGCGCGTCCGAGCACGCCAAGCCCGTTGCCTTGCGCCGTGTCGCCAGCCAGCTGGTGCAACTCATCGGCGATGGCGAAATCAAACCACCCGCGCATGTAGCGTCCCACATACTCGATTGGCGCCATGCGCTGAATTCGCGACCTGTCGGCCTGCCACAGAGCGGAGAAGCGTGTGGTGCCGCCGCGGGGCGCTGTCAGAGCCTCCGAGACCTTGAGTTTGTCGGTGAAGTCGAGCGCGGTAAGCTTCTGCATCTCGGAGTCGAGGATGGCAACGCCGGAATCCGGATTGACAACGCCGCCCAGATTCGGACCGGACTTTGCCTTGATATAGATGTGCTCCCAGAAGTAACCCAGCTTGCCTTTGTCCTTGCCGGTGATAAAGAAAGTCGGCCCAGGGAAGCGCTTCCGCCATTCCTTGCGGCCCATGCGCCGCATTTCGGCCAGGCTGATGCGCTTGCCCTCGTAAACCGTCTTGCCTTTGCTCAGCTTCACCTCGCAGACGCCGTGCGGCCGGCTGGGATCGCCGCCATTGCGCATGTCCTCGATGAGGAAGGCGCGGGCGCGCGGGATGGTCAGCAACACTTCGCGCGCCCATTTGTGCGTAATATGCGATGGGCACATCACCAGCGTGGTACTGGGCCGCCCGTCCGCGAGCACATGGATTGTTCCCAACGCCATGTAGGTCTTGCCAGCTCCGCATTCGGCTACGATGCGCGCAGATTTGGCCCGGCGCAGATACTTCGCGGTACCGGTGATGGCAAGCCCCTGAGCGGGGAGCGCTTTGCGCAGAAGTGACGCCACTGCTGGGGCAACGGCGTCTTTGGTGCTCTGCAAAGGAGGATAGGTTTCGAGAATGCGCGATCCCAATTCAACAGCGTGGGCGCGCAGATATGTGTAGATGTCGGTTATGTGGTCATGACTCATGGAATGCCTCCTGGATGCGGCTCACGCTTGGCTGATCGCCACATAACTCCGATACTTGACTGGCTCGTACTGTCAAGAGAGGAGACAACGACATGCAAGAAGTTGAGAAGTTGATTGGGCGCATTGAATGGATCAGACGGTATAACGCGGGGCCGTTTCTGGAAGAACGAAGTTTGTACCTCGCACACGTTCAGAAGATCGGACAGCTTTCCCGGCGAACGCGAGGCATCAACAAGTTTCTGCTAGGTATCGCGGAGCGAATCGACCTCAGCCAAGTCCACTCAGTGGACGCTGCTCAACTCAAACAAGCAGGCGAATCCTGGGTTTCAGATCATTGTAGAACTGATTCCATCGCCAGAACACGTCAGATCGCTCTGAGAGAATTTACCCACATCGGGGAGAGGTGGCTGCGATATCTCGGCAGGTGGCGCGGTTCAGAGCCATCTCATAAGTTCCAGAATGAGCTGAGCCAATTCCTTGATCATCTCAAGGTTGAAAGAGGCTATACCGAACAAACGCTGCTGACACGAGCGTCCGGGTTGCGTCTATTCTTCAGCTGGCTTACCGAGCGCGGCTGCTCGTTGGCAGAAGTGAGGCCGGAAACCATCGCCGCATACTTTGTTGAGCACAAGGACAAAGGTTGGTCGCGTGCGACCATCGCGGTGTACGCCCAGTCACTGCGCAGCTTCTTCCACTTTGCAGAACAGCGCGGGTGGTGTTTCCCTGGCATTGAATCGACGATTGAAAGACCGCGCATTTATGCACTGTCAGGCCTTCCTCAAGGTCCATCCTGGAAGGACGTGCAGCACCTCATCGCAAGCATCAACACAAGTCGCCCCGCCCACATTCGAGATCGTGCCGTCATTCTACTGCTTGCCGTTTACGGATGGAGAATCGGCGAGGCGGCCAAAC
>Ga0302200_10003700_pt1 | contig 12725 bp, 13 predicted proteins | sample II_Bog_N3_1_FD_194585 | JGI IMG/M metagenome (GOLD analysis project Ga0302200, IMG submission 194585) | Peat permafrost microbial communities from Stordalen Mire near Abisko, Sweden - II_Bog_N3_1 | ecosystem: Environmental > Terrestrial > Soil > Wetlands > Peat | place: Sweden: Abisko... | reverse complement strand
CCAACGGGAATACTGCCTGCGCGCCCCAGTTCGAACACCAGCCCTGCAAAACCGCCGGATCAGCCTTGGCGAAAACGCTATGCCCGACACACTCCTAGAGCGGTACAAAAAAGCGAGACGATTATCTCCTGAGAAATCGAATCAGTTTTCTCCCAATTCGTTCCCCGTCTTTCAGTTCGCATTCCCAAACGGTGAGGACAGACCAGCCAAGTTCGCCTAAGCTGGCTGCGCTCGCCTTATCCCGTGTCTTGTTCCGCTCAATTTTCTGAAGCCAATAGGGCCGATTCGACTTCGGCATCACTGAGCCATGCTTGCAGGTGTGGCCGTGCCAGAAGCAGCCATGCACAAAGATGGCTTTCTTGCGGCCGATGAAGGCGATGTCAGGATTTCCGGGCAGATCTTTACGATGAATTCGGTATCCGGGGTAGCCAAACAAACGGAGCAGACTCCGCACAGCCAATTCCGGTCCCGTATTGCGCGACTTAACGGCTCTCATCGTACGACTGCGCTGCTCAGGAGTTTCCTTCACTTCTCGTCTTGTATCTCTGAACCTTCGGGCAGATTTGCCAGTGCATTGAGGCGGCGTTCCGCAAGCCAAGCCAAACGTTTTGCTTGCGTAAGGAGCGTGCGCCGCAGACCTTTCTGCACTTGGCGCTCGCTTATGACTTTGGCAAGCAAAGATAAGGTTTCCGATCTCCTAGCGATCCTGGTATCTGGATGACTTCGTATTAGGAATACTTCGTCGCTTACTACTTTTCCGCGCCAGCTCGGTGGTAACACATATCCGCCATTCGGGGTTTCAGGAGGGTCTTTTTCGTTTAGGACGGCCTGAAACGTCGACTTCTTGAGCAGGGCTTTGAACACGGCATATTCGAGCCAGTTTAGGTGAGCTTTCGCCTTTGCCGCAGAAGTCGGGAGCGCCTCGTATTGCGGCAGAGGCCAGACTTCCATTTCATAAACCTCAAATGGGTCAAGCACCTTCATTGCAACCGCATCCGTGCGTTGATTTGTAAGGTGGCGACGAACTCTAGTTCTTAGTCTCTCGTTGGTCTGTCCAACGTAGATCGGCTCTCCGTCGTAGTCAAAGAACGCGTATACGCCGAACTTATAGTTCCCAAGCGAAACTTGTTTCTTTGTCGCGGGGTCAAGAACGCGTTGGTTTAGAAACGAGGTCAGCTTCTTGCGGAGTTCCATCGTCTCAAACGGTGGGTCGTAAGTATTCAGAGATTCTGCTTGCATGCGAGAGTCACATCCCTATGCCGCAACGTTCTTCCTTCGAAGGATGGTCGCTCCGGCAATGGGCGTAAGGAGACCCGAGGCAAGATGCGAGACCGCAGGAACAACCAAACCATCACCGGCGAGGCGGTACGCCTCATTGTAGCTCTGCGGCAACGGGTAATCCTCTGGAAGTCCCATGAGTCGCCCAGCTTCGCGGGGAGACAGGAGCCTCGTCCGAACAGACTGGCCACGCACGACGATGATCGTCTGCCTGCTAGACCCCCCAGAGGGAGTCCGTAAACAACCTGCGACGTCATCAAAGCGAACCTCTGCGCGGCATCTTCCGTCGCGCGTGCGTTTGTAGAGCGTACCAACGCGGAGAGTTCGTTCTTTTTGAGCGGAACGCACCTTTTCTCTGTTTAGAGGCGACATCATCAGGAGCAATGCCTGCGTGTCTTCTTGGCTGTTCCACTTGACACCGTATGGCTGCTCCTCGATCAAATCAGAGAATGCCGTTCTGCGCTGAGTCGGGGAAGGAAGGTTCCACCAAATCCATCGATCCTGCGCCTCCTTCGACAGCCTGAATTTTGCCTCAACTAAGTTGCGCGGATGCCAGATGGCGTCAGGGTCACCTCGCGTCAGGCCCTCGGGTATTTCTATATCGGATGCAGCAGCAACAACAAACAGGCGCGGGCGCGATTGTGGAACGAAATGGACCGCATCTATGACCATGGCACCGAAGTAATAGTCCATGCCGACCATCGCACGCGCGAGTTCAGCGAAATCCCTGCCCCTATTTGAAGTGATTGCGCCGCACACGTTTTCGAGAACAATGACCTTTGGAGCCCTTCCTTCTTTTTTGAGTTCCCGCATTAGGCTCCAAAAAGGCCAGAACGCGCCGCTCCTATTCCCATTAAGCCCCTTACCATTGACTGCCAGAGAAAGGTCTTGGCAAGGAAACGACGCCCAAGCTAATGTCGCATGCCCCGGAAGGTCAGCAGAAGACAACATGGCAACATCTCGGATGAGGAGGTGGTCCGAGCCGAAGCGAAAACGATATGAGGCAGCCTTTTTCACATCAATATCGTTGGCGAAAGTGCAGGTCCATGACTCACCGAGACCGAGGCGCGCCATCCCGCCACCCGCGAAGAACTCGTAAAATTCTGGCATCTCGTCACTCCCTTCTCGCCACTTAGATATTTCTATATCGGATCGCTATTTATTGACCTTTTTTGGCCCGGATTATCTTTCTGCCTGCTGCCGTTTAGGAACAAATCCCGTTGTAGGCCATTTTGGTGCCGCTCGGCATATGTGTGCATGAAGTCCCGGAGAACGCCCGATGCGGCTAGCCCTTGACCGCGGCATGCTTCGACGAACGCCTGGCGCAGTTCCTTTTCCACGCGCACTCGGATTCCGGTATCCTTTGCAAGCATCAAAATTACATTACCACTTGGATACACAGTTGTGTATCCAAAATTTGACGTATGCCCGGGGCCTAGGCTGGGCGTAGCGCTCGCCCCCTTTCCAAGATCCAATTGCGAAAGTGAGCCTCTTTGATTTCGGAACCTCCCCAGGCCTTCTTCGCTGGAGCGGCTGGCCACTGTTCCCTGTTCAGCGCAACAGTCACAAGAACCACAAGAATGTGATTACAGAAACCTTTGAATGGCCTGAACTCCGCTCAATTCGGCCCGGTCAAAAAACAACTTGTCCCATTCCAAGCAATCTCTTCTCTGATTTCGCAACCATCCAAATTAACCGTTGTCGGCTGAGGGTGGCTTGCATGGTCAACCCAGTATGTTTTTCGCAACCACCCAAGCAAACTATTGGCCCACGAAACGAACCACTCAGGCAAACTTAGGCGCACGGAAACTGACCTTTGGAACGAACCGTTTCGCCGGCGCTCTACAATAAATCCTTGCTTCCGGAAGCTCAACGCGAACGCTTCGACGTGGTGCTGGTGAGGCCGCGCAACCCGCTCAATATAGGAGCGGCGGCGCGGGCTATGGCCAACTTCGGCTTCTCACACCTTTCCGTGGTCGCTCCCTTTGCGCCGACGTGGCGCGAGGCGCGGTCTGCCGTGGACTCTCAGGGTGTGCTGGTAAACGCTGTGGAATCAGCGACTCTTGGCGAGGCCGTGGCCGGGGCGACGCTGGTGGTGGGCACGGGGAGTCTGCAATATCGCAAGCCTGAGCAACCGGTGGTTGTTTTGCCAGAGTTGGCCCCTTTGGTCAATCAGGAGTTGGCTCGCGGCGGACGCGTGGCGCTGGTCTTTGGGCCTGAAAAACATGGACTTACGCGGGATGATTTGTCATGGTGTCATCTGCTGGTGGAGATTCCGACAGACCCCGGTCAGCCCTCGATGAACCTGGGGCAGGCTGTGGCTGTTTGTCTTTATGAGCTGGCGGCGCGGGTTGATTCCGCGGAGGGTACGAGCGGGCCCGCGCCAGTGGAATCAGGCCGGCTGGAGCTGCTGGCGGGGGTGGTGGAAGAGGCGATGGAGGCGGCGGGCTACTCGCCGCGCGCGATGCAGGCGGCCAACCGGCGGGACTTGAGATTGTTGTTGCGGCGGCTGACGCTCTCGGCGCACGACACCCGGCGGATTCTGGGCATCTTCCGGCGGATTCTCTGGCGGCTGCGGCATTAAAACTGCGTTACCGCGCGGGTGCTGTGGGGCGGTTTCCTGATAAAGTCAAGCGCAAGGACTACTGAAATGCAGATGGATTTGATGCGCAGTCGTTTTGGTTTTTTGCGGGTTTGGGTTCGGCTGGGCTGCTGCGCGGCGCTGGCGCTGGGGATGGCTTTTCCTGCTCATGGGCAGCAACCGGCAGCCGCGGAACAGACTCCGGTGGCACAGGCGACTGCGCCGGAAAAGGCTCTAGCAGGGCAAGCGGCCGAGAAGGCAGCGCCTGAGGCCGGCCGCATTACCGACGCGGAGCTTAAACAGTTGTTGGTAGGCAAGGCGCTATATCTGCGCGGCAGCTACCTGGATAACACGCTCAGTTTTGACGAGCATGGGCGGCTGATTGGGCACGCGGCGCAGGGGTCGTACACGCTGTGCGCAATCGAGATCGACAAGGTGCGGCTGACGCGGCACAAGGTGGTGCTGGAGGGCGCGCGATACGGGCTGCACTTTCTGGGCCAGTTAGCCGTTGAAGATCAAGCGAGCGCGTTCGACCGTGTGAAGATTACTCCCAAGAAGAAGCTGGTGAAAATCACCATTGACCGCGAGATGGTGGTGAAGGCGAAGAAGGTGAAAGCGGCCGGCAAAGTCAAGGGCAAGACGCCCGCGGCGACGGAGCCGGCTGAGCCGAGCGAGGCTGAGCAACTGAAGGCTTCCATCGCAGCCACGCCCGAGGCTGAACGCCCGGCGGACCCGAATAGCGTGACGACGACTACTTCGCCGGCACACGCGAGGCGGATGCTGAGAGACTCGATTGATAGCGTTTTTGCGCAGGGGATGGACGAGCTGATGATCGCCGCGATGCCCGATTTCTGGAAGCTCTACTACCAGGCTGTTGCCGACAAGGCTGATTATCGCCCCAAAGACGCGGCTGTTTTACGCCAGAGTGCGGTGGACCAGAAGGCCGCGCTGCTGACGAAATTCGAGCCGGAGTCGAATGAATTTGCGCAGGCGAAGGGCGTGGCGGGGATGGCGCTTTATCACACGGTGGTGGGCACGGACGGGAAGGCGGGCGAGATTGCCGTGGGGCGGCCGATCGGCTTCGGGCTGGACGAAAACGCCGTGGAGGCCATCCGAAAAGCCAGTTTTCAGCCGGCGGTGAAAGACGGCAAGCCGGTTGCGGTGTTGCTGGACCTGGTGGTACAGTTCAGGATTTTTGACAAGCGGACTGATGTGGCCAAACCGCCCGAGGCCGCCGATAAGCCAGCCGAGCCGGTACTACCCGGGCCTTATAGCCTGCCGCCGCAGCAATAGTGATCTGGGGCTGATCGGCGGGCGATGCGTGGGTAGCTCGCTATTCCTCCTGACGGATAATTTCGTCGAGGGTGGGCTTGTGCTTGGCGGCGCGGCCGGTGCGGGGTTCGGTGTCGATGACACGCGCGGGTTTTGGCTGGCCTACACGCTCGCGGGCGTTGGCTTTGACGGCCTTGGCGGCTGAGAATTTCCCTGGCTTGCGTTTCGTCATGGCAAGGCTAGTATGGAATATGAGGCGGCGGAACGGAAGCGCTTCCGGGACTCCCGGCGGCGGATTTCGCCGGGATGGAGAGCTGACAGGCCATGGAAGAGCGGGATTTTTTCAACGAAACAACGGAGCAACGCACTCATACGCTGACTTGCCCCAAGTGCGGGCAGGAGGGCGAGTACAAGGTCACATGGATTGTGCGGCGCAAGCGGGCACAACTGGCGCGCGGGGCTGACGAGCGGGACCGGGCCAAATTCGCCAAGGCGCAATCTTACATGGTAAGACGCGACGAAAAGCTGGCCTGCACTAATGTTCGCTGCCGCAAGGCTTTCGAGATCAGTTCGCTGCAATCGGTGGCGTTTATCACTGACTGAGGAGCAGGGGAGCTAGTCTGTTTCCCACCCTTGCGACAAAAACAAGAACGTCGCAAGGATGGGGCACCCGCCCATTATCGCGAGAAGAACGGAATCGCCGCAACCCTTCCCCAGTTCCGCACGCCTCTAGAGGCAGGCGCGCAAAGCCCGCGTTCTTCGAGGAGGAACCATGAAAGCTCCTGCACTTTTCGCCGTCCGGCGGCAAGCTGCGCTGATTGGTCTTGTCGCCTTGCTGTTGATTGCGCCGAGCGGTCGCGCACAGGAACTCAAGCCCATCCAATTGCCCAAGCCGCAGATGACGGCCGGGATGCCACTGATGCAGGCACTGGCCGAGCGCAAGACCACACGCGCTTTTCTGGATAAGCCGATGCCGCAGCAGACTCTCTCGAACCTTTTGTGGGCGGCCTTTGGAGTGAACCGGTCACGCGAAGTTAAGCCGGGGTTGGGCCGCACCGCGCCCTCGGCCATGAACAAGCAGGAAATTGAGATCGACGTGGTTCTGGCCAGCGGAGTTTACGTTTATGACGCCGAAGCCAATTTGCTGCGCCCGGTCGCGGGCGGTGACGTGCGCGCGAAGATGGGTGCGCCTCCCGCGGGACTGGCAGCCGTGACGCTGGTTTACGTGGCTCAAGCGAATCCGGACTATGCGCAGGTGGACGCGGGATTCATCGGGCAGAATGTGTATCTGTTTGCGGCGTCAGAGGGATTGAACGCGTGGTTCTATGCGCTGCATGGGCAACAGGACGCGACGGCTGTGGCGGCGGCGCTGAAATTGCCTGCCGGGAAGCGTCCGCTTTACGCGCAATCCGTTGGGTATCCTGCGAAGTAGCGCAACGGGCTGGGGAATGCTTCTCTGCGTGCTATGTCTGTTGGCGACAAGTGGAAATCTCGTGTCGCCAAATAAGTGAATGCTAGGCGACTTATCGGGAGTAATTCGCGCGGTTCGATGAGTGACTAGGGGATTTGGTGTCATTCCAGAATCCAGTCGGCATCGTCGGTTTTTAGAAGCGATCCAAACACCGTTCCCGGAGACGCAGCGATCTTGACCTGCCATCCAGAACATTCAGCCGCTACAATAGCAGGTATGCTTCAGCAGCTTGAATTCGCCGATAGTGTTCGTCGTCAAGTCGCCCCTCGGATAGCCAAAGGGCGCAAATCAGACCTCGGCCAGTTCATGACTCCATCCAACATTGCCCGGTTCATGGCATCATTGTTCCCGGCCAGCGACCTGAAGACGTGCCGACTGCTGGATGCTGGTGCAGGCGTCGGTGCGTTGTCATGCGCCTTTCTCGACCGCTGGATCAACGGTGGCTTTCAGTTTCAAGACGTGCAAGCATACGCCTACGAGATCGACGATAAGCTCCGGGGTCACCTTGCCGAACGGCTCGCAGCCTACGCAGGCGTAACGGCTCATGTCTCAGGTGAGGACTTCATTTCTTCATCGAATCAGTTGCTCTTTCACGGGGCGACAGATTACACACACGCGATTCTGAATCCGCCGTACAAGAAAATCAACAGCCTCTCGGCACATCGGCATGAACTCCGTGCTCTGGGTATTGAGACCGTGAATCTGTACTCTGCGTTCGTTGCGCTCGCCGTCATGCAGGCCGCGCACGAGGGACAGATCGTGGCTATCATTCCGCGCAGCTTTTGCAACGGGCCGTACTATCGTCCATTCAGAGATTTTATTTTGCAGAGAGCGGCACTCCGGCACATTCATCTATTCGAGTCACGCACCACGGCATTCAAGGACGATGACGTGTTGCAAGAGAACATCATCATTCGCTTGGAGCGTGGCGGCATTCAAGGCCCGGTCATGATCACCACATCGACGGACGATAGCCTGAGCGACCTTGAAACTCATGTGTACCCGTTCGATCACATCGTGTTCCCTGACGATGCAGAGGGTTTCATTCATGTTCCCACCTCGCCAGACGAGAGCACAGAGGCCATAGGCACGCCGTCCGCCATTCGCTTTTCTCTAGCCGACATCGGCGTGAACGTCTCGACTGGCCCCGTTGTCGATTTCAGGCTTAGAGACTATCTCCGCGATATGCCAGTACCGGGCACGGTGCCGCTGCTCTATCCGAGTCACTTCAGCATCAATCGTACAGAGTGGCCAATTGCAGGCGCGAAGAAGCCGAACGCCATTGAGCGGAACGGCGATACAGAGAAGTGGCTGTTCCCGAATGGTCACTATTGCGTCGTGCGTAGGTTCTCATCGAAAGAAGAAAAGCGCCGGATCATGGCGAGCGCGGTTGATCCCGCCGTCTTTGGCAACGCGCAGGCGCTAGGGTTTGAGAATCATCTGAATGTGTTCCATGAGAATAAGCGCGGCCTCTCCGAGCAGTTGGCAAATGGACTCGCCGTGTTCCTGAATACCACGGTCGTAGACAAGGCGTTCCGCCGCTTCAATGGGCACACTCAGGTGAACGCCACGGACCTGAAGACGATGAAGTATCCGAGTCGGCCTGCATTGATAGAACTTGGCAAGTGGGCAGTGATGAGCGGAGACCTTACGCAACAGATGATCGACGAAAGACTGGACACTCTGACGGCATGACGCACACACATATCGAGGAAGCACTCGCAATCATCAAAGCTCTGGGGCTGCCACGGGCACAACAGAATGAGCGGTCGGCGCTCAGTCTCCTTGCGCTTTTGAATCTGACAGCGGAGAAGACTTGGGCTAAGGCCGAAGCTCCGCTGGTGGGCATCACGCCGGTCATGGACTGGGCGTATGAGCACTACGAAAAGAAGTATGCGCCGAACACGCGAGAGACGTTCCGCCGTCAAACGATGCACCAGTTCGTAGCCGCTGGCATTGTGCTCTACAATCCCGATAAGCCTGACCGCTCGGTGAACAGTCCGAAGGCCGTGTACCAGATCGAGCCTGCAACGCTGGCCCTCATTCGCTGCTTTGGTACAAAGAAATGGACCGCCAAACTCGCCGCGTATTTGACCGATCACCAGACATTGATTGCACAATACGCGAAGGAACGAAAGCATAACTTGATTCCCGTGGTGATTGCACCGTGCAAAACGATAGCCCTGAGTCCGGGCGAGCATAGCGAGTTGATCCGCGCCATCATTGAAGATTTTGCTCCGCGCTTCGCACCGGGCAGTGTGTTGGTTTATGCAGGCGACACGGGCGAGAAGTGGGGATACTTCGACAAGACTTTGTTGACGGAGTTGGGCGTAGAGGTCGATGCACACGGGAAGATGCCCGATGTGGTTCTGCATTACACCGATAAGAACTGGTTGCTTCTTATCGAGTCTGTCACAAGTCATGGCCCGGTAGACGGCAAGCGCCATGCAGAACTTGCCGAATTGTTCGCAGGCTCGAAGAGTGGCCTTGTCTATGTGACAGCATTCCCGAATCGTGTAATCATGAGCCGCTATCTTGGCGAGATCGCGTGGGAGACTGAAGTGTGGGTAGCCGATGCGCCTTCGCATCTGATCCACTTCAACGGCGAGCGGTTTCTTGGACCATATTCTGTTGCGTAGTTGCGGTGGGTGGCACCTGATTTTGAGACATGGGAAAGCTTAATATCTTCAGCCAACACGTATTACTACGGAAAAGTCGTCCGTATTCAGATATTCAGATGTCAACTGATGCAAACAGCCCATTGCGCTCATTCAGCGTGGTTTATCTGCCAAAGGCCGGATTAGTATTGATAAACGCCCATGTCGCCAGGAGGGATTCTCGATAGGCGCAAAATCTCCTCGTATCTGGAACCGGACCGTGGTGACCTTGTGGTTGGACATCGGGAGGGCCGTAGCAGGCTACTGACCGATGTTTACATTGTTTGATTTTTGGCGGAGCAGCCTTGTTCTCCGCGAGGAGGGCTCCAGAGCAGGCGAGGCGCTTAGAAGAGCCGCGACTCTGGCGCAGGGACCGCAACTTGTGATTGAATCGAGGGTGAGAGCGGGCGCGCCGGGAGATCGCAAGAATTTGGCGCGGCTCGACAGGGCGAGGTCCGCCCAAGAGAAAACTGGAGAGACGACAATGGCAAATTCCCTGCTTCCCCCAGAGGAACGTCATCTGACCCCTGACCAGGTGGAGGCGCTGGATAAACGGCGCGACCTGGGCCATACACTGATGGTGATCGCAGGGCAGTTTGCGGTGATCGCCACTGTTCTGCTGTTGTGGGTGGGCCAGGACCTGGCCTATTCGCCGGGGTGGGCGCATCCCATGGCTTACTACTTCGTCATTGCACTGGTGATTATCGCCGTTTGCGGGGTGGTGGGATTTTTGCTGCGCCGGGGAACGCCGAGGATTGATTAAGAGCCGTGACTCCCACCCATTCCGCAAAAGGCGCGGAATGGATGGGGCACCCGGCATCCCTCACACCCGACATCCCTTGCACCCGACATCCCTTGTACTCGACATCCCTTGCTGACACGAGCGCGCGAAAAGCAAAGCGGTGTAGCGTTGAATTCACCAATGGCTGCTGTTTCCCCAAACTTCGCGACCGCTGACCACGCGCCGGGCCCAAAGCCGCCGGTGGAGACTACGCCGGTCCCTGCCGCACGGTTGACCGACGGGCTGGGGCGAGTCATCCACGATCTGCGCGTCTCGATCACGGACCGGTGCAACTACAAATGCGTTTATTGCCGGACGGGGGAGCTTGGCGCACAGTTTCCGGAGCTGGGCATTGACGAATACCTGCGGCTGATTGGGATTTTTGTTTCGCTGGGCATTACCAAAGTGCGCTTGACGGGCGGTGAGCCGCTGCTGCGCCCGGGGATTGTAAAACTGGTGCAGGAACTCGCGCGCCTGCACACTCCAAACGGCGAGCCGCTGGACCTGGCGCTGACTACCAACGGCCACTTGCTGGACGGGCTGGCAGAGCCGCTCAAGGCGGCCGGATTGCGACGCGTTACCGTGAGCATGGACGCCGTGGACGCGCCGACATTCGAGCGCATCACGCGGGTTCCGGGCAGCTTTTCGGCGGTGCTTGCGGGGATTCGCGCGGCGCGGGCGGCGGGGCTGGAGCCGCTCAAGATTAATTGCGTTCTGCTGCGCGGCTTCAACGACGATCAGATCGAAGGCTTTGCCCACTTTGCGCGGCAAGAAGGCGTGGTGGTGCGGTTTATCGAGTTTATGCCGCTGGAGGAAGGCCGGCTGTGGACGCCGGAAATCGTGGTGCCGCTGGCGGAGATTGTGGAGCGGATTGGGCGTGTGTTGCCGCTGGTAAAGCTGGAACCACGCGAAGCGAGTGAGACGGCGCGGCGCTATGGCTTTGAGGATGGAATTGGCGAGATCGGCATCATCGCCCCGGTGAGCCAGGCCTTCTGCGGAGCGTGCAGCCGGGTGCGGCTGACCTCCGACGGCAAGATCCGCACCTGCCTGTTTTCCCAGGTGGAGCACGACCTGTATGGACGCCTGCGCGGGGGCGCGAGCGATGCGGAACTGGCCGGTTACATTGCGCACGTGGTGAGGGGCAAGGAGCCGCGCCATCATATCGGAGAGCCGGGATTCCTGAAGCCTTCCCGTTCGATGGTGCATATTGGCGGTTGACTGAAAGCACCCGGTCGGCACACAATCTTATCTACCTTCCCCTGCAATGCAACCCAGACGCGAGTCTGTTCCCGGCTCTGCGTCCAGAACCATGGTGTGGCAGAATTGCGAATAGACTGATAGCGCAGAGACGCTGACTTTTTGAACGCGGAAATGGACGCCCAGATGGCAAAAAAGACGGAAAGCCGCATCCCGCTCGACGACCTTCTCGTCTTTCATGAGGTGACGCGCTCGCTGACCTCGAGCTTCGACCTGGATTCGATTCTGCGCACCATTATCGAACACATGGAGCGGTTCATCGAGGCCGAGCTGTGGACGCTGCTGATGGTGGATGAATCCGGCGAGGAACTGTACTATGCGATAGCCGCGGGCAGAGATGATGTGCCGCTGCAAGGGTTGCGCATGAAGGTGGGCGAGGGCGTGGCCGGCTGGGTGGTGGAGCACGGCGAGACGCTGCTGGTTCCCGAGGCCGGGGACGATCCGAGGGTCACGCAAGAGTATGGCGCGCAGCCGAACTCGGTGCGCTCGGTGATCGCCCTGCCGCTCAGGGGACGAAAGGGGACGCACGGCGCTATCGAGATATTCAATCCGCGGGCCGACCAGCTCACCGACTACACCATCGCGTTTCTGCATATTCTGGCCGACCATGCGGCAATCGCAATCGAGAATGCACGCGACGTGGCGCGCGTTCAGCAACTGACCATCACGGACGATTGCACGACGCTCTACAACGCGCGCTATCTCTACGAGGTGCTGAGCGGAGAGCTGGAGCGGTGCGTGCAGGAGGGCCGGCCGGTGAGCATGGCGTTCCTGGACCTGGACCACTTCAAGATGGTGAACGACGCGCACGGCCATCTGGTGGGCAGCGAGCTGCTGGGGCGCGTGGGGCGGCGGCTGCTGGACCTGACCCGCAAGCAGGATTGGTGCTTCCGCTACGGCGGCGATGAGTTCGTGGTTCTGATGCCGGATACCGGCGAGGATGATGCGATGGCGCTGAGCACCAAGCTGCTGCGCGGGCTGATGGACACCGAATTCGTAATGAAGGACAAGCTGAAACTATGGGTGAGCGCGAGCGTGGGCGTGGCGACCGCGCCCGTCGACGACACGACCGTTCACGGCGTGATCGGTGTAGCCGATATGCGCATGTACGCGGTGAAAGCGCGCGGGCGGGGATCGGTGCGGGGCGCGTAGGCGGCTGCTGCCGACGCTTATTCTTCTTCGTCCGTTGGTTTTTCGGTGATCTGATTTGTTGCGAGCCGCTCCAACTGATTGCGCCAATCCAGGGATTCGACAAAGCTTTTTGACTCGCGCCAGCCGGGTTCCACGATGACGTGCAGTTCTAAATAGACGCGGGTGCCGATGAGGGACTCGATCTGAAGGCGAGCGGCAGTGCCGATTTCCTTCAGCTTGGAGCCGCCTTTGCCTATCAGAATGGCCTTCTGGCCGTCGCGTTCACAATAGATGGCG
>Ga0302200_10003688_pt1 | contig 12748 bp, 10 predicted proteins | sample II_Bog_N3_1_FD_194585 | JGI IMG/M metagenome (GOLD analysis project Ga0302200, IMG submission 194585) | Peat permafrost microbial communities from Stordalen Mire near Abisko, Sweden - II_Bog_N3_1 | ecosystem: Environmental > Terrestrial > Soil > Wetlands > Peat | place: Sweden: Abisko... | reverse complement strand
AAGGAGTAAGGAGTAAGGAGTAAGGAGTAAGGAGTAAGGAGTAAGGAGTAAGGAGTAAGGAGTAAGGAGTAAGGAGTAAGGAGTAAGGAGTAAGGAGTAAGGAGCAAGAAGTAAATAAGCAGTGCCGTCCTGATAGTTGATTACACTTTTACTGCTTAATTAATCAACAGCTTAATACTTATACCAACTACCGGCTACCAACTACCGACTACCAACTACCGACTACCAACTACCGACTACCGACTACCAACTACCGACTACCAACTACCGACTACCAACTACCGACTACCGACTACCAGCTACCGACTACCAACTACCAACTACCAACTACCGGCTACCAACTACCAACTACCGACTACCGACTACCAACTACCGGCTACTTTCTTTCATACTTCATCCCAAAAAAAATCCCCTGCCAACAAGCAGAGGATTTTTAAGGAGATCATGATGATTTATTCGAAAGTATCCTCAATGAGTTTGATTTTTTGTTCAATTTCTTTGCTTTCGATTTTCAGGCTTTCGATTTTCTGTTTCATTTCCTGAATTAGTCCGCCGCCATTTTTAGAGGAAGAGGTGAAGAAACCGATATTATTTTCGTAGGTAGCGATTTCCGATTTCAGGTGTTCGAAGGCATGCAACAGTTTTTCACGTTCACGGAACAGTTTATTTTCGTTTTTGCCACTTATTTCTTTAGAAGGCATGTGGGTAGTCTCTGACCGTTTGCTCGAAGAATCCATATTGAGGGTTTCAAATTGATGATCGACAGCTTCGCGGTACTCTTTGTAAATATTGTCTTTTTCTTTGAAAGGCACGTGCCCTATCAGGCTCCATTCGTTCATTAATCCACGTAAGGTCGTTTGAGCGGCTGAAGGGGTTCCTGTATTTTCGATCGAGTTAATTTTTTGAATCAGTTCTTTCTTTTTGACCAGATTTTCGGTTTCTGCATTTTTTTCACCCGAAGTATTTTTAGTTTTCTGTTCGAAGAAGAAATCGCATGCAGCAATAAAGCGTTTCCATAATTCGTCTGAATACTTTTTAGCTACGGGTCCTACAGTTTTCCATTCTTTTTGCAACTGAATAAGTTTATCGGTTGTTTCTTTCCATTCGACGCTGTCCTTTAACGATTCGGCTTTTTCGCACAATTCTTTTTTCTTGTCCGCATTTTGACTGAGGATATTTTTGGTTTCCCTGAAGAATTCCCCTTTTGCCAAAAAGAATTTATCGCAGGCCTTGCGGTAACGGTCATAGATTTTCTGATTTATTTTACGGGGAGCAAAGCCTATTTTCCGCCATTCGTCCTGCCAGGCAAGATACATTTTGGTAGCTTCATCCCAAGTGCGATAGCTGTTGAACGTGCTGAAATCAAAGGCTTCTATTTTGTCGATCAACGCTATTTTCAATTCGTAATTATCTTCTTCCTGCTTGCGGATGACATCGTAATACGTTTGGTGCTTTTTATTAATGGTAGTGGAAGCTTCTTTGAACCTGTTCCAGATTTGTTCGCGTATTTCACGGGCAACAGGACCCATTTCGTGCCATTCTTCGTGCAACTTTTGCAGTTGTTGAAAAGCGGAAAGAATATCCTCATCTTCGGCAAGTTTTTCGGCTGCTTCACAAAGAAAAATCTTTGATTCAAGATTTTTCTTGAAATCATATTCACGGAGCTCGTTGTTAATCTTGATCAGATCCCAGAATGATTCCTGAAACTGATTAAATTGTTTCCATAAATCGGTGGAAGCAGTTTGTGGCACCGGCCCGATTGTTTTCCATTTTTGTTGCAGGGCACGAAACTCGTTGATATGAGTCGAAACGTCATCACTGCTTTCGACCAGCACTTTCATTTGTTCCAGCAGGTTTTGTTTTTGAAGCAGGTTCGATTCTTTTTCTTTTTCCAGTGTTGCCATATAGGTTGCTTTTTTCAACCTGAATTTATTCAGCAGTGATTTGAAAGTCTCTTCCAGTTCGTCTTTGGCAACGATGAATTCTTCTTCTTTGCCTCCGTTTTCAATATATTGTTTTTTTTGATCTTCTATTTCAAGTTTTGTTTTTTTGTAAAACAATTGTTTAATGATTTCCACTTCATCTTTTATGGTGTCCACTTCTTTGTCGATCATTAAAGTGAGAGCTTCAGACAATTCAGGTTTCGTATAGAACGAATAGTCCGGTCTTGTTGCTTTTACTGGTTGTGGTTGTACTTCGACGACTGTTTCCAAACGAGTTACCGGAGCTTCAACAGTTACTTTTTCTTCTTCTGCTTTTAGGACTTCGGGTTCTTCAGTTTCTTCTGTTTGATTGAGTACTTCGGTTATTTCAGGTTGTTGGATAGCTTCATTAGCTTCATTAGCTTCAGCTATTTCATTTTGATGAATAGCTTCAGTAGCTTCAGCTATTTCAATTTGATGAATAACTTCGGCAGTTTCAGTTTGATTGATAACTTCGGTGACAGCTTCAATAGTTTCGTTTGGTACGATTTCAGGATCCTTGCTTAAATCAAGTGACTTCATTTTCAATATTTTTTAGTGAATCTTGCAGTATTATTTGTGCAAAAAATTCATGTTATTCAATTTGCTAATAAATAGCAATTACAAAAATAGGTTATTTATTTTAATTATTGTTATTCGGAATACAAATAACTTGGAAATTCGGTTTATTAAATTAAAACATGCTGATTTTAAACTATTTAATTTATTTTCTGTAGGCAATATAGGTATTAGCCTGTTGTGCAGGATTAATTTGTATGTCGTTGATACTAACATGTGCCGGCCGGGTCACAATATATTCAACCGCATCGGCAATATCATCTGCTACAAGAGGGTCCAGTCCGGCATAAACGGCTTTTGCTTTATCCTCATCGCCATGATTCCGAACAATAGAAAATTCTGTTTCAGCCATACCCGGAGAAACGGAACTGACTTTAATACCATGTTTAATCAGATCGATGCGTAATCCTTTCGTGATGGCATTCACTGCATGTTTCGAAGCACAATAGACACTTCCTGTAGGATATACTTCTATTCCGGCAATGGATGATATATTGACAATATGACCCGATTGTTGTTCGATCATTCCCGGGACAATTAATTTTGTCATATACAAGAGGCCCTTGACATTTGTATCAATCATGATTTCATAATCGGCCAGATCGCTATCCTGAAAAGGGGAAGTCCCGGCTGCCAGTCCTGCATTGTTGATTAAAATATCGATGTGACGGAAATATTCGGGTAAGGATTGAACTGCTTTTTTGCATGCTTCAAAATCCCTGACATCGTAACAAAGAGGCAGTATTTCAATTTTATACCTGGAATTCAATTCTTCGATTAAATCATTTAACCTGCTTTCCCTACGACCTGTCACGATCAGGTTATATCCCAATGCTGCAAAACGAAAGGCAATAGCCCTTCCAAAACCTGACGTTGCGCCTGTAATAAATGCTGTTCTCATAAAATACGAATTATACTAATTAATACCAATTATATGAATTACACGAATTAAAACGAATTACATAAATACCAATTACACAACTATCAATTACACGAATTAAAACGAATTACACGAATTAAGACTGGATTGAAAGAAATTTTCTAAATAATAAACTTTGTCTGTTTAAAGGAATAAGAAAACTTCCCCAAACCCCTTCCGACTTGTCAGAAGGGGCTTGGGGCGGCATTTTGTATTTATGCTAAGCACTCTTCATATTTTTAAACCGCTTCAAATCAATTTGCTAACAAATCTATAAATTTCTTTTGTCTCCTACATCCGCCCCCAACTAAAAAGGGCTGTAATCGTTGTGCTTTTTTCAGATTCATCTCGCATCCCACTCTTTAAATCCCCGCAATTTATTCCGACTTGTCGGAAGGGGCTTGGGGCGGCATTTAAATCATCTCGCATACCACTCTTTACATCCCCTTTAGGGGCTTGGGGCGGTATTTTGTATTTTCTCATATACTCTTTACATCCCTTTTAAGGGCTTGGGGCGGCACATTCAGCAATTAAATTTTTTTTTCCTTCTACTAAATTAATGCATTCAAACTTCAAACTCTTGAACAATAAAACGCTCAAAAGTACTTCGTCCGTTTTGAGGTTTATTCAAACTTCAAACTCATCAACCCGGAACGCGGAACGCAAAACCCTTTATTCTTCTTTCCCTTTAGGGTATTTCAAATTATGGCCCATCCGGTTCTTTTTGGTTTGCATATAAAATGCGTTATATTGGTTAGGAGCAATTTCCAATGCTACATTTTCGACAATCGACAATCCGTAAGCTTCCAACCCTATACGTTTTTTAGGATTATTTGTCATTAAACGTATTTTAGTAACGCCTATTTCACGTAAAATCTGTGCACCTACACCATAATCGCGTTCGTCGGCATCAAAGCCAAGGTGTAAATTAGCATCAACGGTATCCATGCCTTCTTCCTGCAATTTGTATGCTTTGATTTTATTCATCAATCCGATACCACGACCTTCCTGATTCATATATACAACCACACCTTTTCCTTCTTTTTCGATCAATTGCATGGCTTTATGAAGCTGGTCACCACATTCACAACGTAAAGAACCAAAAATATCACCTGTAATGCACGATGAATGTACGCGAACCAATAAAGGTTCATCTTTTTCCCATTCCCCTTTTATTAAGGCAACATGTTCCATTCCATTTGAAATCTGACGAAAAGGAATCAGTTTAAAATTTCCGTATTTTGTAGGCATATTCACCTTTTCGCCCATTTCCACCAACGATTCGGTTTTAAGACGGTAAGATATCAGATCTTTAATGGTAATGATTTTCAGGTCGAAAGTGTCGGCAATCTCCATCAATTCGGGCAAACGTGCCATGGTACCGTCTTCGTTCATGATTTCAATCAATGCTCCGGCTGGATATAAACCGGATAAGCGGGCTAAATCGACAGCAGCTTCGGTATGTCCGGCACGGCGAAGGACACCTTTTGTGCGGGCACGCAAGGGAAATACATGTCCCGGACGGCCAAAAGTATCGGGTTTCGAAATCGGATCGGCCAGTGCCTGAAAAGTGGCGGCACGATCGGATGCAGAAACGCCTGAGGTGCATCCTTCCAGTTTGTCTACGCTTACCGTAAAAGGGGTAGAATGGATGGAGGTATTTTTATCAACCTGATTATCCAGTTCGAGCTCATCACAGCGTTCTTCGGTTAGAGGGGCACATACAACACCACGTCCGTGTGTAATCATAAAATTTACCATGTCCGCCGTAATTTTCTCAGCGGCACAAATAAAATCACCTTCGTTTTCACGATCTTCATCATCGACTACGATAATAAATTTTCCATCTCTAATGTCTACAATAGCCTCTTCAATGGTATTTAAATTTGATTTCATATTAAATCAATTAGTTTTTAATTTTGATAGTATGAAATTGATTTTTCTTCTTATCAGATTCCACACTTTAATATATCTTTCAGGATTAAACAAAGCGGCATCAACCACTGCCTTATATGTCAGGAAAATGCCAATAGGTAATAATACCGCCGAACTTACCCACATTCCCTGGTAGGCATGCCAAAAGCCTTCCCTGGCCATTTTATACCCGGCATTGTCGATGATGTAGTAAAAAATAAACATGATGACCGAAATCACTACGGGTGTTCCCAGTCCACCTTTCCGGATGATAGCACCCAGTGGAGCCCCGATAAATAAAAAAATCAGGCAGGCAAATGACAGGGTGAATTTTCGATGTCTTTCTATTTCATGGCGTAATACATAATTTACGGGTTCATCCAGCATCATTTTGTTGTATTCAACTAAATCTTTCATGGTTTTGGCATGATCTACCGCCGAATTGGTAGCACGTATCATTGACTGTTGATTCAGGGAAAGAAACAATGAGTCAGGATTAAATATTTTTTTATTTTTAGACAGGCTGTCACTCATCAGTTTTCCATGGAATTCTTCTCTTCCCAGAAAATGTTGGCTTACCATATCTTTACCCTGGCCGGAACTTCTTGCGTCGGCAATTTTACTGACCGAATCGATGGATTGGGTCAGCTGTTTGAAGTTTTTACTTACATGCTGATCCTTAAGAGTGTTATCGTCTAAGCGGTTAAATTCAGTATTAAAATCCAACAGAATTTCTTTCGTTCTGAATGTTTCCCTTCTGTATGGAACGCTGTTGGCAGAGCTGCTGATACGTTGTTTCTTTAAATTTTCAAAGCTTTCGCCGTCATAGAGCGAAAGCAAAAGGTATTTATTATCAGCCGTAAATTGTACCCGTCCAGAGTCGGCTGTCATCACGGTAGCATTTTCAAATCCTCCTGAAAAATCATAGATCATTAAATCTTTAAGAATGTGTTTTTGTTTTCCACGGATATAAATATTGTATCCTTCAATCCCTGAATAGAATTCACCTACAGGAATATCGAATTCGGGAGATTTCATCCTGAGGGAGAAAATTAATGTCCACAATTTGGATTGTGATATAGGCAAAACGTAATTTGAAAAATAAAAGGCTCCTACACAGACCAATGTGATAAAAATGATAAGGGGACGCATGATTCTGAGCAATGAAATCCCTGCAGCTTTCATTGCCGTAAGTTCGAAATTTTCGCCCAGATTACCAAAAGTCATCAATGATGCCAATAAGATGGCTAAAGGCAACGCCATTGGAACAAGCGAAAATGTTGCATAAACAAAAAACTCACTCAAAACAGACCAACCAACCCCTTTTCCCACCAACTCAGTCACATGTTTCCACAAAAACTGCATCAACAGAATGAAAATGCAGATGAGGAAGGTCATCAAAAACAGCGTAAGAAAGCGTTTAAATATGTAAGAATCAATTTTTTTGAAATGAAACATGCTTATTTTTTTTTGAAGCAACAAAATTACTGCAAAAAGTTCAATAATCAAGTATTTAAGATGCGAATTTACTTTAAAGAAGAGGAGGGAGGCAAGTAGTCGGTAGTCGATAGTTGGTAGTCGGTAGTAAGTTGTCGCTTCATTAGTTTATAGTAAAGAGAAAAGTGATTTTGAATGAAGCCCTCACTCCTGATTGAAATAAGCCCACAATCTATGCCTGAATGGTTCATCCTGCAAAGTGGTTAGTGAGGGTTTCACCTGGTGAGGAGGGAGAGGTGAGGAATGAGGAATGAAGAATGAAAAGTTAGAGTGAGTAGTAAGGATATGATTGAAAGAGATATGATTGAAAGAGATATAATTGAAAGAGATATGATTGAAAGAGATATGATTGAAAGAGATATAATTGAAAGAGATATGATTGAAAGAGATATGATTGAAAGAAATATGATTGAAAGAGATATAATTGAAAGAGATATGATTGAAAGAGATATAATTGAAAGAGATATGATTGAAAGAGATATGATTGAAAGAGATATGATTGAAAGAGATATGATTGAAAGAGATATGATTGAAAGAGATATAATTGAAAGAGATATAATTGAAAGAGATATAATTGAAAGAGATATAATTGAAAGAGATATGATTGAAAGAGATATGATTGAAAGAGATATAATTGAAAGAGATATGATTGAAAGAGATATAATTGAAAGAGATATAATTGAAAGAGATATAATTGAAAGAGATATGATTGAAAGAGATATAATTGAAAGAGATATGATTGAAAGAGATATAATTGAAAGAGATATAATTGAAAGAGATATGATTGAAAGAGATATGATTGAAAGAGATATGATTGAAAATGATATGATTGAAAAGGTAAAACAATATGTTATCAGAAAAGTATTAATATAAAATCAAAAAAGCAGCTGATGCCCAATGGCTTTGCCCCTCTCTTACTCCCTCTCTTACTCCCTCTCCACTTGGAGAGGGTTGGGGTGAAATTGGAGAGGGTTGGGGTGAGGTTGGAGAGGGGGCAGGGGGAGAGGTCGGTATATCAATGAAGTAAAAAAGTAAATCTGTAAACAAATTTCAGAACAGTACAGAATGAGGAATGAGGAATGAGAAGTTAGAGTGAGTACTAAGTTATTGGGTGAGTGGTTACGCGTTCCGCGTTCCGCGTTCCGCGTTCAGGGTTCCGCGTTCAGGGTTCCGTGTTCCGTGTTCCGCGTTCCGCGTTCAGGGTTCAGGGTTAAGTGTTCCGTGTTCAGAGTTCTGCGTTCAGGGTTGATGATTAGGTCTATAAATGGTTGATCCCGTAAACGGGACATACTTCGTTCCGTTGGTTAAATGGTAGATTTACCTTATTTTCAAAACCTTTCCGATAAACCGGAATGTACCATATTTTTGTTTTTTTACCCTTCGTAGAAGACCAAACACCCTACAACCCACCCTTATTCGCTTATTTTTTAAGTAAATCAATTCTCATATTAGTACTAAATGACGATAATAAAATTAGAGGGAAGTCAGGAAGTATGAAATAGTAAATGAAGATTGTCCACGGATAATACTAATTTAACAAATTAAAGCGAATTATACGAATTAAGAAAAGATGATCCACTGATTAAGCTGATTTACACTGATTATTTATAATGTGAAAAATTATAATGAATAAATTGTAAATAATTATTGTGTACTATTGAGCCTTCTGTGGTTAAGTGGTCTTAAATTGTAAATGAATAAATTGTAAATAACTATTGTGTCCTTCTATTGTGTACTCCCGATTCTCGGGATGTGCCATATGTGTGGTTATGTGTTTTGTGTTCTCGTGTTGGGATTAGTTGGGAGTAAATTGTAAATGAATAAATTGTAAATAAATATCAGATTCCTGTTTTCAAACGTAGCGTTTCAATTTGTTTATTCCAAAGCATAATTAAATCGTCTTTTTCATCCGGCTCAGCAAAATCAGTAATTACTAATGCCAGATTTCCTGTCACTTCCATGGATGCAATTTTTAACTCAAAATAGGTATCTGTATTTAGGTCTTCTTCCCATTGAAATCGTACACTGTTATTTGTTTTAGTCTGTATTAATTTAGCCATTTGTTCATTTCCGTCCCAGGAAAAAGTAAATTCATTGTCGTTAACAGTAACTCCATCTGCAAACCATTCAGCAAGGCCAAGTGGTTTACTGATTGAATTCCACAGGATATTAATGGATGCTGAACGTAGTTGATATTCAATATTAAATTTTGTTTTTTTCATTAAGTTAATCGGGTTACAAATTTTAAATCGGGAAGAATAGAATTATTCTTTCTTTTTTGCGTTGCAAGGTAGTCATTTAATTTGAAAAAACCATGTTAAATGCTAAATAATGAGACTCATGATTAAAAAATCAGCTATTTAAACTGCTTTTCTCAAAACAGATTGGTAATAATTGTTTCACGTTATCGATTTTGAAAATATGTTTTGTTCCGTAAAGCAGAATTGTTATATTTTTTTCAAACCTTGTTTCTGTTTCAAGCAAAACCTGGCGACAGGATCCGCAAGGAGTAACCGGTTCTTCCAGAAAACTTCCGTTTGTATAGGCCGCTATTGCCAGTGTTTTAACAGCCACTTCAGGAAATTGTGCATTGGCAAAAAACATAGCTACCCTTTCGGCACAAAGTCCGGATGGGTATGCTGAATTTTCCTGATTACTTGCTGCAAAGATTTCACCATTTTCAAGTTCGATAGCAGCCCCGACCTGAAATTCAGAATAAGGGGCATAAGCTTTAAATACCTGTTCTTTCGCTTTGAGGATAAGCTGTTGTTTTGACTTGTCAAGTTCTTCAAAACTGTAAATTTCAATATTCGTTTCTATTATTTTTCTTTCCATTATATATACTAATTATACGTTAAATACGAATTACAAGTTAAATACGAATTACACAAATTAAATACGAATTACACTTTAAATACGAATTACAAGTTAATTCTACTTTGACAGATTCTATTTTTTAGACAGGATTTACAGGATTAACATGTAATTGTGGTCTAAGTGAATGATAGATTCCCATACAGCTACTAAATTTATATTGTTTAAAATCTTATTGAATAATATGAAACCTGTTAATCCTGTTAATCCTGTTAATCCTGTCTCATTTTTTTATTATTTTTAATCTGTCAAAGTAGAATTAAATACGAATTACACAAATTAAATACGAATTACAAGTTAAATACGAATTACACAAATTTAGATTAGTCCGGGAATCAAATTTCTATCACATAATCAAACTCTTCAAACTCCGAACTCTCAAACCCCGAACTCTCAAACCCCAAACTTTCAAACTCCGAACTCTAAAACCCGGAACCCGGAACACGGAACCCGGAACACGGAACACGGAACACGGAACACGGAACCCGGAACACGGAACACGGAACACGGAACGCGGAACCCGAATTTTCACAAAAATAGATAAATAACAATTCAAAATTGTCTTTTTGATTAAATAGTTTTAAATTTGTAGCAAATTCTACTTCACTAAAATACTTCACAATAAATAAATCAAACCACAATAGACACAAGAGGACACAATAGAAAAACACAATAGATACAAAATACATAACTACAAAAGACAAAAGGTCAAAAAAGAAAGAACACAATAGATTCAAAATTTTATCAAATATTTCAAAGAACAAATATACGAGACACAATAGGACACCAAAACAATAAAGGAAAGAGCACAATAGGAAAATACCTGACGGTATTTTAAGCTTTTATAAATGATCAAATTGCAAATAGAATCTGTTATTGATCCTATTATTTATATTCTGGTTAACTTTTAAATTTCAAAGATCAAATATACGAGACACATGAGGACAAAATAGAAGTACACAATAGATTCAACTACAGAGGTTTATTCGCAAATTACAATTTTAAACAAATTGACCACAATAGTTAATAGATAAAGTTCTTAGAAGTATGGCTTTTAGGATTATGATCTGGTTTGAAATCTTAAAATGTGTCAGGTATTTTCTATTGTGTCCTTTTTTGTTTTATTTTTGTGTTCTATTGTGTGGTTATGTATTTTGTATTTCTCTATTGTATCCTATTTGAGTATGTATTTTGTGTTCTATGGGTTTATTTATTTAATTTGGTAAAATAGAATGAATTATAACAATAATTGTCAAAGATGAAATTCAGTATTAATACAAGCATTACCGTTACTTTCTTATTCATTAGCTTAATGTCTTTTCCCCAATCAAGGAATAAAGCTTATCTGGCTTATATTGAACAATACCATCAATTGGCTGAAAAACAACAAAAAGAACATGGCATACCCGCCAGCATCATATTATCACAGGGAATATTGGAATCGGGTGCCGGACAGAGTTCATTTGCCATAGAATCAAACAACCATTTCGGAATTAAATGCACTGACTGGACCGGAGATAAAATTTATCGTGATGATGATATAAAAAATGAATGCTTCCGTAAATACGACCGGGTACTCGATTCATACGAAGATCATGCTCAATTCCTGAAAAAAAGACCCCGCTACTCCTTCTTATTTAATTTAGACCCAAGCGACTATGAAGGATGGGCTCACGGACTAAAGAAAGCAGGCTATGCTACCGATCCTACCTATGCTTATAAACTGATTTCCCTCATTGAAGTCTACGATTTGCATCGTTTTGATATCGATCCGAATTATATGGTATCCAATTCAAAAACAGAAAGAAATAATCTAAAAGAGAATGAAAACCATGGCTCAATAGGCTCTGTTAATGCGTTTGTAAGCCATGTGGTTGTGAAAGTAAATGGTGTAAAGTTCGTCACTACACAGTCAGGTGATACCTACGCCGCAATAGCTGATGAATTCAGAATGCCGGAAGAACGGATACGAAGTTACAATGAAGTGAATTCAACAATTATCTTACATCCGGGTGAAAGGGTCTTTATCGCAAAGAAAAAGAAAAAGGCACCTAAAAATTGTGAAACTCATGCTGTTCAGGAAGGTGAATCGGTGCACAGCATTTCACAGGATTACGGAATTAAAATTGAAAGCATTTATAAAATGAATAAAATTCCTTTTTCAGAAGGCGTTAAATTGGGTCAGGTGCTTAAGTTAAGGTAGGTACGAATTACACGAATTAAGAACGAATTACACGAATTAAGAATGTGTATAATTTTAGGGGAGTATTTTTGCTCAATAAACCGCTCCAAGCCCCTGCCGGCAAGTTGGAGTATATATGGGGATGTGAAGAGTATATGAGAAAATACAAAATTATGCAACGAACTCAATTGCCTGATATGTTTTATGGTGCTAAACGCACTATTTTTCAAAATGCCTGTGAATTGCGTAAAGATATGACACCGGCTGAAAAAGTATTATGGAACCATTTAAACAAAAGCCAACTGGGTGTACGTTTTAAAGCACAGCATCCAATTGATATTTTTATTGCAGACTTTTATTGTCATAAACTTAAACTTGTTGTTGAAGTTGATGGAGAAATTCACGAATCACAAAAAGAATATGATAAAAACAGGACTGTAGAATTGGAAAAATTTGGCTTGAATATTATCCGGTTTACAAATAATGAAGTGATAAATGATATTGAAAGAGTGATTGAAGATATTAAAAAAATCATAAATGCCGCCCCAAGCCCCTTCCAATAAATCGAAATATATATGGGGAAGTAAAGAGTATATGCGAAATTTAAATACCGCCCCAAGCCCCTAAAGGGGATGTGAAGAGTGGTATGAGTGATGATTTAAATACCGCCCCAAGCCCCTAAAGGGGATGTAAAGAAGTGGTATGAGTGATGATTTAAATACCGCCCCAAGCCCCTAAAGGGGATGTAAAGAGTGGTATGCGAGATGAATCTGAAAAAAGCACAACGGTTACAGCCCCCTTTAGGGGGTTGGGGGCGGATGT
>Ga0302200_10003681_pt1 | contig 12761 bp, 6 predicted proteins | sample II_Bog_N3_1_FD_194585 | JGI IMG/M metagenome (GOLD analysis project Ga0302200, IMG submission 194585) | Peat permafrost microbial communities from Stordalen Mire near Abisko, Sweden - II_Bog_N3_1 | ecosystem: Environmental > Terrestrial > Soil > Wetlands > Peat | place: Sweden: Abisko, Stordalen... | reverse complement strand
ACTAAATTTGTATTGTTTAAAATCTTATTGAATAATATGAAACCTGTTAATCCTGTTAATCCTGTCTCATTTTTTTATTATTTTTAATCTGTCAAAGTAGAATTAATTTACACAAAGGATATTTGAATATGGCCGGCCTAAGAACTTATTTGCAAATTTTCAAATTGGTACTTTACCATAACATCCGCTTTGAACACCCAATTGACCATCCATTCTACCATCACTTTTAATCCAGTTCGCAAATCTGCGAGAGTGGGTGTTTAGCGAGGTGTAGGAACAATTTTCACTAATATTTCATTCTCTGCTTTGTCATAATAAGTGCAGGTCATTTTGTCCAGACTTACAAACCATTTTTCAATGCCCGTTTCAGCACAATGTTGGCAAAATGTAAAATAGTCAGTTTCTCCCTGTTGATGAATTTTCAGAGATTGACTGAATTTTTCTTTATTACTATTTTCTGCAATTTCAACCCGGTATATTTTGGTAGTGATTTTGCATGATAGTTACCTTTTCCAGAATATTCGGTATGGCTATTGAATACCCGGGTTTCAAATGCAATTACTCCCAATTGTTTTATTTTCTGAATATATTCAGGAAAATCAGCCACTGATTTCACTTTATCATGAGCTCGTTCTATTTGTTTTAACGTAAACATATTTGTATTATTATTTTGTTGTTGTTTATATTATTTCAGTTGCAACTTTGTTTGGCAAAACGTCCCGGAATTGGAAATTGAATAAACTTACAAGATGAAACCGAAAAACAAGTAAGGTAGTAAGGGGAAGATGTTTTTTACTTAATATTCATTCTTAGTCCCCACGATCAGGGATCCAACAAAATGACAGTTAACCCGAAGGGTTGAAAGAGGTAATTTGTTATAAAAATAAAAAGTATTATGAGCATTTACCCCTTCCCTACATAAAACACAAAACAAAGACAGAAATGATTTGAATCATTCCTGTCTTTCTAAATTGTAAAATGGAAATGAATTAACTTGTAAATGTCCTACAGGCTATCTCCGAAGTCTTCTTTGAATTTAGCCATCAATTTTTGAGGCCAGTCGGTAGTAGGTTCCAATCCACCCATAAAGAAACGAAGAACCGGTGGTTCGTACACAAAGCGTAATCCTCCAATCAAAAGACGGTTAATGTATAACCAGTTCAGACGGTCTTCCACGTATTTTATCTGCGAAAGGGTAAATACGCGGCGTGGAACAGCCAGGCGAAGCAATTCCATGTCGGCATAGGTTTCATTTCCGTACTCGTCACGTTGGTTGGAGATAGAGCCACGTTCCATTCCACGAACACCGGAGATCAGGAACAAAGCCGATGCCAGTGCACCGGCAGGATACTCTGTTTGAGGAATGTGAGCACAAAACTGCATGGCATCCACATGGGCTCCCAGTACTCCGGCAGGTTTAATGACAGGAACACCTTTCGCATCCAACGCATCAACCAGGTATTTAATAAAAGAAGGACTCTGGCAAATCATACTCTCGTCGAGTGTTTCATACAGGCCTACTGCCATTGCTTCAATTTCACGGATTGAAATACCACCATAGGTCAGGAATCCTTCGTACAAAGGGACTAACGCTTCCAGTTCCTTGTATATGACCATGCTGTCGGTACACATTCCGCCACCACGTGATGAACTTAGTTTTCGGGCAGAGAAATAAACAAGATCGGCCATGCCGGTCATTATCTTAAGGATTTCACCCATGTTGGAATCCTTGAATTCTTCTTCACGTTTCAACACCATATACGCGTTTTCACCGAGTAAACTGGCATCAAGCACCAGCCGGATTCCATATTTATCAGCCATTGCGCGCACATCGCGCAGGTTTTGTACCGAGAAGGGTTGACCGCCAATCAAATTGGTAGAAGCTTCCATACGAATAAACGGAATAGTGCTGGCACCATGATGTTTAATCACTTCTTCCAGCTTTTCAATATTCATATTCCCTTTGAAAGGATGGTCGGAATTGATTTTATAGGCTTCGTCGTAGAGTAATTCGGCTATCTTGCCACCATTCTGGGTGATATGGGCCATGGCGGTGGTAAAATGGTAGTTCATGGGTATCAGGCTGCCTTTTTTTACATAAGCTGTAGCGATAATGTTTTCGGCAGCACGACCCTGGTGAACAGGTAATAATAATTTTTTCCCCAACACATCTTCCACCGCTTTTTGCAAACGAACGAAACTTTGTGAACCGGCGTAGGCATCATCGGCCTGCATCATGGCAGCGAGCTGATTGTCGCTCATGGCGTTTGTCCCGCTGTCAGTAAGCATATCGAGGAAAACGTCCTTTGTACTGAGGCGAAATGTGTTGTAACCTCCTTCATTAAGTGCTTCAAGACGGCGTTCGATAGGCACTAAGTTTAATTTTTGAACAATGCGTACTTTGTGAAGTTCCAACGGAATGTTTTCACCGCTGTAAAATTTAATTTCTTGCATAATTGGTAAGCGTGTTTTTTGTGAATGTATTGATTAATTTTTATTGTATCTGACAAAAAAAATTGTGTGTCAGGGTAAGTAAGCACACATTTAAACAAGCAATAGTCTGAATCGGATTTTAATTCATTTGAACAGCAAAGATACAGATTATTTCATAAATACGACTAAATAACGTAAAAATGACAGATATAGTGCTTATCTGTTTTCAATTAGAAAGATATGCGGGGTATAAATAAGGATTTTTTAAATTTAGGGAGGGAAGAGGAATGAGAGGTAAGTTTATAGTTTATAGTTTATAGAATACGATTTATAATGATGAAACAAATATAAAGAACAGTATATAAGTATTAATCAAATATGTAAATAAATTTCAGGACAATACATTAGGTAGTATGTCAGTAAGTCTGAATTTCAAGATTTCACTTATAAATATCTATCAAATTGACCGAGGCAGCTAAACCGTAAATACAATTCGTTTTTTATCTGTTCAAATCGATTAAATGAGATTACTGATGGTTGAATAGTTTGATTCAAAACAGAATGATTATTCAATATCTATTCAGACAAAAGAATATGTTTTTTCCATTCATTTAAAGACATTCCTGTTTTTGAAGAAACTGCTCTCCGAAGGGATATAACAGATCCAAAGCCGCAACATTCAGCTAATGTCTCATTCGTATAATCCTGGTTTTCAATAATTTTATTTTTTAATTCCTCTACTCTGTATCCGTTGACAAAAGAACAGAAGTTTTGTTTGTATTGTTGGTTGATGATCGACGAAATATAAGTCCGGTTTGTGCCAACCGCCTGCACAATATCCATGATATTCAACTGACTATTGAGATAGATTTTCTCATCATCGAATCTGGTAAGCACTTTGTTGAGTAATTCTTTTTGAGCCCCGTTTAATGTGCCGCCGGATTGATTCAATTCATCATGAATGTTCCTTAAATCGAATGTAGGATTGATTGCTTTCTGTTTATACCCCATATACCCTATAATATACATCATTACCGTTGAAATCGACCAAACTGCATAAATGATCGTGTCTTTTGACATTAATAAACGTCTTCCGATTGCAACAGCTACAAAAGAAGCTCCACAAATGATAATTACGGAATAGTTCAACATTCTTGAATTGTTGTATTTACCATCCTTACTGTCAGAATAAAACTGTTCGGCTCTTTCACCGTATTTGTGAAGGAGAATCTGGTTGCCTGCAAAGGTGATGATTACAAGAAGAAGAAACTGAATCCGAAGGATCATACGCATGACACTAAGAAACCGGATATATGGGGATTCCGGAAAGGCATGTTCATCAAAAAGCCAGGTTAAGAACTCGTTTCGGGGTGTTAAGATTGCTCCGATACAATAGATAGTAGCTAAAAATGCAGGAATGGCGAGATAACGGGCGTGTAATCTGAGCGAGAATTTTTCGTCGACAGTCAATAACCTGAAATAGATATAATAAACCGGTAAAATGAGACTCCCTGCATATTGATAGGCGAAATCGAAATAAGGATAGATCTGATGGAGAGGTGCAAAATATAAAAATTGGGTAATATAACAAACAAGTGGAAGTATCATGAACCTGCTTAAAAAAATACGGGGTGTATTTTCTTTCTTATTGTTCCCGAGAAGTGCAATCGTCCAAAAAAATGTAACGAATACAGGAGAAAGGAGTAATATTAACCTTATCATAGAGAAGATATTTTTTTACAAAGATAAAATAAAAAACATTTAATAAATTCGTAATATTGATAATTATCTTACGTTTTGTCAATATAATTTACTTTATGACATAATTATTTTACCATTTGATTTAAATGATATACATTTTGAATTGATAAAATATTTTCTAAAGACTATTTTTGTAACAAATGTTGATGCCTTATTTTAAGTGGTTTTTTTGATTTCAATTCTAATCCGATTTAAGTCACTTCCATTAAAACTGAAGATCTACTATGATTTATAAGTTTAACTTTTAAAATAATAGCTGTCATACGGAGAATCTACAGAATAAATGGATTGATTATCAGTTTTATTTTTCTTAATCTCTTAGTTTAATCATTATTATTTATTAAATCCAAACCTGAAAATCATTTTTTTATGATTACAAATAGCTGGACTAACAATGAAGTTTATTTTAAAAAAAGAAATGTCACCATTGGAGATGTAAACATTTTATCTGAATCAGAAAAAGGAGGATTTTCCGGATTTGAAACAGTATTATTCAATAAACAACTAACTAATATCATTCATTGCCCAATAACAGCAAAAGGGAATTATACTTTACCTGATACGGTATTGTCGATTGGCATTGAAGCTTTCTCCCATTGTAAGGAACTCACTTCAATTAAGATTCCAATAACCTTAAAAACTATTGGATGTCTGGCCTTTGAAAATTGTTGTAGTTTAACATCTCTAACTATACCAGCCTCTGTAGAAGAAATCGGTTTTCGTTGTTTTTCAAATTGTAAAAATTTAAAATCAATTTATATTCAGGGAAAGTCTCCAATAAAACTTGGTCATGAAACTGAAGTGTTTTATAAAGTAGATAAAGCTAATTGTATCCTTTATGTACCCATTGATACAAAAATCCAATTTATGCGTGATTTACAATGGAAAGAGTTTAATAATATAGTTGAAATCGAATATTTCTAACTTCTATAGATTGATAAACGATGCAATAAAACCAGATTAATTATTTTTAAGTTGCTTTTGTATTAACTAGAATAATTTTTTGACACTTTTATTTTTTGCATTTAAACAGTACAATTGTTTAAATCTGACTTTTCATTATCATTTCATTAACCTTCTCTTGATTATTGTTTGTTTCTCAAATTCCACATAAGTTTAACCCTTATGTGGAATTAATTTTTAAACCCAATTATTTCCTGAAATGGTGTTATTCTATTCCCTTAAGATATTGAAAGAAGTTTTATATTAAATTATATTGTAAATTTTGATCGGGTGGAAATAGGGTGATAAAATGTTTTAGAAACAATCTCCTATTTAAAAGTGTGTTGAAATCGAATAATATGGTTTTTTATCTGATTACAGGGAGTGTGCATTTATCCTGTATAGAAACGGTTAAAACAGTATGAATTTCTTAGGACTCTTATTAAACAAACAGGAATACATATACAATTTATTCATTTTCAATTTCCAATTTGCCTGAAGTCTGCTATTTTATCATTTAATCAACCTATTAACTAATCAACCAATTTGTTTCATTCCAATTTTGGTTCTGCCCGCGAAATTAAGGACTTTTATTTTGCTACAGCAATTTGTTTTTTCCATTCAGATAATGTCATTCCTGATTTCGTAAATATAGCACGTTTTAGAGAATTCAACGATCCAAATCCACAACTTTCTGCTAATACTTCATTGGTAAAATATGGATTTTGATAAATGACGCTTTCGAGTTCTTTAATCCTGTAACTGTTTACAAAAGAGCAAAAATTCTGATTATAATGCTGGTTAATTATGGATGAAATATACGTCCGGTTAGTTCCCACTGCCTGAACAATATCCATGATGTTTAACTGGCTGTTCAGATAAATTTTTTCCTCTTCAAATTGCAGCTGGATTTTATGGAGTATTTTTTTTCGTGAATCGAGGGGTATGACTTCTAATTGAGTTAAAGCATCATCATTGCTTACAAATTCGAAAGTAGGATTAATTGGTTCCTGTTTTATTCCTAAAAACCCGATTAGAAATAATATTATCGATGAAATCGAAAGAATTATTTTTAATGCTAATTCTTTTGGAATAATATCCCTGTAACTAAATGTATAAGCGATAAAAGAGGTGATGAACATAATTACGATAAGGAAATTTAACATTTTTGCGTTTTTGTAATTTTCTTCTTCCATATCCGAATAGAACTGTTCGGCTTTCACACCGTATTTTTGAATTAACAATTGATTTCCAATTACAAAAACAATAAATTGAACCAGAAAAAGTATGCGGATTATATTCCTTATAATACTAAGATACAGAATATAAGGAGAGTCCGAAAAAGCATTTTCATTAAAAAGCCATGTTTTATATTCAATCCATGGTGTAAAAAAGATGCCAACGCAATAGCATGTAGCCACTATAAAAGGGATGATTAAATAACGGATATGTTTTTTTAAAGAGAACTCATCATCGATAGTCAAGAGTCTGAAAAAGAGATAATAAACCGGAAATAAGAAGCAGATGGCATATTGAAGGAAGCAATCAAAATAAGAATATAGTTCAGGAAAAGGAACAAAATATAAAAAGAGGGCAATAAAGCAAACAGCAGGGAACAGCATAAATTTGCTTAATAAAGCCTGAGGGAAATTGTGTTTTTTATTATTTCCTTTTAACGCAATAGACCAAAAGAGAGTAATGTAAATGGGCGATAGCAGAAGTATGGTACGGAACATAGGAAAACAAAATTTTTTACAAAGATAAAGTAAAAAATGATACTATAATTGACTTTATCTGTATTTTATTTACTATTTGGCTATAATATTTACCTTATGAGGCTTTTATTTTACCTTTTAAGGATTTATTTTTACATTTTGGACAGTTAAATGAAATTAGTATTGTTAATTTTGGCACGTAATGATAGTACAATAAACTATAAAAATATAAATAATATGAAAAGATACGTTACACGAACGCTCTCAATTAATTTTATAAATTTTTCAGTAGCTATTTTATTCAGCATTTTGTCATTGTCTGGAACAATTGAAAAAGCCTCATCCACAACAATCGGCAATAAAAATGAATTATTTGCTCTTTCAGGTTCTAAAAATAAAGCAGTTAACGAAAAGACTCTTAATGGGATAACACTTGGTCCAACCGGTGTAACAAATTTAAAACTCACATCAGCAACCATTGAAGCAACTATTACAGATCCTTTAGGTACAATAACTGATCGTGGTGTAATATGGAGTACTACATCAGGTGTAGCAATGACGGATCATAAATTTTCTGAAGGAGGGAAGACAGATGGAACTTTCACTGTAAATTTAACAGGATTAGACAGAAGTAAAGTAATTTATTTTAAAGCTTATTTTACGGATGAAAATGGAACTGAATTATCAGAAGAATCAAGTTTCTCAAATGTGCCCGTATTTTCGGGTACCGGGATCTGGAATGATCCAGCCAGATGGAATGTTCAGGAAATTCCGAACAATACTGCCGGTGACAGTACAATTATAGATGGAATTTGCACAGTAGGCGATTTGACAATTAATTCAGGAGCAAAACTGACCATTAAAACTTCCAGAGTTTTAAATGTAACCGGTATCCTTACCAATAATGCCGGAGCTTCGGGGTTAATCATTAAATCGGATTCAGTAAATGCAAATGGAACATTAACATATCAGAACGGTACACCTTCAGCTACTGTAGAAATGTATTCAAAAGCAAGCTGGGATTTAAACCAGACAGTTGGAAGTGTATACAGTTGGCAATTTTTTGGCATTCCTGTCAAGACATTTAACCTGACACCTGCCTTTGCAAATAGTTTTATAATGTATTACAATGATACGGCAACAGATGATGCCGATCTTTGGAAAAATCAAGGTTCACCCTTACTTTCGGGAGTTGGTTATGAATTGGTTCAACAGGGACCAACCACCTATGAGTTTTCAGGAGAACTGACAAATGCTGATTTTACAACACCGTTAACTTATTTAGCCGGGACAAGCTACCCGGGACAACATATTTTTGGTAATCCTTACACAGCAGCAATTGATATCACTGCCATCGGATTTGATGCCAACACGGAGCAATCGGTTTACCTATATAATACCGGCACCTATAATCAATGGTTTGATAATAGAAATGATACAGTCAACGGAACAGATTCCATACCTGGAGAATATGCAGTTTCGACACACGTTACAGCCGGAGTATTGGGAGTCCCTTCACAAATTCCTTCCATGCAGGGATTTTTAGTTAAAACGATCAATCAAACCGACGGTTCTATCACTATTCCTTATATAGGCGGGGTAATTCCAAATACCTATCAGCAAAGAGCTCCGGGAAAAATCAAAAATGTTGTTTCTGAAAAAGTTGCTACCCGAATTGATTTGTCTGGCAGTCATAAAGCAGATTGCATGTGGTTATTTACAGACTCCACTTGTTCAACAAAGTTTGATAACGGATGGGATGGTTATAAAATGAAAAGCTCAAATGGAACTCCACAACTTTATGCAATGGAAACCAGTGGCGATTTTCAAATAGATGCCCTCTCCGATATAAACGGAACAACCCTGGGTTTTGTATCAGGACAGGAAACCAATTACAAACTTACCTTTACTCATTTAAACGCGGAGAAACGTTATACAGGTATTTATCTTGTTGATTTAGTAACGAATGTAACAACCGATATTACATCCAGCGGATCGGAATATGCATTTACATCTGAACCTGTACAAGCTGCAGTAAAACGCTTTAAAATAGTAACGAGCCCGGAAGTTGATACTCAAAATCCTCAGATTACCTCTCGTATGAAGGTTTTCAATTCAAACGCAACCCTGTTTATACAAAATCTAAGTAACCAAAACGGGATTTTAATTCTTTACAATATGAATGGAGTTGCAGTTAAAAAAATAGAATTTAAAGCAAATATAATCACTACATTTTCCACTTCAAATTTAATTCCCGGTGTATATGTAGCAAATGCAATTACAAATCTCGAAAAGGTAACCGAAAGAATAATAATCCGATAAATCTAAAGAAATGATAAATAAATACAATTCAGTAAAGGTCACCAGTGTTTTAAGAATTATTAGTTTGCTATTGGTATTGATGTTGGCACCATTGAGCAATAGTGCTTTTATTCAGGCTGCAACACCTGTTCAGGTATCTGAAATTATACCCGATCCGATAGGAAATGATATTATTAATCCGGGATTAGATCCAAATATAACACTTTCATCCAATTCAGTATTCTTAGCTTCTGCTGCAAACAGCACAGCAGAAGTGAATGCAACTTCTAATATTGTAAATATTCCGTGGACTGCAACTGTTTCCCCGTCAGTTTCATGGTTGAAAGTAAGTCCTGTTTCAACAACAGGTAACCAAACAATTACCTTTACATCGATAGAAGCAAATAACGATATTTCAAATCCACGAACTGCTTACGTTGTCATTCATGCAACCGGTATTCCCGATCAGACTATCACCGTAACCCAATCGCAGGAGATTCCGGCATTCACTTTTACTTCCCAGACATCGAACGGATCATTGTCAATTAATCTCCAGTTCAGTTTAGCCGGTACATTTTTTATCGACTGGGGTAATGGTATACAAACAGTTCAAACAGCATCAACCAGTACAACAGCATTTTCAACAGCAACTTTTCATCAGGGTGATCAGGTTAAAGTATATGGTTCAGGTATAACTTACATCTCATTGTCAAATAAAAGTATTACAGCATTAGATGTTCATAATAGTCCCAATCTTACTTCTTTGGATTGTTCATACAACAGTATTAATTCGCTGTCTGTAAGTCAAAATACCCTGTTAAATAATTTGTCAGTAGGGTTTAATAATCTTAGTGTGCTGGATATAAGTAAAAATACATCGTTGCAAACTTTAAGTTGTATTTCAAATAAACTTACGTCATTGGATGTAAGTAAATCACCTTTAACAAAGCTTTATTGTTATCAGAATAATATGACATTTACCAGTTTACCACAACGTAAATCGTCGTATACAGTTTACTATTATTATGCTCCGCAAGCTAAGATCCCGACAAGTATCACAAATAATAAAGTAGATTTAAGCAACCAGTTAAATGCTACCGATATTAACGGAGTAAATCAGATTACTACCTACAAATGGTACACGAAGACCAACGGAACTGCTTTAACCCAAGGTACTGATTATACCGAATCAAACGGTGTTTTTACATTTTTAACAACTCAGTCAGACAGCTTGTATTGTTCAATGATGAATACAGCTTTCCCCGATTTCACTGGTGCAAATACACTTCGTTCTGTGAATTTGAAAGTAACCATCAGAATCCCGACCGTTGTTACTAATCCGATAAGTAACATAAATGGTACAACTGCAACCGGAAACGGGAATATAACAGATTTAGGTATTCCAAATCCAACACAATATGGAGTGGTATGGAGCACAACCCCAAATCCAACTGTTGCACTTTCAACGTTGACTTCTCAGGGTGCCATTTCTTCTACCGGGACATTTTCAAGTTCTATATCAGGTTTAGCACAAGGCACAACATATTATGTAAGAGCTTATGCCACTAATACTGCCGGTACAGCATATGGAGCAGATCAAATTTTTACCAGTGCGGCTCCTGTCATTACCACCCCTGCACCAACATCATTAACAGGCTTCACTGCTTTTGCAGGTACAGCTTCTGCTTCACAAACATTTACTGTGGGAGGTTCACTGGCAAATGCCCTGATAATTACCGCACCTGCAGGTTATGAATTGAGAGAAAGTGGAACACCTGTTTATGCAACTTCAGTTTCATTTACTCCTGTATCAGGTATTGTTCCAACTAAAACCATAGAAATCAGAATTGCTGCAACAGCATTAGTCGGAATAGTTTCCGGAAATGTGGTTTGTACCTCAACAGGTGCAATAACACAAAACGTAGCTGTAACAGGGACAGTTTCTTTAAGGCCAATAACCGTAACAGCAGTTACGGATAGTAAAACCTATGATGGAACTACCGGTTCGAAAGGTATCCCAACAATAGTTGGTGTGCTTGGTACCGGTGATGTTGCAGTTTTAACACAAGTATACGATAATGCAACTGTTGGAATTGGCCATATAATGACCGCTTCGGTTACAATAAATAACAGCTTAGGTAAGGATGTTACAGCAAACTATAAGATCACGAATAATACTGTTTCAACGGGAGTGATAACTCAGGCTTCTTTAACAGTAACAGCAGTTACGGATAGTAAAACCTATGATGGTACTACCAGTTCGAAAGGAATCCCAACAATAACAGGCGGAGCCCTGATTCCAGGGGATGTTGCCGTTCTCAAACAAGTATACGATAATTCAAATGTTGGGACTACCCATACAATGACCGCTTCGGTTACAATAAATAACAGCTTAGGCACAGATGTAACATTAAACTATAACATTAAGTATGTCACCATTTCAACGGGTGTGATTACACAGGCACCTTATACGGTAAATGCTGCTCCACAAACGAAAGTTTATGATGGCACTGTTACTTCATCAGTTGTTCCAACCAGAGCAGGGACATTGATTACCGGTGATGTGGTGAATACCGAACCAGTCCAGGTATACGACAATGCCAATGTAGGGAATACACATGTAATGACCGCTTCGGGTCTGACGATAAAGAAAAGTGCTACCGGTGAGAATGTAACAGCAAACTACAATATCACTTATAATACGGCAACAGGTATAATTACCCAGGCACCATTGACAGTAACAGCAGTTTCCAATACGAAAGTATATGATGGCACTACGGTATCTGCAGGTATCCCGACCGTGGGAACACTGGTACCGGGAGATGCAGTGAATGCCTCTGCAATACAGGTGTTTGACAATGCAAATGTCGGGAGCGGACATGTTCTTACTCCTTCGGGCCTGACCATTAAGAAGAGCAGTACCGGTGAGAATGTAACAGCAAACTATAATATCACCTATGCCACCAATGCCGGTGGTGTGATTACGGCTGCACCATTAACCGTTACAGCAGTAACCGATACAAAAGTGTATGACGGGACAACGGTTTCAACAGGTAAACCAACTGTAGGTGCTTTAGCTTCGGGTGATGTAGTAAATGCAGCACCGGTTCAGACATTTGATAATCCGACTATAGGAAACAACCATGTACTGACCGCTTCGGGTCTTACCCTGAAAAATAGCAATGGCAACAATGTAACCGCAAACTATACGATTACCTATGTAACAGCAACAGGTGTAATTACTCAGGCACCTTACACCGTAACAGCAGTGACCGATACGAAAGTTTATGACGGAACTCTCAGCTCAGCAGGCAAGCCAATCAGAACAGGAACACTGCAGGGAACTGATGCTGTAACTACAGAACCAATCCAGGTATTTGATAATGCGAATGTTGGAAATGCACATGTATTGACTCCTTCGGGCCTTATCATTAAAAATGGAAGTGGCACAGATGTAACATTAAACTATAACATTAAGTATATCACCATTTCAACGGGTGTGATTACACAGGCACCTTATACGGTAAATGCTGCTCCACAAACGAAAGTTTATGATGGCACTGTTACTTCATCAGTTGTTCCAACCAGAGCAGGGACATTGATTACCGG
>Ga0302200_10003679_pt1 | contig 12766 bp, 12 predicted proteins | sample II_Bog_N3_1_FD_194585 | JGI IMG/M metagenome (GOLD analysis project Ga0302200, IMG submission 194585) | Peat permafrost microbial communities from Stordalen Mire near Abisko, Sweden - II_Bog_N3_1 | ecosystem: Environmental > Terrestrial > Soil > Wetlands > Peat | place: Sweden: Abisko... | reverse complement strand
TTGAGAGGTCAACTTCAATGAAAAAGAAGATCTTCGGTCAGTATTCAGCCAAAATAAGTAAGAGATGTGCAATAAAATCCTAAGAGGAAACAGTGGTGTCGGATATTCCAAGCGTTATCCTTTCTCAATGGTAAATTCAAGAGTAAAGGCAATAGGAGGAATATTCCAATCGGATCCAAGAGAAGGATGTGGAAGAATCTCCATAGATAAAGAAGGACGAGGATTGATTGGAATTATTCTTTTATCATAGAAGCACTTTATAGATAAATTGGAAGAATTAGTTATCAATGAGTGAGATCATTAAGGAGAAGGTATTTTGGGAAAAGCCCTACTCTCGATGTGCCGACTGCCTAAAAAGCAGCAGACTCAAATGCAAGAGGTGTATGGCTGAGATGATAAGTTTAAGCATTAAACAAAGGCAATAGTTTGCATGTCCCAAAATGCCTCGAATCAAAGTTGATGGAGCAAATCCTTCGAAAAGTATGCATTCTAACCATTCTGATGCCAATGGAAGGGAGTATTGCTAAGTCAACAATAATTTCTAGTTGTGGATCAAGAAAGGTCGAAGCAAAAAACTACCTCAACTCGGGGACACGATGTTTAAACTACCAAAATGGCCATAGAGAAAGGTTGTTAAAGCTGAGCTTGCTTCTTTAAGTGCCCCTAAATTTGAGACTTGGTAATTTCGTATGGTGCAGCAATTGTCCAAGAGTTAGCCCTACGTAAAACTACTGCAAGAATCAAAACAATTGAAATGATAATATTCAAAAGACTATCTAAATGATTTTAGTGATAATTTTGAAAATAGATACTCGATGCAGTTCGAGAAAACTTATATTCTTAAAGTATTAATAACAGATTGGATATAGGAGTTTTAAAATAGAGAAATGCTATGATTTAAGGATTATCATTTTTAGCAGTTGTCGTGGCAGTCGTGGCATTACTGGATTTCATCAGGAGAACGGAATTATAAATCATTTGCCTCATCATTGGAGTTATAGTCCACTTGGGGTTTGGCAATCGGCAGAAGACGTATTATGATCGAAAGAGGGATGACGGAAGCACCAATCAGCAATGAGATCAACCACTGTTGAATGGTCAATCCATGGAAATTATAGCATTTGAAATACACGTTGAGGAAAGAAATGATAGCCACCTGGAAGATAGTAATTAAGCCGAACATCAACCAAAAGATGTAGTTGCTGAAAAGTCCAGTGAGAAGGTTAAGCTAGTCGTATACTCTTCTGCAGTTAAAGAAGTTAAAAATCTGGAGGAAGACAAAGACGTTAAAGATAAAGGTGAGATGTCTTGAATAAATATGATATTTGTCGAAATAAGTAGCGTAGGAGTAATCACCCCATAAAGGATGATCAAGTCCATTAACCATTGTTCCCTACACTTGACCCATGTAATATTTAGCCTACAAATCAGTTCCTATCAAATCATCGTAGGCGTCCTTATACTCTGGAAGGAACTTTTGTCCTTCTACCACCAAAAACATCAGGACTGCTATCTGATAGATGCTTTGGATAATTATATGCTTGATCATAGTGCGAGTAATTAGACTATCAGAACGGTTGACTGGCTTGCGACTAAGCAGTTCCTCTGAATTTGGTGGCTCAGTAGATAGAGCTAACGAGGCTAAGCTATCCATAATCATGTTAACCCACAACATTTGCACAGTGGTAAAAACTGACTGTTTAAACAATGCAGACGAGGCAATACTGATAACACAGGCCACTGCGTTAGCTGTCAACTGAAATTGCAGAAATTTCTTGGTTGAATCGTAAATATTACGACCCCATACGATGGAACGAACAATCGAGGTGAAATTATCATCCAAAATAAGTATATCAGCTGCATTCTTGGCTACTTGAGTGCCTGATACTCCCATTGCGACTCCCACGTCAGCTTTTAACAAGGCAGGTGCATCATTAGTGCCGTCTCCTGTAACTGCAACAATGTTGTTGATTTTCTTTAAACCCTCCACTAGTTTATATTTATGCTCAGGCCTGCTTCTAGCTAACACCTTTAGATGTTTTATTTTCATATAAAATTATTCAGGAGTACTATTTTGCTCAATTGCTTAAAACTCATCGCCTTACATACACAGACCTGGAGTTTTGTCATCGGCTCTGGTTATACCCAGTTAATCAGCTATAGAACGAGCAGTCACACTGTTATCACCAGTCACCATTATTACCACTACTCCTGCCCTATTGCACATGCGGATGGCCTCCTTACTTTCAGGGCGTGGTAGATCCTGTATACCTGCGAGCAGCATAAGTGTGAAATCGCTTTTTTCGATATCTCTAACTCCAAATTTATCTTTAGTTGATGCATCATCAGCATCAGGCAGGGGTCCATCAATGACTTTCACAGCAAGGGCTACGGCTCTCAACCCTCTTTTTGTCATATCTGCGATTTCTTGCTCAATCTAGCTTTTTTTTATAAAAGCCTTGCCAGTTACCTTGTCTCGTACATCATACACATCTTTGCAAGCATCAATTATGATTTCACTAGCTCCAGTCAAAAATAGATAATTAACACCATCGATCTTGAGACCCGTAGTAATACGCTTACGATCGGAGTTGAAAGGCAGTCGAATAAAGAAGTTGTTTTCATGAATCTTGCGCTATTGAAGGATATTAATGGCGGGATACATTTTTTGAGCATATCTTAGCAATGCCACCTCAGTGGGTGACCCTTTTATCTTGGGTTATAACACAGCTGAAGAGTTGTTGGTGATGGAACTAAAAACAAGTTTTCTATATAATTCTCCCAAATAATGCTCGCTGAAAGCAGTAGGCAATGCATCCCCACGATGACTTGTTCCATTCCAGAGATCGACGACGTGCATATCGTTTTGAGTCAAAGTTCCTGTTTTATCAGTACAGATGACATGTGCGGAGCCCATAGTTTCGCAGCAGGCCAATCTTTTGACCAAATTGTTTTCTTTGAGCATCTGTTTGACGGAAAAGGCAAGAGAAAGAGTAACGGCCAAGGGCAATCCTTCGGGCACTGCCACCACAATAATAACGACAGCCAGCATCATATATCCCAATATTTCAGCAATATGTTTGGAAGAATCCCAGCCATTAGGAATGATGTCATTGATGAAGAGCCACACTGTAAGTATTACAAACATAATTGCTCCTGAAGAGAGGCCGAACAGTCCAATCTTTTCAGCCAGATCTTCCAGCTTCTCCTAAAGTGGAGTACACTCATCGTTTTCCTCTTGAATGAGCTCATTGAGTTTTCCCTGGCGATGCTGTTTACCCACAAGAAGACAAAGCATATGCCCTTCCCCGCTCATAATCTTAGATCCGCTGATAATAATCGGAGATGGAGCTTTCTTATTGCTGGTACCATGCAGCACACACTTCGATAGAATGTTTTTGTAAACCTCGTGGCTCTCACCAGTCATTGAGCTTTCATCGACAATCATGTCATTTGCTTCGACCAAAATGCCATCCACTGGTATTTAAAGTCCAGAAGTAATACGAATGATGTCTCCCACTACAATCTCGTCCTTACATACTTCTTTCAGCTGTCCTCCTCGAATCAAGTCAAATTTATTGTTCCTTTCCGCAATTTCATTGAGCTCCTCAAATTGTTTCTGCTTCTGAAAATCATTGACCGATGCCACAATCGAGCAGACAGCCACAGCAGCTAAGATGGTGACCCCCTCGAGCCAGAAAGTACTACGATCTTAAGAATATATGGCTTCCACTATGATTGAAATGATGGCGGATGCAATCAGTATGCGCAACATAAGATCCTCCAATGATTTACAAAACAACTAGAAGAAAGACTTTAATCTTTTTTTAGAAAGTTCATTGCGACCATAAAGTTAGCTGTTTTCACTTACTCTCTCAGGGGATAATCCGTTATCAATATGCGAGTTGAGAGCTACTTTACATAAATGTTTACCCTTGAGATAGAACTCCATGCCTTTTTACTGCAGAATTAAGAGCTCATTAAAAGAATTTTTCTCCCTATCGAGGTACTCATCAATGGGCCTAGTTCTTTCTTAAAGCGATATCTTTGCCATTTCAACTAGTAGATAATATAAATAGATTTAATTTTGGCTGCTAAAAACAAAACATTTAAATCATGGGCTTCGGATTAGAAATAAACAGGTTATGAGGAAAAAAAGGAGAGCAATAGATGGGAGACGTTAAAATAATCCTATTTTTAAATATCAATGCCAGTTAAATAAAGTGGATTTGATATTAAAATGGCATTTATGGTTATGAGATCCACTCCGTAGTTAATATTAGAGTTATTTTGTTGATGAGGGCTTAGTTTATTGTAGTGTAATATTTTTTAATAACAAAAACATATTCAATTAGAAGAAATGGGATGCTGCACAGGAAATCCACAGAAAAAACCATTGTAGAAACAGAAAGATAAGGTGGAACCAGAGAAATAGCCTCCGGCTACCCATGCTAAACCCAAAGAAAATGATTAATCTGTATTGCCCTTGTAAACTATTAAAAAAGAACCTCATTCGAGCATTATTAAACCTCAGCAGTCGTAATTTACCACTCCCTTAAAAAGTAGTAACAAAAAAGGAAACAGACTGAACGAAGAGCCGAGCGAAGAACGGGTGGCTGAGGAGCAAGTCAAAAATTTTGCGAGCACGGTCATGAGTCTAAACGTTGATGTTGGTCCACAATGATCTATTTATTTTTGGTCTATTCTGTGAAATTAGAATTAACTTAGAGTATTCAAGCAATGCTATTGGATGAGTTATTATACGAAATAACTAAACTTTTTAAATTATCACATAGAATAACTATGACATTCCAATCATCCATTCCCACAGATACCACCAAACATGGACTCATGCATCTCTCACTTAAGTTAATTTCTCAGTCGGAACGCAGAGTAACTGTCTTTACGCATACTCATCAAGGACTTTTTTCGATTGGCTTTCCCTTGGAGTCCACTACCATCAAGAATCTCATCAGTTTGGCCTTAGAAAAACTCTAGACTGAGTATGAACTAAAATTGGGATCATAGGACGATTATGAGTTGTTTGCTGCCAAAAAAAATGGTAAAAAATACAGTGATTTGCCAGCCTTAGAACCCTCTCAGGATATTTTACTAACAAAATTCAAGTGCTACTTCCTGAAAAAAAGGAAATACCCCTCACAACAGCGAACGGTGCTAAAATCATAGATGATGGGTCAAACCTCTCACAAGAAGGAGGTTAGCTAAAAATAGAGCAGATACGGCTGCATCTCCACATTCTGCCCATTTTCATCTTTGTTTTCCGCATGATAATTTACTAATCACTATCTGTTTAAAAGATTTAAAGATTAAAATAAAGGATATATTGGACTAGATCGAGCCTAAAATCACTGATAAACTGATTTGATGAGCAAACATATGATTTGGATAAATTTGGCGGTAGTCTTTATTATATTCATTTTTAAAAGATGTAGTAAAGTTGATAGCTCAAAGTCAGTTTTATAGATTGAAGCCTTTAAATACTCGCAGTTTTATAATTGGATCATCAACACAATGGCAGAACCATCAGCAGCAGCTCCCGCAACTTAGCAACTTAACCTCAAAGTCAAAAGTCAGGATGGAGAAGAGGTCTTCTTTAAGATCAAGAGTAGTACGCAGCTGAAGAAACTCATGGATGCCTACTGCCAACGTCAAAGCGTAATTTATATTCTATTCAGCTCAACTCCAGCAATGTACGATTCCTATTCGACGGCGAACGACTTCATGAGACTCAAACCCCGAAAGATCTAAACATGGAAAATGGAGACTAAATTGACGTGGTAATCGAGCAAGTCGGCGGCAGATGAAGTGATCTCAGCAAGCATATTATTCATTGATTAATGAATTAAATATAGTGAAGTCATTGTTTCCTAATCTATTTCTTTATTAATCATTAGAGTAATCCATTATTTATTGCATAAATATAGAATATAATGAATCAGAACCACCAGTCCCGGTAATCGGAGAATATTTTTAAAATTAGAAAGAGTAGACCGGGAAGAGATCAACTTGACTTTGAAAAAATGCTGGAAAGAAAACAAGGGGTTCGATATGCTGTGAACCCCGAATCAAAATATCATAAGAAACATCGACAGATCAAATTAAATAAACATTAATCAAAATAATATCAACACTTAAGGAGATCAGTCGATATTGAAGTACCTAGTTTTGAGCTTCCTCAACTCAACACTCCAAAATCACCCGAAGAAAAATGTTATAAATAGGCGTGCGAATAAGTTTTGCAGGTAAGACGCGCTAAAGAACTGGTTCTTCGCTTACAAAAACAAAAGCAATACAACGAGGGAAAATATTTGTTTATGCGCAGAAAGTAAGAAGATCGAAAAGATAAAGAGGAAAAAAGACTATTGTAGGAGAGGAAATAACAATAGGAGGTGTATCGATCGCATAGAATGAGAAGAATCATAGAAAATATACTTGTGCATGAAGAAAGAATCAACCTCAGAATCGGAGAAAGCTTAAACCGCTTAAAGAAAAGTTAGCTCAGGTCTAATACGGAAAGTGGAGCAGAAGCCTATAGCCCTAATTATAGCATTAGAATGTAGAGCGCAGAAAGCAAATAGGAGTCACCATTTTGTCTTTCCAGATTTTCCAAATGTGGTCTTTCGCCAATTGATAAATCTTTGAAGTGACTTTAGTTCGAATTTAAGGTAATAAAAACATTGATTTTGATCTGTTTCTTTCTATAGATTTAATTCGATCTAAGTTTTTCATTTCAATTCCTCATATCCTTGATTTTTTTCTTACAATATTAATCATTTCTTGCGATAGGCAAGAGGAAATAATATTATTAGAATATTTAAAATACAATTCATGAAGACAGTCCTAGAATGTTCGCATATTATCAATATTTATTAAAAGGAAGACAATCCGCCCAAAGACAGGGGCAACCTATACCTCAGCAGTGTTTATCTGCTTGGCAATTCAACAGTATTAAAGGAAAACAACATCAATTGTCTGTTCAGCATCATCGACGAGTCAAACTACCTGATCTTTTAAATATAAGAAAAGATGAAGTTACTGAACATAAAAGAACATAAATGGGTCGATGTATTAGACAGCGTTGGGGCAGGCATTTATGATCATCTCAATGAAGCTCACGCATACATAAAATAGATGCTTTTAGGGCATAACGTGTTAGTACACTGTCAAATGGGCAAGTGCAGAAGTCCCTCGCTTGTGGCGGCTTTTCTTATAAAGGAATATGGAATGACTTACGATTAGGCTGGAACATATATCAGAAGCAAAAGAGATATCATCAGTATTAACAAATGGTTCGAAAGCGACTTAAGAAAATTTGAGCAGGAGGAGAAAAATAGTCACAGTTCGAAGGATAAGGAGTGATTATTATTATTTTTTAATTTAGAGTGTTTTGCGATAGAAAGAGTAATAATATTATTAAATGCTGCCAACACAATTGAAGGAAGACGATTATTATAAAAGACTCTACGCTTGCTCTCATATTATCAATATTTATTAAAAGGAAGACAATCCGCCTAAAGACAGGGGCAACCTATACCTCAGCAGTGTTTATCTACTTGATCATCCACTAGTGTTTAAGGAAAACAGTATCGACTGTTTGTTCAGCATAATTGATGATTACAGCTATCAAACTTATGAAATACAAACAAAGATGAAATAGCTTAATATAAAAGAACATAAATGGGTTAATGTATTAGATAGCTTTGGGGCAGGCATTTATGACCATCTCAATGAAGCTCATGCATACATAAAATAGATGCTTTTAGGGCATAACGTATTAGTACACTGTCAATAAGGCAAGTGTAGAAGTCCCTCGCTTGTGGTTGCTTTTCTGATAAAGGAATATGGAATGACTTACGATTAGGCTCAAGCCCATACAAAAAGCAAAAGAAAAATTATCAGAATTAACCAATGGTTTGAAAGAGACCTAAGAAAATTTGAGCAGGAAGTGAAAAACAATCATAACCCAAAGGATAAGGAGTGATTATTGTCATCTTTAATTTAAATGCTAACTATCTTTTAATTATAAACAGCCAGCAATGGGAAATAGTCTGTGCTGCGAATAGACTGCAGACATCGATAAATTTATTACGTATTGCTAATCATATGCGAATCCTGACTACAAGGATTGGCTTAAGGACGCTCCTCTCTCGTAAGGAATATATCTCAAGGGAGAATGGGGATAGTCTAGCTAAAAAAGCGGTAAGGGCATCATTCTATCTCCCAGCAAACTCTACTACGAAGGCGATATTGTGAATGGCATCCCCTCTGGAAAAGGCAAAGCAGTTTGGTGCAACCACACTGTGTTCATCGGAGAAATTGAGCAGAGCGTAGCCAACGGATAGGGATAGTTGACTTTTACAGATGATGATGTTTCATTGAAGGGAAGTTGGATAAATGGGAAAGTAGAAATAAATAAAAAGATGGTCTTGACATATAAAGGTAAAAAGGCACTTGTTACCTTTCTAGTAAAGCAGGACAAGTCAAAAAGCAAGTACACTTAATAAAGAGAATTGGAGAATCAAGATACAATTTATGTTTAGCTTTAGTTTTAAGACACCCACACAAAATATAGGGGCGATGTTAAACTTAAGAGCAAAGGGTACCAGATTGATGGAGATGGAGAGATTTCTTTCTATGATGGTTCTATTTATCGTGGATCTTTTGTTGATGGAAAGATACAAGGATATGGTAGCTATTCCTGGCCCAATGGGCATTGGTATTAAGGATATTATGAAAATAATTTGAGGCATGGATAGGGCCGGTACTATTATAGCTCCAACAAGTGGGTGGAGGGTACATGGAAAGCAGGAGTATTAGAACCGAAATTTCCAATATAAGATTTTAAGTAATCCAATCAAAGAGATGGGGGCAAAACCAATTAAAAATAAAAGGCGTCAAACTTTCGCCATACTGAAGACGTTGAGCAATTGCATGATTGAATATAACATCATATTTCAGATGATTTTGGTAAAAAATGTAGGGAAGGAAATTCATGATATAATCTGAATATTTCTGATCATTAAGAGGGGTGTTTAGTCTCATGCCTCCTCACACTCTGTAATACTTATTTATTATTATGGCTAAGGGCACCTAAAAGTAAAAAAAAACCACTCCAAGGACCACCTCTAAACCGCTCATCTCTAAATGTGGACTACGTCATCTGATTAAAGTCAAATTGACTGCAAAATCAGGATGCTGTAGAAATGAGAGGGAAAAGTCAATGAAAATAGGGTGTTTTGCGGATGAGTAGGCACTTACATGCGCAGTGTGCCTGCAACTGCTGCTGCATCCGGTGCTAACACAGTGCGGACATACCTTTTGCTTGTCTTGTGCTGAAAATCTTGCCCTTAATCAATATTCTTGCGCCATATGTCACGATCATGAACCCACCTATAACCTCCATTATTCAGCTACTCTGCAACAACTAGTCAACTTGCATTTAAAAGGGAAAGGATAGGAGGATAGTATAGACTATCATCGCAGAAACTCCGAAGAAGAACAAAAATGGATGGAAAGGTCACCTGGTATACTGACTTAAGGAATGGAAGTAGACTATTGGAGTGAACGGGAAACCATTTGGAAGGTGGGGAGAATCCAAGGCATTACTAAAACTGGAGAAGCTTACATCAAAGATACAAATACCGGTGATACGCGACTTATTGATAGTTGTTCGCGAGGACTCTCCAAGCTTCATTACTTTACGAAGAAAGAAGTAAGGGAGCCACTCCGCCGAGACTTCTCTCAGGTATACGGAAACCTTCCCCTCATGGCAGGAAACCAATTTTATAACCCAATTCAAGCCGAGCTTATGGGGAATTTCATGCTATATATGCATGAGCCTATGTAGCCCATGGATCCTTGGAACATTTTCTGACCCAACAACGAATTCTGATACTGATTATGCTAATATCAATAATTTTTGTCATATCAGCAGCAACCCTTCTTCTTGTCAGCTTTTTTGGGTTTTAGTTTGTTAGAAGGCACTTATACCGGAATGAATCTGAGTGGGACGATATTTACATTTCTTATTGCTTGTTTTCCACAGAGGCCAGGGCAATTTTCTCAAAGGCTGTCTCGACGCCCTGTCTGTTTTTTGCGCTAGTCACTAAGTGCTTTATGCGAGGATGCTTCGAGAGGAACTATTGCACACCTGAGTCTTCGACCTCTCTCTCCTCTTCTCGATCAACTTTATTGCCAACCAATATAAATGGAAACTTTTATGGCTATTTGGGTGCCCCTTGGTTGAGGAACTAAGTGATCCATGACTCTATGTTGTCAAAAGACTGCATAAATAAGGGAATACTCGTTTGTTAGTAATGTCATAGACCAATACACAGCAGTCAGCCCCACGATAGAAAGCCCCTCCCAGACTACGGAATTTTTATTGGCCAGCGGTGTCCCAGATCTATTTAGAAGAATGGATACTTATAGGTTAATAACTTTTCCATCGACTATCACTTCTTTCTCCATGAAGTCTGCTCCGACTGTTGCTTTGTATGATTGTAAAAATTTTTGATCGACATATCTGAATGTTGCGAGGGATACGCATTAAGTAGAGAGGTCTTTCCGACTCTGAATGAGGAGATTATTACGCTGAATCGCCGAGAATGATGACCTTTGAAAGTTTCTTTTTGCTCATGAAATATCAGAATTATAAGCAATCAATTGTCTGTTGAATATATCTATCATCTTTGAAGGAATGATGGGTAATGAAAAATAGATGAATTGCCGATAGCATTAAGGATTATTTCGACGAAAGAATAGGTAAAAGAAGGATTGGCAAAAATCAAAGTTTAGAAGAAAAGGTAAGGCTAAACTTGAATCAATAAATTATTACATCAGTAATCCTTACATCCATTCATAAATGCAAATACTTAGTAAGCTATATGCTCTGAAAAATTGATTTTCTATTAATTTTTGAGCCTATATTTAATGTTATTAAATATTATGGTAATCATGATAAAATTTGAAAATATAATTGATGACATTATCAAATGTTATAAATTAGTTTTATTAAAAAAGAAAGCGAACTAAATCCCTTTTACTCGATGGCATTCACCAGAGAGGGCGTAGCTCCAACGGTAGAGCATTGGACTCCAAATCCAAGGGTTGTGGGTTCAAATCCCATCGCCCTCATTTTTTGTATCTCTTCATCAAGGCACATTCCAGTAAGCCGTATCCAATGATTTTTATTTTTATTTTATAAAGGTCTTCGAAAAGCATGCACTTTTTATGTTATTTAACATTATGGTAAATTATGGTAAAATTTGAAAAGATAATTGTTGACTATTATCGTCTTTTATAACTTAGTTTAATCAAATACAAACCCGAACTATCTCCCTTTTGCCTGATGGAATTCACCAGCGAGGGCGTAGCTCCAACGGTAGAGCATTGGACTCCAAATCCAAGGGTTGTGGGTTCAAATCCCATCGCTCTCATTTTTTATATTCATGCAAAAAAATAAAGGTAGCAAATTCTTAACAGTCAGCACTACTAACAACTTCGATAGGCCTATATATTAATGATGGCGATTAAGTTATAACTGTCAAATAATTTTTTACATTTTGCAATCATTATTAATCAATTTTCAACATTCTCTACATTGCCGAAGAGCTCCTCTTATTGCCTTCGAATTTCTGCTAATCTCCTCTCCTCCATTTATCGCACAACCTGTTCCTTAAGCTCTTATTCTTGCTTTAAATGTATGTAGGTTCCAACCTATTACCGGCTGATGTCTCTACTCTACCCATGTTCCCAACGTTATGGTATTTGCTACAACATCTTTTCAAGGAATATTTATTTGGGAGGTTTTTATTTCCATTCGCGTTGCAGTTTCTGAATATTCAATATTTTAGTAGTCTTTCTTCGTTAATCTTCCAGCTCTTCTCTAGTGGAGTTGAAAGTCGAAATCTGAATGGAGGGAAGTATCCATTTCTTTTTTTTCAATTTAAGTTCTCTCTACCCTTATGATAGAATCTGCTCTTCAATGGCCTCCTCATTTTCCTCAACATTTTTCTTGGTTTGTGCATTTTAAAAGGAAAGTATTTTTGCTCCTTCGTTGAACATCTGCTTAATTACTATTGTGGGAGGATTGTACTATTCTATGCCCTCCTTTTCTAATTTTTATCCGATTTATTATGGGCTTTAATTTCTATTTTTTTCCTCTGCTAAATGATTCTTTTCAGGATTATTGATGTTTTATGCCTTTTACTGCTTTTTGTGAAATTATAATTTTTTTTCATGTATGCTGGTGACTTCTTTTGAAGGCATAGTAGCATAAGTAATCTTTTAAGAATATTCTTTCTCCATAAAATTAATCTTTCTGCTCATTTAGCTGTTCTTTTGACTAAACTTTCTCTCCATGATCGCGATTAGCCCTCTTTTCGCATTTTCCTTCGACTGACCGTTTGGTTTGGTAAACTCAGATCCTCCATATTTTTCCTTCCACTTGTCAACTTTAAATATTTAGCTTTTAGATCTCCATTTTATATTGATAAAGGCGGATGACGGGTGAATAGATTTGCTTGTAACCTATTTAAGCTATTCTTTTAAATCAAATTAATTTTTATGTTCATTTATATTATGCTAATCCTATTTAACCTACTTTTCATTGATGGCTTGAGGTGATAAATTATCTTTACCCCTTTGGTGACAAACAATAGCATTATTAGCAAAAATATGAAGTTAGTGACAGCCTGCACATCCTTTCTGCTTTTTCTTCCGATTAACACCCTCGTCAAATTGT
>Ga0302200_10003673_pt1 | contig 12771 bp, 10 predicted proteins | sample II_Bog_N3_1_FD_194585 | JGI IMG/M metagenome (GOLD analysis project Ga0302200, IMG submission 194585) | Peat permafrost microbial communities from Stordalen Mire near Abisko, Sweden - II_Bog_N3_1 | ecosystem: Environmental > Terrestrial > Soil > Wetlands > Peat | place: Sweden: Abisko... | reverse complement strand
CGAGGCGCGGGACGAGAAGGCGGCTTATCAGTCCGGCGCCAACAGCTATCTCATCAAGCCCGTACGGCAGGCGCAGCTTCTACCTCATGTTCATCTCCTGCTTGGGGAGAAAATTCAATGAGCGCCACGCCCAAGAATTCCTTGCCCCCGAACCCATTGTTGGAGCAGTTCCTCTCCGAATCTCGCGATCTGCTGGAAAACACCGGCAAGAAGCTGATGCAACTGGAAGACGCGCCCGGCGACCAGGACATCCTCAACGAACTTTTCCGGTGCGTGCACACGTTGAAGGGAAACAGCGGACTGTTCACGTTCCCGGAGATGACCCGTGTGCTTCATGCCGGGGAAGACCTGCTTGGGATGGTGCGAAACGGCCATTCAACATATTCCCGCGAGTTGGCGGACCGTTTGCTGGACGCGATGGATTATGTAGGCGTGCTCTGTGGCGAAATTGAATCTGCTGGAAACATCGATGCATCCCGCGCCGCCGAATCGCAGCAGATGACCAAAGCTCTCCGAAAGCTGATACCGAACCCGATATCGAGTGAAGACGCGGCCGTGGTTGGACCAAAAGGTGTGAGCTTGAATGGTGCGGCCCCCAATGCGGATCATCCCGGTTTCCGGCCGCTGTCATTTAGAAGCGTCCCCGAAGCTGTGCGGATGGCGGCTCTTGAGCAATGCCGTCAAGGAGATCGGCTGCATTGGATTACCTATAGCCCACAGCGCGAATGCTTCTTCCATGGAGACGATCCGCTGAACAGCGCCCGGCAGACTCCCGGACTTATGTGGGGCCGTGTGCTGGCGCGTGAGCCTTTGCCTTCCCTCGCCGAGTTGGACACTTACAGTTGCCTGCTCGGGTTCGATCTGCTGACCAATGCTCCACGCGAGGAGCTAGATCAGTACTACCGCTATCTTCCGGATCAGGTGGAAATAGCCGCGGTTCATCCGTCGTGGCTCGTGAACGCACGGGAGGAAGTGGATGGATCGAGCAAGGCGCCCCCGACTGCGAAACGGGCACGATCGCTTTCGGACGACGACGAGGCCGCCTTCAATAGGATTCTTGCGTCTCAGCGGCAGATTCTTCTCCTCGAAGATCGTCCGGCATGGCACGTGGGCAGGCTCAGATCAGTTGCCGAGGTATTTGCCAAACTGAGTCAGGCCGCGGGCGAAATTTCTTCAAGGACCGACATTGAGGCAGCGCTCGAAGAAGCTTTGTCGACCGACCACAATACCCTTCTGATGGCATGGATCGATGGGCACAAGGGCCTCAGGTTAGAGGCCAGTTCTCCATGTTCGCCGGCCGCAGCCGACGGGATCGTTACGGGTCACGTCGAACCGACGGCGGACACCAGCTCTTCTGGGGAAAGCGACTCCAGCAAAGTTGCAGCGGATGATGGAATCAAGTTCGGACGCCGGGCCGAGGATAGCTATACCGGCCCAAAGAGCCTGAAAGTCGATCAGGGCAAGATTGACAGGCTGATGAACCTGATCGGCGAGCTTGTGGTCGAAAAGAACGCCCTGCCGTATCTTGCCCAGCGGGCCGAGGTCCAGTTCGGCATCCGAGAACTTTCCCGAGAGATTAAAGGCCAGTATTCAGTGATCAACCGCATCGCTGACGAAATGCAGGACGCCATCATGCAGGTACGCATGATGGCGGTCTCGTTTGTCTTCCAACGCTTTCCGCGCCTGGTACGTGACACCTCTCGCAAACTCGGCAAGGAAGTCCAACTGGTGCTGGAAGGCGAGCAGACGGAGGCCGACAAGAACATCATCGAATCGCTGGCTGACCCGTTGATTCACATCGTCCGCAACAGCCTCGATCACGGACTTGAAACTCCGGAGGTTCGACGGACGCGCGGCAAGCCGGAAACCGGAAAGTTGACGATTCGCGCCGCGCAGCAAGCCGACCGGGTTGTGATTGAGATTATCGACGACGGCAAAGGCATCGATCCCTCCCTAATAAAGCGCAAGGCATACGAAAAGGGGTTGATTGATGAATCGATGCTGGAGCGCATCGGCGACCAGGAGGCCATCAACCTGATCTTTGCAGCCGGGCTGTCTACTGCCGAAGTGGTGTCCGACCTCTCCGGCCGCGGAGTAGGCATGGACGTGGTCCGCTCTGCGGTCGAGAAGATCAATGGCACCGTTCAAATCGAAAGTGAATTGGGCAAAGGGACCTCGATTCGGATCTCGCTGCCGCTTTCAATGGCCGTTACCCAGGTTATGGTCATCGAGTCCGACGGCCAACTGTTTGGTGTGCCGATGGAAAACGTAGTCGAGACGGTTCGAGTTCCGAGAAGTGCAATTCGTGCGATTAAACAAAGCCAGGCGGCCGTTTTGCGAGGGCGCATTGTTCCGCTCAAGGCGCTGAACGCACTGCTCGGAATTCCATCTGTCCCGCGGCTGAATTCGGACGATGAACTAGCGGTGCTTCTCGTTCAAACTGGCAGTGAAGTCTTCGGGTTGATGGTAGACGGATTCAAAGAGACCATAGGGTTGATTCAGAAGCCCCTCGGTGGTCTCTTATCCGGCCTTTCGGCCTACTCGGGGTCGGCCTTGATGGGCGACGGTTCAGTGCTCATGATTCTCAACATTCGGGAGATTGTCTGATGCCCATCGAATTCAAGAAGAATCGTGCCACATTTCGTGACGAGGTGAGCGTAGAGGAGGCGGAAGGGCTGCTCGAGTGGCTCCAGAATAGGCCTGGCGCCAAGGCGGATTTGTCTGCATTGACCCACCTTCACACCGCCAACCTTCAGGTCCTGATGACGGCCAAAACGTGCATATCGAGTTGGCCTAAAGATGCTGATCTCCGCGCATGGCTGGAACCGGCATTGAATTCCGGCAAATGAGAGGCTTACATGGCAAAGACAATTCTGGTCGTTGACGATTCCGCAACCATGGTGATGAGCCTCACTAGTTCTCTGTCTCTGGGCGGGTACAAGGTTGAAACCGCCAACAACGGCCAGCAGGCGCTCGACAAGCTGAAGGCCGGAGTCAAACCCGACCTCATCCTCACCGACATCAATATGCCGGTCATGGGCGGCCTGGAAATGATTGGTAAAGTGCGCGCGCTGCCAGGTTGCAGATTTTTCCCGATTCTGACTCTGACCACTGAGAGCGACATCACCAAGCGCGATGAAGGCAGGCGTCTCGGAGCCACCGGCTGGCTGGTGAAGCCGCTATCGGGTAGCGATTTGCTCAAGGTTATCAAACAGGTTTTGCCGGGAGCATAAGGCCGTTATGTTGATACCGTCTACAAAACTCGACCGGATTCTCAGCGCGCCTGCTGGCCGTATGCCGATGAAGGAGCCGGGATCATGACCGCGAACGAAGTGAGGCTTCATCGCGTTGGGAATCGACTGCTCCTTCAAGTGGCGCTTGCATTCTTTTGTAATCTTCTGTTCCTTGCAGTTCTATTCCGGATGGAGGGACGGGCTTTCATCGCGGATTGGATACCCATCGTAGTTGCGTTGGCGGTCATCGAATTTCTACCTCTGCTGATCGTCGAACGATGGAACTGGACAATGGCCCGCCGCGGCATCGCCGACATGTGGTCATTCGGCGACCTTAGCTTCGATGACTTATCGCGCGAACGGGCGGTCCACAAGGCGATCGAGGTCGACATCAAAGACTGTAAGCCGTATATCGACGTGATGCACGAGCAGATAGGCGGGTCTCTGACCGAGTCTGAGCGCGAGATCAGGGCCCTGATCGAGCAACTCAATTTGCTGAGTGCGCAATCCAACCAACAAATGGAGCGCATCACGAATTCTGTCCAGGGCGGAAAGGCGCTGACTGAAGTTACCCGCAGTCAAGTAGAGCGGAACAATGAGCTCATCTCCAAGCTGGAAGCCAAGTTGGGTGAACAAGCATGCGAGATGCATGGCAACTACGAGCAGATCCGTTTACTGGCCGAAAATGTGATGGCCTTGATGCCTATTATTCAAATCATTTCGTCCATTGCCAAGCAGACTAGTCTATTGGCACTGAATGCGGGGATCGAGGCGGCCCGCGCGGGGAACGCCGGCCGGGGCTTCTCCGTGGTTGCGAATGAAGTCAGAGCGCTGTCGATGCGGTCCACTAGCGCGGCCGCCGAGATCGCTGGAAAACTCAACGCTACTGCCAGTAAGGTGGCCAGCAAGATGGTCGAGGCCCAGAAGGCGCTTGAAGAAAAGCACGGCCTTAACGAGTTGCAGGAGTTGATCCACGACTTGACCGAGATGCAGAAGAATTTTAGCCATAGCTCGCAACTGCAACTTGAGGTCATTTCCGATGTGGAAGCGGGTCATCAAGCAAGCGTGGCCTATCTAATAGAGGCGATGGGGCATATCCAATTTCAGGACGTGATGCGGCAACGAATGGAGCATGTGCAGGAAGCGCTGGTGGGGATGCGCAACCACCTGCTGCGACTGACCGAGGCGCAGGATCGCCATGGTTGGGACGGCATCTTCGATACGACGTTCAAAACTTTACTGGAGTCCCATCTGGATAACTACAGAATGGCGAGTCAGACCGCCACCCATCTCGCAGTGGCCGGTGGCGCGTCGCAGAGCGATAACGGAGAACCTGCCATCGAGCTTTTCTAATCGAAGTACGTGAAATTTGTTGCAAAAACAGGTTCACTCCTGCTGAAAGTGTCGAGGTGTGGTCAATCTGTAATACCCACTGGAAGTGCTCTGGCTCTGTCCCCTCTATTCCGTGATGCCATCGATCAAAGCTACGCGGGCCAATTCCGCCTGAGACGGTGCGAGTCGAGTGCGCCGTGCTGATGTCGCGCTGCACTTGAAGCGGCTCTTCCCCACTTTCCGCGCAGGTGACATGCGGCTTAAAATTTGGTTCTTTGAGAAAATGATCATGGCCAGAAGCTCCTGGGTGACGGGAGCATGATTTGCCTCAATTCTGTCCTCGCACATTAGCAACCAACGAGCCAGGCGTTCGGGAAGCTCATGCATCCGATTGCACGCAGCAGTCTGCGCCGCTTGTAGGAATAGCGACTTGACGCAGCGCAGGATGCAGTCTCGCAGTTGGTCGGAAGCCTCCATCTGCAATCGCAGCGTGGTGGCCTTCCTGAAGTTGCCCCGAATGGCGATACGGCCCGTGCCTTCGCATGGTTCTATATAGGTGCAATCTGCTCTGGCGCGCTCGCGCCAATCACTTACGGAACAATCGCAGATCATTGCACCTAAATCATCGGCATTTTTTCAGCGGCGTCCACAGCTCTGCTCATCGTACCACCGGTTTTGAGCCTCAGTTCGATTGACTACAGCAGACGCCGATCTTTTGTAAACTCGAAATGCGCTTAAATTGCCAATAACCAGCTTGGGCGTAATGTCAGTTGATGTCCCAAGCGCTCAGTGAGCTATTCAATTAGATGAGTGTTCTCGGCATGTGGCCGTAAAACCGTCTATTAGGCAGTTGAAAATTGGTATAGAAGACACAGATTTCACTGACGAATTAACCTCATGATCCGCCGCGATGGAGGGCGGAAATCATGAGGAAAACGACAACGAATAGGACAAAGGGCAAGAAGAGCCGACCAAAAACCAAACTCGGTATACCGGATCTGGATCACTCGAAAGCCGCAGTCTTGCGGAGCCTCGGTTCCCCCGACTCAGTGCGCGGATATCAACATGCTATCGACGAGTTCGTCGCCTGGTACTGTTCTGAACCACGACTGGCCTTCAACAAAACAGTAGTACTGCGCTATCGGTTTCATTTGGAAGAGCGCGGCCTCGCCCCCGGGACAATCAACGTGCGAATGGCGGTCGTGCGACGATTGGCGTACGAGGCTGCTGACTCTGGACTATTGAGCCCGGAATTGGCCGCCGGCATCCATCGCGTTAAAGGTGTCCGCAAGTTGGGTTCTCGTTTGGGCAACTGGATTACAGCGGGCGAGGCGGCGGCGCTCTGGCAGATACCGGATGGACAAACTCTGACCGGAAAGCGTAATCGAGCGATCCTGGCCATCCTGCTCGGTTGTGGTTTGCGCCGTCGCGAACTTGCAGAACTGACGTTAGAGAGCTTGCAGCGTCGGGAGGAGCGTTGGGCGATCGTCGATCTCGTTGGCAAGGGAAGGCACATACGAACCGTTCCAGTGAATTGGGTCAAAGAGACTTTAGATGCCTGGTTAACCGCAGCCGGTATCGAAGGCGGTCCGCTATTCCGCTGTGTCTGCCGGGCTGGAAAAGCATGGGGACACTGGATTTCAGAAAAGACGGTCTTGCACGTTGTCAAGAAGACTGCCGCGACCATGAACATTCCGCATCTCGCGCCACATGATCTCCGGAGGTCCTGCGCGCGGCTCTGCCATGATTCCGGAGGCGAACTTGAGCAGATCCAATTTCTCCTTGGGCATGTATCTGTGCAGACCACGGAACGCTATATCGGCTGCAAGCAGCGCTTGAGAGTGGCGGTCAACGACAAACTCGGTATAGAACCCGGCTGAGTCGGCGACGCAGCACCTGGACGTACAGCCGACTATTCGACCATTTGGTTCGCATTCCATTGTCGGCAAGCGACTCGGCGATTACCCGCTCACTGGGAATGAGAGGCCCGATCTTCAGATGGCCGTCCAGTTGGGAGTTCCTCCTTGATTTCCCTTCGGGCGCGAGCATTCAATTCACAAATCAGAGGACCAAACGTAGCGCCGAAAGCGCTATTGAAGACTCAGGAATTGCTGCAGGCTATCTGCCGCGCTCGCTATTGAACGCGCTAGGCTGAGTTTCGCTACGTTGTGGGCGAATACGCTGTTGATCACGTCGAGCTCGGCGGAAGTCAATGACTCCTGGGCCTGTACGACTTCCACATTGTCGGTCACGCCGGCGTCGAAGCGCTGTCGCGTCAGGTCCAGCGTTTCTCGCGTCACCTGAAGGTTTCTCTTGGCTACTTCCACCTGACTCGTTGCTGCTCGGAGATCGAGGAAAGCGTTCCGAACATCACTCTCAACCTGGCCCCTGGTGTCTTCGAGCTCCGCCTTCCGCTGGGCCAGAGAAGCCTTTGCCTCTGTAATTTCTCCCTCCGTGCGGCCTCCCATCCAGATCGGAACATTGAGTGTGGCGGCACCATAATACGTCGTGTGGGTCTGCGCCGGGTTTGTTCCGATTCTTCCGTAGTTTCCATTTACAGTGAGCGACGGCAATCTCTCCTCGCGAGCAGCGGAGAGTGTGTGCTCGGCGGCATGGATCTGCGCTTCTGCCGCTTTCATATCCGTACGGCGTTCGAAGGCCTGCTTGAGCGCATCCTCAAAGCTGAGATCCGGGGCAGCCAGGAAGGGCACCTCATCGGTAAGATCGTATTCGTCGCTTGGCGGCAATCCAGTCATTCGGGCTAAGGTGATCTTCTGCTTGGCCACTTCGTTTTCAAGCGAGATGACCCGTTGCTGCTGCGTCAGCTCTTCGACTTCGCTTCGATCAACGTCAATCTGAGGCACCAAGCCCACACCTCGCTTTTGTTGAGTCTGCTGAAAGAGAGCAGTCGCGGTGTCGAGTTGAGCGTGCGCGGACTTTACCCTTTCCTTTGTTGCAGTCGCTTGCAGGTAGGCGCCGCACACCGCCAGGACGACCATCTCTCGCGCATCCCGCGCGGCAAACTGGGAGGCGCGAACAACATCTTTTGACGACCGGTAGTTGCTCCATGCGGTGAGATCAAGAATCGACTGGGAAAGGCTGCCGCGCAGATCGATATTGTTGAATGGACCTATGGTTGGGGGAATTGCAAAGCCCGGGATTGTGATACGTAGCCCTTCCGCCCCGAGACTGATTTGTTGCAGAGTCTCGGCCAGATAGCCGCTCGCATTGGGAAGCAAGGCGCTTCGGGCAACTTGGCTCTGCCCTTGAGCCTGGCGCACAGCGTTGCTCTGGCCGACCGCTCCAAGGTTATAGCTGAGCCCTCTCGCAATGGCTTCACGGAGAGAGAGCTTGCCCGAGAACGGCAGTTTCGCGGTGCTCGAAGCGCCTCCAGTAAAAGGTCCCTGAGCCTGAACTGTTGGGTTGATCGTGTCCACGCTGGTTGTTGTTCCGGCTATTGGCGACTCCACTGCGGTCACCGACCCAGCCTGTCCAGCGCGCCCAGAGAGAGGAAGTGGTGTTGCCTGCGGACTCTGCGATCGGGCCGGAGGAGAAGCAATGAACAAAGTACCCAGGCAGAGGATCGCAGCAACTTCAACGATCCGGCAAACTGGTGCGGCCTTTGTCTTACGATGATTCATTTCAAGGTACCCCGTCTTAACTCAGCTGCTTTCGAAATCGCCAGACACTGAGCGAGCCAAGCACTAACGTAATCATGAGCAAGCTGAGGAAGTTTGGCCAAAGCTCCATGAATCCGCCACCCTTGAGCGTGCTCCCACGAGCGATGGTTGCGAAGTGGTGAATCGGGTTCAAAACAGTGAGAGGCTGCAACCATTTCGGCATTGCCTCGACCGGATTGAGCGCTCCAGACAACGATGACAAAGGAGGATTGACGAAGAAGGTCGTTAGCTGTGCCTGCTGAGCCGACTTGCTGAAGGTGGAGACGACGGTGCCAATGCTGATGCCCGACAAGATGCACAAGGCTCCGCCAGCGAGCAAGAGCAGGACATTGCCGTGGAACGGAACTCCGAACGCAAATTTGAGGACGCCTAGAGAGATGAACATCATGAGGCACAGCAGCAGGAACAATGGCGTAATTTTGGCGATGATGATCTCGGACGTACTCGCCGGGGACATGAGCAGTTGTTCAAGCGTCCCGGCTTCGCGCTCGCGAACCATGGCCGCTGAGCAAATGAGAGAGCTCTGCAGGATCAACAGCAGTCCGAGCACACCGGTGACGATGAACCAAGAGTCGACCAGACCAGGGTTGTAGAGAAACGCAGGTTCTAGCTGCACCTGACCACGGCTGGCGAGATTAGATCCGGCAACTGGCTGTGTGCTGACATGAATCCCCTGCCCCCGCAGCCCTACGTTGAATCTCTGAATCATGCTTTCGGCATAACCGCGGCTGATCGTGGCCGTATTTGCATTGGTTGCATTCAGCAGGAATTGAATCGTGGTCTGACGATCCCGGAGCAGATCCCGTGCATAGTCGTAAGGAATCACCATCCCGGCATCGGCTTTTCCCTGGCTGACTGCATCGCCAAGTTGGTCAACCGAGGAGTAATAGCCTGCCAGGCGGAAGCTCTTGCTCTCGGTCAAGGTCGCGATCAGTTCCCGGCTCTCGGGTGACCGGCAATCGTCGACGATCGCGAGACGAACGTTCGTTACCGCCGCGCTCAGCGCAAACCCCACCAGAGTCAACTGCACAACAGGCAAGACAGACAGACTGAACATGAGCTTGCGGTCATGGCGAGTCTGGGCAAACTCTTTTTTGATCAAAGCACGCAGTCGATAATTGAGCAGATGATTCCAGAGATTTCTCATGATCTAGGCCTTCACCTGCATCCTTCTCATCCCTTGCCATGCAATGCCGTAGAAGAGGGCTCCAATCGCGCCAATAATGAGGACCTTGTACCAGACGGCAGGCCATCCCCCGCCTTGCAAGAGCGCGTCGCGAACGATCTCGATGTAGTACCGGCCCCAGACGAGGCTCGAAATCCAACGCAGCCCGGCCGGTATGTTTTGGATCGGGAACATCATGCCTGAGAGCAAGAACACGAGAATGAATCCGCCGAACGCCACCGCCTGCAAGGCAGAGGCCTGGTTGGGGATGACCGCTCCGACCATCGTTCCAAAGGCCGACACACAAAACGCGTAGAGCACGGTGGCGATCAAGGCAGGCGTAGGATCGCCGGCAAAGCTGAGGCCAAAATAGGTGAATAAAAGCAAGGACATGATGAGACACTCCGCGAGCGCCACAATCATGAATGCGATGATTTTCCCCAGCAGGAATTCATGCGCGGGAATGCTTGAAACGTAAACCTGCAAAATGGTCTTGAGTTCACCCTCTTTCGCCATGGCGAGCGCAGCAAGCAGTGGCGGGAACATGGAGAGGCCAAGCACGAATATCCCCGGACCAAAGAACTTCTTCGAAGCGAGACCTGGGTTGAACCAGAGCCGAATGGCGGTCTGTATGGGGCCTGCTTGCGTTCCACTGCCTTGCTGGTTGTACGACGTCGTAATTTGGCCGGCATAAGCCGTGACCAATTTGGCCGTGTTTGCATCCGATGCATCTACCAGAAACTGGACGGGAGCGTTAACGCCTCTTGCCATGTCGCGGCCAAAGTGAGACGGGATGATCAGCACGGCTCGCCCAGCATTGGAGGCAAGGGCCTCCTCGGCGGATTTGTCCACCGGCCATGGGACCACCTTCAATGTGATCGAAGCCCGGAAAGCATCAATAAAATCGTTGGACGCCGATGAACCGTCAAAATCCTGCACGACAATGGGAAGCTCGTTCACTGTGAGCGAGAGCGCCGAGCTCATCAAGACCAGCAGGAACATGGGAAGTGCAAGGGCCAGCGCCAGGGTGCGCCAGTCTCGCACAATCTGGGTCAACTCTTTGCGCATTTGTGCAATGATTCGTCTCATGCGCGCCCTTCATCGTCATCCGTCGCCGCCTTGCCCTGTGCGCGCGCTTTCTCAACGATGGAGATAAACACGTCTTCGAGCGAGATCGGGATTTCTCTCGCGCTGGACACGTGGAGTCCGTTCTCTTCGAGCTGCTTTGTGGTTTCCTTGATGGCGGTAGCAGGATCTTCTTCGGTGATTACATGCAGGCGTTCGCCAAACAGGGACACTCTCCAACTTTCTGTTTTGCTCTTCAACAGGTCATCGGCGCGCTGGGGCTGGTTGACGATGAATTCAAGCACGTGCCCGGTTTGCTGGCTCTTGATGCCGCTGGGCGTCCCTTCGGCCACAAGCTCGCCTGCAACCATCATTCCCAGGCGATTGCACTGTTCCGCCTCCTCAAGATAGTGAGTTGTCACGAGGATCGCCGCGCCGCCATCGGCCAGCCGATTGATCATCGTCCAGAACGCTCGCCGCGCCAAAGGATCGACGCCCGAGGTTGGTTCATCCAGAAACAAAATGTCCGGTTCATGCATGATTGCAGCGCCGAAGGCCACGCGCTGTTTCCATCCACCCGGCAGGCTGCCTGTGAACTGGTTTTCTTTCCCGTTGAGCCCCGAAAAGGAAAGCACCCAGCGGATCTTTTCTTCGCGGTCCTGGTCAGGCACGCCATAGACGCCCGAAAAGAAATCGAGGTTCTCCCGAATCGTCAAGTCTTCATACAAAGAGAATTTCTGCGACATGTAACCGATGCGCTTGCGTATCGCTTCTGTTCTCAGATTGCCGCCTGTACCGCCCAGTTCCATGGTTCCGCTTGTCAGCTCAAGCAACCCGCATAGCATCCGGATAGTTGTCGTCTTACCCGCCCCATTCGCCCCGAGAAGCCCGTAGACTTCCCCATTTCGGATATCGAGGCTCACGTTTTTCACGGCTGTGAATGCTTTGAACTTTTTGACGAGATTCTTCGCGCCGACAGCAATTTGTCCGCGCAGACTGCTGTGGTCCTGCTTTGCTGGAAACTCTGTTGTGTCGGTCTTCTCGCGCAGAGCACGCAGCTTGCTTACAAAGATGTTGTCGAGTGTCGGTTCATCGACATGCATCTCGCCGACGGAAAGTCCTGCGGCCTTCAGCTTCTCGGCGATCCACTTCTGTTCCTTCTCCGGATCGTGCACCAACAAATCAAGCCGATCGCCAAACCGTTCAACATCGATAATGTCTTTATCCGGCCCTGAATCAGGCCCTGCCCCCTCGGAAAGCACCTGTTCCGCTTTCCTGAGGTCTGCGGTGCGGAGTTCGATTCGCTTCGCGCCCAGGCTGGCGCAAAGCTCCGCTGGCGTGCCGATCTGAAGAATCTCCCCCGCATACATGAAGGCGATCCGATGGCACCTTTCAGCCTCGTCCATATAAGGGGTAGCCACAAGGATCGTCAGTCCCTCTGTCGACAAGTGAGCAAGCGCATCCCAGAACTCTCGACGGGACACAGGATCAACCCCCGTGGTCGGCTCGTCGAGCAGCAACACCTTGGGCTGTGGAACGAGCGCGCAGACGAGCGCCAGCTTTTGTTTCATGCCGCCGCTGAGTTGTCCGGCGAGCCGGTCCGCGAATCGGTCCATATCGAACATCTTGAGATATTGAAGACTGCGCTCCAAGATTTCATCTGGCGGAATGAGGCGCAGATCGCCGCTATAACGAATATTTTCCGCCACAGTCAGATCGGGGTAGAGACTGAAGTCCTGTGTCAGATACCCGGTTTGGGATCGCATATCCCGCGCCGGGTGGCCCAGTATGTTCGCATTGCCGGCAGTTGCTTCCATCACGCCCGCAAGAATCTGAAACGTCGAGGTCTTTCCAGCTCCGTCCGGACCAATCAGTCCGAACATCTCGCCGCGTTCAACCTCAAACGTGATTCCTCGCACGGCGTCGAGCTTGCCATAGTGCTTCGTCAGGCCGCGAACATCAATGGTCGGGGCCACGGCGACAGCCTGCCGATCCTGGACTGTCCGATCTGGGATAGCCGGATCTGACACCGCTCGATCTGGACTGACACCAATCATTTGCGCCTGACCTTCGGCCACTTGTCTCCCTGCACCAAGACCTCGCCATCGACCGGCATGCCAGGCTTGGCAAATCCGAATCCGCCGATCAATTGCAACTTGAGTCCGACCACCTGCTTGACGCGGTCGTCGCGGAAGTACGTATTCTCAGGAGTGAATGTTGCCTGTGGGTCAATTCTGGAGACGTAGGCGTAGATGGGTTGCTGCGAGCTGGAGTCGAGGAAGACACGCGCCGATTG
>Ga0302200_10003669_pt1 | contig 12789 bp, 9 predicted proteins | sample II_Bog_N3_1_FD_194585 | JGI IMG/M metagenome (GOLD analysis project Ga0302200, IMG submission 194585) | Peat permafrost microbial communities from Stordalen Mire near Abisko, Sweden - II_Bog_N3_1 | ecosystem: Environmental > Terrestrial > Soil > Wetlands > Peat | place: Sweden: Abisko, Stordalen... | reverse complement strand
GCGCGCGCGCCTGCTCGGTGCGCGGCAGGCTCAGCCAGTCGTACGCGATGGCGAAGGCGGGCAGCAGGAACCCGCGAAAGCAGACCTCCTCGAAGATCGGCGCAACGATGGTGCCGAACAGAGTGATGAGCCATGCATCCGTCTGCGTGTGAAAGAAATCATCGACAGGCAGCGTCTTTGGCGGAGTAATGAAGTAGGTGACCGCCTGCATCGTCACGCCAAGCAGCAAGCCAAGCGACACCAGCTTCGCCGCCTGGTTGCGCGCGACTGCCCAACGCCACTGCAATCCATCGAGAAATCTGCGCTGCCACACCAGCGGATAGAAGATCCACGCCGCCAGCAGCGTGGTGAGGTATGTCGTCGCCAGCAGGGCGATCTGCAACTTCGGGTGCAGCAGCTTGGCCACGCCGTCGTGTTCTGTTCCCGGCGCTCTTCCCAGAGCCACGAGAACAAGCTCAAGAAGAACCAGCACCACTCCCGTGAAGCAGACAAACACAAGCGCGTGTCCGATGTTGGGAATGCGCCGCAACGATGCCGCACGATCCTGACCGGCGGAAGTCTCTGTGTCCGGCGCGTCTTCGCGGCCCGGCGTCTCTTCCAGTCTGGGCGCGTCTTCTGGACCGTATGTGGGGATGAAACTCATGCCGATTTTCTCCTCTTGATGGACGCTCTCTTCGCCAAGACCTTCGTAGTCTTCTGCGGCACTGATTTCTTTGCCGTGTTCTTCGCAACTTTGGGCGCGCGCGCCGATGGCATGCCGGTCTTCTTCTCCGGCGCGATGAACTTGCCCCGTGCCGCCTTCACCTGGTCAGGCGCGGCTGCGATGTCGAGCGGCTGCGGCCCGGCATGGCTCACGCCGCCGCCTCCGTTGGACGAGATACGGTTGGCCCAGTTCGATCCTGCGTGGTCCGCACCATAGTGCCGCGCCAGAAAATTACCCGTGTACGATCCGGCGACGGTGGCAATCTGCTCCGGCGTGCCGTGCGCGACGATGCGTCCGCCGCGCTCGCCGCCCTCCGGCCCCATGTCCAGCACATAGTCGGCGTTGCGAACAATATCGAGATTGTGCTCGATGATAATCACCGTGTTGCCCAGATCGGTCAGCCGGTGCAGCACCTCCAGCAGCTTGCGCACGTCGTCGAAGTGCAGCCCGGTGGTCGGCTCGTCGAGCAGGTATAGCGTGCGCCCGGTCTGGCGTTTCGATAGCTCGCGGGCCAGCTTCATGCGCTGCGCTTCTCCACCAGAAAGTGTGGTCGCCGACTGGCCCAGATGAATGTATCCGAGGCCAACATCGACCAGCGTTTCGAGCTTCGCCGCCGCCGCGGGAATGTCCTTCAACACCGGAAGCGCGTCGGCGATGGGCAGGTCAAGCAGGTCCGCGATGGAGTGGCCGTTGTAGCGGACGGCGAGCGTTTCCTGGTTGTAACGCCGTCCGTTACATATATCGCAGAGCACATACACATCGGGCAGAAAGTTCATCTCGATGCGCCTCTGGCCCTCGCCCTGGCAGGCCTCGCAGCGTCCGCCGCGGACGTTGAAGCTGAAGCGGCCGGGCTTGTAGCCGCGCTCGCGCGACTCCGGCAGCATGGCGAAGAGGTCGCGGATGGCGGTGAAGACGCCGGTGTACGTCGCCGGATTCGACCGCGGCGTGCGCCCAATCGGCGACTGGTCGATCTCGATCACCTTGTCGATCTGGTCGATGCCGACGACCCGCCCGTGCGCTCCCGGGTCCTCGCGCGATCCGTACAACTCCTTCGCCAGCGCGCGATAGAGGATGTCCGTCACCAGCGTGGATTTGCCCGAGCCGGAGACGCCGGTCACCACCGTCATCACGCCCAGCGGGAAGTGCACGGTCAACTGTTGCAGGTTGTGCGCGGTCGCATTCTCCACCGTGATCCACTTTCCGGTGAGCGGACGCGGCTCGGCGCGAGCCACGATTTCGATCTTGCCGGCGAGATATTGCCCGGTGAGCGACTCCGGGTTGTCCATCACCTGCTGCGGAGTCCCCGCCGCGATCAGCAGTCCGCCGTTCTTGCCCGCGCCGGGGCCGAGGTCGAGCACATAGTCGGCCTGCCGGATGGTGTCCTCGTCATGCTCGACGACCAGCACGGTGTTGCCCAGATCGCGCAGGTTGGTGAGCGCCTGGATGAGCCGCCGATTGTCGCGCTGATGCAGCCCAATCGAGGGCTCATCGAGAACATACAGCACTCCGCGCAGGCGCGAACCGATCTGCGTCGCCAGCCGGATGCGCTGGCCCTCGCCGCCGGAGAGCGTCGCCGCCGAGCGGTCCAGCGACAGATAGTTCAGACCCACCGCGTTCAGAAACTCCAACCGCTCGACGATCTCGCGTTGCAGGCGGTCTGCCACGATGCGGTCGCGCCCGGTAAAGTGCATCGCCCGAGCACACTCCAACGCGCGCTCCAGCGAGAGTGCCGTGAACTCCGCGATCGAGCGGTCCACACCGGCGATTGGGACCGTCACCGCCAGCGACTCAGGACGCAGCCGACGGCCCTGGCAGTGCGGGCAGGTCGTCGCGGACATGTACTGCATCATGTACTCGCGGTAGCCGTCGGACTTCGTCTCGTCGAGATTCGCCCGCAGATACGCAAAGATCCCATGAAAGCCCGTCCGTCCCAGCTCGTTCTTGGGCGGCCCGTAGAGCAGAAGGTCCTGCTGCGGCTTGGTCAGCTCTGAAAAGGGCAGCTTCAGGTCGATCTTGTACCTCTCCGCCGCAAGCCGGATCAGCCGCAGCAGATACGACGCGCTCGAACCCGGCCCCATCGCTCCATCCAGCAGCGGCTTGGACCAGTCCGTGATCGTCTTCTCCGGGTCAAAATCGTAGGTGCTGCCCAGCCCGTTGCAGTGTGGGCAGGCACCGTAGGCCGAGTTGAACGAGAAGCTGCGCGGCTCCAGCCGCGGCACATCGATGCCGCAATCCGGGCAGGCCATCGACGACGAGTACAGAGTCTCAACCTGCGCGCGGTTTGCTCCCTGAATGCCGATCAGCACCAGCCCCTTGGCCATCTGCAGCGCCTTTGCCACGGATGTCTCCAGCCGCCGCGTGTCGAACTTGCGAGGTTCGAGGGAAGACGAAGTAGATGCGGTCTCGTTGACGTTCGACGCCAGCGGCTTGAGAATGATGCGATCAACCACCGCCTCGACCGTATGGTTCTTGCGCTTGTCCAGGCGCATTCCCTCGGTCAGCTCCGTCATCGCGCCGTCGATGCGCGCGCGGAACCCCTGCTGGTCCAGCGCCTCCAGCTCTTCGCGGAACTCGCCCTTGCGTCCGCGCACCAGCGGAGCGTACACCGTAATCCGCTCGCCGGGAGCCTGCGCCACAATGCGTTCCACGATCTGGTCCGCCGTCTGGCGGGTGATCGGCAGACCGCACTTTGGGCAGTGCGGCTGGCCCACCGACGCATACAGCAGCCGCAGATAGTCGTAGATCTCCGTGATTGTGCCCACCGTCGAGCGCGGGCTGCGCGAGGTCGTCTTCTGCTCGATGGAGATGGCCGGCGAGAGGCCGTCGATGGCGTCCACGTCTGGCCGTTCCATCTGGTCCAGAAACTGCCGCGCGTAGGCCGACAGCGTCTCCACATAGCGCCGCTGGCCCTCGGCGTAGATGGTGTCGAAGGCAAGCGAGGACTTGCCCGATCCCGAGAGCCCCGTCACCACCGTCAGCGTATTGCGCGGGATGGAGACCGAGAGGTTGCGCAGGTTGTGCTGTCGCGCGCCGCGCACCGTGATGTGAGTAATTGCCATTCTGACTGGTTTGGCCGCGCACTCCACAGTGCCGCATGGAGGTGAAATGGCCAATCCTCAGGATACGGCATCGGGGGGCGCCAGGTCTTGCCCCAACTCGAAGCGCGGCGCGCCGATTTGCATTGTTTTACAGCAGGCGGGCCCGCAGCCCAAACTTTTACCCCACATTTCGCGTCCGTATAGATGGAAAGACTTTGCCCCGAGGGAATGCGCCCGTGGCAGACTGCCCCATAACTGCTTGAAGCCGCGACTGAGCGGCCAGAGCTTCGCCGCGAGCGCGTACCCGATTGGCTAATAAGCAATTCATCATAGCTTCATTGCAACTGATTCAAACCTTGTAACAATGAAGCCTGTCCAGCCGCGCTTCGGGCGCTTTGCATCCAACTAAGTGGCGGACGAAAGTAGAGGAATGATTCTGTGAGTGATTCGGTGGTTCTGGTGTGTGCGGTCTTTGCGTCGTTGGCTTCGGGCGTCCTGCTGGCGTACGGCGTCTGTCAGGCGGTCTTTGCCCTCTTCAGCATGCACGCCCGCCAGTCGCCCGCGCTGTCCCAGGCGCGCGTCGCGCGCTCCGCCAGCGTAGTCGAAGGCTAGCTTTCCGCCAGATCGGCGATAATCACTCTCGTGACCCATCCAGCCGAATCCGCACCCTGCAGCCCCGGCGTTATCCCCGGCCCCAAACTCCGCCTCACCCTGGCTGTCACCGGCGCCAGCGGCTCCATCTTTGCCGCCGAGATGCTGCGCGCACTCGACGCCGATGCGCGCGTCGCCAAAGTTGACTTCATCCCCTCCGAAGCGTCTCTGCGCGTCTTCGCCGAAGAGATGCAACTCAACGGACGCAACGCCCTCGCGGAAAAACTCCTCGGCCCCGGCCACAGCTCGTCCTCCAAAATTATCCAGCACGCGGAGGCAGACATCGGGGCCTGCGTCGCCAGCGGCAGCACTCCATGCGACGGAATGATTGTCCTGCCCTGCACCATGGGAACGCTGGCCGGCATTGCCAATGGCATGGCCTCCAACCTCATCGAGCGCGCCGCCGACGTCTGCCTCAAGGAACGCCGCCGCCTCATCCTCTGCGTGCGCGAGACGCCCTTCAATCGCATCCATCTGCGCAACATGCAGTTCGCATCCGACGCCGGAGCCACCATCTTCCCAGTGATGCCCACGCTCTACAACCTGCCGCGCGACACCACCCAGATGGCCCGCCAGTTCGTCGACCGCGTGCTCGCCCACATCGGCCTGCCCCAGCCCGGCGCGTACGAATGGAAGCCCGATTAGATCGATCGGCTCCTAGTGCGCGTCCCCCGCAAGCATCTGTTCGCCTCCCTGCATGGGCGGTTGCGCCTTGAGGAACTGGATCGTTCCTGCCAGCACGGGCTTCGCGCACTGGCTCGGCGCAAGGTGGCCGCAGCCCGCCACGCCCTCGAAGACTGAGTGCGGAATATCGCGGTGCATCGTCTCGCCGATGGCGGGCGGAATCAAAATGTCGGCCATCCCCCACATCACAAGCGTCGGCTGCCGGATGCCAGAGAGACGCGCGTCGAGCAGGCCGGCCCCGGTTTGCATCGAGTCCATGGACTGCTGCACGATGCGGCCGTTGCGCTTGAGCCTGCGCAGGGTGGCGCGCGCAACAAAGCCGGGTAGCGTGCGCGGATGCGGCATCAACAACGCCATCAGCCGCGCTAGTCCGGCGGCGTCGGTCGGCACAAAGGCGTCGCGCGGAAAGTTGGTATGGATGGTGATCCCTGCGCTGTCGTAGAGGACCAGGCGGTCGATGGTGGCGGGATCATCCAGCGCGAGTTTGGCGGCGATCCATCCGCCCATCGACCAGCCCGCAAGGTCGATTGGCTCGGGGGCACCAGCACTGCCGGACCGCCCCATGCCAGTGGCCTGGATGAAGTGGAGAACGATCTCTTCTTCCACCTGGATGGAACAGCACGGCCACTGCGGCTTCTCGGAGCGGCCATAGCCCAGCAGGTCGGGCGCGTAGACGTGGAAGCCCGCGGCGGCGAGCCCGGGGATCAGCGGCGCCCAGTCCTCGCCGCGCGAGCCCAGGCCGTGCAGCAGCAGAAGCGGCTTGCCCGGCGTCCCATCGGACGGAGCGGCTTCAAAATAGTGAATACGATCGCCGCGAACATTGACGTACTCGCTGCGCACGCCCGCGCGCCAAAGATGACAGCGAATCTGCTGATCGTTGACCCACAGCGGATTCCAGTAAAACGTGCCGCCAGCCACAAGCGCTAACAGCAGAAGAACGATCCCCGCCAACCGCAGTCGAGCCTTCATCCGCGCATCCCCCGATCCTCCGCGCCCCTCACTTCCGCGGCTTACATCTTTTCTCGATTCTAAGAGACACGTCCTCGAAGCCGCCAATCTGTACTGGCGCGGCTCATTCCTTATGAACAGGTGCGGCTTGATTTTTTGAACGGGAGCGGCAAGTCCACGCGGACGGGCGCGGTTTATATGCCGACGCTACAGTCGCCGTCGGGCAGCTCGTCGCCGGAGTGGGCGTACAGATCGTACGGGGTGCGGCGATTGAACTTATAACGCTGGCGGATCTCGCGGCCCACGATCAGCCCGAGCGCCACTGCCCCGAGCGCGGCCGAGATCCAGCCGATGGTCTTCAGCAGGTGGGACTCCTCCGCGCAGGCTTGCTCGCCGCAGGCCTGTTGCTCGTCCCGCGCACCGTTGCTGCTCTCAGTCTTTCCGGCAGCGTCAATCCCTTCGCAATCGCGGGATGAATTGTTGCGGCAGCCGAGTTTTGGGAGAAACCTCATGCCCACATGATAGCGCAAACAGGATGTGGATCGTGAGTGAAATTCAGTGCATGTGTACCGAGTCGGGAACCCGCGCCGGTCGTCTCCTCTACTTGACGTCGACCTGATCGAAGCCCAGCGAATAGAGCAGCGCAGTCACGGTGGCGTGTGCGTTCCTGCGCGCGGCGTCCAGAATGCCGTCCCCGAGCGCGGTCTGCTGCAGTTGGTCCTGCGCCCTGGCGCGGACCTCGGGTCCCAGGGCCTGGTTCATCGGGACCAGCGTCCCGGTTGAGCGCACAAGAACCCGCGTGCGCTGGTCGTCCAGCCTGGTCGAGAAGAGCTGCGCGGGCGGCAGCGTAACCTCGATGCCATGCCCATCCGCGTCGATGCGCACGTCCTCGGGCTTTAGCTGCGCCAGGTCGATGCCCGCGATCGACTTGCCGTGGACCACCAGCGGAACCCGTTCGCCGGGCGCGCCGGACGGAGTGGCCATGGAGAGACCGTCCGCAACCACCGTGTCCATCGAGTAGACGACGGTCTCCAGCCGGTTGAGCCGCTGTATCTTCTCCACCACCGCAGGCACCGAGCTGTCGATGCTGGCGGCGCGCCCGGTGATGCGCGTAAGCATGCGGCCCATCGTGCCCGTGGTCTCGTGCCGCACCAAGACTGCGAACGCCGCCGCGCCCAGCAGAAGCGCCAGCAGAAAGCCGACGAACCTGCCGCCGTAGTTTGGGCCCGAATAGTATTGCGTCGTCATCGTCGCTCCAATCCCATCATCATAGCCGCTTGCCCTTGCTCCCGGCTTGGCTGCTGGAAGTTGGGTAGTGGGTCAGTTTGCATCGGCTTTGAAAGGGACGGGCTTCAGCCCGTCCGTAGGGCCGAACTATATTGGGGACTTTAGTCCCCGAGGGAATGCTCGTTTTCCAAACTGACCCACTGCTGGAAGTTGTCGATGCCGCAACCTCCTCTTTCCTGTAGCTGTATCATTCTCTGCAAGTTGATGGAGGCCCCTCGATGTCCCGTCTCGCTCGCCGCTCTGGTTCTGGTGTATCTGCATTCCTTGCCGCAGCCTCAGCCGCCTGCCTGGTCTTCGCCGCTTCAGCACACGCGCAGCAGAGCGCGGTCGAGGCCAGTCCTGCGCAAGGAGCAGGCCAGCCGCAATACACCATCCGCGCCCGCGTGCCGCTAACCATCGTCGATGTCGTTGTGACGGACGCGAAGGGAAAGCCGGTGCATGACCTCAAGCAGTCCGACTTCACCGTCCTCGAAGACGGCAAGCCGATGAAGCCGGCCAGCTTCGACGAGCACCGCACGGATGAGACCGCGCCCGCCACGACCACGCTGGTCGAGCAGAAGCTGCCGCCAAACACCTTCACCAACGTCACTCCCACGCCGCCTACAGCCAGTCCAATCAATATCCTGCTGATCGACTCGCTGGACACGCCCATCGCCTCACAGACCATCGTCCAGCAGCGCATGATCGGTTTCGTAGACAAGCTGGCCCCCGGCTCGCGCCTCTCCGTCATGAGCCTCTCTGAGATGGGCAGACTCTCCATTCTTCAGGGCTTCACCTCCGACCACGAGCTGCTCAAGGCCGCCATCCACAGCAAGAAAATCACCGGGCTGGTTCCTCCGATCGAAGACAGTTGGCAGGACCCGATGGGCACCAACTCGGTCGACCAGGACGAGGAATGCAACCGTGGGGCCATGCGCGGACAATACACTCTGAGCGCCATGCATCAGATCGATCGCTATCTCTCCGGTATGCCCGGACGCAAGAACCTCATCTGGTTCTCCGGCGCATTCCCGCTCAGGATGTACGACAGTATGCATTCCGTCTGCTACGACTTCACCCAGGACCTGAAGAATGCAGACGACCAGCTCTCCCGCGCCCACGTCGTCCTCTATCCCGTCGATCCGCGGGCTCTGGACCTTCTGGCGAAGTTCGGGGCCACCAGCCGGCCCGCGATGCAGCAAGCCGAGGAGCACCTCACCATGGAAGCTGTGGCCGAGGAGACCGGCGGTAAGGCCCTCTACAACAACAACGATCTCGCCGCGCTTTCCGCCGACGCCATCGCTAGCGGCTCCAACTTCTACACCCTCACCTACACGCCGGTGAATCAAACATTGGACACGCGCTTTCGCACCATCACCGTCAAGGTGGACCAGCCCGGCCTGAACCTCGTCTACCGCACCGGCTACTACGCGGTCGAGCCCGACACCGACTCACGCGGCAAGAAGATCGAGAAGGTCAGCGCCATGCAGGCCGCCATGATGCGCGGCGGCCTCGACGCCACGCAGGTCCTCTTCCATGTCACCGTGGCGCAGGCTCCCGGAACCGAAGCCAAGCTGCCGGCCGACAATCAGCCGGACGCCAAGCAGATGAAGCCGCCCTACCGGCACTACACCATCTCGTACTCCATCGACGTGCACGGCATCGACTTTGCCACCTCGCCCGACGGCAACTATCGCGGCAGCTTCGAGTACGGCGTCCGCGTCTACAACGCCGATGGCGATGAGATCGTCAACTCCGTCAGCACGACGGTCAGCCCCATTCTGCCGCCCACCGTCTACCGCTCCATGCTGAGGACCGGCGCCAACGCCAGCCAGCAGATCGACGTGCCCGCCACGGGCGACTACTTCCTCCGCATCGCCGTTCATGACCTTACCAGCGACCGCGTCGGCGCCATCGAAGTCCCCACCGCGTCCATCTCGCCGCAGGTTGTTCCCGCAGTTGCAGCACCCAAATAAGCTGGTAAGGCTAGTGCAAAGGAGATGAATCCATGCGGCCGATCAAGACGATACTCGCAGCACTTAGCCTTACCGCAGCGCTTGCGTTCTCGCCTGTCCGCGTCCCGGCGCAGACGGGGGTCGATTCGAACCTGCCGGGAGCGGGCTTCGGCCCGCAGGATGCCAAAGCGGCGACGATCCATGTCTACTCCCGCGAGGCCATCGTCGATGTCCTCGTCACCGACGGCAAGGGCCAGACCGTCCGCGGCCTCACCCGCTCCGACTTCACCGTCGAGGAAGACGGCAAGCCCCAGCCTATCCGCGGCTTCTCCGAATTCGACAAAACCACACACCCCGCACCCGCTCGCGCGCTGCCGCCCAACACCTACACCAACGCCCGCACCTTGCCCGCCAGCGGCCCAGTCCAGATCTTGTACTTCGATCTCCCATACGGGTGCAGCTACCCTCCTGGTACCGACCCGGTTGCCGACACCGCGCAGGGCGCGATCTTCGTGCGCGCCAAGAAGTATATCGCGGACTACCTGCGAACCATGCCCGCTGGCACGCAGGTCGCAGTCTTCGTCTACCGGGCCGATTACGGTCTCCGCCTGCTCCAGGGCTTTACCACAGACGGTCCGCGAGCCGCGACCGCCGTCGACAACCTCGTCGTCCTCTCCGTCGGCCCGCCCCCCGGCGCCGATCGGATTGCAGCAGCCGACCAGGTCGCCGCCTACGTCGCCGGTATTCACGGGCGCAAGAACCTCATCTGGATCTCGACCACGCCACTGGCCATCATGCGGGACGGCGGCTACTCCTGGGCCGTTGGCAACTCGCCGGACATGGTCTACGTCCATCGCCTCATGGACATCTACGACACCTTCACCCGCGAGCAGATCGCCGTCTACCCCTTCGATCCGCGGGGTGTCCCGGTCGGCGGACATGCTCTCGGCTTGGGCAATCTCCGCTCCGAAGACATCGCCACAGCGACCGGCGGCGCAGCCATCTACAACACCAACGACTACAAGGGAGCGGTCGCCAAAATCGTCGACGACACCTTGCACTTCTACACACTCTCCTACGTCCCCACCCGCCCGGAGAGTGACGGCCACTTCCACCCCATCAGCATCAAAGTCAACCGCCCCGGCCTCCATCTCGTCTATCGCGGCGGCTACAACGACGAGCAGCCCTCCCCGCCCGACGACGTGCTCAAAGTCCACATGAGCCAGAACTCCATGGGCCTCGGCGCGCTCACATCCACCCAGCTCCAGTTCGACGTGCGCGTGGAACCCAGCACCGAACCGGTGAATCCGTTGGACCCGCCGGTGATGGGCGCGCTCAATTCCAAATTGAAACGAGCGCGACTCGTTCGCTACGGTTTCCTCTTCACGCTGCCGCCAAGCCAGATCGACTTTGCCGACGCTGGAGGCGGAACATACAGCGGCTCGGTGGAGTTCGACGTGGCCGCCTTCGACTCCGACGGCAAGCTCGTCACCACCCTCAGCCAGACGCAGAAGTTGCCGCTGACAACCGAGGAGTATCAGCAGTTCATCGCAACGCCGTTCCAGTTCTTCCAGCAGCTCGACCTGCCGCCGGGCCAGTTCACTCTCCGCGTCGGCGTCTTCGATACCGTCTCCAACAAACTCGGCACGCTGGAGATTCCGCTGACCGTGGGCAAGAAGCCTCCCGCACCCGCCGTCGTGAGCGAGGGAAAAGCGAGCAAGTAGATCCTCCTATAAACTGCGCCTCAGTGCAGTTGGTAGGGCTTTGGCGGCGCTGGTACTACGTCCGGTGCCTTCGGCAGCTTCGTCTCATCCAGCGTTGCCGCCCCATCCAGCCCCGTGCCCGTTACATGCGCGGTCGCCAGCAGCGGTCCGTCGAAGCCCGTCACCTTGATGCCCGCAATGCGCACGTTCTTCATGTACGCCAGCTCCATGCCCTTCTTGCAGGTCCCGGTGATGTTCTCCAGCGTCAGCCCGTCCAGCGGCTTCAACGGAGTGATCCGCGTTGCATCCACCAGCATCGGCATATCGGTCACGCGCATGTTCGAGAAGCGGAAGTTCCGAAACAACGGAATCCCTGCCTCGCCGATCACCGAGGCCGCGTCGTCCGACTTGCCGGTATTCGTGTTCGTAATCTGTAGAAAGCCCTGCCCCATGCCGGAGACGTCGCAGTCCGTCGCGCTCACGTCTTCCACGAATGCCCCGCGCCCCACGCGGCTCTTGATGAAGATGGCGTGCGACCGCGCGTGGATGAACTTGCACTTCTCGATGCGCACGCCGCGCACGCCGCCACTGGTCTCGCTGCCGATCCCGATATTGGCGAATCCCGTGTCGGAGAGCGTGCAGTTGGTGATGAGCGTGTCCTCGCAGACGCGGCCGATGTCGTTCCCCTCCGCGCCACGGCCGGACTTCAGCGAGATGGAGTCGTCCCCGGTCTCAAACGTGCAGCCGTCGATGATGGTGTGCTTGCAGGAGTCTACATCGATTCCGTCCGCGCCACTCTTCACCGTCACATTCTTGAACGTCGTGTTCTCGCAGTACACCGGATGGATGGACCACATGCCGAAGTTCTGCGTCGTCAGGTCCTCCACGCGCACGTTCTTGCAGTTGTTGAACTCGATCAGCGCAGGCAGCCGCATCCCGCTCGGCCGCTCCACGCGGCCCCGTTCGGTGGGCGTGCCGATGATCTTGCCCGCTCCCACCAGGCCGATGTTCTCCGCGTCCGTCGCGTTGATGAAGCTGCTGTATCCCTTGATCCAGTGGCCCTCCCAGCGCACCTGTGCCAGGGGATAGTCCGCCATGTCGGGCGAACCGTTCAGCGTCGCGCCCTCCTCGACCCGCAGCACCACATTGCTGCGCAAAGACAGCGCGCCGGCCAGATAATCTCCCGCCGGAACCACCACCTCGCCGCCGCCAAATACCGAGCAGCGTTCGATGGTCTGCTGAATCGCCAGCGTGTCCTTCGTCTTGCCGTCGCCGGTCGCGCCAAAGTCGCGGACGTTGAGCTTCAGTGCCGGTGTTGGTGGAGCAGTGCCCAACGCTGGGGCCAATGCGGCGTTTGCCGCGGACTGATGCGTGCCTCGAAGACAGCCGTCCAGCGCGGTCAACATTGGAGCGGCAAGCAGCGTTTGCGTAGCGGCTTTCAAGAAATTGCGTCGTTCCATCCGAATACGGTTCATCGTAAGTCATCCTCGCTGACAAGAATCAATCGCTGGATAACATTATCAGGATCGAGCAAGGCACGAAGCACGCGTCATTCCGTGGCATAGCGGAGGGATCTTTTTAGCTTTTACGCGAAGCGTCAAGCACGGTACGAAGTACCGTCGAGAGCGGTACGAAGTACCCACTTCCAATCGGTAATCTCGGGCCGGTCGATGCCGTTCTGGTGCGCGTAGTTCACGCTCTCCACGATCTGGTCTTTCAGCCACTCGCGCGTGTGCGCCGCCGTCTCCCGCAGCTTCGGCACGCGGTCGATCGCGTCCAGCGCCAGGTCGAAGCGGTCGGTCTGGTTCAGGATCGCAAGCTCCAGCGGCGTGTTGATGTTC
>Ga0302200_10003668_pt1 | contig 12790 bp, 13 predicted proteins | sample II_Bog_N3_1_FD_194585 | JGI IMG/M metagenome (GOLD analysis project Ga0302200, IMG submission 194585) | Peat permafrost microbial communities from Stordalen Mire near Abisko, Sweden - II_Bog_N3_1 | ecosystem: Environmental > Terrestrial > Soil > Wetlands > Peat | place: Sweden: Abisko... | reverse complement strand
TACAACCATACAAGCCAAAGCCCTAATGCAAAGCCGTATTACGCAAATTCTGGCAACACAATTAGCAACGGCACAATTTTCTTACCAGCAAATTGATGCACAGCTCGAGCTCCTTTCTGACCGGCTAAAAGAAGCGCTGTCTGCCGAATTTAACCTTGTTGGCCTGTTGTTAAATGATTTTAGGATAAACGGGACTATTTTTGATAAGGGGACACAAGAAAGGATCAATAGCATAGCGGATGTAGTTGCTGAAACCGAAGCTGCTAAAACCGGAGGCCTGGATTTTGTGGATATGGAGAAGTTAAAGGCCCTGCGGGATGCTGCCAAAAACCAGGGAGGCATTTCTGGGGCAGCGTTACAATTAGGAGCAGGGCTAGCATTAAGTAAAATTTTTAACGATCAGCAGGAAGTGCAACAGGGCACCAAAATGGATGACCCAATACTCCAATTATATAAGTTTAAGCAATTGCTTGACGAAAAAATAATTACCCAGGAAGAGTTTGATGCAAAGAAGAAAGACTGGCTGGATAAACTATAATAAGGTTGGGTACGTAGCGACGAGATATGTACAATAATAGTGATTTATAGACTTATTAATATGTATTACAAACCATATTATAATAACAACGTCATTTAGTAAGCGTGCCGTATTGGTAATCCGAAGGGCCGTTGACAACAGCCGGCGGTATATAATTCAGCATCATTACCGCCCCGTTATCGTATACAAATACACTACTATTCTCGTTTAACACCGCTGTTGCCACCGCGTTGTTTTGCAACGTGTAGGCCATATTAGGTGTTTTGTAACCCGATAGACCAATACTATATTGATTGGCCGAAAACGCAACATAAGCCAGGGCAACGGTACCCGGCGAAGTTACGGTGCCAGTGTACTCCCCATTAGTAAAGGCATTGGTAGCCGGTATTTTTTCAAGGTTGTAAGTCAGCAGTCCCAGGCCATCTGCCGAGACTGTGGTGATTTGATTATTAGCCATCGTAAAATCAAAGTTCGCCACCAAATTATTGGTAAAGTTCATCACCAGGTGGCCGTTGGCATAAGTATAACTACCGTTGTTAACCCCAAACACTGCATCAACAAAAGCGCATTTCGAACTGGATTTGAAAATTATAGCATAAGGCACCGGTATGTTAGTTAGCGTTGGCGATAAGTCTTGGCTGTAATGCCCTGCAATATAGTATTGTGAAAAATCGGTCGCGTTAACGGTTGTATCATTACTTTTACTACAGGCGGCGAGCAACATCGCCGCAGCAATTGTTATCATCAGTGTTTTAATTTTCATGATAAATCATTTTAATAGATTAAATCCGTAATTCCCCTTTAGGGTATTCTGGTATTAGATTATGGTATCCAGGTTATCATTTTTGCATATAGCTGTTCTGTCCATATCCCGCCGCAATGTGTACTGCAACTATTATCGGTAACGCCGCCGCTTGCCGCCTTTATGGGCGAATTAGCATCGATATGGTTATACAAATCTGCTCCTGAATAATCACCTTCGTTGTTGCCACTGCAGGCTATGGCAAAGATGGGTATCTTAAAGTTGGTAGCTGCAGTGCCTCCGCATGGGGCAAGCAGCCCTTTGCAGTAATTAAGGTCGTTGTAATAAGCGCTGTTGGTAAGCAGCATAAAGCTTGCATAAGAATAGCCGCCTACAACCGATTTACTTTTATCTACACCAAACTCGGTTGACAGAGCGACAATACAACTATTATAATCTTCACCAATTTCCTGGGCGCTGGTATTCCAATCGGCCAGGCCTGGAGTTTTGCGGTATTGCACTATGGCAGCCACATAACCATTCTGTGCCGCTTTGGTGCAAAGATCAATGTCAGTGCTTTCGTCAAGGCCACCGACGGTGGGGTTATTTTCGTCGTTACCGCTTCCCATCACCAATATGCCTTTAAAGTTGCTCGCTCCATTGGCCACGAATGATTTGTAAGTGATACCGTTCTTAGTTTCCACGGTTTCTTTAATATTGGCGTTGGTTACACTATTGTTGCTTTTACCGCATGATAGCATGATGCTTATTATTATTAGCCCTGCTACTGAATAAAGTGCTGCTTTCATCTTAGTGATCTGTTAGTTTAAATAGATTTGTTTTAATGTTATTTTCCGGAAGTTGTGTTGCCGCTTTAACAGGGTATAACCTCTGTTAGCAGGCATTAAAACTTAAATGACACGCCTACCTGTAAAGCGGCCACGCCATATCCCACCTCTGCAAAACCGCCAATGTGATCACTGAACATATACCTGGCACCGGCATGCACACCTAAAAAGACCGTGCTGCCATAAGCGCCCGGCAACGGATCGCCCGCATAATCATAGCTCGCGGAATAATAGCCCAATGAAACACCCGCATAGGGATCAAATTTTGGATTGGACACATTTAAAAGATTAGCCAGGTGATATGACCCGCGTACCCCAACATACAACAGGTGCAGGCTATAATTATACAAACCATTATCGCTGTAGGAGGAATAATTCAAAAACGGCCCCGCGCTGATCTCATCGGTAAAACCATGCTCGTAAGACACGCCAAACGGCAGGCCCTTGTAATAAGTGCCAAGGCCGATTCCCGGGTCAAGAAAGTTTTTATTCATGACACTGAACCCGTCTGTTTTTGGCAAATGATTTTTTGGAGCAGGTTTCACCGGCTTTTTCTTTACCTGTGCGTTTAGGGTCGCCGCCGATAGGAAGATCAAAAGTAATAGGAATAACTTTTTCATATTTTGATGGTTTAAATGTTTATTGTCACCAAAGTTATGCACCGTACGTTTGTCAAAAAATCACGAATAGACCAACTACATTTTAAATCGACCAGCAACATAGCTCGTTCATTTTTATTATATTGCCATTGATAGTGAATGACCTATGATTAAATACAACTGTTTAATTATTGACGATGAAGAAATTGATAGGCTAACTACGCTTTCATTTGTTCGCAAGTATTCCGAACTGAATGTTTGCGGGGTTTGTTCGTCGGTTGCAGAAGCCATGAAAATTATCGAAAAAGAAGATATCCAGATACTCTTTTCTGATATTGATATGCCCGATATCGACGGTTTTGAGTTTCGTCGCAGTATGATGGCTATACCGGTGTGTATATTTATTACCTCTTTTGCCGATATGGCCGCCGAAAGCTTCGAGCTTTCGACCCTTGATTTTTTGGTTAAGCCCATTAAAGCCGACCGCTTTGCAAAGACCGTGGTGCGTATCCACGATTACCTGGAATCCAGGCAAAAGGCGAGCCTGTATGAACACAGCCTGGGCGGTGATACCATTTTTATCAAGGACGGACATGCCCAGGTAAAGGTGAAACTTCATGACATTCTGTATTTGGAGGCTTTAAAGGATTATACCCTGCTGTTTACCGCGGAAAAAAAGCACTGCGTACTGTCGCCGATCAGCAGTTTATTAAAAGACAGTAATTTCCGCAGCTTTGTACGGGTACACCGCAGTTATGCGGTGCAAAAACATCTTATTAACAAGTTCTCACCCAGCCAGTTAATGATCAACAACATTGCCATCCCTATCGGCCGTATGTATAAAGATAACCTGCGGGATATAAAATCTTGATGATAATCCTTTACAGGCAACATCATTAAGAAAGTTTAAAACCACTTTCTTTGCGTTAAATTATAATGTGCCTGCAATACCGTTTTTTATTTATTTGTCGTTAGGCGATTTAAAATGTCGCCTGTCGAAAACGTGTTTCCCGGCAATAATAGGTGGGGTATGTTTGTGCAAACATTAACAAACACTCACATATTATGAAAACATTTAACAAAATCCTCATCTGCTCCACTATTATCTCAGTAGCTTTTTTCAGTTGTTCGAAAAAAAGTGACACGTCACCGTCCGGTAGCTCATCTTCATCCTGGACTATTGCAAACACCACTTATAATTCCAGCACCACGGTATTTACCAATAACGAACTCTTAGGAATTGATCAAAAAATAAGTTCGGATCCCGATATTGGTATTCAATTTAATAGCAGGCCCGTTGCAGGTAATTACACGCTTGTTAACCAATATAACGCTACGGTTGGTAACAATCAGTGTTCCATCCTATCCTCGAATACTACAGGATCGCCCACTTATGTATCTACCAATGGCGGAACAGTAGCGGTAACCGTTTCAAACGGTAAAATATCAGCTTCGTTTAAAAACATTGCCGTAGGTACGCTATCCACCACAAACAATAATGGCACTTTTAATTTTACCAGCACCGGAACCTGTTCAGGCACATTGACAGAGCAATAGCTTACGGCAATTTTATAAACGGGGTAAAAGTGACGGTAAAAAGTTACCACCCATGCTCTTAACCTTATTTTAAGAGAAGAGAGCTTCGCCTGCCGCGAGGCTTTTTTTGATTTAAATTGGTGACAAGATATTTTTAGGTTATATCAATTTAATCTTAACTTCAGGGCAAGCGCGTTAACCTTTCCTTAGCATGCTATAAAACAGAGTGTTAAAAAAAAACTGTTTTATTACTGATAATAAAATAAGAGTGAATATTGCCGGATTTACATTTATATTTGGGTCTATCACGCTTTTAAAATATGAAATTATTGTTAGTTTGTACTTGCCTGCTTTGGTTTTTTACGGCTAACGCGCAAACGGCCAAACCTGCCTTTGTGGATACACTTGAAAAAAAGCTGGCTAAGACAGGCGACGGCATCGTTAAATTAAATGCCCTTTCACACTTAAGTGATTACTACCAGACAGCCGATCCTAAATTAGCCATCAAGTACGAAAATCTTGGTCTTACGCTTGCGCGAAAACTCAAACGGGATTCAGATCTCTGTATGTTTTACGGCTACCTTGGCGAAACATATATTTATGCGGGTGATATAAAAAATGGTATACTGGTATGCAGCCAGGAATTTGCATTGGCCAAAAAAAACAATTACGAGACTGTTGAATCCCTGGCCTCATCAGACATTGGCCTGGCCTACCAGATGCATGCAGATTACCCCAAATCGCAGGATTACTTTTTCCGGGCGCTAACATTTGCCGAAGCCATTAAAAACCGGCTGTTGATGAGTATTTGTTATGTGAATATCAGCTCCAATTTTTTTAATCAGGACAACTTTGATAAAACTATTTTTTATTCAAAAAAAGCACAGGAGGTTTGCAAAACACTTAAAGTAAACACGTATAACGTACAGGCTAAGGCTTATGAACTTATTGGCAGCTCTAATCTTAAAAAGGGCAAATACGCGGCTGCACAGGATTGTTATTTAAATGGCTTGAAAATATACCAGAAAAATAATGATGATAACGGCGTTGGAATAATGTACACATTATTGGCAAGCACCTATCCAGCAAACCCCGCAAAACAGTTGGAATACGGCTTGAAAGCGCAGGCAATATGGGATAAACAAGGCCCTCAGAATTTATATGCAATCAGTAACCTTGGCAACCTGGGGTCAACTTACGCGGCAATGGCCCGGCAGCAAAAGGCGAATAATCAAATCAAAAACAGTTTGTATAATAAGGCCGAAAGCTATCTTTTAAAAGCAATTGATGTAGCAAAGCTCGCCGATTCAAAACAAAATATTATTTTTTTTACTGATAGCCTTGCTGTAATTAATGCTGAAAGGGGAAAGTATAAAGATGCCTATACCAACCTGGTATCCCACGATCAGCTTTCTGATTCCATTTATTCTCAGGATAGTAAAAACAAAATAGCCGCACTTGAAGGGAAACATGATATAGCCCTAAAGGAAAAAGAGATCCAGATCAATAAACTGGAGATTGCCAACCAGAAAAAACAACAATGGTTCCTGGTCGCCGGCCTGCTGGCCTTGCTTTTGATCGCCGGTCTGATCTACTTTCAAAGCCTTCAGCGCAAAAAAACGAATACCACCTTGCTTTTTCTAAATAATGAGCTTGATGAGGCCAACAAGATCAAAACGAAGTTTTTTAGTATTTTAAATCATGACCTGCGGAGTCCGATTGCCAGCTTTGTTAACTTTTTACATTTACAGGAAAATGCCCCCGACCTGGTAGAAGGTCCGGCTGGCCAGACCTATTCAAAAAAAGCGACCCTGGCTGCCGAGAACTTACTTCATACCATGGAAGACTTGTTGTTATGGAGCAAGGGGCAAATGGAAAATTTCAAACCGAGCAATCACATGATGAAGGTCGAAGAAATTTTCGCCGACCTCAGAACCTCTTTAAATCCACCGGACAATATCCAGCTATTTTTTGAGCAGCAGCACGGCATGCAATTAAACGTTGATGCGCATTACCTCAAAACAATTATCTATAATCTCACCAATAATGCGATAAAAGCGCTAGGAACCAGCGCCGGGGGGCTAATAACCTGGCGAGCCTGGGAAGAGGGGCCGCAAAAATACCTGTCGATCACTGACAACGGGCCAGGCGCCACGCAGGAAGCCTTTAGGGCGCTTTACGATGACGCCGCCCCGATCGGTATTAAAAGTGGGCTGGGCTTGCATATCGTCCGTGACCTGGCTAAAGCCATAGGATGCCAATTATTGGTCAACCTAAATCAAGGCAGCGGCGTGGAACTGCAGCTTAAGTTTTCTTAGCACCCTTTTGTCGTTCGTCTATTTAAGCGGTTGTTTGTCGGTTATATTTTATTTCGTGTTTTTTACTTCATAGGTTTAGGTTCATCAAAGCAAATTAACCTATGAAAAAAATAACATTTATCTTACTGGTCGCCGCGTCTTCAGTTTGGTTCGGCTGCTCAAAAAAGAATGATCCTGCTCCGCTTACCCCGGTCACTGCCAAAGCAGCTGATATTGTTGGCAAATGGAATGAAACGGCAGATACTCTATTTTCTAACACGAGCGATCAAAGCAGCATTATCCCGGTAAGCGAAGGTTCTTATTTTCAATTTAACAATGGCGGCACAGGCATTATAGGCAATGCCGGCACTGACGGCGAAGTTTCGGAAGAAGTTTTCAATTATACAATTAACAACGGGACGCTGGTTTTAACAGTACCCAATTCCAGCAGTGGTGTGGCTGGTTCTGAAACCTTGTCGATCTACAATATTACAAAAAGCTCGTTGGGGTTACGGTGGAACAATTCCGCCAACACGCATGAAGATGCCTGGCTAACCAAATGATGCGTTGAGTTGCGCGCATCCTGATACCACCTGTCGTTTGTCGGTAAATTGGCGGTTCGTCAGGGCGGCTTTGACAGAGGCGAAATTCATAAGATGTTCTTAATAAATAATATTAAAACAAATTTATACCATCCTAGCTATTACAGCAAGCACACTTATCCTGAGCTTAAAAACACCTAGCGAAAGCGATGTTATCTATCTCAGCAAATAAGCGCAGTCTATGAATAATAAATCAAAATGAATAATATTAAAATTAACCTAATGAAAGCATTTTATTTCTTAATCGTGTTGACTCTAACAGCAACGATTGCAAAAGCCCAATTAAAAGATACGAAATGGGAAGGCGAATTGAACGTGCCCGACGGAACAAATGTCATCCTGGATTTTAAAAAGGATACGGTTGACATGATAATCGTTGATGAGGGGCTTGTTGGCGAAACAATGACTTACTCTGTTAAGGACAGCGTAATAACCATGAAAAAAACCAGTGGACACAGCCCGTGTAACGTGGATGATGTATTTAAAGTTAAATATCTTATTATGGGTGACAAACTATTCATAAGCAACCTTTCAGATCCCTGCGATGAGCGGACTCTCGCATGGGGGGATGGGCCATTAATTCGCGTCAAATAGAAATTGACTTTTATTTGAAACACCTTTCCCCTCAAAGTAGCCATTGGAGACATCGAACCCTGCTCGTATACTGCAATGAGATGCATTTTAGCAATCAGTTTTTTATCTGCCGTTGGATGATTATTTACGAATAACATTATCAAAAAAAGTTTTGTCGCACAACAAAGTTTTAATGATTGCAACAAATTATCGCCCCAAATTTACCCCTCTTCAGCGGTCAAGGCCATGCGAGTGCCATTAAAAAAATCTCCACACCTCCGCTGCACTCCGGGTAGTATTTTTTTGCGTCAGCCTTGTTCCGCTCGCCCCCCGCGCAAGTATTCTGCCTCTATCAAAGGCCAAATGAGGGTTTTGCCGAATTGGTCTTGATGAACAGATTTTTCAACAAATAATAAAACGGCGGAGCCCTCTTGAGTGTCACTAAAGAACAGATTAACAAACGAAAAAATTAAAACGCAATGGAACTAACAGGAAGATTAACCGCAGACGCTAAGGTTAGCGAGGTTAAGGGAGGAAAAAAAGTGGTGAATTTTAACATCGCTATCAATAACAGCTACAAACCCAAAGACGGGGAACGGGTGGAACTGACCACCTACGTAGAATGTGCCTACTGGATGAACGCCAAAGTAGGGCAGTATCTCAAAAAAGGCTTATTGGTACAATTAGGCGGGCGCATGGGAAGCCGAGCATGGCTGAATAAGGACGGCGATGCCAAAAGCTCCCTGACCTGCAATATCTCGGGCCTTAAATTCTTAGGCGGATCAGGCAACAATGCCGCTACCACAAAACCGGAAAAGAGCAAGGACAACTCACCTGATGATGATCTGCCATTTTAAACCGGATAACATAATATTCAATTGAGCGCAATTCAATAATCATTTAAAAATTAAATCATGTCACAACATCAATGAGGTAAACGGGAAACACAGCTTTTTCAGCGCAACTCATTATACCGGTGATGGTACTTCAATAAGCCATAAAGCAGATCATGGAAAAGGCAGTCTGCATAATGTTGCAGGCTGCCTTCTTTGCCGTTAAAATTTGAAGATAAGGTTATATCGTGATCGAGTTTAATTGCTTTTCCGATAGCATTAGTTCATTAATCCAATCCTGCAGTACCAAAGATGTCTGAATAGCTGAATCCGCAAAGAGACCTTTGTAATAACAAATGCCCTCCTGTAGCTGTAATTTGAATTTATTTAGCTGTTTGACCTTTTTATCATTCAGATTTTTGAATTGCGCCTGAAGATCTGCCTGTAGATAATCGATGTAAAGGTTTAATTCCTTGATAAACATATTGGGCCGTTTGACTTTATCCAACAGATTGCCAGCACCATAAATATGGCTGACCATCTCATCAAGGGAGTAGATGCGTGAAAAGTAGGCGAGGTTTGGCCCCGGACAAATCGCCACGGCTGTATTTTCTCTCGGCTTGCTGATCGCATATTTGATATAAGTGGAGGAACAGAGGCCCTCACACAGGCATATTTTTTCCGTGATGGTATCAAACTCCTTTTGATATTCGGCAGCAGGCAAATCCAGGGATTGTACTTGTTGGATTTTTAAATGCTGATATTCCCGCGAAGCTGTGCAAATGGGCTGTTCGGTAAATTCAGTATTGGTACATAAGTATTTCTTTGTACACGGACTGCCAGGGTGCCCTTTTTGTAGGCGCTTGATCCGTTGCTGTTCCGCGGTGCTGTTTCTGAAATTATTGAACAAAATGCCCAAAGGGGATGATCCGCTCAGATAAAACTCCTCTTCTTTTGCTGCGGTTAGCTGGCTCAGCGTTTGTTCATCTACATTGGTTACTTCGGGCACCAATAAGAAAGGGCTTCCCCAGCCGGTCGCATCCAGGTTATAATGGCTTAACAGGAAGTTATGCTCATCCGCGGTTCCTATCCCGCCCTGGGCGCTAACTTTTTGCCGGGGAACGGATTTGTAAATCAGGCCCTTCGCGATAAGTGCTGATTGATAGCTCTCCGATAGCGTAGCCAGCATTTCATGCCTATTTTGCTTAAACTCTTCTAATATCGGCCCCATTAAATAGCCTTCTGTCGCAAACGCGTGGCCTCCGCAATTTAAGCCTGATTCCACCCGGAACTCGGAAACCCACAATCCCTTTTTAGCCAGGAACTTTGCCTGGATAAAAGCCGACCGGTAGTCGCTGACCTTTAAAACAATTCTTTTCCGTAACGTACCATTTTCATCAGGGAAAAAATCAGGGAACGCTTCCAGGTAACTGTATAATCGAGGGTTCATGCCTGCCGATAAAATAACAGAAGATTCCAGGTTGCTTTCTGCAAACCCCCTTAATGCGGCAAGCGCGTCCGTATTTTCATTTCCGGTGTACTCACCCTCTGCATTAAAATTCATTTTATCCACCTTTGACATGATGTTGACATCTATGGCGCCCATGGTCATTCGCCGGCGAAGGATATTCTGAAAGATCGTTTTCCGTTCATTGTTCGGGTATTCCATCATCAGGTCGAACCCCTGCTTCAATTGTGACCCTTCCGGCATTAATTCAAAATAGCGGCACAGATCAGTTCCCGCTTCAAATGCCTGGCTTTTCAATTGCTCAAATTGCCGGTTAACAGTCGCCGCCATCTGGTTAAGGTAAGCCGTGATCCGGCGGGAACGGCTATCCGGCGCTGATTTGTTAATGGCCTCGTAAGCCTCGTTGTTTTTTCCGGAATGGTATTCGCGCATTCGTTCAATCAGCTCGTCGTCAACGATGGAAACAACCGAAGAAATGCCAAATCGGGCCACTTTAAGCGGTGTATCGATAGAGTAACCTAATCCTAATACGGGAATATGAAAGGTATGTTTCATAGTACATAATTTAATAAAACTGTGAGTTTGTTGTCTTCTTAAAACGCAAACCTATCAACTCAATCTGGTATAAAAACTGATGAAGATCACTTTTTAAGATATTTTAAATCACTCTTTTCATCCCGGAAATCGAGCACTTTTGGAGGATAAGTAAACGATATGGCTCAAAGCACCATTCTTGATAAAACGACCTGCTATCATTGCGGCGACGATTGTGTGGCAGGCTGTTACTGCAGTGCGGAAAAAGACTTCTGTTATTCAGGCTGCAGAAGTGTTTATGAGGTCTTATCCCATTTGGGAATGATATTTGTGCCTCAATAGCGGATATCTAAAAATCTCCACCTATTCTGACAGGATGAATAATCTTTCACCATCTTTTGAAAATATGATAGCGGTCGCTCCTTTACCCATGGCTATCGTGGACACAGCGATGCAGTACCTGGCTATTTCCGAAAAGTGGAACCATCCGTAAGTTTCACGAAAATGCCCTGAAAGCCCTGAATACCGAACTAACGGCATCTAACGAACAAAAAAACAACCTGCTGTCCATCATCGGCCATGACCTGCGAAACCCGATATCGGGCAGCTTGCAACTGCTGGATCATACGCTGACCGACTATGCGTCCAGCACAGCCGATGAAATACATGCCTATTTATTCCTGATGAAGGAGGAGTTGTCCAATGCGAACAACCTACTGTAAGACCGTGATCATTAGCGTTGCCGCAAGTGACGTGGAAACGCGGTTTTCAGTGCATGACAATGGCAAGGGGATACCCAACGAAAAGATCGGCGAACTTTTTAACAAGTATAATAATTACACGACTTATGGCACCGCGGGAGAAAAAGGAACCGGCCTGGGGCTCAACCTCTGTCATGACTTTGTTCTCAAACATGGAGGGCAGCTTTGGGTCGAAAGCGAGGAAAATGTAGGTAGTACTTTCTTTTTTACCATACCCGTTGCCTTGGCCAAGGATTAGCCGGCTTAACTGACGCGGGTATGAAATTTTTAGAATAATAAAACCTCGGAAAACGAGCTATTATATAGCACTATCTGCGTTCCTTTATTGCCCTCATTGAACTCACTCAATCCTCCTTCCAAACCGCAGCCAAAGCACTTGAAAATCTCTTTTACAGGATAAATCATAAACGATTCGGATTGATCATTGTGAAAGGGGCAATTTCCTTTCAGCACTTTTCGTCCCTCCGATAGTTTAATGTGTTCAGAAACTAATAATACGAGTTCAGATGGCATAAACAACTATTAGGTGTACAAACATAGCAATCGCCATTGATACCATTCATCAGAATCTCCAGGCGCTCTTTTGACTATTTTTTTGTAAAATAAGACGTCATGAAAATGCAGGAGATGTATTCGACAAGCTTGACCTTGCCCCGGAAACGGCCAATCAAATGATCACTGGTATTGATTTGTATAATTTTCAGCATCCTGAAAAGGAGATGCCGGTCATTTCGCTTGAAGGTAATTACAATGAAGTAATAATTAATCGTGTGTACAGACATGCTCATTGGCCTCGGCAAGCAAAGGCAAAAGCACTTCATCATTTCTGCCCCTGACCAGGTAATTGAAAGTGCCGCTTTTTATGGCACTGATGGCTGGGTAAATACTACCATGAGCGGCAAGGAAAATAACCTCTACGTAAGGTTTTTTACTTTTTACCGTTTTTACATAATCTGTAAAATCCATATCCGGAAGTACCACATCACTAATAACGACCTGTATTTTTTCCTTTTCTAATAAGTGTATGCCCGCTAAGCCGCTATCGGCCTGATAGCATCTATAAGCTACATGTTGCGAGAAGCGGTTCAACCAACCACCGGATCTTCTTTCGTCTTCAACAAGTAACAAGGAAGGTTTCATATTCATAATTCTAAAAATTTATTGCGTATCCGCTAAATTATCTGCTATCGGATGCATTTAACACAATTATGCTATTCTCATGCCCAAAATTTTAATCTCTTAAAAAGTATGTTTAAACTTTAAATAAGCTCATTTTTTGAAAAGAGAAATTCTTAAAAAAAAACCATCTCAAAGTGAGAAGCTGAAAAAACCATTCTGGCAAGAGAAATCTTACCGGGTGACGGAATAGGTTATGACATCAAATCCAACATATGCCTTGTCGCCATAAACTCAGGGATCGATTAGTGGGGCCAGCTATTTTCAAAGGTCGAATAGGATG